>Ga0172363_10000552_pt1 | contig 28576 bp, 32 predicted proteins | sample LakKivs2_kivu2a2_FD_114541 | JGI IMG/M metagenome (GOLD analysis project Ga0172363, IMG submission 114541) | Sediment microbial communities from Lake Kivu, Rwanda - Sediment s2_kivu2a2 | ecosystem: Environmental > Aquatic > Freshwater > Lake > Sediment | place: Rwanda: Western Province, Lake... | reverse complement strand
TGCTCACTTACGGCGGATATAACATGGAGGACGCTGTCATAATAAACAAGGGTAGCATAGAAAGAGGTTTGGGAAGGTCTTTCTTCTTCCGCACGTATCAGATAGAGGAAACCAGATACGGAGGAGGTCAAGTTGACGAGATAAAAATACCGGAAAAGGACGTGAAAGGATACAGGTCTGAAAAGGCGTACTCACTACTTTCGGAAGACGGTTTAATAAATTCTGAAACGGAAGTTATTGGCGGAGATGTGCTTGTAGGAAAGACTTCTCCTCTGAGATTCTTAAACAGGGGTGAATTTCTCACAGGAATTCAAAACAGAAGGGAAACTTCTCTTGTCCTGAGACATGGGGAAAGGGGCATAGTGGATAAAGTTCTGATTACCGAGACTCAAAATGGAGACAAACTGATAAAAGTCACGGTAAGAGACCAAAGAACACCGGAACTTGGGGACAAGTTTGCCTCAAGACACGGACAAAAAGGTGTTATTGGACTGATAATACCGGAAGAAGACATGCCTTTTACGCCAGACGGAATTATTCCCGATATAATAATGAATCCTCACTCAATACCTTCAAGATTAACTGTAGGCCAGCTTCTTGAAATGCTTTCCGGAAAGGTAGCTGCACTAGAGGGAAGAAAGGCAAATGGAACCATGTTCAATAGTGAAAAGGAAGCGGAACTGAGAGAAAATCTTAAGAAACTTGGCTTCAGAGAAGATGGAAAAGAGATTCTTTATAACGGAATCACTGGGGAAAGAATGGAAGTGGAAATATATATAGGTGTGATATATTACCAGAAACTGGAACACATGGTGGCAAACAAAATACACGCAAGGTCCAGAGGACCTGTAACTTTGCTTACAAAACAGCCTACTGAAGGCAGGGCAAATGAAGGTGGCTTAAGATTTGGAGAAATGGAAAAGGATTGTTTGATAGCGCATGGAGCACCTCTTTTGCTGAGGGAAAGATTCTCTTCGGACGATTCGATAATACCTATATGCGACAAATGCGGCGGTATAGCAATTTATGACTGGAGAAAAAACAAATACTTTTGCCCGCTTTGCGGAAAAAGCAAAATAAAGGAAGTGAAAATGAGTTATGCCTTTAAGCTTATGTTGGATGAGTTAAAATCATTAATGATATTGCCGAAATTAAATTCTGGTGAGTAAATGATAGAAAAAATAAAATCTGTAGAATTTGGGCTGCTCTCTCCTAAAGTACTGAAAAAAATAGCGACGGTAGAGATAGACAGATACGACCTTTACGACAGGGACGGATATCCTATAGAAGGAGGTGTAATGGATCCCCGCCTTGGAGTAGTAGACCCTGGAATGAGATGCAGAGTTTGTGGCGGCGGGGTGGGAACTTGCCTAGGACACTTTGGGTATATAGAATTAGCCAGACCGATAATTCATGTAAGACACGTCAAAACTATTTATAACCTCTTAAGGGCGACCTGCGAAAAATGCGGCAGAGTACTTGAAACCAAAGAAGAGTTGGAAACAAAGGAAAGCCCGCTTTATGATTTGTACATTACCAAGAAGAAAAAATGTCCTTATTGCGGCGAATCACAGAAAAAAATAAGAATGAACAAACCTTACAACTTTTTCGTAGACAAAAAACCTCTGACCCCGCTTCAAATAAGGGAATGGCTGGAAAAAATACCGGACAAGGATTTGGAGAATATTGGTATAAGGGGCGGAAGGCCGGAATGGCTGATAATAACTCTTTTACCTGTCCCTCCCGTTACTGTAAGACCGTCGATAACGCTGGAAACAGGAGAAAGGTCTGAAGACGACTTGACGCACAAACTTGTGGATATAATAAGGATAAATCAGAGATTGAAAGACAACATAACAATAGGAGCGCCTGACTTTATAATAGATGACTTATGGGAACTTCTACAATATCACGTCTCCACTTTCTTTGACAACAATCTTTCCGGAGTGCCTCAAGCAAGGCACAGGAGTGGAAGAGCGCTCAGGACGCTGGCACAGAGACTGAAAGGGAAGGAAGGAAGGTTTAGGAACAACCTCTCAGGCAAAAGAGTTAACTTCTCCTCAAGAACTGTTATATCACCAGACCCAAACATAAGCATAAATGAAGTAGGAGTACCGGAAGTAGTAGCAAAAGAGCTAACTACGCCCATAAAGGTTGATGAAAGGAACATAACCTCTCTGAGAGCCATGATTAAAAGAGGACCGGATTCACTGGACGGGGCCAATTACATCATAAGACCTGATGGTAGGAAAAAGAAAATAACTGAAGAAAACGTCAACGAACTTGCTGAAGAAATAGAAAAGGGCTACATAGTTGAAAGACATCTCAAGGACGGTGATGTAGTAATCTTCAATAGACAGCCTTCATTGCACAGAATGAGTGTTATGGCGCATAGAGTAAGATTGACGCCCTGGAGAACTTTCACTTTGAATTTGTGCGTATGCACTCCTTACAATGCAGATTTTGACGGTGATGAAATGAACCTTCACGTACCTCAAACCATTGAGGCATTGACGGAGGCAGAATTGCTTATGTTGGTGGAAAACCACATAAGGAGCCCGAGATTTGGTGGACCGATAATAGGATGCGTACAAGACCAAATATCGGGAAATTTTTTGCTTACCAAAAAAGAGACAAAAATAAGCAAGGAAAAGGCCGTCCAGTATTTGGCAAATATAGAAATTGAAGAAAGGGTAAGCAACGATATAACTGGAAAAGAATTGTTCAGTTATCTCTTGCCAAAGGATTTGAATATAGGATTTAAAAGCAACGCATGCAAAGGCTGCGATAATTGCCAAAAAGAAAAATGTCCAAATGACCTTTACGTTACCATAAAAAACGGTCAATTGAAAACGGGTGTAATTGATTCAAAAGCCATAGGAAAGGAAAAGGGATTGCTTTTGGATTTCATAGAAAAAAATTATGGAAGCGAGGAGGCGAGAATATTCCTTGACAAAGTATCAAAACTTGGAACAAAATTCCTGATGAACAACGGATTTACCATAGGAATTTCAGACCAAGACATACCGAAGGATTCAAAAAAAACTATTCAAAAGGTTGTTGTTGATGTGGAAAAGGAATGCATGGAACTCATAGAAAAATACAAAAACAGACAATTGGAACAGCTTCCCGGCCAAACGTTGAAAGAGAGTCTGGAAACTCATATAATGAAGGCCCTCAGAAAAGTTGTGGACGAGGCCTCAGACATAATATCAGAAAATCTTCCCGAAAACTGCGCAGTCGTGATGGCCAAATCGGGAGCCAGAGGAAGCATGCTCAATCTGACACAGCTTGCCGGATGCATAGGACAACAAACTTTGCAGGGAGAGAGGATTCATAGAGGATATAAGAACAGGACGTTGCCCCACTTCAAAAAAGGAGAGCTTTCGCCCCAATCAAGAGGATTCATACCAGTAGCTTTCAAAGACGGTTTAAATCCGTTTGAATTTTTCTTTAACGCAATGAACGGAAGAGAAGGTTTGATGGACAAATCGTTGAGAACAAGAAAATCCGGTTACATGGAAAGAAGATTGGTTAATGCTTTGCAGGATTTAAAGGTTGAATATGATAAAACTGTAAGAGACGACTGGGGAAGAGTCGTGCAGTTTTATCCAGCAGAAGATGGAATAGACCCGTCAAAAAGTGAATGGGGGTCCATAAAAATAGAAAAAATTGTCGAATCGGAAATGGGTGATTAAATGGATTATAATGAAATCTTATCAAACTCTATCCTTCCAGAAAAATTGAAAATGGAAACAAAGGATTGTTTTGAAAAATATCAGCCCAGTAAAAGCCAAGCAGAGAAGATTATAAAAAAATTGGAGGAAATCTATAAAAAAATGCTTTATGAAGCTGGGGAAGCTATAGGAGTCGTGGCGGCACAGTCCATATCTGAACCGGCAACGCAGATGACAATGCGTACTTATCACACTGCTGGTTCTGTGGTAAAGCAAGTTTCTCTGGGTTTGCCCCGACTGATAGAAATACTGGATGCGAGAAGAGAAGCAACCACTCCCATAATGCAGCTGTATCTTGACGAAAAACATAATGACAAAGAAAGTGCAACTAAGATAGCAAAACAAATAAAGGAAACTATTTTAAAGAATATGGTTATGGAGGATATAATAGACCTTGTAAATCTTGTTGTGGAAATAAAACTGGATACAAGTTATTTAAACGATTTGGAAATGACCAAAGAAGATTTGATGAAACTTTTAAATAAGCAAGTAAGAGGTTTTGATGTTATACTTGAAGGAAACAAAATAGTGTTGAAGGCAAAAAAAGAGGACGTCACAATAAGAGACCTTCAAAAGGCAAAACTAAAATTGTTCGAAATACGCCTTAAGGGTATTGCAGGAATAGAACAGGCAATGGTTACCAAAGAAAATAATGAATGGATTATAACAACCATAGGTTCCAATCTTAAAAAAGTGATAAAGATAGAAGGCGTTGACCCGAAGAGAATATATTCCAACAACATAAAAGAAATAGAAAAACTTTTCGGCATAGAAGCAGCAAGAAACGCAATAATCAAAGAGGCCTGCAACACTCTCTCTGACCAAGGATTAGACGTAGACCCGAGACATATAATACTTGTTGCCGATATGATGACTATAGACGGAGAGGTAAGAGCAATAGGAAGATACGGTGTCGCGGGAAGCAAGAGGTCTGTATTGGCCAGGGCCAATTTTGAAACCACGGTCAAACACCTCACAGATGCTGCAGTTAAGGGAGAAATAGATCACCTAGACTCTATAATAGAAAACGTTTTAATAAACCAAGTAGCTCCGGTAGGAACATGCGTATGCGATATAGTGTTCAAACCCAAAAAGGCAAAAAAATGAAAATTAATGAAAATGAAATTAAGAAAATACTAAGAGAAAAGAAAGTTTTATATGGATATAAACAGGCAAAAAAGGCCTTAAAAGGCGGGAAAGTGGAAAATGTAATAATTGCATCTGGAAGTCCCCATAAAGAAGAATTTAAAGATTGCCTAGAATTTGAAGAAGACTCGAAAAAACTAGGATTAATATGTGGAAAACCTTTTTGTATTTCAGTATTAACAATATTAAAGGAAAAGTAGGTTTTATATGACAAAAAGCTTTGACATGCAAACAATAGGATTCATCAATGCATTTGAGAAAAATACAAAAGTGGTTGTAATTGACTGCATATTTGATGAAAACAGCGTTTATTTCTTGGTAGAATTTGGCAGGGCTGGTATGGCTATAGGAAAGAATGGGAAAAACATAAAAAAACTTCAACAGGTCTTCAAAAGACAAGTGAAAGTATTTGAATATAATAAAGAAGCTGAAAAATTTATAGAAAACATGATACCTAGCATCAATTCCGTGAAATTAGAGGGCTCAAAAGCGACTGTAACCATAGAGCCAAAAGAAAAGGGGAAAACCATAGGAAGAATGGGTTGTAACATAAAAAAAATAAGGGAACTTTTGGAAAGAAACTCTGAAATAAAGAAACTTGATATAAAATAACTTTTTAAACTTTGTTCTTTAATATTTTCTATAAAATTCGTAAATTAAAATATACCGACATATACGAAGTATATGTCTTTATTTAACGGGCCCATAGCTCAGTCTGGTAGAGCACTCGGCTCTTAACCGAGGTGTCGAGGGTTCGAAGCCCGAGAGAGACCAAGGTCTCTCTATGGGTATACTCTCCCTTTGTAATTTTGCAAACGCAAAAGCGTTTGACAATTTTAGAGGGGTTAGTAAACCCTTAGGAAGGAACAAACAGACGCATACTAAGTATGCGTCAAGTGATTTCCCCCTTCCTCGGGAGAGAATCCCTCTGGGCCCGCCATTTGATTTTTTACATTAAAGTCTCTGAATTTAAAGGATATACTGTACTGGCCCTTATGTCATCTGTGCCCAGAATAAACTGGGTAACCCTGTTCAGTCCTATCCCGCATCCTGCATGCGGGACGTTGCTCCTTTCTTTCAAATATTTCAAATACCAGTCGAAATCTTCCATGTTGCCGCCTAATTTCAAAAGTTGTTTGAACATCTGTGATTCCTGGAGCCTTTTTATTACGGATTGATACTCGAACTCCCTTTCCGCCGCTCCGACCGCCTCTCCGCTGAATGGGAATATCAAGTCCGCACTGTTCACTATTTTGGGGTTTTTTTCATTCTTTCTCATGTTGAAGAATTTTATGCTTATGGGGAAATGTGTTATGAAAAGTGGCTGGTTACCGAATTTTTCCACAAGATATTTTTCATGTTTACTTTTCAAATCATCGCCCCATTTTACTCCAAAATTTTTCAATTCTTCGACTGCTTCATCGTATGTGATTTTTTTGAAAGGTATTTTTATTTTTTCCAGCCTTTTTCTGTCTACAGATTTTATTTTCTTGTCTTCGAGAACTTCTTCTATCATCGTCATTGTCAAGTTTTCTATTTCCGAAAGGAGTTCGTCAAATTCTCCTTGGAACTCCAGCTCTATCAGTGGGAATTCCGTAAGATGCCTGCTGTCAGACTCAGGCTCTGCCCTGAAGCTTGGGCCTACGCACCATACCTTCTTCAGCTCCGGTATCAAGGATTCTAGGTAAAGTTGCCCTGTCTGGCTTAAAAAGGCTCTCTTTCCGAAGTAGTTCACCTCGAACAGGGTATTCATGTTCTCGCATGAGCCTGTCGCCCTTGTCAGGTGCGGCACCACAACCTCCGTATACTTGTTCTTGTCAAAAAAATTTCTTGCACCCCTCAATAGCGCGGCTTCCACTCTTGCCACGGCAAAAATTTCCGGTTCCCTTAGAAGTTTATATCTTTGGCTTGTGTCTTTTAATTTATCTAACATGTTATCCCTCCTGGGAGGGACATAGAAAGCCTTTCATGATTAAGGTTTTTCAGAATATAAACTTTTCTGTGTTAAGTGGTACGAAGAAATTAAATCAATGTGACGCCTTCCACTTCCACTGATGCAACGCCTTTTACTGACGAAAGTGTGTTTTCGATATCATCGGTTCCCTGACCAGACGCATCAGACCTTACTATCATTAATCTTAGAAACTTAACTCCGAAACCCATTTCTATTTCCTTCATGTCCTGCACTTTAACTTTCTTCTTTATTTCTTTTTTGAGTTTTTCCAAATCAACATCAGGGCCTTCCGTGTTTACCTTAACTGATATCGCCACATTCCCCATAGAATCACTTCCTTCTTTTTTTGCCAAGTTTCTTGTTTCTCCAATTCTCGTTGTTTAATCTGGAAGATTTTCCGAAACCGCATGCAGAGCAGTAGCTTTTTCTCTTGTTATAAGAGTGTTTTCCGCATCTCCTGCATCTTATATGAGTTGTCCTCTGATGCTTACCAAAAGAAGGAGTTCCCTTAGACATTTACAATCACCTTTATTCTGGTGAAATAAAGAGTATGTTATCCCCGCGTATTACTATAGTTCCTAGTTTTGTGGTCTTGCCGTTGTTCCTTTTTTCTGCGTCTTCTAACCACAAGTTTAAATGCAAATCGAAGGCATTCAAAACTCCGGTTATTTCTTCTCCGGTTTTCAAGCTTAAAATTACTCTCTTTCCCTTAGATTGATTTAATGCATCCAATGGTCTGCTGTCTTCTGTCATATTCTCTTTTTAATGTTTAATATATTTAAAGCTTTTTCTGTAAACATATTTAAGTTAAATTGAAAAATAATAAGAAGGTAATCTTATGAGAACTCAGGGCAAAAGTAAAAGAACTTCAACCGGTGCTGTTTATCACAGGCACAAAAAGAAAAAGAAATATGAAATGGCTAGGGAAGTTCTTAGAACAAAATTGGAAGAGAAAGAAAGCAAAAAAATTATAAAATGCAGGGGTAACATCAAAAAAGTGAGACTGATGAATGTTAATGTGGCAAATGTTTTTGACCCTCATACGAAGAAAAGTTTCAAAATTAAAATAAAAAACGTTGTTGGAAATCCGGCAGATTCCCATTTCGTAAGAAGAAACATAATAACCAAAGGAGCTATCATAGACACGGAAAGGGGTAGAGCAAAAGTGACGTCAAGACCCTCGCAGGATGGAACGGTGAACGCTGTTCTTATTTGAAAATTTCTCCCGTTTCTTTTGACCAAAAAAGCAAATCTAATTCCTCCAGCGGTATGCCTGTTCTTTTTGAAAAAATTCTCATTTTTTCTTCTATTTCCACGTATCTCTTGTCAGTCATGCATTTTGGTATTTCTTCTATTACTCCGTAATTTTTTAGGTTCTTAAGTATGTGTCTGTCCAAGATCGCTAGATTTTCTCCAAACCCTATGTTTCTTAGAAAGTGGGAAGACTCCTTCATTCCAAGTCCTTTCACGTTTTTTACCAACCAATCTCTTGCTTCCACGGGATTTTGTACGTTTATCCTTCTCTTTATTTTTATTTTTCTGTTTTCTTTGAACAGTTCCCTTGCCGCCGCGATATAGCGAACTTTGTTATCGCAAAATCTGACTCCTGACATTTGCTTTCTTAATTCTTTTTCAGTTCCTTCATAAAGCAAACGATTTTCCTTTACTTTTTTGATAAAAACGTCACAATTTCTGGCCTTGGTTTGTGGCGTGCAGAGGCAGAAACAAAGTTCAGCGAAAACATCTTCATCCGAGCCGCTCCAGACTTCCTTGAATTCGCTAAGTCTTTTCTTTATATCGGCTTTGTTTTTTTCATAGTTTTCCAAAAGATTTTTCATGAAAGAATATATTAGCTTCCATGTATAAGTATTTTATATGATAAAGGCCGTTTTGTTTGACTTAGATAATACACTGATAGACTTCATAAAAATGAAAAAAGTCTGCTCCGAAGAGGCTATTTCTGCGATGATAGATGCTGGACTTCCCCTAAATAAAGAAAAGGGACTGAAAATTCTTTTTGACTTGTATAATGAATACGGGATAGAAAACCAAAAAATATTTCAGGAGTTCTTAAGAAAAGTTACCGGTAAGGTTGATAAGAAAATCCTGGCAAAGGGAGTATCCGCATACAGGAAAGTCAAAATAGGTTTTTTAAAAACCTATCCCAACGTAATACCGACGCTGATAAAACTTAAAGAGAAAGGCCTAAAGTTGGGAATAGTTTCGGATGCTCCTGAATTACAGGGTTGGATAAGGCTTGCCGATATGGAAATAATTCATTTTTTTGATTTAGTGTTAACCTTAAGCGAAACAAAAGAAAGGAAACCTTCCAAAAAACCTTTCATGCTTGCAATCAGAAAACTTAAGCTAAAGCCGGAAGAAATACTTTTCGTTGGAGAAGACCCGAAAAGAGATATGGAAGGTGCAAAATCAGTCGGGATGAAAACTGTTTTCGCTCTTTACGGACTGGATTACATTTCAAAACCGAAAAAAATTAACGCCGACTACGTTATAAAAGACGTGTCTGAAATTCTGGGACTTGTATGAGATTAAGAATTAAAATTTATGGAATAGTGCAAGGAGTTTTCTTCAGGACCAATGCAATGGAAAAATCCACCAAATTAGGTTTGAAAGGATGGGTTATGAACAATAAAGACGGTAGCGTTGAAATCTTGGCTGATGGAAAGGAAGAAAAAATAAAGGAACTTGTAGAATGGTGCAAAATTGGACCAGGTTTGGCGAGGATTGATAGGATAGAAATAACAGAAGAAAAACCTAAAGAAAAACTACATAATTTTAAAATAAGGTATTAACCGCATCCGCCGCTTGTCGTGCTACCTGTAGCCGAAAGTGTTTGTTTGCACTCTTCTGGCGGAGTTATGAAACCGGAGCATATAGCATTCTTGTATGATTCGGGATCCCTTCCTCCGGAATAACTCTTATCGTTTATGAAAACGCTTGGCGAACCTCTTACCTCGAATTCTTCTCCAATCTCAACTTCTTTTTGGAGTAATTCCTCTGCCTCGTCTTTCTGACATGTTTTTATCTTGTTCACGTCCATTCCAAGTTCCTCAGCTATCGGCTCCCAGCATGTATCAACATTCTGCGAGCTGCAGTTCTTGTTTACCTGAGAAACGAAACTCCACCACATGTCAGGGCTCTCGTATTTCCAGGCGCATAGTTCCCTTACATCCTGATTCAGTTCCTGTATTCCGTGCATGGAGCAGTATTTGTTTTCCTCATCTAAGCAATAATTCGGATAGCCTGAACCGTAATTGGAATAGATAACGTAATGCGGTTCCCAATCCACCTTGTCTCCAAGCAACCTGAACACGGGCTCTAGACCGCTCTCTGCTTGGTTTCCGTAAGGACAGAAGCTCATGACAAAGAATTTCACATTTGACTTCTCTGCATCAGGGGCGTCAAAAGTTGAAGTTTGTTTCTCTTCTTGTTCAGCTGCTTTGGCAGCTTCCTCGAATTCATCTATGTTTATTGCCTGCGGGAAGAATATTTTTCCATCTTTCGTTATGTAAGTTTCTACATTTTGCGTCTGGTTACCGTAACTTACTTTTATTCCCATCTTGTAGAGACCGCCTTCTTCTACAATTTCTTTAACAGAAACTTCTGTTCCAGAACTGACCATATTCTCCCTTATGAAAGTCAAGACTTTTTCTGCTGCCATATCAGCAGATATGGTTCCGCTTTCTCTAGGAGAAATAAACCCTGAGAGAACGATTCCAAAAAGTATAACTGAGAGGATTATAAAAGCGATTGAAACCGATTTCCAGACATTTTTTATATATTTCTTTTCTTTCTTAATTTCATTTTTATCTTCAGACATACCATTTACCTATAGGGAATATTTAAGCAAGGAAGGTATTTAAATGTTATCCCTGACCAATTATTTTGATAAATATGAAATTCAACACAATCCTTTGCAGGTTCGGTGAAACTGCACTAAAGGCAGATTACACCAGAAGATTCTTTGAAGACAAACTCCTTTCCAACATAAACAAAGGTCTGAAATCAAGGAAAATTGAATTTTCTGTAAAAAAGGAGCCGGGCAGGCTGTTTATAAAAACCAATAAGACAGACGAAGCCGTTGACGTTCTCAGAAGAACATTTGGCCTGACAAGCGTTTCCCCTGTCAAGGAGTTTGTGATAAAGGCTGATATGGAAAAGTTAGTCAATATTGGGGAAAAATTCGCAAAGGAGTTCATAAAAAAGGAAAATACGTTTGCGGTAAGGGCCAGAAGGACGGGAAATGACGCCTTTACAAGCCAGATGATAGAAAGAAGAATTGGAACAAGAATAGTTGAAAAAATAGGCTCCAAAGTGAACTTGACAGCCCCTGATAAAACCTTATTTGTAGAGGTAAGGCAAAACAAGGCATATTTTTTTATTGAAAAAATAAAATGTCCGGGTGGTCTGCCAATAGGAACGCAAGGCAACGTCGTTGTTTTGTTCTCCGGAGGGATAGATTCGGCAGTAGCTGCTTGGATGATGATGAAAAGAGGCTGCAAAGTGTTTCTCCTTTATGTAGATTCTTCGCCATATGTGGACCAAAAAGCCAATGTGAAAAGAACCAAGGAAGTTTTTGAAAAGCTCAAGGAATGGTCCGTGGGTTGCGACCTCTCTCTTGCTGTAACAAAGAACGGAAAAACTATAACAGAAATCATGGAGAAAACACAAGCAAACCTGACATGCCTCTTGTGCAAGAGAATGATGTATAGAATTGCGGAAAAATTTTGTGAAAAAAAAGGTGCGAAAGTCATAGTAACCGGGGAAAACCTGGGACAGGTGGCTTCACAAACTCTGGATAACATTTACGTATTGGACCAGACGGTTAAAATTCCGGTGATAAGACCTTTAATAGGGCTTAACAAGGAGGAAATAATAGAAATAGCAAAAGAAATAGGAACTTATGAAGCTTCGGTAATGCCTGCGGGCTCTTGCTCCGCCGTGCCAGATTCACCAAGAACCAAGGGAAGAGTTGAAGAGGTAACCGTAGAAGAAGAAAAAATGAATATAGAAAAACTTGTAAAAGATTCTCTCAAAACATTAAAAACTTTTTAATATAAACAAAACAATTTTATTTTGTGTGATTTAAATGGGTGTGAAGATTCCTAACCCTGAATTGGTTAAAAGAATTGTTTTCTATTCCATGAAAAAACGAGGCGTCGTCCACACACAGGATGAACTAGAAGAAATCGTTAAAAAAGAACTCAAAAAGCTGAACAAAAACTTTACTATAACCCCGCATAGGGTCAGGAAAATTGCCCTGCAGATAGAGAATATAGAAATCACTGTCAAGACAAAGAAGAGCAAGAAGGCTGAGCCAAAGGACTGCCCCGTATGCGAAAACAAACTTAGCCCAATATACGGCAAAAACCTTCTTGGAGAAAAAATAACAGTGGGCTTCAGGTGCAAAGCCTGCGGCTATCACGCAGATGAAAAATTCTTTGCTCCAATGAAATACGAGTTCAAGCTCCTAAAGAAATGAGAAACTACTTTTTATCTTTAGGATAGGTACAAAGAATTATATCCGAAGGTTTGATTCCTCTGAAATATTTGCAGATTGAGACATTTTTAACTGCACATTTATGTTTATCTGTATTTTCTGTTACATTCCAAGGACATTTATCTTGTTTCCAATGGATTTCATCAAGATCGCTTGTTAAATCAATATCCATATTCGCTCCTTTCAATTCCCTTATACTTTCCTTTGACATAATAAAAATTATTCAGTATCTTATTTAATGCTTTCCAGCAGCTCACAGACCTTGCAAACATCACGGGATGTGGGTTCGCCACACTTAGGGCAGGTTTTAACTTCCCTCTTGTCCGCAAAATATTTTCTCAGGGCCGGAAGTATCGTATCAAAGTTTTTTATTATGTTGTGTTTTGTTCCGGGATATTTTTCCTCAATTTCGTTCAAGAACTTTTTCACATCGAATCTTATGCTGTCCTCTACGTTTGGGCACTTGTTATGATGAAATTCTATATCATTCAGAAAAGCGTATAGAGCTGTTTCTTTCTCCGGAATGTCCCTCAGCGGCTTTATCCTTGTTACAAATTCCTTTTTTACAACTATCGGCTTGTGGCCAAGCCTCATCAAACGGTTTATGTCTCCTTTTAGATTGTTTATGAAAATGCTCTGTATCTCGTCGTCCAAATTGTGACCTGTGACCATTTTTGTTGCCCCGAGTTCCCTTCCCTTTTTATTCATAATGAACCGCCTGAAAACGCCGCAATATGTGCAGCCTTTCACGCCCCCTTTTCTGACAATTTCGTCCATAGTTTTTCCCAACTCTTCTCTGAAAGAATAAAGATGGAAAGGCACGTCCAGTTTCTTGCAAAAATTTTTGGCCTTTATTATGCTTTCATCCCTGCCTTTTATTCCCTCATCTATCGAAAGAGCAAAAACTTCTATATCAGGTCTTTTTCCAAAAAATTTTTTCATAAGATAGAGCGCTAGGGAAGAATCCTTTCCTCCCGAGAGGGCCACGCATATTCTGTCATTCTTTTCAATCAATTCATTTTTCCTTATTGTAGCCTTCACTTTGGCTTCCAGTTGCTCGGAAAAATGACGCTTGCACCAGGCCCTTCCCTCATATTTCCTGTAAATAACTGCAGGATTTCCGCAGGAATAACATTTCATCTTTTGCCCTCCCATTCTTCAAAAAACTCTTCCAAGAAATATTCCATAAAATTATGCCTTTTTTCAGCGATTTCTTTCGCAGTCTTCGTGTTCAAAGTATCCTTCATTTTCAATAACTTTTCATAAAAGTGGTCTATTGAAGTTTCGCTTTTTCCGCTATAATTCTGAGATATTTCCTTTTCTGGTATATAGATAGGCCTTTTAAAAAATCCGGCATGAACCATTGCTCTCGTTATTCCTATTGCACCCAAAGCATCAATTCTGTCCGCGTCCTGGAGGATTTTTGCCTCAAGAGTCTTTGACTTCAATCCCTTACTGAACCTGTGAGATTCTATGCAATGAATTATTTTTTCCTTTTTCTCTTCATCATAGTCTTTTAATATTTCCCTTGCCATATCTGCGCTTGTCTTCTCGTGATTTTCCCTGCCTTTGTAAATTCCTATGTCGTGAAGAAGTGAAGCCAGCTCAAGAACTTCCAAGTTCGCCCTCTCTTTTTCCCCGATTTTCATGCAAAGATTTTTAACCCGAAGAACATGGTCCCAGCCGTGCATGACGTCGTTCTTGTCCATATGTTCTTTGGCTATTTTTCTTATTTTCTCAAAGTCCATTTTAACCACTTGAAACTACCACTATTACTTCTATCTCATCTTTGTCTTTTATTCCATCTTCTATAGGAACGAATTTTCCGTTTCTTTTGACGAGAACTGACTCTGTGTTTATATTCAATTTTTTTAAAAGGTCTTCAATTGTTTTTTCTTCGGTTTTTATTTTATTAATTTTATTGTGTAATTTAAGCATGATTTGCATAGTAATTTATAGCCCTGAGAAACTTTTATATGTATTGTGCTGAGGTGGGAGAGCGGTCTAATCCGGTTGGCTCGAGACCAACTGTGTCTTTGACACGCGCAGGTTCAAAGGCAAAAACCTTTTAGAAAAAGGTTCTTGCAATTTGGAACTAAAGTTCCAAGATCTCTAAAATTTGCGAACCTTCGGTTCGCCAAAATCTAAGTAGAAAAGAGAATCCTGCCCTCAGCGCCAACTTCATGGTGAATAAATGAACAAAAATCCTAAACCAACTACAGATGTTATTGCGGAAAAAAATGGAAAAATATTATTGGTTTTAAGAGGAGTTGAACCACATAAAGGCAGACTTGCACTTCCAGGTGGTCATGTAGATTTTGGAGAAAACGTGGAATTTGCAGCAGTCAGAGAAGCAGAGGAAGAAACTGGATTGAATGTGAGATTAAAATACATTCTGGGAGTTTATTCTGACTCGAAAAGAGAACCTAATTATCCAAAATGTCATGGTATATCTACTGTTTTCATTGGTGAAATAATTGGCGGTAAACTAAAGGCACATGATGACGCCAAAGAGGCTGATTTCTATGAAATCAAAAAACTGAAAAAGGAGAACTTGGCCTTTGACCATTGGAAAATAATACAGGATTATCTGAAATGGAAGAAGAAAAGAGGAACCTACTGGTCCTCGAAATAAATTTAAGTATGAATGGTAAATTGATATTATGCCCGACTGCCCGAACAGAAAAGCCAATCTGAAAAAATGCGGCTGCACTTACGCAGAATGCGAAAAGAAAGGAATGTGCTGCGAGTGCATCAGATATCACAAGGGAAGAGGAGAAATACCAGGATGCCTTTTCCCTTCAAATGTAGAAAAAACTTTTGACAGATCTGTTGATAAATTCGTTCAGTCGATGCGATGTTAGTCTAATGGTAGGACACCACCCTGCCACGGTGGAAATCCGGGTCCGAATGAGCTTTTTAGAAAAAAAGCTCAAGCACAAAACTGAAAAGCTCCGAAAATCCCGGACATCGCACCACCTATAAAATAGGTTAGTAAAAGAGGTTAAACTATGAGAATTTATATCGTGGAATCCATGGCGCTTGATGCCGTGCAAAAAGCGAGGCTTGCTAAGCTCGGTAAAGTGAAGTATTTTGAAGGCATTCCTGATTTGAATGAACTGCTCAAGAGGGTTGAAGGCGCAGATATTATTTGTTGTGACTGGTCACCAATAGATGCAGCAATTCCAAGAATAAGTGGTACAAAGCTAATTTCGTTGCCATTTACGGGCGTGGGTTTTCTTCCATTAAAGGAAGCGGCTGCAAAAGGCATTAGGATAGCCAATTCACCAGGTCCGTTCACTGAAAGTGTTGGTGAATTCGGAATTGGTTTGATGCTGGCCGTGATGCGCAAAATATATCTCTATGCTAGAAATGAACCAAAACTCGAACTTTCAACATCACCATATGGCAAGATAATTTTGATACTCGGTGCTGGTCGGATAGGAAATTATGTGGGAAAGCAGGCCGAGGCACTTGGAATGCGAGTTTTGTTTTGGAAACGCAGTGACAGACTTGAAACAATGTTGAAAGGTGCTGATGTTGTTTACTGCGCCCTGCCGCTATCAGATGAAACCAAGGGCTTATTAGGCGAAAAAGAATTTACAGCCATGAAGCATGGGGCGTATTTTGTGACAACATCACACCATCAGATTTATGACAACATAGCGCTCCTCAAGGCACTGGATAGAAATCTTGCAGGAGCAGCAATTGATCTTGAAGGCATAAATTGTGGTGATTATAAATCAGAAATATGGCAGAAATTGAAAAATCATCCCAAAATTTTGCTAACTCCCCATGTTGCCTTCAAGTCAGACTATGGACAGAAACGTGCATACGATATTATGATTGATAACATAGAAACATTTATCAAAGACAAACCGCAGAACATTGTTAATTAACTAGCGGTCGAATGCTGGTTCGAATATCATACACGGCATCGTTTGACTTTCAAAATGAAAGCCTTAATATTCAAAGCCAAATGGCGCGCCCGCACCAAACTTTATTTAACCTTGAAAAATAAATGATAAATAAAATTAAAGGTTAGATAAAGTTCAAATCCCTTTCTTTTCAGAAAAGAAAGGTTTTTGTATTATTTGAAAATCAGAAGATTTTCAAAATTGAAAACAAAATGTTTTCAAATCCCAAAGAAAACATTATTGTAAAAATATGGAGGAGATTTTATGTTCACGGACAAGATTTATTCCAAATGGATGAAAAAGAATCAGATGAAAAAATACGAAGATATGAAAGAATTTTTGCCTGAAATAAAAGGCCTTGTTCTTGATGTAGGAATTGGACCGGGTTGGTTTGAAAAAATGTTTGAAATTGAATCTGTGGGGATAGACTTGGATAAGAATTCGGCAGCAAACTTGATAGCAAGCGGGGATTTTATTCCATTCCTGAATAAAACCTTTGATTTCGTGATTTGCCTAGATACCATACATCTTTTGAATGGCAAAGATGTGTCAAGAATATTGAAAAAGGACGGATTGTTTCTGGTTTCTCACTTCGTCAATGAAGGCAATGAAATAGAGGTTGAGAAAAAACTTTTAAATATGTTTCGTGAATTTAAATTAATGAAAAAGACTATAGTTGGGGATAAAGAAAAGGATTTGGTTATATTATTAAAGAAGTGGGTCTAAGAAACATACGTCTTTGGTTTGGGCCTGTAGTCTAGTGGCCAAGCTTTTTAGAAAAAAGCTTGAGCAAAAAGCTGAACTTTAAAAAGTTCTACATATGACGTCTGCTTGACGTGCAGAAGGTCGCCGGTTCAAGTCCGGCCGGGCCCACCAAACTTTATCTGATTTTCAATACAAACCTTTAATTTTCAAAGTCAGATAAAGTTCAAATCCCTTTTTCAAAGAAACGGTATACAAAATATTAATAATCAGACAGACTTTTCTGCTTGAACCTGTAGTATTCTATCTTAGGTTTCTTTCCAGGAGGAAGTATTTTCCCATAAACCCCGCCTCCTCCAGGTACGTATTCAATCTTGTCTTCCCTGAATGCCTTTATCATTTCAGCGACTTTTTGGTCCACTTTTTTCAAATCTTCTATGTCCGTTTCTATCAAAACCTTTATCTCGTTCCCGAACTTTTTCACAAACTCCTTCCACTTTTCTTGGATTTTTGTGGAATAAGCGTTTTTTATTCCCAAAGAAAGGGAAATAATCTCGCTCAGGGGTATTGTGTGAACATAAGGAGGCCTGTTTGGCGGATGCGTGCCTTCCTCCAAATCCGCTAGTTCAGAGATTCTTTCATCCACGCCTTTCTTTATGGACTTGCCGCAGTTGGGGCATTTCCAGTTATACCTTTCTGCATCTTGGAGCTCGAAGAAAAGCAGGCAGTTTATGCATCTTGTTTTGTGATACTTGCCTTCCTTGGGGTTCAGGCCTGAATTCAGGATGATTTTTCTCCCGTTCTCTCCCTTCAGAGCCTTTTCTATTTCCTCGAAACTTATTTCCTTTACTCTCAGCCGGTTGAATTCCCTTCCCATCTTGTTTGGCCAAGGGCTGTGGGCATCACTATTGCTAAGAAAAGTCAACCTGTGTAGTTCTTTTATCCGATCTGCCATGTTTGTATCTGCGGAAAGACCTAGTTCCAGAAAATATATTTTCTTCTCGTATTTACCGTAACATTCTTTTATGGAATTGTATTCCTTGAATATTGCTGTCCAAGGGGTGAAGGCATGGGACGGACCGATAAGGCAGCCGGACTCTATGCAAATCTCTGCTATTTCCTCTCCGTTCAAATGTATTTTCGGCCTTCCGTCCGTATCCAAGTTTGTATGCTTCTTGAATTTTTCCCTCAGCTCCTCCACCTTTGAAAAGCTTGGTATAAAGATTAAATGATGTACCCTTCTGTTGTCCTCAACCTCTGTCTGAAGCATAAATTTTGTCCCGTTTGTATGTTCCATTAGTTCATTGTTTTCTATCAAGTCATTTTTCACAAGTTCTATCCATTTTTTATTTAGTATATCTCCAGTTCCCACTAGGTTCAATCCTTTCAGAGGCGCCTGTTCTCCTATTATCCTTGGTATCATATTGTCGCTTACGCCACCAGAATAAAGCCCGTGTAGGTGCAAATCCGCATTTATTTCCACAAACATATTAACCACTAGGCACTTTAAAAATATAAGAAAAGAAAGGGGGTTTAGTCTCCTCTGACGGTAATCGATGTTGCATAGTCTTCAAAGTAAACGTAATCCAGCTGTACTCTCACCGGTATATCCCTGCTTGCTGAAAAGTCATTTGCCTTTAGTTCGCATGTGTAGACTATCATGTCTCCCCTTCTGAGGGATTTTTCCTGTGGAGTTTCGAATGCGTCACACTCTATCGGACTATCAATTCCATCAGCGTATATGGTCATCTCAAGCTCGTCTAATTCATCCGTTGGAATTACCAATTCTGATGTATCATGATTTGGATTTATTACTCCTCCGTTGGGCAGCAAATCCACATTAACTCTGAAATCTATGCTATCTTCATCTACGCTATCTATTACTATTGGTGTTCTTGCTGAAATTACAACTGAAAGAGGTCCCTTGCTCACTTGTGTGGTTACCGCAGGTAGGTTAAGAAGATTCCTTTCGCTCAGTCTCTTATATTCGTCCTTTTTCATGATGGGTATATTTGCTGTCGCAATGGTCTGATAATTGTACATCAGCCTTACTCTTGGGGAATAACTGTAAACGACTCCAGGTTGAAGGTCTGAAGGAACTTGTATATTGCTCCAGGTGTATTCCTTTATTTCTCCTGGTATTCCCGACAATTCGTCTGGAGGCTCTATGTCACCAAGGTCTGCGCTGGTGCCTGATGTAATCCAGTCCAAATTAAACAAATGAGCGTATGTATTTCTAGCTACAGTCCCTCCGACGTTTTCCACCTCCAAATAGAGGTCGAACTTGTCGGAAGTCTCTAGCTCAGTCATGTCCGGCTCAAAGGCGTTTACTGTTAATGCATATCCTGAAGTCACTGCCTTTTGACCCCAAGGCAAGCTTGTGCAACCACTGGAAAACAAAATTGCCGCAACTGCAATCAATACTAAAGCTTTTTTCATTATTTATTCCTCCTTTGTGGGTGTTCTAATTTATTTAGGTTTTACCTTGATATTAATAGTTTTGTAATAAGTATATATATAATTTGCTTCTGCCCTGAATTGACCTGTATTCCTTATGTCAACACTTTTCATTCTGAATTTGCAGGTGGCTTTCTTTGTCTCCTTGTCGAAGAATTCCAAAGGTCTTTTCAAAGACAATTTGTCACCTTCATTGTTGAAATCGTTGCTCTCCACGAACTCAAGGAAATCGGGATAGTATACTACAAGGTCATCTACTTCGTCTATTGTCCCACTTCCCATGTCCCTTAGGGTCACGTAAAGATAGAATTCCAAATCCTCAAAGATAGGCTGTTCCTTGGAAAGGGATATGTCTATTTCTATCGGCGATTTTGTCTTGAAATAGAAAAGGCTTATTTCCTGTTCTAAAGTCCCTTGCCTCTCCAGTCTCGTATATTCGCTCTCTGACATTGCTACTATATCGTAAAGGGCTGAAGAAGTTGAACTATAATCCATTTTATACCTTAAAACCTCGTTTCTTTCTTCATGCAAATCCGAGTGGCCTGAATTCAAAATCCATTCCCAGTTTTCCGCGTCTTCCTCCTTCAGTTCGCTTATATGCTTTGATGTTTCAGAAGAAGTGAACCCCCCCAAATCTGTCATTTCCAGATTTATGTTTTTAAGCGTCGTATTTCCTTCATTGTAAAGGTCAAAAAACAGCGTGGTGCTCTTTCCCTCGTAAACCTCGGCTGGTATCACCTCAGCTTCAATTCTTATGTTTTCGTATTTTGTATAAACAGGCTCTCCCGGACCCAAATCAAGCCCGAAAATGGAAAGTCTAAAGTTTCCGTCAGTGCACCCTGAAGAAAAAACAATCAGTAAAACCGCAAAAACCGTCAAGACAGAAACATATTTACTCATAATAAAAATATGGAAAAGGATGTTTTTAAAGATTATTTATTAACCTCTTACGAAAAAGGTTTTACGGGTTTTACGTTCACATAATTATATTACTATGCATCCGCAGGCTACTGCAATCTTATCTCTATCTGATACACAATCAGCTGATGGAAATATTTCTTTATAGGCGGCACAGACTTCTGTTGGTACAGAACCATCACAGTTTGACATAGCCCATGTCATGCATGAAGTATCGAAATTTTGTTTTACTGTTTGTGCTGCAGCGGTTTTTCCGAATGAACCCATAAACCACGCTATTGCTGCCAGTAAAACTATCAAAGCGATGGCAAGTGCAACAAGAACTTCTATTGATATTGCAACTCCTTTCATACATAAAGAGTATGGATAAATGTGTTTTTAAAGATTAAGGCATTCCAGTTCCGTATGGCGGTGTGCACCCACAGGCTTGGGCAACTACCTCGTGATTGCAATTTCCTGTAGTTTTCATTAAATCATTGTAAGCGGTGCAAATTTCATCAGGAACATTGTCTATGTCGCCTTTGGGAGCGCAATTTTTTACAGTCCATCTTATACATAAGTTGTCAAAATTCTGTTTTAGTTTTTCTTGTGATGCCGTCGGACCCAATGCGCCCATAAGCCATGCCACTGATGCCAGCAGAACTATTAACGCAACGGCTAGTGCGACCAGCGTTTCTATCGATATTGAAATTCCTTTCATATATAGAAAATATGGAAAAAATAATTTAAAAAGATAAAAGGGGGTTTATGGTGGTAATGGTCTCTCGGTTCCGAATGGTTCTGTGCATCCACAGGCCTTTGCAACTGTCGTATAAGCGTCTGCGAAGGAACAAGTGGTAAGGTCGGTATTGAACATCAGTTTGTTGTATGCCAAACAAACTTGGTCTGGAATGTCGTCGCCGTCACCCGTTTTATCGCAATTTGTCATTACCCATGTCGTGCAGGACGAATCAAATTTCTGTTTTAGTGATTGCTGTGTCGCTGTTGGACCGAATGCACCCATAAACCAAGCCACTGCTGCCAGTAGGACTATTACTGCTATGGCTAGTATTACCAGTGTGTTTATCGGTATTGCAATTCCTTTCATTTTTTACCTCCTTTAATTATTTTTAGATGATTTATTTTAAATAGATTATTTTATGCGCAACAACAAACTTCATGATACACGGGATTACATTCTCCACAACAGCTAGGATTAATTGTACCAGAACATATAGGCACACAACCACATCCAGGACATACTGAAGTAGATGTTGTTCCTCCCATTTCCTCGGCCCATTCTTCCTCCATGTAAGTGGGCTTTATCGTCACTTCCTCTTCCCCGTATAGTGGATATTCATAATTCGTTATTTCTGCTTTTACGTTGTAGGTCTTTATGTCGTTTAAATTGGTGCCCTTGAATCTCAAACTGCACCTTATGGGAGGCGTTTCACCCTTTATTAGCGGTATGTCTCCGTTTGAATTAGTCTGAGTATTGCTTTGTGAAGTTCCCATCCAGTTTACTGACTCACAACTAAGCACTTCAAAATCAGAGGGAAACTCTATTTTCAGCATTCCTTGAGGAACTTTCTCATACATCCCGCTTCCTTCATCCCTTACCTTTATTATGGCGGGGATTATGATTCCAGTGGAGACAGGCTGTTTTATATCAAAATCAACGCTTATTTTCAGGGGACCTCTGGACTGGGTTTGAATAGGACTCACTGTTATGTCCTCGCCCGCTTTGCTCGCCTGAATTATCCTTTTTTTTGGTATAATGGCTATATCCGAAGTCGTATAAGCATCAAAGGTGTATTCAACTCTGTATCTTATAGGGCATTTGCTCTCCATGTTTCCGAGTTCGCTGTTGGTTGGTGCCCTGAAATTGAACTCAACCAGCTCCGCTCCGCCCGGATAAATCGGCTGGGGCTGTTTTTCTATTCCTCCAATTTCACTTGAGTAATCTGTGACTATTGGGTTTCCGCTTCCATCCAAAGGATGGCACAATCCCCAATCGTATGCATACACGCTCACGTTTCTTGCCTCCTTGTCCCCCTTTTCCGCCTTTCCCACGTTAACTACCTGAAAGATAAGTGAAAAGGGTGAATTTGCCGATATAGGCTGCTCCGGTATTACGTGCTCCTCCTTCACAAGCAATACGTCCGGTGAAGCAACGACAGTCTCTTTTTGTTCAAAAATGGAGCTGAATATAGAGAAAACGTTGCCTCCCTCTGTACAACCAGAAACAAAAATAACCGGAGTCAAGAGGAAAACTAGAATCAATATTGGAAATTTGTAATTTTTGAGTTCTGATTTGCTTTTCATAATTAAGCCTCGTAGGTCGGATTGACTTTCACGTCCATTTCTCCGTAGAGAGGATACCAGTAATCCAATATATTGGCTTTCACGTTAAAGGTCTTAATATCTTCTACACTGTTAACTCTCAGGTCGCACCTTATAGGCGGCGTTTCTTTTTTGATGAGAGGCATTTCATTAGCCAGTGAGGGATTGCAATCGCCTCCTATCAACTCCATACCTGAAAAATCTACTTCTAAATCACCTGCATTGACTTTCTCATACATCCCGCTTCCTTCGTCCCTTACCTTTATTATGGCTGGAATCACAGAACCTTCGGAAACCGGCTGGTTCACTTCGAAGTCAACGCTTATTTTCAACGGACCCCTAGACTGAGTCTGAACGGGATTTATTTCTAAGGTTTCGCCTGACTTGCTCACCTGCTCCAGCCTTTCATTAGATATGACAACTACGTCTGAAGTTGTATAAGCATCGTATTGGTACAAAACCGCATACCTTATGGTGCATTTTCCTGCCATGTATCCCAGTTCATCATTTTTCGGAGCTTTGAATTTGAATTGGGCAAGCTCCGCTCCTCCTCCCGGATAAATTTTTACAGGGCTTCCAGAATAAAAATTACCATCTACGTCAATCGTGCCTTGAGGATGACATTTTCCCCAGTCGTAAACAAAAACATTAACGTTTTTTGCCTCCTTTGCTCCCTGATCCGTTTCCCCTATATTGACTACCTGAAAAGTGAGTGTGAATGGCGAATCTGCCGTTATTGGCGGATTAGGGATTACCTGAGCGTTTTGAACGACCAGAACGTCCGGTGGAGCCACTTCAACCTGCTGGTTGCCAAAAGAACTGAATATTGAAAACAAATCGCCGCCTCCAACACAACCGGAAACAAAAACAACAGGAGCTAAAAGAAAAACCGCACCCAAAACCGCCGAAAATTCCTTCAAACTCATTAAATCACCTTTTATTTTTCATAAATTATTAACCATTTTCTAAGCACATCCACTTGTGCATTGACAACCTCTAGCTACACATTGATCGGAATTGAACATATCAATCTGATATGTTGAACCGTCGCTATTTGTGCAAGTGCAGGTAACCCAAGCGCCAAAGTCCACCATAATTTTTCTTTCCATGCTGTGCATATAAGTGTAATCCACTTCTCCCGTTATTGCAAACGTCTTCTGCTCTACGCTTATGTCAGGAACCTTTGAAATGCATGTTGAACTCAATGATTTGCCAGATTCTATTTCCTTTACCTCTTTAAATTGGTTTCCATTTCTCATATATTCGTCCAAGTCAATTAACTTTCTATCTCCTGTCTCATCTGGCTTACAGTATATTCCTTCAACTCCCTCTATGTCGGAGATGTCAACTTCCGCTGATTTTATATCTTTTAATATTCCCGGACCCTGATTTTTCAAGTAAAGCAATACGGGAACTCCAGTTATGTTATCCTTGACCGGCATCTCGTTTCTCATCAAGGCAAGCCCCAGCCTAATCGGACCTCCCGTGTCCTCCGTCACCTGCTCCTTTCTTGAAAGCTCGTTGCTTCTGGCAAGCTTGTAATAATAATCTTCATCCATCACCATAACGTCAACCTGACCCTTCAAATTCAAGTCGTACGTGACGTTTGCCCCGTAAGAGATGTAATTCCCTCTTATAAGATTGTTAAAAGAATAATTGAGAACGAATTCCCTTATCTCGCCTGCCAATAACTTTGGTATATTACAACCCGTTTTAGTTTTGTAATTAGTTTCTGTAAATTCTATTGGTTCTCCGTTTTCGCATTTTATTTTAACTGTTCCTGCAATTGTTCCATCATCAATTCCTTGTGAATAAAACGGCACCCATGGCACTACTTCTATATTTTCTGCGTCTTCTTTGCCTTTGTTTTCCACGGTTGCTATTATCATTACCGTATCAGGAGATTTGTCTATCTTATCGTCCCCGATTACCTCAAGTCTCGTCACTTCGACAGACCTTATACTCTTCTTTGTCGATGTCTGCGGCTCGTAGTTTTGGTAACATTCGACGGGATTTATTAGACACTGATAACCGGTACCCATTGTTTCCAGGGGTGATTTGATGCCTTGCAACAGAGGACCTAAAGTGTTGTCTAAATTATAATCAATGGTTGGCCACCAAGGACCAAAAACCGTCGTTCCCATCACGTCTGGATACGCCATAGTTGTTGTCATCAGAGCTATCATAACTATCGGTATTCCAATAAAAGTCTTTAGCCTGTCAACAGGAACGGCTGAGAGAATTCCCATTCCCACAACAAGGGAGAAAACCACTAAAGCTATTAAATCGTTAATAAGGGCAACGGACCCAAGTAAAATACCTATTCCTCCCAGAATGCCGAGTATTTTTCCGTTTAAAGTGTTTCCGAATTTTATGCCTATGATTATTGCAAGAATCGCCATGCCCATGCCCAATGTCAAAGAAAGTCCATTTTGAATAAGTACTAAAAGCTCTGATGATATGAGGACGAACACAAAAAAGAAAAAATAACCGGCAAAGTATAATATCAATATTGCGAATATAAACAAAATAATAATTTTGAAAATCCCGCTGGAACCCACTTTAACCATTTTTTTTAAACCTTGCCCCATGCTTTCTCCGGCCTTGTAAAATGAGTTGAGCATCTTGGAAGCTGAGTCTTCCCTGTCATTTTTTGAAAATGGGATGGTTATGAAGAAACCCGCTGAAATCAAAAGAAGCGAACCATACAAAAGTAGTTCGCTTTTGGCTTCAAAAAATATAACACCGAAAAATATTACCATCAAAACTCCAAGCATCATGTTCAGAACAGAAAGCCCGACTTCCATGTCCGTGCGGACCGTTCCGTATGGATTGCTTGTTATCGCAATTGATAGAACTATAAGAGGTATGAACTTTAGAAGCGGTGCGTTCCAGAATATGAAAAATGTGCCCAGAGCTATGAATATGAAGCCGCATGTCCTGAAGAAGGCCCTTATGTAACCCATGTATTCGTAGGGTAAAATCTCTATTTTTTTCTTTTTATTATCTTCTGCCGACCCCTGCACCATACCAGCGGCTATGCCTACGGCTCCGCCCACAGGCCCTCCCACAGCTGCGCCGACGACTGGCAAGACGTCTTTAATCGCTTCTTCATTTTCTTCCTCTTTTTTTTCACTCATTTAATCACAGCTTGCTAAGTCCTAGGAAAATTACACCCACTCCTATAAGGGCCGTGCCCAAAAGGCCGAAAGTTGAACCAAAAATGACAGGTATCATAAGCCCTGCCAGAGTTGAAATAAAAATTACGGTAATATCAGAATGAATTATATTGGAAAAAGCTGTCTCCTTTTGTTTTGCTGAAAATCTATGTCCACATGCAGGGCAGTATAATTTTCCTGGGTCTTCGGGTATTGTTAAAACCGGTGAAGAACCGCATTCAGGGCATACTCTGTTTATCTGCATTTCTTGTCTTGGTCCAACTGGTTGAATTACCAGTGGGCCTGATGCTTTCTTTTTACCCGTCGGTCTTTCCGAACCAGGACGCATTTTCTCAGTGTCTATCCTGCTTTCCCTTTGGGTAGGCGGGCGTATGCCTTGCCTGACCGCCTCGCTCATGCTAGAGATTTCTTCCCAGGCCTCGTTTTTTTCATCAGGCGGCGTATTATCTGGAGGGGAACCTGAATCACCGGGTGGCCGTCGTGGTGGATTGCTTCCAGCCGCTGCCATTGGTAGTTTTGTGGTGTCGCGCTGCTCCTTAATTCTTTCATAGATTTCATGCAACCTTGATTTTTTTTCCGCTGTTTCCGCCATATTCGCACCTTTAACCGATGAACTAAGGGGCGTTCTTTCTTCAATTGTATTTAGATTTTCATCTTTTTTAAAGCTTTTTTCTTTTAAACCGGCCTTTTTCCTCATCAATCTCTCGTAGGCCGTTTTCGTGTCAATTTCCCTGGGCTTTACTATTTCAGAAGGTTTTGGTTGGGCTTGTTTCTCCGGTTGTAATGGTTGTTTTTCTGGCTCTGGTGATGGTACACCTTCTTCAGAAAAGACTTTTTCTTTGTTCTTCTTCAAATATTCGGCAATTTCATTGAAGGTTTTACTTCTGTACCAAGCGTCATAAAGTTGTTCTACCGTGTAAGGTTTATTTTGTTTTTTAAGTTCTGCTATTTCTGCTCCTGTTTTCGGCAGAAATACACGAGGTGTGCCTTTTATAAACCAACCCTCGGCTCCACCATAAGGAGAAAATCCTATTACTGGAACCCAATCTCCTTTCTTCTTATGTTTGGGTGCCCCAGCTCCAGTAGACTCATACATCAGGAACTTATCATTACCCGCTTGTACTTCTACTGCCAATCTAATTGTGTCTACTTCTTTTCCATTACGTATTTCTTTATCTATAAATTTATATTTTCTACCAGTGAGCCTCCATTTTGGTTTTTCTTTGTCCAGTCTTTGTCCTATTTCATATGTTTTATCTATATTCCGTTGTATATCTTCAGTTTTATATACAAACTCCCGAGGCTTTTCATATTTATAAGTTCTTATGTTATCAGAATCTTTCTTGGGTCTTATAAAAGAAGTGGATGCTGTATTATTTTTCAAAAAAGGCCTGAGTTTTAGTCTTTCCTTTTCTTCTTTTTCGTATTCTCTGGCCTTGTCCTTGTGCAGGCTCTTTTTCAAATCATCAGAAATCTTGACTTTTTCAGTCATATTCAAACCTTTTACAACTTAAACACTCACGCGGAAGTCTGTTATCGTGTAGCCGCCGGAGCCTGTCACGGAGAAAATAATCTTGTTCTTGCCGACTCCTGTGTAATCCTTCGGAAGGTCTATCGTCACCGTTCTACCCTCCTGCAGAACGCCCTCAACCACGACCGAGTGCTTGTTCCCGTCCGAGTCCTCTATCGTTGCCACTAAGGATGTAGGAGTGCCGAAAACCTTCTCTATTTTGAACTTTATCTCGCCGGGAAGCCTGTCGCGCTGTGAGCTTGTGAGATCTATTGTCATCTCCAAGTTCTCCTTTGCCTCCCTGTTCCAGAATATTATTATCTCTGCGTTTCTCACTACGAATTCCGTGTCCTTTTCCGAGACCATTTCTACCGTGTTTTTTCCTTCTGTTATATCAGTGCAGTTTTCAATTTCTATCCATTGTATTAAAGTGGGTGTATTGTTGAAAACAAGGTTTCCGTTCACTCTCACTATAAGGTTCCCTTCTCCGTTTATCTCGTCAAAGTTCAAGATTATCCTTCCCATGTTTATTGGTTTTTCGTCTTCGGAAACGTAAAAGTCAAAGCTCTGTGAAACCTCGCCCATGAAGTCGGACTCCACTTTCAGTTGTTTTATTATGTAAACCGTTGGGGCCCAAATTCTCCATCCGCTTGACTCAGACGTGACGAGAAATTCGTTTTTGTCCCTGAACAGGGATTTGTTAAGCGGAATTTCAAAGGCTTCTCCAGGCATTACTAAATCAGAAAATACCTTTTCTCCATTCAACCCTATTATGAGCCTTCCGTAAAGGTTCGTATCTTCTATCTCTCCATAAAGCTTTGCTGAAGACAGCTCGTTAAGCTCTTCTTCTGTCAATGAAAAAACTTTTTCGTATTCGTTTGCTCCAAAAAGTCCGCTCTCTGCCCTGAAGTTTTTAATTTCTATAAACGATTTTTCCTCTGTTATGTAGCTGACTACGAAAGACTTCGTGTTAAGAGGCACGTGCCTGAAATCCTCAACCTCTTTTGTTCCCACAAAGTCGCCTTTGGCCGTTACTTCCGGTTCAACTGTTGTCTGGTTTCTGGTGGAAGGGATGAATCTGTAACCCGGCCCTTCACCTCCCAATTGAAAATTGCCTATAAGTAAGTAAAATCCGAAAAACATCAAAAATCCGACTATGAAAACCTTTGTGAAATCCGGGACTTTTCCCATGGGGGCGCCTCCTTTCTCTATT
>Ga0172363_10000551_pt1 | contig 28582 bp, 28 predicted proteins | sample LakKivs2_kivu2a2_FD_114541 | JGI IMG/M metagenome (GOLD analysis project Ga0172363, IMG submission 114541) | Sediment microbial communities from Lake Kivu, Rwanda - Sediment s2_kivu2a2 | ecosystem: Environmental > Aquatic > Freshwater > Lake > Sediment | place: Rwanda: Western Province, Lake... | reverse complement strand
TGACCAGCGCGTCCTCGCGGGAGGCGGCCGCGGCCGCCGCCCGGACCCGGGCCAGGAAGCGGGCCTTGTCGCGGATGAGATGGTCGGCGGGCAGGACGACGACGACCGCCTCCGGGTTTTCGACAAAGACCCGGGCCGTGGCCAGCATCAGCGCCGGCGCGGTGTTGCGGGCCTCTGGCTCGACGATGAAGCTCGCTTTCGGCAGCTTGGGCAGCAGCCGGCGCGCCCGGCGCGTCGAGGCGGCATCGGCGACGAGGACCATCCGCCGCGGCGGCACGAGCGGCCGGATGCGGCGCACGGTCTCGGCGAGCATCGGCTCGGAGCCGGCGATCTTCAGGAACTGTTTCGGCCGGGCCGCCCGGCCGAGCGGCCAGAACCGGGTCCCCCGTCCTCCGGCCAGGATGACGGCCCGGATGTCGAGGTCCTTCATGAGGCCCCGAGCGTGTTGATGGCGTCCTGGAGCACGCCGCGGACCTCCTTCTGGATCGCGGCCAGGTCTCCCTCCGTGTCGGCTTCGAAACGGAGGACGATCACCGCCTGGGTGTTGGAAGCGCGGACCAGGCCCCAGCCCTTCGGGAAAATGGCCCGGACGCCGTCGATGTCGATGACGGGATAGCGCGCCGCGAGGACTTTGCGCACCGTGTCGACGATCTTGAACTTGACCTCGTCGGAAGCGTAGATGCGGATCTCGGGGGTGGCGAACGTCCTCGGCAGCCCGGCCATCACCGTCGAGAGCCGGTCCTTCGACCGGGCCAGGATCTCGATGAGCCGGGCCGAGGCATAGATCGCGTCGTCGAAGCCGAACCAGCGGTCGTTGAAGAAGATGTGGCCGCTCATCTCGCCCGCGAGAGGCGCGTTCTCCTCCTTGATCCTTTTCTTGATCAGCGAGTGGCCGGTGCGCCCCATGACCGGCTTGCCGCCGAGCTTCTCGATCTCCTCGTAGAGGACCTTGGAGGCCTTGACCTCGGAGATGACGGCCGCGCCCGGCCGGGACGGCAGGATGTCGCGGGCGAAGACGACGAGGAGCTGGTCGCCCCAGATCGTCCGGCCCGCGTCGTCGACGACGCCGATCCGGTCGGCGTCGCCGTCGAAGGCGATACCGAGCTCGGCGCCGCTCTCGCGGACCTTGGCGGTGAGCTTCTCCAGCGTTTTCGGCAGGGTCGGGTCGGGGTGGTGGTTCGGGAAGCGGCCGTCGGGCTCGCAGAAGAGCTCGACGACCTCGGCTCCCATCTTACGAAAGAGCGGGACGGCCACGACGCCGCCCGTGCCGTTGCCGGCGTCGATGACGACCTTGACCGGACGGGCGAAGCGGACGTTCTTCGAAACATAGTCGATATAGCCGTTGACGATGTCGTGCGGCCGGACCCGGCCCTGGCCGTGCGGGAAGACGCCCTTGCGCACGATCTCATAGAGCGCCTGGATGGTCTTGCCGTAGAGCGTCTCCTCGCCGGACATCATCTTGAAGCCGTTGTGTTCCGGCGGATTGTGGGAGCCGGTGACCATGACCCCGGCCGGGAGCCGATCATGGAAGACGGCGAAATACAGGAGGGGCGTGGGGACGACGCCGAGATCGGCCACGTCGCAGCCCGTGGAGAGCAGGCCGCCGATGAGGGCCTGGGCAAAGCCCGGGGAGCTCAGCCGGACGTCGCGGCCGACCGCGACCTCCCCCTGGCCTCGGCCGAGGAAGAACGTGCCCATGGCCCGACCCAGGATCTCGACGGCGCGGTCGTCCAGGTCCTCGCCGGCGATGCCGCGGATGTCATATTCCCTGAAGATCCGAGGGTTGATGTCCACCCGGCCCTCCTCCGTTCTTTTTGTGCTTTATTAATATATCTATTTTCTTATGTTTACAGCGCTAACAGCGCTAAGTCCTGACCCGTTCCCGACCCTTGACCCGCCCGGCCTCCCGGCGGTGGGCATAGCTGGCTCCGATGAAGGCCTTGAACAGCGGGTGCGGCGCCAGGGGCTTGGACTTGAACTCGGGGTGGAACTGGCAGCCCAGGAACCACGGATGGCCGGGCGCTTCGACGATCTCGACCAGCCCGTAATCCGGATTCATGCCGGAAAAGACGAGCCCGGCGTCGGCCAGAGCGTCTTTATAGGCCGGGTTGAACTCAAAGCGGTGGCGGTGCCGCTCAGAGATGTGGAGGGCGTGGTAGGCCTTGTGGGCCACCGACCCCGGTTGAAGATCGCACTTGAACTGGCCGAGACGCATCGTCCCGCCGATATCGCAGTCCATGGCCAGTTCGCGCCAGCGGACGATGACCTTGTGCGGCGCGTCGGGCACGAACTCGGTGCTGTTCGCCTTTTTCAAGCCGGCGAAGGACCGGGCGTATTCGATGGAAGCGCACTGCATGCCGAGGCAGATGCCGAAGAACGGGACCTTGTTCTCGCGGGCGTAGGTGACGGCCCGGATCTTGCCCTCGATGCCGCGCTTGCCGAAGCCGCCGGGGACGAGGATGCCGTCCTTGGCGCCGAGGACCGTCGCCGGGTCGCTCTTCTCGAGCGCCTCCGCCTCGATCCAATCGATCTTGACCTGCAGCCGGTTGGCCAACCCGCCGTGGATGAGGGCCTGGTTGAGGCTCATGTACGAATCGTGCAGGCCGGCGTATTTGCCGACGAGCCCGATCTCGACGACGTCCTTCGGATGCTTGAGCCGGTCGACCATTGTCTCCCACGCAACGAGGTTCTTTTTGCGCCGCGGCAGATGGAGCATCTTGAGGACGGTCGCGTCGAGCCCCTGTTCGGCGTAGTTGAGCGGGATCTCGTAGATCGTGTCGACGTCGCGGGCCGTGACGACGGCCTCGACCGGCACGTTCGTGAACATGGCGATCTTCGACTTGAGGTCGGCCGAAAGATCGCGGCAGGTACGGCAGAGCAGGATGTCCGGCTGGATGCCGATGGCCCGCAGCTCCTTGACGCTGTGCTGCGTCGGCTTGGTCTTGAGCTCGCCCGAAACGCCGACGTACGGCACGAGGGTCAGGTGGATGAAGAGGGTCTGGCCGGCGCCGCGCTCGAGGCGCATCTGGCGGATGGCCTCGAGGAAGGGCTGACTTTCGATGTCCCCGACGGTCCCTCCTATCTCGCAGATAACAATATCGTTACCGCCAGAGACGTGGTCGATCGCCGCCTTGATCATGTCGGTGACATGCGGGATCACCTGGACGGTCTTGCCCAGGTACTCGCCCTTGCGCTCCTTGCGGATGATCGATTCGTAGATCCGGCCGGCCGTCCAGTTGTGGGATTTCGTCGTCTTCGTCGACGTGAAACGCTCGTAATGTCCGAGATCGAGATCGGTCTCGGCGCCGTCGTCGGTGACGTAGACCTCTCCGTGTTGGAAGGGGCTCATGGTGCCGGGGTCGACGTTGAGATAGGGGTCGAGCTTCTGGATGGTGATGCGATACCCGTGACTCTCGAGCAGGCGGCCGATCGACGCCGCCGCGATGCCCTTGCCCAGGCCCGAGATGACCCCGCCCGTGACGAAGATGTACTTGGTCATATGGTGTTCGTCCCTCTCATGATGTCCCGATTATATCCATAGGGCCACCGCCACTCAAGCCGGGATTCGCCATCCCGGCCGCGCGTCGGGGGCCCGGAGAGCCCGGCCTCAGGCCTGCTCGGCCGCGGCCAGCGCGGCCGGCCTCGGCGCGCCCTTGGTCTGGCACGTCGCTTCGAGATACGCGCCCTCTTCGACGACCAGTGTGGGCGTGATGAGCGCCCCGAAAACGCGGCCCTTGTCGTGGACCTCGATCCGCTCGGTCGCCTGAAGTGTGCCGTGGATCTCGCCGTTGATGACGAGCTGCCCGACCTTGACGTCGGCCTCGACCTTGCCCCGCTCGCCGACGACGAGGAGCGACTCGGAGTTGATCGTGCCCTTGAAAGTCCCTTCGATGCGGAACGAGCCTTTGAACGCCAGCTCGCCCTTGAATTCCGACTCGATGTCGATCAAGCCGGCGAGCTTCGTCTCGTTCAGTTCACGAGGTTTGTCTTTCATGCGCTTGCTCCTTTGATCCGGTCATAGATGCGGTTCAGGTCATCGAGGGAGAAATAGTAGATCTTCAGCACGCCCTTGTTCCGGCTCCCGGCGACCAGGACCTTGGTTCCCAGGAGCTTGAGCATCTCCTCCTGCAGGGCATGGAGGTCGGGGTCGGCCAGGCTCCTCTGGGCGCGAGGGGCCTTCTTCTTGAGCCGGTTGACCAGGGCCTCGGTGTTCCTCACGGAAAGCCCCCGGTCGATGACCTGGCGGCAGCAGTAGAGCTGCGTCGCTGTATCCTCGAGGGCCAGCATGGCCCGGGCATGGCCCATGGTGATGTCGCCGTTCGTGAGACGGTCCTGGATCTCGTCCGGGAGCTTGAGGAGGCGTAGGTAGTTCGTGACCGAGCTCCGGTCTTTGCCGACCTTGTCGGCCAGGTCGTGCTGGGCGTAGCCGTGGTCATCGATGAGCCGCTGATAGGCGCGGGCGATCTCCAGGGCGTTAAGCTCTTCCCGGTGGATGTTCTCGATAAGCGAGACCTCGAGCTGCTTCTCGTCGGGGATGTTCCGGATGAGCACCGGGATCTTCCGCAGCCCGGCCTTCTGCGCTGCCCGCCAGCGCCTCTCCCCGACGATGATCTTGTAGTGGTCTTCCTCGGGAACGACGATGACCGGCTGCACGATGCCCGTCTCCTTGATCGATTGGGCCAATTCCTCGATCGTTTGGTCGTCGAACTTCACTCGGGGTTGAAGCGGGTTGGGCTTGACGTCCTCGACGTCGACTTCGGCGAACCGCTCGTCCTTGAGGATGCTGAATTCTTCGGGGATGAAGGCCCCCAGCCCTTTACCCAGCGCTTTCTTGCTCATCGGCGCATGATCTCCTCAGCCAGTTTGATATAGGCCTCGGCCCCCTTGGACTTGATGTCGTAGAGGACGATAGGCTTGCCGAAGCTCGGGGCCTCGGCGAGTCGAACGCTGCGGGGAATGATCGTATCGAAGAGGATATGCTTCAGGGATTTCCGGATCTCGTCGGCGACCTGCTTCGAGAGATTGGTCCGTTCATCATACATCGTCAAGAGAAGCCCTTCGACGGCCAGCTTGGGGTTGAAATAGGTCCGCACGGTCTCGAGCGTCTGGAAGAGATCGGGGATCCCTTCCATGCAGAAAAATTCGGTTTGGACCGGGATGACGAGCGAATCCGCCGCCGAAAGGGCGTTGATGGTCAGGAATCCGAGCGACGGCGGGCAATCGATGACGATGTAGTTGAAATACCGCCTGGCCTTGTCGGCCGCCCCGGCCATGCGCTTTTCTCTCTTGTCGGACTGGTAAAGCTCGGCTTCGATGCCGGCTAGCTCGGGCGAACAGGCGCAGAGGTAGAAATTTTCGAGCTCGGTCCCTTCGATACAATCCATGATCTCACGGCCGTTCATGAGGGCCTGATAGATCCCTTTTCCGTTCTGCTTGCGCTTGCCAAGGCCGAGCGTCGACATCCCCTGGGGATCGAGATCGATGAGCAGGGTCCGCCTGTTCTTGATGGCCAGGCAGGCGGCGAGATTGATGGCCGTGGTCGTCTTGCCGACCCCGCCTTTCTGGTTTGCGACGGCCATGACCCTATTCATCAGGGGCCCCTGTTCCACGTGGAACCAGATGTTTGCGCTTCTTTTTCGTCTGGATCTCGATATGGAGGCCGAGGTTCAGGGCTGCCGCGGGAGTGATGCCCCGGAGCTTTCTGGCCTCTCCCAAGGTCTGTGGCCTCATGTTCTCCAGCTTTTCGACCGCCTCGCGAGTCAGCCCGGAGACCTGCCGGAAATCCATGTCTTTCGGGATCTTCATCGCGTCGGACCTGGCCGCCTTGGCGATCTCCCGTTCCTGCTTCCGGATATAGCCTTCATATTTCGTTTCAGACTCGATGTAGCGCATTTCCTCATGGCTCAGGGACGCCGGAAGTTGACCGCATTTTAGCACATCTTTGAGCCCGATATCAGGTTTCCTCAAAAAATCGAGCAGGGGGGCGCGATTTCCGGCTTCGTCCCTCATAGTGTTTTTCTTCAGGAAGCCCATCGCTTGCGCGATCCGCGCCATTTTGTCCAGGTGATCCTGCCAAGTGACATCGTCGACAAGACCGAGCTCGCGGCCATATCCCATCAGCCTCTTGTCGGCGTTGTCGATCCTCAAGATCAGACGGCGCTCGGCCCTCGAGGTGAAAAGACGGTAAGGCTCGTCAATGCCCGTCGAAACCAGGTCATCGATGAGTACCCCGATATAGGCCTCGTCCCGCCTCAGGACGAAAGGCGGCTTCTTCTTGAGGCTCAAGGCGGCGTTGATCCCGGCCATAAGGCCCTGGGCCGCGGCCTCCTCATATCCTGAGGTCCCATTGATCTGTCCGGCCAGGTAAAGGCGCCGCACTTTCCGGGTTTCCAGGGTCGGCAGGAGCTCAGTGGGGGAGACGGCGTCGTATTCGATCCCGTAGGCGGGCCTCAGGATCTTGGCCCGGTCGAGGCCAGGGATGGTCGACAGGATCTCCCGCTGGACCTCATAAGGCAGGCTCGACGAGAGGCCGTTGACATAGGTCTCGGTCGTATCCACCCCTTCGGGCTCGAGGAAAAACTGATGGCGTGTCCGGTGAGGGAATTTGACGACCTTGTCTTCGATCGACGGACAATAGCGGGGGCCGATGCCTTTGATCTTCCCCGAATAAAGGGGCGAACGGCCGAGGTTGCGCCGGATCACGGCATGCGTTTCGGCATTTGTGTATCCCAGGCGGCAAAGAACCTTGTTTTCAAGTCTGCCCCGGGTTCTGTAGGAAAAGGGGACAGGCTCCTCGTCCCCGGCCTGGGGAGTGAATCGGTCCCAATCGATCGTTTCCTTATCCAGCCTCATCGGTGTTCCCGTCTTGAGGCGGAGCATGCGGAGGTCGAGCGCCCTGAGGCCCTCGGCGAGCTCGACGGAGGGCGGTTCGTTGGCCCGGCCGGCCCGATAACTCTCGAGCCCGATATGGATCAGGCCGTTGAGGAACGTGCCTGGCGTCAGGATGACCGTTTTTCCATTCAGTGTCAGGCCGTCGATGGTCCTGATCCCTCTCGCCGTCCCTCCGGAAACGACGATCTCGGCGGCGATGCCTTGAAAAACGGTCAGGTTGGGCATTCGCTCGAGACGGCTTTTCATGGCCAGGCGGTAGGCCGCCTTGTCGCACTGGGCCCGGGGCGCTTGGACAGCTCCGCCGCGGCTTCGGTTGAGCAACCGGAACTGGATGCCGGTCTCATCAGCCAGAAGCCCCATCAAGCCGCCGAGGGCGTCGATCTCCCGCACCAGATGGCCCTTGGCCAGGCCTCCGATAGCCGGATTGCAGGACATCTGGGCGATGGTATCGAGGTGGATCGTCACGAGGCAGGTCCGAAGCCCCATGGCGCTCGCGGCGGCGGCCGCCTCACAGCCGGCGTGGCCGGCCCCGACCACGATGACGTCGAAATCGCTCGAGTGGGCCATGGAGCCCCTATTTCCCGACGCAGAATCGGCTGAAGATGTCGTCCAGGACCTCTTCGGCCCGGACCTCTCCTGTCAGCTCGCCGACGAGGTTTAAAGCCGTCCGGATCTCCTCGGCATAGACCTCTTCCGAATGTCCGCTCTCGAGGAGCGCCACGGCCCGGCAAAGGGCTTCGCTGATATCCATGAGACAGTCCCGTTGCCGGGCGTGGAGGATGATCTCCTCGGCCTTTTCTGTTTTGGGGACGAAAACCTCACGGATCCTGGCGCGGAGGGCATCCATGTTCCGGCCTTTGAGGGCAGAAACCTCGACAATCGCGGCTTCTCCAGCCTGGCGGCGCATCCCTCGGGACGAGAGCTTTCGGGACAGGTCGGCCTTGTTCAGGACGACGATCGCTTTCCGTCCCAGATAGCGCTTCATCAGCCTTCGGTCTTCTTCGCTCTCGGGGCGGGAGGCGTCGAGAACCAGGAGAAGGCCGTCCGCGGCACGGGCGATCTTCTGGCCCCTGGCAATGCCGGTCCGTTCGATCGGATGACCGGGCCGGCCCAGCCCGGCCATATCGACCAAGTGGAAAACGACGCCGTCAATGACCAGGCGCTCCCTCAGGAAATCGCGGGTCGTGCCCGGGAAAGGCGTGACAATGGCCCTATTTTCCTCGAGAAGGGCGTTGAAAAGCGTCGATTTCCCGACGTTGGTCTTGCCGACGATCGCCAGGGTCACGCCCTCGGCCAGAGCCTTTCCCGCTTCATAGCTGGCGGCGAGGCGTTCCGCTTGGTTCGCAAGAGACAAAAGGGTTTTCCGATCGGCCGTGCGGCTCTCCCTGGGCCCATCCTCGGGGAATTCGAGTCCCGCCTCGACTTGCGAAAGAAGGGCGATAAGCCCGGCCCGGAGCTTCAGGACGCGTCGCGAGAGGCTCCCCCCGAGTTGCTTGGACGAGATCCTGGCCTGGGTCAGGGAAACGGCACGGATCAGGTCGTTGACGGCTTCCGCCTGAAGGATGTCAAGCCGGCCGTTGAGATAGGCACGCAGGGTGAATTCGCCGGGGTTGGCCGTCCGCGCCCCCGCCTTGGCGCCCATTTTGAGGACGGCCTCGAGCACGGCCGGGCTGCCGTGGGTGCTGATCTCGACAACGTCCTCCCGCGTGTAGGACCTCGGGGCCTTGAAATAGGTCAGAAACGCTTCGTCGAGGGCCGCTCCGCCCTGGGGATCGCGCACCGATCCGAAGACCGGCCGCCGGTCCGCGAACGTCCGGCCTGATCCCCCGTGGGGCTCGAAGATCCGCCCGGCCACGGCGAGCGCATTGGACCCGCTGATGCGGACGATGCCCAATCCGCCGAAACCCGGCGGCGTGGCGACGGCGATGATCGTCTCCTCGAGCATCTTCCTTCCTGATCCAATTCCCCATTCTATGGGACCCGCGCGGTTATAACAAGTCTTCTACCATTTGCCTGACTCGCTTCAAGGATCCGCGCCTTTATGCCTTCCGCGATTGACTAGCGGCGAGGAGGGCCTTGGGCTCGATTTGGGAGATGGGACGGTACATGGCACAGGGTTGAGGCCGCCGAAAGAGGGGCCGCAGGATATTCGTCGGAGTGAGCATAGAGCGGTAATTTAGCTGACATCGCGACGGAGATCTACCCGGAGCGACTGGAGGGAGCGGAGGTCAGATTCGCCACGGAGCGACTCGGAGCGGCGAATCTGGGAGATATCTTAATAAAGATACTTGCCCAAGATATCTCGCAGAACCGGGCTTCGAGTGCTCAGCCCGATTCTGCAGGTCCGCTTCGAAGACTCCGCTCCCCGCCGGCAGACGAACGGAGATGATGTCCGAGGCCCTGCGGCGGCCGGCCGGGTTGAGACGGGCAGCGGATGGCGGCTCTAGCGCGGGACCTTGAAGATCTTGACCTTCTTGAGAAACCCTTCGCCGATGCTCTCGCTCGTGACCCCGGGCGTTTCATTGGCGACGATGTGGATGATGCGCCGCTCGTAGGGGTTCATCAGGTCGAGGATCTCTTCGCGGCCGGAATCGGAGACCTGGCGCGCGACGCGTTGGGCGTAGTCCTTGAGCTTCTTCTCTTTGCGCTTGCGGAAGAACTCGCAATCGACCTGGACCTTGACCGGCGAGATCTTGTTCAGCACGTGCTGCAGGGCGAGCAGGAGCGAGCCATCGTTGCGGAGGAGCATCGCCTTGTCGGGCCCCTCGAAGATGACGAAGATGATGTCGCCGCGCCGCTTGACCTGATAGTTCAGCTCGAGCGGGAAGACCTCGGCGAGCTGGGCCAGGAACCGCTCCGCCGCGTTCTCGGCGGCTTCGTCCTTGGGCCAGGCCCGGATGACGATCTCCTTGCCCTTCAGCCCGAAGAGCCTCGTCTTCTCCGTGACGATCTCGTAATCGAACTTCTCGCGCGGCAGCTTGAGCCGGAGCTCGGCCAGGCTGATGGCTTCTTCGAGATTGCGGCCGCTGTACTCCGGCCGCTCGTCGACCGGCTGGCCGTTGGCCGGCCCGTTCGGCGCGGCCGCGGCCGGTTCGCCGGTCTCTTCTGCGGGCCGTCCGTTCCCGTTCTTGATCGTGTTATCGTTATCCATGGTCATCTCGCTTTGGCGGTCGCGGGCTGCCGGTGCATCATCTTGTTCATGAGGGCCTGCTGGCCGATCTGGAGGACGTTGGTCGTCAGCCAGTAGAGCACCAGTCCGCTCTGGAAGTTGATGAAAAATATGGTCATTACGAACGGCATGACGAGCATCATCTTGGCCTGCGAGGGGTCGGCCGAGGTCGGCGTCATCTTCTGGGAGATGTACTGGGTGATGCCCATAAGGACCGGTGTGATGTAGTACGGGTCCTTCACCGAGAGGTCGGTGATCCACAGGGCGAAGGGCGCATGCCGGAACTCCACAGCGGCGACGAGCATGCGGAAGACGCCCCAGAAGACCGGCAGCTGGATGAGCAGCGGCAGGCAACCGCCGGCGGGATTGACGCCGTGCTCCTTGTAGAGCTTCATCATCTCTTCGTTCATCTGCCGGCGCTGCTCGATGTCGGTCTTGGCCTTTTTGTATTTGGCCCGCAGGGCCTTCATCTTCGGCTGAAGGTCGGCCATCTTGACCATCGACTTCGTCGAGCTGTAGGTCAATGGGAAGAACAGGATCTTGATGAGGATCGTCAGGAGGATGATGGCCAAGCCCCAGTTCGGGACAAGCTTGTGGAAGAACTTGGTGACGACGAGCGTGAACTCGGCGATGACGCCGAACGTGCCGAAGTTGATGACCTTCTGGGCCCCGTGGCCGAAGGCCTTGAGGTCGTCGATGCTCTTGGGCCCGATAAAGGCCTCGCTCGGCTCCGTGGCGTAGACGAAGAAGGTTTGGACCTGGCCGTTGGCGGTCTCGCCGCTCTCGCGGAGGAAGGCCGCCCTTCCGTTCCCCTGTGGCAGCAGGAAAAGGGCCGTGAAGTAATTCTCCTCGTAGGCGGCCCAGTCGACGAAATTGTACGTGCTCTCGCCGGCCTTGAACTTCCGCTCGTTCATGCGCAGGACCTTGCCGCCGGTGTATATGGCCGAGCCGCGCGTGGCGCTGAAGCTCTGCTTGGCTTCTTCGGGGGTCAGGTTGCCGATGCCCGGCCCCCAGAGCACGGAGGCCGTCACGGGCTGGCCGTTCTTCCAGACCTTGAGGTCGGTCTTCAGGGCATAGCTCCCGCCGGTGAAGCCGAGGATCTTCTCGACCCGAACGGAGGCCCCGTCGGAATAGACGAAGCGGATCTCCCCTCTCGCCCCGTCGGCGAGATCGAGGCTCGGCGCGGAAGGCTCGAAGAGGGCCGCGTTGATCTGGGCGGCCAGGGCGCTGTCGTCGAGGCCGATGGAAAACGGGAAGCGTCCGATCTCGGCCGCCGAAGCGGGGACCATTTCGAAATCCTGCTTGGCGCTGTTCTGATATTTCTTGAGCTTCCAGCTTTTGAGCACCCCGCCCTTGTTCGACCAAACGGCCCGGTACAGGGGCGTATCGACGACGATCTCGCTTTCGGCCTGGCCGGCCACCGCCTTCGTGTCTTGCGGCAGGACAGCCTGGGCCTGACCCGGGGCGGGCTTGGCTTCCTGAGCGGCCGCCTTGGGCGCTTCTTGGACCGCTCCGGCCGTGCCCGGGACAGGGGTCGATGGGGCCTGAGCCGTCTGCGCCGGAGTATTCACCGGAGGCTTGTTCGGCTTGACGAAGAAATATTGATAGCCCATCAGGACCAGGAACGACAGGACGATGGCCACGATGAGTCGTTTTTCCATTCTCGCTCACTCTCAGGGGACGGGATCGACCCCGCCCGCATGGAAAGGATGGCACCGGAGAAGCCTGTGCGCCCCAAGATAGGAGCCTTTGAGGAAACCGTATTTTGAGATGGCTTCGTAAGTATAGGCCGAGCATGTGGGGTAGTAGCGGCAGCCCCTCCCCAGGAGAGGGGATAGCGTCAGTTGGTACAGCCGGATCAGGGCCAGCGCGAGGGCTTTCACGATGATATCCGTTTGCGCAAGATCGTTGTCACCGAAGAGATATACGCATCCCGCAGCGCCGGCCAGGGGGCGGCCCCCGACTCAGGCCGGGTAATGACGACGAGGTCGAGGGGCTCTTTCAAGAGCGCCTTGTTCCTCCGATAAAGCTCTCGAAACCTGCGCTTGACCCGGTTCCGGACCGTCGCCGGCCCGACTTTGCGGCTGGCGACGACCGCCAGGCGCGAATGGTCCAGACCATTGCTCTGAAAGACCAGGGTGAAATAACTTCCCCTGAAGCGGCTGCCTTCCCGATAGAGTTTCGCGAAATCGCTTTTTCTGCGTATTCTCTCGAGAGGCGTCAGGCGCTCATTCATCCGAGAGAAACGCGCTTCCGTCCCTTGCGCCTTCTGCTCTTGATGACTTCCTGGCCGCCCTTGGTCTTCATGCGGACTCGGAAACCGTGCGTTTTCTTGCGTCTTCGGTTGTTCGGCTGAAACGTTCTCTTCATGATGGGTTCAACACCTATTGAGCAGGTATGTTACCCGAACCCCCCTTGTCTGTCAAGGACTTATGAGGGGAGGCGCGTTGACTCACCCCCCTGTTTTGGGGTATAATATCTTGAGATGAAGTCACTGAAAATCGGCGACAAGGTCATCTACCCCAATCAGGGCCTTGGGGTCGTCGAAGCCATTCATGAAGAGGCCTACAACGGGGAGCGGTTCACGGTCTTCAACCTGAGGATCATCTCCAACAACACCCTGGTCACCCTGCCCAGCTCTGAGGCCGCGGAGATGGGCATCCGCCGCCCGATGACGGAAGAATCCATCCGCAAGCTCTTCCAGTTCATCGGGGACGGGGCCGTCGACGTCACCTCGGATTGGAAGGGGCGATACAAGGAGCACCTCAACCTGATGAAGTCGGGGACGCTCTTCGATATGGCCACGGTCCTGAAGAGCCTCTACTACCTGAGCCTCCAGAAGCCGCTCTCGTTCCGGGAGAAGAAGATGATGGAGAAGGCCAGGGAGCTCATCATCTCCGAGATCTCCGAGGCGGTGGCTTCGCCGGCGGCCAAGATCGAAGAGAAGCTCCAGGCCGCGCTCTCCCGGTCGTTCAAGAACGGCAAGACCCGCTGCGCCGCCTGAACGGACGCCCATGCTCCTGACGGGGATCCTTCTGTTCTTCTTGTGCGTCGCTTTGAGCGCGTTCTTCTCCTCGGCGGAGACGGCGTTCATCGCCGTCAATCCCTATTCGCTCGAGGCGCGTGAGCGCCAGGGCTCCAAGCGAGCCGCCCTGGCCCGGAAGCTCAAGTCCCGGACGAACGAGCTCCTGGCGACGATCCTGATCGGGAACACGCTCGTCAACGCCGCGGCCGCCTCGATCGCCACCTCCGTCTTCGTCTCCGTCCTGCCGGAAGCGCGCCGGGGCCGGGCCATCGTTTACGCGACCGTGGCCACGACGCTGCTCCTGCTCGTTTTCGGGGAGATCAATCCCAAGACGTTCGCCGCCCACAACGCCCTCCGGACTTCGACGAACATGGCTTATCCGATCCGGGCGGCCATGTTCGGGCTCGCCCCGGTCGTCAAATTCTTCAATCTCATGACGCACCTGGTCGTGCCGTCGTCCCGATCGTCGGCCGCCACCCGCGCCCTCAACGAGGAGGAAGCCCGGCTCGCTCTTCACGCCGGCGCGCGGGGGTTGTCCTCGCTCCGTCGGCGCATCGTCTCGGGCGCGGTCGAGCTCGGGTCCCGCCCGGTCAAGCAGATCATGGTGCCGCGGCCGGAGATCCGGGCCATCGAGATCGACTCGCGGCCGGACGACGTCCTGGCCACGATCCGGACCGCCGGCTATTCGCGCTATCCGGTCTTCCGGGGCCGGCTCGACAGCATCGAAGGGATCATCTTCGGCAAAGATGTCATTGGTTATCTTATTGATAAAAAAGAGCTTGCTGTTAAGGGCATCCTCCGCCCGGCCCTCTTTGTCCCGGAGACGGCCTCCCTCGAGCGCGTTCTCCGGCAGATGCAGGAGAAGGCCGTGCACATGGCCCTCGTCGTCGACGAGTTCGGCAACGTCGACGGGCTGGTGACGCTCGAGGACATCATCGAGGAGATCGTCGGCGAGATCCAGGACGAGCACGACGAGCAGGCCGGGACTTGGTTCACCCGGATGGACGACGGGCGCTTTCGCATCGCCGGCGCGGCCCCGGTCAAGGATGTCAACGCCCTCATCGACCTCCGCATTCCCGAGCGCAAGCACTACACGACGCTGGCCGGCTTCGTCCTGGCCCAATGCGGCCGCCTGCCCAAGGAGAAAGACGCGTTCGACTTCAACGGTTTCCGGCTGACGGTCGAGAAGATGATCAAGCGGCGCATCGCCCTCGTCGACGTCGCTCCCATCCCGCTCGAGGAGCGGGCCCGACCATGAAGACCGTCGCGGTCAACAAGACCGCCTCTCACGACTATATGATCCTCGAGACCTTCGAGGCCGGACTGGCCCTCGTCGGCAGCGAGGTCAAGTCCGTGAGGGCCGGGCGCATCAGCCTCAAAGAGTGCTACGCCGAGGTGAAGAACGGCGAGGTCTTTCTCGTCAAGTGCCATATCAGCCCCTACGAGCCGGCCAACATCTTCAACCACGATCCGCTGCGCGACCGCCGGCTGCTGCTCCATCGCCGCGAGATCAAGCGGCTGGCCGGCAAGACACAGGAACGGGGGCTGACCCTCGTGCCGACCCGCGTCTACCTCGCCGACAAGGGCCGGATCAAGGTCGAGATCGCCCTGGCCCGGGGCAAGCGGGAGCACGAGAAGCGGGAAGCCATCAAGAAGAGGGACACGGACCGGGAGATCCGGGCCGCGCTCAAGAACCGGTCGCGCTGAATTCCGCCGCCAGCCGGATGGCCGCCTCCATACTGCGGGGATCGGCCACGCCTTTTCCGGCGATGTCCAAGGCCGTGCCGTGATCGGGGGAGGTCCGGACGAAGGGCAGCCCGAGTGTCACGTTGACGCCCGTCGTGAAGGCCGCGAACTTGAAGGGGACGAGGCCCTGATCATGATAGAGGGCGACGACGATCGTGTCGCGCCGGCCCAGCGCCTGGAGGAAAACGGTGTCCGGCGGGTAGGGCCCGGCGGCCGGAATGCCCTCCGCCGCCGCCCGCTCGATCGCCGGCCGGATCTCGTCGATCTCCTCGCGGCCCAGTCCGCCGGCCTCCCCGGCATGGGGATTGAGACCGGCCAGGAAAAGGCCGAACGGCCCGCCCGGGACCCGTTCCAGGCCCCGGTTCAGGGCCCGGAGGAAGTCCAGGAGAGCGTCCGCCCGGACGGCCTCGACGGCTTCCCGAAGCGGCCGGTGATGGCTGAACAGGGCGACCTTGAGGCGTTCGGACCAGAAGGCCATCACGGCGCCGGGATAGAACCGGGCCAGGTATTCGGTATGGCCGCGGTCGGGATGGCCGGCCAGGGCCCACCCTGACTTCGAGATCGGAGCCGTGGCGACGGCCGCGAGCCGGCCGGCGACGGCCTGCTCAACGGCCTTTTCAAAGGCCTGAAACGCGGCCTCGCCGTTGGCCGCCGTGACGGCCCCGGTGACGATGCCCTCGGGCGCCGGCACGGACGCGAGATAAAGCCCGGGCGCCGGAGGGGCCTCGGGGCGCCAGTCGCGGAACGGCAGCCGGAAGCCGAGCCGCTCCTGTTCGCGGGCCATGACCTGGGGATCGGCGAAGACGACATAGGCCGCTTCGGGCAGACGCTCGGCCCGGGCCAGGGTCTTGACGACGACTTCGGGGCCGATGCCGCCCGGGTCGCCGGACGTGACCCCGATCGCAGGAGCGGTCATTTTTTCGCCGGCCCGGGCCCTTCCGGCTCGGGACTCTCGCCGACCTTATAGATGCAGCGGATGCTGGATTTGTAGATCAGCAGGTTCGGGGCGCCTTCGCGGTTGAGCTTGATGCAGTTGCGGTCGTACCACTCGATGTAGCCCTCGACGATCTGGCCGTCCGCGTAGACGACGGCCATGGGCGTCTTCTTGTTCATCTGCTTGAGGTAGTAGTAGCTCTCCGCGAACGTGTCAGTCGGAGGGTGCATCCTCTTGTGCTGGGCGTCCTTTTCGCGGTCGCCTCTGTCGCCGCGGTCGGGCCGGTGTTCATGCTGTTCCCGTTCCCCCCGCTCCCGTTCCCGCTCCCGTTCGCGCTCCTTGTCCAGGTTCATGCGCTCTTTGATCTCAGTGAGATTGGGGCGGATCAACTTTCTGTTCATTGAATGTCCTCCAACAGCTGGGTTGGATTTGGGTCGTTGACCCTTTGATCCGAAGATAGCATAGGGCCCGGGTGAATGCAAATAAAAAACCCGTCCTGGGGCCTCTTGCGGGGGGCCCGAGGACGGGGTTTTCGCCTGATAATCAGTTTATTTCGAGGCCGTGAGATAGTCACTGAGATTGATGTTCATCGCCTGCAGGCTCGTCCCCTGGGCCTTCTCCAGCGCGGCCAGAGAGACGTTGTAGGAGACGATGGCGTTGAGCTCGGAGATCCGGGCCGTGGCCAGGTCGCGCTGATAGGACAGGACCATGTAATTGGTGCTCATGCCGACCCGGAACTTCTCCTCTTCGGCGGCGAGCTTCTGCTCGGCCAGCTCCCGGGCCTTGGTGTAGGCGACGATCCGCTTGTAGTTCGATTCGACGGTGCGGACGGCGTTCTTGACCTCGACGTAGATCTGGGCTTTCTGGTTCTCGAGGTCGAGCATGGACTGCTTCAGGTTGAGCCGGGCCTGGGCCAGCGAGGCCCGCGAGAGCACGTTGGCCAGCGGCAGGCTCATGTTCAGGCGGAGGTTCCAGTTGGGATAGGTGAACTTCAGGGTCTGCTTGACGGCGCCGCCGATTCCCCCGGCGACCGTGTAGTCGATGACGTTGTCGAGCGGGTTGCCGACATAGAAGATCCGGGTTCCGTCGATGCCCGGGCTCGAATAACCGGCCGAGAGGCTGAGATCGGGCAGGACCTGGTTTTTGGCGTAGGTCAGATTGAGCCGGTCCGTCTGGAGCCCGAACTGGGCGATTTTCAACTCGGTCCGGTTCTGGATGGCGGCCGCCAGGGCCTCGTCCAGGTTGACCTCGCGCATCGTATACGTCGGCTTGTCCTTGGGGGCGAGCGACGCCACGGCCTTGTCCTGCTCGCCCGTGATGCCCAGCAGGAGCTTGAGCTGGTCCTCGTTGCTTTGGATCTGGGTCTCGGCCTGGATCAGGTCGGCCTCCCGGGTGGCCACTTCGGCTTGGGCGCTGAGGACTTCCATGGGGGCCAGGGTGCCGACCTCGACGGAGCGCTGGTTCTTCTCGAGGAGGTCCTTGGCCAGCTGCAGGGACTGCTGCCGCACGCTCAGGTTCTCGATGCTGTAGACCAGGTTCCAGTAGGCGCTCTCAACGTTATAAACGGTGGACATCAGGGTGTTCCGGAGGGTCTCCTCGGAGACGCCCAGGTTATTGTTGGCGACCAGGATCTCCCGGCGGCTGATCTTGGTCCCGAAGCTCCGGAGCAGGGGCTGCGTCAGGTTGAACGAAAGCGTCGTTCCGTAGCGCGGATCAATGGTGATGCCGCGCGTGTTGGCCGTCGTCCGGGAGCCGGTGAAGCCGAGGCTCAATGTGCCTCCCGTCGGCAAGGCCTGGCTGACATTCAGGAAGTTGTAGTTTTGGTTCCTGCTGATCGTGCTCTCGCCGGGGGAATCGAGGTATGAATAGGCCGCGTTCTCGGTCTTCTGTGTCTGGGCGCTCAGGCTGAGGGTCGGGATGAACTTTTCCTGGGCCTGGTTGAGGGCCTGGGCCGAGAGTTGCGGGCCGAGGACCTGGATGGCGACGCCGAGGTTGTCCTTGAGGGCCCTGACGATGCATTCCTCGAGTGATATCGACAGGGCGCCCGCCGCCGGCTGCGTCTGCGGCGCCGCCTGCGGCTGTTGGCCGAACGCGGGCCCGGCCAGGATCAGGGCGAGAGCCGCCAAGGGGAGGGTGGCTTTTATTCTCATGTTGGTCTCCGTTTATTCGTATCTCAGGGCCTCGATCGGGTCGAGCCGGGAGGCCTTGCGGGCGGGGTAGAAGCCGAAGAAGATGCCGATCGCCGCCGAGAAGAAGAAGGCCAGCAGGACCGAATCGATGGAGACCACGGTGGTGATCGCCGAAAACATCTTGATGTTCTTGAGGAGCTTGGAGGCCCCGACGCCGAAGGCGATGCCGATGAGTCCGCCCATGAGGCTCAAGACGATGGCCTCCGTGAGGAACTGGAGCAGGATGTCCTTTTCGCGGGCCCCGATGGCCATGCGCAACCCGATCTCGCGGATCCGCTCCGTGACCGAGACGAGCATGATGTTCATGATGCCGATGCCGCCGACGAGCAGCGAGATCCCGGCGATGCTGCCGAGGAGGACCGTCATCATTTGGGTGGACGCGGTGAACGACTCGGCGATCTCGGACATGTTGCCGACGTTGAAGTCGTCCTCGGCCCCGGGAGCGATGTTGTGCCGGACCCGGAGCAGGTCCTCGATCTCGCGCTGGGCCTGGGCCATCTTGTCGGCCGTGACGGCCCGGACGTCGATCGACTGGATGTAGTCGATGCCCTGCAGCCGGCGCATGGCCGTCGTGTAGGGGATGCAGATCTGGTCGTCGCGGCTGCCGAAGCCGCCCGACTCGCCGCGCTTCTTCAGCACGCCCAGGACCTTGAACGGGATCTTCTTGATGCGGATGACCTTGCCGATCGGGTCTTCGTCCTCGAACAGGTTCGTCTTGACGTCGGCACCCAGGACGGCGACCTTGGCCGCCGACTTGGCCATGGCCTCGTCGAAATAGGAGCCGGTCTCGACCTCCCAGTTCCGGACCTCGGGGTAATTGGCCCCCGTGCCGGCGATCGACGTGTTCCAGTTCTTGTTGCCGTAGACCGTTTGCCCCCGGGCGCTGACCGAGGGGGAGATGTACTGGACCGACGGGCACTGCTCCGCGATGGCCAGGGCGTCGGCCTCTTTGAGGGTCTGCATGCTGCCCCAGCCGCCGTGGACGCCGCGCTGGTTGGCGCTGCCGGGACGGACGAAGAGCAGGTTCGTGCCCATGGACTCGAACCGCTGCTCGATGCCGCGCTTGGCCCCCTCGCCGATGCTGACCATGGCGATCACGGCGCCGACGCCGATGATGATCCCCAGTCCGGTCAGGAAGGACCGCATCTTGTTGCGGCCCAGGGCGCGGAAGGCTATTCGCAACGTTCGCGCCGCGTGTTTGAAGGTTCGTTTGATCATCAGGAGTGCTCCTCTTTGACGATGAGCCCGTCCTTGAGGTAGATCCGCTTGCCGGCCCAGGCCGCGATGTCCGGCTCGTGGGTGACCATGACCATGGTGATGCCCTTGTCCTCGTTGAGGGACTTGAAGATGTTCATGACCTCCGAGGACGTCTTGCTGTCGAGGTTGCCCGTCGGCTCGTCGGCCAGGATCAGGGCCGGGTTGTTGAGCAGGGCCCGGGCGATGGCCACGCGCTGCTGCTCGCCGCCCGAGAGCTGGTTGGTCTTGTGGTGGGCCCGATCGCGGAGGCCGACGGAGGCCAGCGCGGCCAGGGCCCGCTCGGTCGTGGCGCTGCCGTTCGTCGTGGAGTAGAGGAGCGGCAGTTCGGTGTTCTCGAGGGCCGTCGTCCGGGGCAGGAGGTTGAAGCTCTGGAAGACAAAGCCGATCTTCTGGTTCCGGATGCGGGCCAGCTTGTTCTTGTCGAACGAGGAGACCTGCTCCCCGTCAAGGATGTATTCGCCGGACGTGGGCCGGTCAAGGCAGCCGAGGATGTTCATCAGGCTCGATTTGCCCGAGCCCGACGGCCCCATGATGGCCAGGAAGTCGCCTTCCTGGATGGCGTAGGACACGCCGCGCAGGGCTCGGACCTCGGTCTCCCCGACGTGGTACGTCTTGACCAGGTTCTTGAGTTCGATGACGTTGCCGGGCATGTTCGTTGTCCTTTTCTGATCGATCTCCTTCAGGGGAGGGCTTAACGCCGGCCGCCCGGAGGAGGGCCTCCCATGAACATCATGGTGCCGCCGGGGCCCTGATTGCGGTTCTGGCTGGCGGCCGCCTGGGTCCCGGTCGAGGTGCCGGCGAGGACGACGTCGCCCTCTTTCAGCTCGCTGCGGGTGATCTCCGTGTAGGAGGTGTCCGAGACGCCGGTCCGGAGGAAGACGATCCTCAGCTTGCCGTCCTTGTCCTGGACGAAGACCCGCGGGATCTGGCGCTGCTGGCCGCCCTGGCCGCCGCCCTGGCGGTTGAAGCCGCCCTGGCCGAACTGCCGCTGGCCGCCCTGGGCCCCTTGGGCGCCTTGCCCCTCGGTACGGGGGCCGCCCATGGCCGTCTGTCCGGCCTGGCCGGGCTGACCGGCCTGTCCCGGCTGGCCACCCTGGGCCTGCCGCTGGGCCATCATCCGGTCCATCGACTCCTTCATTAGGGCCTGGAGCTGTTCGGCGGGCATCTCGGGCGTGAAGCGCAGGGCGCCGTTTGAGACACGGAGCACGTTCTTGGCTTCGCCAACGATGATGGACACCGTCGCCGTCATGCCGGGCAGGAGCTTTTTCTCGGGATTGTCGAGGTTGACGATCGTCGTGTAGGTGACGACGTTGTTGGTCGTGGTCGGCGAGACCCGGACCTGCTGGACGACGCCGTTGAACGTCTCGTTCGGATAGGATTCGACCGTGAAGCGGACCTTCTGGCCTTCCTTGACCTTGCCGATGTCGGACTCGTCGACGTCGCACTCGACCTTCATCTTGGTCAGGTCGGTCGCGACCTGGAACAGCACCGGCGCGGTGAAGCTCGATTGCACGGTCTGGCCGATGTTGACCTTGCGGGTGATGACGACGCCGTCGACGGGCGAGCGGATGATGCAGTAAGCCAGGTCGACCTTGCTCTGATCGAGCGTGCTCTTGGCCTGGGCCAGGCTGGCCTGGGCCGAGACGAGGGCGCTCTTGGCGTTGAGGTAAGTCGCTTCGGCCGCGTCCATCTCCTCGGCCGAGAGGAGGCTCTTGCCGAACAGGATTTTGGCCCGCTCATACGACTTCTCGGACGTCTGCAGCGTGACTTTGGCCTGCTCGAGCCCGGCCGAGCGGGTTTGATAGCTGGCCTCGTTCTGCTGGATCTTCATCTTCTGCTGCTCTTGGTCGAGCTCGGCGACGATGTCGCCCGTCTTGACCGGCGTATTGTAGTCGGCGTAGAGCTTGGTGATCTTGCCCGAGACCTGGGCGCCGATGTCGATCGTCTCGATCGGGTTCAGGGTCCCCGAGGTCACGACCAGGGCTTCGATGTCGCCCCGGCCGATCGTCTCGGTCCTATACTGGGGCGCGTTGCTCTTCCCGTTCTTGAAAACGGTCAGCCCCAGGATCACCCCGGTCACCACGACCAGGCCCACGATGATCCAAATGACTTTCTTCTTCATCTCAAATTCTCCTTATCGTTCACGGTCCGGCGAGGTCGAAGGTTCGCTCTCCCGCCGGGTTCGCGAGGAATTCCGTTCCGATTCTTTCTTGCGCCGCTCTTCGAAGCGGCGGATCATCTCGTCGTTCTTCTGCCGCTGTTCGGGGGTCAGGACGGCGTCGATCTCATCCTTGAGCTGCTTGCGGAGCTCGGCGAGCTTGGCGCGGCCCTCGGTCCAGTAGGTCTTCATCCGCTCTTCGTTCTTCTGGAAGATGGCGTGGATCTTGTCCTTCTGCTCCTGCGTCAGGCCGAGCTCCTTGTACCAATCATCGGGGGAGGGCGGGTGCTGCCGCGAGGCCGCGACGCGCCGGTCCGACCGGTGCATCAGGTACCTCTCGCCGAGGACCCCGGCGGCAACGCCGAGGCCGAACACGATGACGAGCGACAGGGCGATGAGGATCTTGTATTTCGTCTTCATGGGGTCGGTCTCCTCAAGGAAGAGTCCCTATCCAGGGACGCGAACATCAGCATCATGGTCTCCGTCTCGGGCCAGTCGGCTTTGAGCAGGGCCAGCGTCTCCGAAAGCGGGTCCCGGTTCTCGAGGAGCAGCGCCGCCGACTGGCTCATCTCCGCCGACTTGGGGGCGAAGAGGAGGAAGCCGCCAAGAAGGGCGACGAGCGCCAGGAACACCGGGATGGCCCTCAGGTTCCAGCGCTCCCAGAAGAGCAGGGGTACGAGATCGGTCTCCTCGCGGAGCCGGGGCTCGAGCCTCTCCCAGAAGCGCGGCAGCGGCGCCGCGCCGCGGCCGTCCCTCAGAGCGCCGAACATGATCCGGTACTCCGCCTCCGCCTTCCGGCAGGCCGGGCAGGCCTCGAGGTGTTTCGCGACCAGGCCGAGCGAGCGCTCATCGAGACGCCCGTCGATGGACCTCAGGAGCCATTTCTCCGCCTTACGACAGTTCATGGACGCCTCCTTGCCCCGCGAAACAGGGGGCCAGCTTGAGCCGGAGCATCCGCCGGGCCCGGTGGAGCCGGGAATCGACGGTGCCGGGCGAGAGTTTCAGGATCTGGGCGATCTCCTCATAGGCCATCCCCTGGATGTCCCGAAGCGTCAGGATGACCCGATACTTCTCGGGCAGGCTCTCGACGAACCTCTGGACCAGGAGCCGCCGGGCTTCCGTTTCCCTTTCTTGCTCGGCCCGTTCGGCCTGCTCCTTGTCCGAGAAGGCCAGTTCGCAGACATCGTCCAGGGGGACTTCCTTGGCCCGGCCCTTCTTCCGGAGATAGTCCTTGATATGGTTCATGGAGATCCGGTACAGCCAGGTCCCGAACTCCGATCTCCCATGGAACCGGGGCAGGGCCAGATAGGCCTTTAGGAAGATCTCCTGGGCCAGATCGTCGGCCGCTTCCCGGTTCCGGGTGAAACTCAAAGCCATGCTGAACACCTTCGGCTGGTATTTCGTGACCAGCTCTTCGAAAGCCCGGGGGCTTCCTTCTTGAGCCAGCCGGACCAGCTGTTTTTCTTCCATGCGGATATGCTCACTCGTCCTCCGCACCCTATTAGACGGGGGGAGGGGGTATTTCTTCCCGGCCGGCGGGCCTGATCTGCTAACGACAGGCTCAGATGTCCGGTTTCAACAGGCTCTCCCACCAACCGGCCCGGCCGCGCCCTTCCATGGCCTCGGGCTTGCCAAGATCAATTTAGCCTCCATTATACAGGATTTGGCCTTGGCTGCCCATTGGCTTCAAGCCCCCGGGGACTTGCCGGCCCCTGGAGCCTCTATCTGGGAAAGCAACCGACAAAAGCGTCGATATATCCGACAAAAATGTCGCCTCTCAGCCAGGCTGTTTCTCCTAATTTATTTAATATGAATATTATACAGATTGGTACGGCGCCTGCATATATTCTGGCCTCATGACACAAGGAGGTCATCAGATGAAAAGATCAATGGCTCTCGTGATCGGGCTCCTCATCCTCGGGCTGGCCTTCGCGGCCGCCCAGGAAAAGACCCAGACACAGGCCCAGGAAAAGTCCCAGGTCCAGACGCAGGTCAGGACCCAGGCCGGAACGCAGGCTCAGGTCAAGGCCCAGGCCAAATCCGCCTTCCGCAACAGGAACCGGGTCGCGTTCGTCGACGAGAACGGCGACGGCATCAACGACCTCGCCAGAGACGCCGACGGCGACGGCGTTCCCAACTGCCAGGATCCTGATTGGACCAGGCCGCTCGACGGCTCGGGCTACAAAGCCCAGGCCGGCAAGGGCGCGGGCAAGGGGACGACGGCGGCCGCCGCCACGCCTTCGGGCAACTCGTTCCAGATCGCCCGCGACGCGGACGGCGACGGGATCCCCAACGGTCAGGACCCCGATTGGGCCCGGCCGCTCGACGGCTCGGGCGCCAAGGCTCAGCACAAGTTCTCCAAGGGTTCGTTCCGCACGGGCGCGACCGGCGCCGCGAAGCTCGCCGGCACGGGCGTCTGCGACGGGACCGGCCCCAAGGGAACGGCGAAGAGAAAGGGCCGCGGCTAAGCACGGACCGGACCTCCCCTCCGGCCCTCCGGCGGAGGGGAGGTCTTTTTTTACCGAACTTGATTAGAGAGGCCTTTTCCATCATGATGAAAAAGATGCGGCTCATCGTGCCCGTGCTGGTCTTGTCGGCCCTTCCGGCATCGGCCGGCACCGTTTATCTGACCCTTAACCAGCACGCGACCCAGAACCTGTTCCAAACGAAGGACCCGGTCGCCGACCGGATCTCGACGTTCTCCCTGGCCATGGATCAGGACATCTCGGCCCTATCGCTCACGGGCCGGGTCGAATACGCGGCCTTCCACGAGACCTCGGACCTGAGCTTTTTCGCGGCCGACCTCGGGGCCGACTATCTGCTTCCGTCCGGCCGGAAGAGCGCCTTCTACTTCGCCGCCGGAGCGGCCGGCCAGTTCTACCGGCGGACTTTCAGCGCCTTCAGCTCCGTCGGCGGCAGCCTGCTCGGGGCCTTCAAGACCTACCTCGCCGCGTCGTCTATCCTGAAGCTTCAGTGGCAGGGACAATACTCGTCCTTCAACGACTCGCTGTTCGACGCCGTCAGCCAGACGGCGACCCTCTCGATCGACAAGTACTTCCCGAGCCAGACGACCCTGAAGGCCGAAGGGGAATGGGGCTATAAGTATTTTCTTCATCCCTTCCTGCCTGAACAGGCCGTGGCCGCGGCATCGCCTGCCGGCAGCACCGCGCTGGCCGGGCTCGGCTGGAGCGGGGCCGGAGGGGCGGGCGCGGGAGCCGGAGGATCGGGAGCGGGCGGAGGCTGGGGCGGCCGGCCATATCAGGGCGGCGAAGGTTTCGTCCCCCGCTCTAGCAGCACCGGGGGCGGGGCGGGCATCGGCCACGCTTCGGTGTCTTTCCTGGCCGCGCAAGGCTTGGGCGGCGTCGTCGGCCTGAGCGCGTCTGTCCTGCAGCAGTGGGTCGTGAGCGGGGAGAACCCGTTCATGTCGATCGAGGAATTCTATCTCGTCCAGAACCCAAGCGCGGATTCCTTTTCTTGGGAAGGCCGTCAGCTGACGGGCCGCATCAGCGTCAATATCCCCTGGGACCTCTCGCTCAAGACGGGTTACACCTATTCGGACAAGACCTATCCGGGGGTCGAGAGCCTCAGCCCGGACGGCCTGCCGCTCGGTCTCGTCCGCAGCGACCGGCGGCATCTCGTCGAGGCCCGTCTACAAAAGGACTTCCGGCGTCTCTCCGTGTTCGTGGCCTATTCCTTTGTCGACAACACCTCGACCGATCCTCTGTTCGTTTGGAAGAGCCATTTCGTCACCGGCGGCATCGAGTGGAACCTGCCGTCCGGCCGGAAGGGAGGCGCATGATGCGCGCGCGCCGATCGCTGACCGCCATCCTGGCTCTGACCGGTCTTTTAGTTCCGGGCGCCCTGCTCGCCCAGGGCCCGGGCAAGGGGCCTTTCTATAATGTCGATAAAGAGGTCCGGATCGACGGCACGGTCCGCGAGATCCGGCTCGAGCCCCGCTATCAGGGCACGGCGCCCTTCCTCATCCTGCAGGTCGAGGAGCAGGGCGGCGGCAAAGCTTATATGGTCGAGATCGCCCCCTCCTGGTTCTTCGGCGAGGACGTCCACGGCGGCGAAAAGGTCCGGATCGTCGGCTCGCTCGCCGATACGCCCGGCGGCACCCCGACGATCATCGCCCGGGAGCTGCGGATGCGGGGCCAGACTTTCGAGCTGCGGGACAAACGGGGATTTCCGAACTGGCAGGGCGGCCCCCAGCGGCGGCGCGGGATCCGGAGGTTCGGCCGGCCTTGAAGCGACGGAACGTCATCCTGTTCTTCGTCCTGCCATTCCTCGGCCTCTTCCTCTTCTTCGCCCTCGCGTCCTTTTTGAGCCAGGCCGACCTCAAGCGTCGGACGGAGACCCTCGTCCGCGGTCAGCTGCGCGCAACCGCCGCCATCCTCGGCACGACCGTGGGCCATTATCTCGATGACGGACTGGCTCCCGACGCCGCCCTCGGGGCCATGGTGTCCGACGAGGACCTCTACTTCGTCGCCCTGCTCGACGCCCGGAACGATGTCCTGGCCTGGAATTCCCGCTTCGAGGGCTACCTGCCGATCTCGCTGAGCCGCGTCCGTGAGGGCGAATCGGGCATCATCGATTCCCCGGCCGGCCGGATCTTCAGCGAGGTCGTTCCGGTGACGGCCAAGGACGGCCGGACGCTCCGGCTTTATCTGGGCTACGCCCTGACCGGGATGGAGGAGATGATCTCCCGGTCGCGGCGAACGGCCCTGCTCCTCTCGGGACTCATCCTGGCCTGCGGCGCCCTCTTCTTCCGCGGCGTCTACAGCCTCCAATCGCGCTACCTGGCCAAGTCCCGCGAGGCCGAGGCGGAGCGCCAGGAAAAGGAGCGCTTCCGGGAGATCTCAGCCTTCACCTCCGGCGTCGCCCATGAGATCAAGAATCCCCTGAACAGCCTGGCCCTGGTCTTCGAGCTCCTGGCCCGGCGCGTGCCCCCCGATGCCAAGGGAGACCTGGACCTCGGCAAGGCCCAGGTCCGGACGATCTCCCGCATCGTCGACCGCTTCTCGCGCGTGGTCAAAGCCGTCCAGCCGGAGGCCGAGCCCCTGGCCGTCGACGAGGTCCTCGGCCAGGCCGCCGAGAACCTGCTCACCGAGGTCCCGGGGGCCGTCGCCCGCCTGCATCTCGAGCCGGCGCCCGGCCTGAAGGCCAGCGGCGACCGCGACCTGCTCGTCCAGGCTTTCCTGAACATCCTCAAGAACGCGGTCGAAGCATCGCCCGACGCGCCGGTCCGGATCTCGGCCCATAAGTCCGGCAAGAAGGCCGAGATCCTCATCCGCGACGACGGACCCGGTCTGCCGCCCCGTGTCCGGGACCGGATCTTCGAGCCGTTCTTCACGACGAAAGACAAAGGCATGGGCATCGGCCTCTACCTGACCCGGCGGATCATCGAGGCCCACGGCGGGACGATCGAGGCCCGGAGCCGCGAGGGCGCGGGAACCGAGTTCCGGATCGAGCTCCCGGGAGAATGACATGAACGAGCCCCTCATCCTGATCGTCGAAGATGATCCGGTCCAGCGCCGGCTGCTTCGCCAGAACCTGGAGTCCCGCGGCTATCTTGTGGTCGAGGCGGCCTCGCGCAAGGAGGCGCTCGAGGCCGTCCTTCGGGATCCCGTCGGCATCGCCATCGTCGACTATAAGCTCGGTGAGGAAACGGGCACGGACGCCATTCGGGACATGAGGACCGCCAACCCGCTGGTGACGCCCGTCATGGTCACGGCCTACGGCAATATCGAGCGGGCCGTCGAGGCCGTCCGCGCCGGAGCCTACGATTACATCGTCAAGCCGGTCGACCTCGAGAAGCTCCTCCTCGTCCTCGAGCGCGCGGCCGAGCGCCAGAAGCTCCTCCGGGAGATCTCGAACCTCCAGGAACGCCTGGCGGATAAATTCAGCAGCCGGAATTTCATCGTCGCCTCGCCCGCCATGGAAGAGGTCGCCCGTCTCATCCTCAAGGCCGCCCGCAGCGAGGCGACGGTGCTGATCACGGGCGAGACGGGGACCGGCAAGGACCTCGTCGCCCGGCTGATCCACCAGGCCTCGCCGCGCCAGAAGGGCCCCTACATCGCCCTCAACGTCCCGTCGCTCCCCGAATCGCTCATCGAGGCGGAGCTCTTCGGCGCCGAAAAGGGGGCGTACACGGGCGCCACCGAGCGGAAGATCGGCAAGTTCGAGGCGGCCTCCGGCGGTACGGTCTTCCTCGACGAGATCGGCGACCTGGCGCCGGACGCCCAGGTCAAGCTCCTCCGCTTCCTCCAGGACCGGGAATTCTACCGCCTCGGCTCGAACCAGGCCATCCGGGCCGACGTCCGCGTCATCGCCGCCACGAACCAGGACCTGGACAAGCTCATGAAAAAGGGCCGGTTCCGTCCCGATCTGTTCTATCGCCTGAACGTCATCGCCGTCGCCGTTCCTCCCCTCCGTCAGCGCCGGGAGGACATCCCGCCGCTGGTCGATTTCTTCATCAAGAAATACGCCCAGCGGGAAGGCAAGCCCATCCGCGGCCTCAGCCGCGAGGCCTTGGCAAAGCTCGTAGGCCACTCCTACCCGGGCAATGTCCGCGAGCTCGAGAATGTCGTCGAGCGCGCCGTCGTCTTCGCGGACACGGACATGCTCGGCGTCGCCGACCTCCCGGTCGATTTCGCGGAGGCCGTGGAGGAAGGGCCGTCGGGTCAGGATTCGCTGGTGGACAAAGTCCGGCGCCTCGAGATCCAAGAGATCCGCATGGCCCTTCGGGAGTCGGCCGGCATCAAGAGCCGGGCCGCCCGTCTGCTCGGCATCACCGAGCGGATGCTCGCCTACAAGGTCAAGACCTACGGCCTCGAGTCCGGGCACCGACCGTAGCGAGCGAAGCGAGCGGAGGGCAGAAATCCCCCGGAGATACACGGAGGGGGATTTCTGCGAAATATCCTAACAAAGTGCCTGCTTTGCGGAGCCCGGCCAGCCTGAATAGACCGGCTTACCCTATTTTGACCGTCGTCTTGGCCACGCCGCCCCGGGTGGACAGGATCGAGACCTCGGCCTCGCCCGTCGTTCCGGGCTTGACCTTGATCTTCCAGCGGACCTCTTTCTTCTCGTTCTGCCGGATGTGGCCGATCTCCCGACGAGAGGCGACGCCGACCAGTTCGGCGCCGGCCGGCAGCCGGACCACGGCCGCGTCGGGCCGGACGATCTTGACCCGGTCGGCCATCTCCAGGGCCGT
>Ga0172363_10000549_pt1 | contig 28588 bp, 29 predicted proteins | sample LakKivs2_kivu2a2_FD_114541 | JGI IMG/M metagenome (GOLD analysis project Ga0172363, IMG submission 114541) | Sediment microbial communities from Lake Kivu, Rwanda - Sediment s2_kivu2a2 | ecosystem: Environmental > Aquatic > Freshwater > Lake > Sediment | place: Rwanda: Western Province, Lake... | reverse complement strand
GAAGTGAAGAGCTTCATGTCCGTGGGCTTCTCCAGGAAAAGACTTCCCTACGAGGATATGCCGCTCCATTCGGAAATAGTTGAATTCGCAAAGAAAATTGAGGAAAACTGCGGCTACAAAATAACGAATGAAAGCAGGCTCAGTAGGGTAGTTTTGATGAGTTGATTAACTTGAAAAGACAAAAAATTTTCACGAAAATTGTTCCGTTAATGTTTTTGCTCATCGTTTCAACGGCCGCGGGAAGCTACATATCATTTGTTACAACGATTTCTTCCGAAAAAATACTTGAGAATTCAACCAAAGTTAGCGTGGAGTTGCAGCAAAGGGGCGACGAGTCGGCTTACAAAATAGAAGTTGTTCCGTTCTCTTCAGATTATTTCAGATATGAAGGTAGGGTGGGAACGGAGAGGCTGGACCCCGGGAAAACCCTTTCCGGGAAATTTGAATTGGAACTTAAAAGGGAAATAAAACTGGGAAACTATCCATTTTTCGTAAGAACGGTTTACCACGACGCGAACATGTACCCCTTTTCTGTGGTTTCCCCCCATTCCATTGAATATCTGGAAACATACGAATCCACAGTCAAAGGCTCGATGAACAGCATCGAAATCGCAAACGATGGTTCGGGCGAAATTTCGCTTAAAGTAAGAAACCTTGAAGAAAAACCAAAGGAAGTTTTGATTAGATTGTATCTTCCCGAGGAATTAAAAACGGATGAAACCGAAAAAACATTACAGATAGGCCCGGGAGAAGAGAAGGAAATAAAATACAGGGTGGAATCCAAGGGAGCGCTACCCGGAAGCTCCTATGCCGCATGGGTCTCGATTGAATACGAGACGGACCGCCATTACACGACTTTCTCAAGCGGTTTGGTGAAAATAGTCGAGAAAAAAGAAAACTTTAATTTAATCTGGATTCTTGCAGCGTTATTTATTGCACTGTTCGCAATATTTATTTATTTGAAATGTAGCGTAAGGGGTGTCAAGCACGATAAATAAAGAAAAAAAAGTTTCTGTTGTCATTCCCACTTTGAACGAGGGCAAGAACTTGCCGCTGGTTCTGAATGACCTAAAAAAAATAAAATGCGTGAATGAGATAATAGTGGTGGATAAATACTCAAAAGACAAAACCGTGGAAATAGCGAAGAGGTTCGGCTGCAGAGTATTTTACGACGATAAAGGGAAAGGTTCCGCCCTTCGGAAAGGTATGAACGAAGCCAGGGGCAGCATCGTTATAAGCATGGACGCGGACTGCTCCATGATAGCGAAGGAAATACTTCTTCTCAAGGCGGGAATAGAGGCAGGTTATGACGTCTGCATGGGCTCGCGTTTTATTCAGGGTGGAGGAACCGAGGACATGCCCCTTTTTAGGAAAATAGGCAACAAATTTTTCGTTTTCCTTGTGAACTTCCTGTGGAGAATGAACTACTCCGACCTATGTTACGGCTTCAGGGCCTTCAGAAAGTCCGTGATAAAGAAACTGAATTTGAAAAGGGACGGATTCGGAATAGAGACGGAGATTTCGATAAAGGCAGCAAAGAACAGGCTGAAAATACTGGAAGTCCCGAGCTTTGAGAAGGCAAGGAAATACGGAAAGGGGAACCTCAGAAGTTTCAGGGATGGATGGAACATTCTGGAAACAATCTTAAGTGAATTCATTAGACGATGATTCCGATGAAAATAAGGGTAATACTGCCTACTTACAATGAAAAGGAGAACCTGAAAATTTTGCTACCGCGGCTGTTCGAAGTTTTTGAAAGCAACGGACTTAACGGAGACGTTTTGGTCGTCGATGACAACTCCCCGGACGGGACGGCTGATTTTGCGGAAGAAACGGGAAAAAAGTATAAAGTAAAGGTAATCAGGAGAAAGGAAAAAATGGGGCTGGGCTCGGCTTATGTAAGGGGTTTCAAGGAATCCCTAAAAGACGGAAAGGATATAGTATTTGAGATGGATGCGGACCTTTCCCACGACCCGAAATATATACCCAAGTTTGTAAAAAAAATCAATGAAACTTTTGACGTCGTGATAGGGGAAAGAAAGGAAGTGAAAGGATGGAATTTTTACAGAAAAGCGGTCTCTTGGGGAGGAAACTTCATAGGCAGAAATTTGGCTGGAATTAAAGTGAAAGACTTGACGACAGGGTACAGGGCTTACAGGAAAGGAGTTCTGGAGTCCATTGATTTGAGTGAGATAAACTCAAGCGGCTACGCTTTCCAGCTGGAAATGCTTGCCAGGTCTTTGTCCAAGGAATTTAAAATAGGCTCCGTGCCAATAGTTTTCAATGACAGGAAAGGGGGAAAAAGCAAACTGTCCAAAAGCGACATAATGGAATTTTTCATACTGGCGCTAAAAATCAGGTTGGGTTATGTATAATTTTTTAAGACTGGCCTCAAAGGCTCTTGCCTCCAATTTATTTTCTCTCAGGGAGCCCTACAAACTGACTTTTGCCGTTACTTACAAATGCAATTCCCGTTGCAAGATTTGTAATATATGGAAAAGAAAGAGCGAAAAAGAACTTACAACCGAAGAAATCCGGAAATTCTTCGGCAAGAACAGTTTCCCCTGGATAAACCTTACAGGAGGGGAAGTTTTTCTAAGAAATGATGTTGTGGATATAATAAAATCCATGAAAGGACTGTATCTGCTAAACATAACCACAAACGGAACTTTAACTGAAAAAATATTAAAGGATTCAAATGAAATCAAAAAAATTGTCCCGAAATTTATTCTTAGTGTAAGCATAGACGGGCCAAAAAAATTTCACGACGAAATAAGAGGCATAAAATGCTGGGACAGGGCCGTTGAAACTTACAAAAAACTGAGGGAAAATGAAATAGAAAGTTACGTGTGTTACACCATTTCCCCTTACAACATAAACAGGTTTGAAGAAACTTATGAAGAAATAAAGAAAATCGTTCCTGATTTGGAAACCAGAGATTTTCACCTGAGTTTCTATCATGAATCTGACGTTTACTTTGGCAACAGGGGCGGAATTAAAAGAAATTTGAAGTATGAAAAAAAATTGGAGAAAATATTCACAGATTTCACGAAACTTAAAAGCGGCGCGGGTCCCGTATCATTTCTGGAAAGAAAATACATGAAACTGGTAAAGGAATATCTTGAAACCGGAAAATCCCCGCTTCCTTGCAAGGCCCTCCTTTCTTCGTGTTTCATAGACCCTCAGGGAAACGTCTATCCATGCACGATTTTCAACGAAAAACTTGGAAATCTCAGGGAAGCGGACTACGACCTAAAGAAAATATGGGACTCTGAAAAAGCAAAAGAAGTTAGAAAATTGATTAAAGAAAATAAGTGTCCGGGGTGTTGGACTCCTTGCGAAGCCTATCAAACCGTTCTGGGAAACTTGATGAAAGCTTAAAAAGATTTTTAAGGGGGATTAAACCTGAAATTTGGCTAATCCTGATTCTTATTTTTGCCCTTTCCTTGAGACTTTATTTTTTTGTCGGGCCTAACATCAACGATGACGTAGATTACGTTTTCAGCGCCCATGAAGTTTCGGAAGGCAGGTTCTATCCCCTGTACGGAAAAAGCATAAACGCCATAAGGTCTATGATGACTGCTCCTGTGGCCCTGTTTTTCAAAATTTTCGGGGTAGGAATTTATTCCGCTTCGATTTACCCGATTGTTTGCTCCCTGATAACCATTGTCTCGGTTTTCTATATAGGAAAAATTCTGGTTGACTACAAGGTCGGTTTGGTTTCGGCCGCAATTCTCTCCTTTTATCCCGTTGACATAGTGTTTTCAACTCAGTTGGTTCCTACCACGCCCGTCACGGCTTTCGTGACTCTCGGCCTGCTTTTGTTCCTATACGGAGAAAAAATGGAAAAGAAACTGACTCTGTTTGTTCTTAGCGGAGTAATGATAGGACTTTCGTATCTTGCCAACATCATGACCTTTTTCATAGTCGCTTCAATTGCCTTTTCCTACCTTGCTATTAACAGGAAAATAAGAAAGGAATACCTGCTGATTGCTCTGGGATTCCTCCTGGTTTTTTCAGGCGAAACACTGTTCATGTATGCGAATACCGGAAATCCCTGGCACAGGTTGGATGTTTTTCATGAAACCGAAAGAATGATAGGGACAAACACCGACATGAACTATTATCAGAGGGTTATGCTAAAAGTTGAAGGCGTAAATTTCAACGCACAAGAAGGCAACTTGGGAATTTTTGTCTATCTGTTCATAGTGGCAAGCCTTTTTGCCCTGGGTTATGAACCCGAGAAAAAACTCTGGTTCCTGATAGTTTCTTTCTTTTTGATAATGTCCTACTTCCAGTTTGGCGTGATGACAGCGGGATTCAAGCCGATTGCGAAGTGGGTCAGATATCTTATAGTCTTAGGCCCTGTATTTTCTCTGTTAATTGGTTATATGTTTGAAAAAGTGACCAAGAAGGCTTATCTGAAAATAATTCTGGTTGCATTGTTTTTTTCATTAACCCTGCCCTTCATAATTGGCTCGGCCCAAGCATATCGCTCGTGGACAGAGGAATTTACCGTGGAGTATGACTATCTTAAAGGTTTGCCTGAGAAAACCGTTTACACGGACCAGGGGAGCTTGGGATTCCTCCAGTTTTACTTTGGCTACGAATGGGATATAAAAATTTTGGAAAAAAGCAAACTCGAGGATATAAAGGATTCATACGTAATACTGGACGGCTCAAGAGGGGTTGTTCAAAATGCTGTGATGCGGGAAAATTTACCTGATTTCGCCAAAAATCCCCCGAAAGAATGGAAACTGCTTGCTGTCCTTGAAAGCTGGGCCGTGAGTCCAAAAATTTATTATGCACCTTAGGTGGAACATGTTTGACTTAAAGAAACTGAAAGAAGAATGGATAGTTTTAGTCTCATTCCTGCTACTTACAATAATTTTGACCTTTCCCCTCATATTCAATTTGAGCGGGGGTGTCGCGACAGCCTCCGGGGATGTCTGGCAGTTTGTCTGGAATTTCTGGTGGTTCAAAAAGGCCCTAGTGGAATTGAACACAAACCCGTTTTATACAGATTATATATACTATCCGACCGGAACAAGCCTTCTGTTCAACCTCAACATGCCTCTGCACAGCTTGTTATCGATACCGCTTCAATATTTTTTCAATTTGTTTTTCATATACAACATCTTCGTAATCTTTTCATTTGTTCTGTCTGCCTACGGAACCTATCTCCTTGCAAAATACCTAACCAAAAACAAGATTGCTTCTTTCATAGGAGGCATTGTTTTTGCATTTTCTCCTTTCATGTTTGTGCGCCTTTTTGCCGGCCACCTTTATCTTATGGAAACAGGCTTTATGCCTTTTTTCATATTGTTCTTCATAAAAACAGTGAAAGAGCCTAAAAAAATAAACGCGCTTCTGGCGGTTTTGTTTTTAGTTCTGATTTTGATTAACTCACTAACTCACTTCACTTTCATAGCTATCTTCACCGGTTTATACCTGGTTTACTATCTGATTGTTAGCAAGAAAACTATACTAAACAAAAAGACATTGAATCATATTTCTTTGTTTTTCTCCCTGTTTTTTGTTTTAACACTGCCTTATTTTTTTGTCCTGGGAAACGAATACCTGAACGTGGAATACAAGGACCTGCACCGTTCCATAGACGAATCGGAATTTTACAGTGCCGACCTGGCCGCATTTTTCACGCCGATAAGCAAAAGCCTGATATTCGGCTCTTTCACCAGCCATATTTGGGAAGAAAATGTTTTCACGGGAAACTGGAATGAAAGTTCCGTGTTCATAGGCTACACCGTGCTTGTCATAATCATTTTTTCCTTCCTTAACAACAAAAATAAGGATTTAAATTTCTGGAAAATATCGTTCGTTTTCTTCCTGCTCCTTTCACTGGGTCCTTTTCTTTACATTATGGGGCGGGATACGGGCGTACCGCTTCCTTACACAATCCTTTTCAAGATGCCTCTCTTTGACGTGTCAAGGGGTCCCAGCAGATTTATAGCGATGGTCATGCTGTCTGCATCCGTAGTTTGCAGTTATTTTTTGGCCGGAGCCAAAATAAAATTCAAAAAAATATTTCTGATGCTTGCTGCGGGGTTTGTGATTATGGAAAATTTATATGTTCCAATAAACATTAGCGGTAACTGGTGGGTTTCTCCTTTCTATTACAGGATGGGGGAAGAAAAAGAAGATTACGCGTACCTCAACCTTTTCCCCCATCACATAGCGGATTATTCTTATCTTCAAACCATATCCGGCAAGAGGGAGCTAATGGGCTTTGTTTCAAGGCATCCCTCCTACGCAGAAAATTTCACGTCATCCACTCCGATAATAAAACAGCTCGTATATGACATACCGCAGGGAAGGTATTTTGAAATGGAAGAAAGGAACTTAAAAACTGGATTTGATAAGCTAAAACAGTATAATATAAGATATGTAATAATTCATAAGATTAACATAAAACCTGAAATTTTTGAAAGATATATCGGATTTATGAAAGAGTTAAATATTTCAAAGGAGTATGAAGATAATAAAGCAATTGTTTACAGAGTGATTTGATGATTTTGGGGGTATGGGACGGACACGACGCCGGAGCGGCCGTAATTGACGGCAATGAAATAAAGGTCGCGGTAAACGAAGAAAGACTGACCAGAAGGAAGCTGGACGTAGGCTTCCCCAAAGAATCCATAAAATGCTGCCTGGAATACTTGAACTTGAAACCAGAAAATATAGATACTGTAGCGGCCTGCACGAGCGATTTTTCTAAAACTTTGACACGCGTTTTCCCATCGATGAAAGACAAGTATTACCTTCTGAGAAGGAGAAAATCTTATCCGAAATTTGCCCGATGGCAGAAGGATTTGAAATACAAACTTACGGAAATAGGTCCAAGTTATCCCACGAGGAAAGTCAGCGAAAGATATTTGAAGAAAGAATTGAAAAGATTGGGGTTCAGGAATTACAGACTGGAAATAAAGGACCACCACATGGCTCATGCCGCCGGAGCCGGCTTCTGCTCCGGTTTTGACAAATCCCTCGTAGTAACTGTAGACGGCGTCGGGGACGGACTTTCTGGAAGCGTCAATATTTTTGACAGGGGAAAGATAGAAAGGATTTCTTCCATTTCGTCAAAACACTCGCTTGGAATTTTCTTTGAGCACGTGACGAATCTTCTGGGGATGAGGGAGCTCGAGGACGAAGGAAAGGTAATGGCGCTATCTGATTTTGCTTATCCGATTCCTGACGGTGAAAATCTCATGATGGATTTCTTTGAAGTCAGAGGAATGAACTTGAAAGCAAAGTATTCCTCGGTTAGGATGTGGAAGGAACTGAGAAAGATTTTGTGGCACAATTCTCCCGAGCAGTTTGCATGGATGGCGCAGGAAAGTTTGAAAAGGAAAATGGTGGAATTGTTCAGCAACGCCCTGAAGGAAACTGGAATGAAGAACGTGGCATGGTCAGGCGGCGTAGCATCAAACATAAAGGCGAATATGGAGATAAGAAATCTACCGGAGGTGGACAGGTGGTTCGTTTTCCCGCACATGGGCGACGGAGGTCTGGCCCTAGGGGCGGCGCTTCTGATGAATTTTGAAAAGAACGGGACATGGCAATACAAGTTTGACAACATTTACTTCGGTCCTGACTACAAAGAAGAGGAAATGGAAAGCGAACTGAAAAAAACTCCTGGAGTGAAATATGAATACGAAAAAAACATAGAAGGCAAAGTCGCCGAGCTGGTCTCCGGAGGGAAAATAGTCTTCCTTTATCAGGGAAGGATGGAATTCGGGCCAAGGGCCCTTGGCAACAGGAGCATACTTGCCTCTTCCTCTTCGTTAGAATCGAAAAACGACCTGAACCTAAAAATAAAGAAAAGGGTCTGGTACCAGCCTTTCTGCCCGTCTGTTCTGGAGGAAGACTGTAAAGATATATTTGAAGACTACGACTACATAGAGAGGTTCATGACAATGGGTTTCATGGTAAAAAAGGAATTCCGGGACAAGATGGCATCGGTAATAAACGTGGACGGCTCGGCAAGGCCGCAGATGGTCACGAACGAGAACGGGAGATACAGGAAAATTCTGGAAAACGTGAAAAAGGAAACGGGACTGGGAGCAGTGCTGAACACAAGCCTCAACTTACACGGCTATCCTATAGTTAACAGTCCCAAGGACGTCGTGGAAGTCATGATTAAAACAAAAACACCATACATGGCTATGGGAAACTACTTTGTAGAATTGGTTTAGGGTTGAAATGAATGAACATTAAAGAAAAACTAACCGTGCTGATTCCTTTGGCTCTTGCGGCCATATTTTTTTCCATAGTCACGCTATATATAGACAGTTCTTTTTCGTCCCAAAAAAATGTCCTGCAGGAAAACCTGATGTGGATTACCCCAATATTTTTCGGGATAACCTTAGCGTTGGTTCTAATCTCCTTTTTCTGGAGTCTGAAAAATATAAAACCTTTGTTCAAAAACGTGGACAAGAAAATCTGGATTGTCCTGCTTGTGATATTTATTTTGGGATTATATCTGAGAGTTTTCGTGGCCCCGCACACACACAGGCTTTACTACGACGAAGATATATACTTAAACATAGCCCAAAACATCGTAAAAGAAGGACGAGCCATCCTTTGCAACTACGGGACGCAGGAAAAATGCTTCGAGGGAATATACAACAAGCAGCCCAACGGCTATTCGTTTTTAATGAGTGTTTTTTTCATCTTCGGAACCAGCGAAACCCTGGCGCATTATGCCACAGCCGTGATAAGCAGCCTGATAATACCTTTGATTTTCCTTGTGGCGTACCTTCTTTTTGATAACCAAAAAATAGCGGTTCTTTCTGCGCTGTTCTTCTGTCTCATACCTATATCAATCGTGTGGGCACCCACGACTTCCTCGGAATCCGTTTCCGTTTTCTTCATGGCTCTGGCTTTTCTGGCCCTGCTTTCCTACCTGAAAAACAAAAAAATACCGCTGCTCTTATTTTTCTTTTCCACTCTGGCCTATTCAATCCAGATAAGACCGGAAGGATTTCTTTTCCTGCCTATAGTTTTGCTGGCTTTCGTTCTAGACAAGGATTTTTTCGCGGGTTTAAGGAAAAAGGAGTTTTTGGTAATTTTTATTCTGTTCTGCGCCCTTTTGGTTCCGCACGCCCTGCATACGCTTTCCGTAAAATCAGAGGGATGGGGAGCTTCGGGAAACAAGCTCGGGACTGAATATGTGGAGAATAACTTGAGCGTAAACGGCATGTTTTTCTTTGAGAACACGAGATTTCCTCTTGTTTTTTCCGCATTGGCCATTCTGGGTTTATACCCTTTCAGAAAGGAATGGAGAAAAAAAACCGTTTTGGTAGCCTGGTTCTTGGCTTTCTTTATTCTTTACCTGCTTTTCTATGCAGGCAGTTTTAATTACGGCGTTGATGTGAGATTCTCGATGAACTTATACATACCCCTGGCAATACTGGGTGGCTGCGGGGCATTTCTGATAAGCAGGGGACTGGACAAATTCCTGAAAAAAGGATATGTTTCTTTAGTCATAGCTTCTTTTGTGTTGATACTAGCATTCGTTCCATTCTACCATTTTGTGGGTGAAGTGGGTGAAGAGGCGTGGGACGCAAGGGTTCCACATGATTTTGTGGTTGAGGAAATGAAGAAAATGGACGATGACTGCTGGATATTCACGCACGTTCCCAGCGTCATCCTTGTAAACGGAAAAAATTCGCTACAGGCATGGTACGCGCAAAACTCCAAAGTCAGGGAAGAAATAATGAAAAACGACTGCGTCATCTTCTACGAGGAATACTGGTGCAACGCCGAGCCCTACAAGTCAAGCGCCTGCAAATATTTCCACGACAAATTTGAAATGGAAGTTTACGCGAACAAAGTGGAGAGGGACAAGGACTTCACGATTTATAGGATAAAGGGGTTAAAGGTCTGATGACTTTTTTTCCCTTTTCCTGCGGAACAACTTTCAGCTTCGCCTTTTTGAACTTCTTTTTCAGCTCCCTGCCATGAAAGTATTCGTGCAGGAAAACGGACAAAGCCGCAATCTCAGAATGAGGCTGGTTAGTCACGGAAATGTTATAGTCTGCCAAATCGTAGACTTCTCTGGGAACTTTTTCTCCTCCGATTATCACGAGCACGTTTCTTTTTTTCCTGAGTTCCCTTAATTTTTTCTCCATCGGGACGCCGTAGATGGTCAAGTGAACCTTCGTTCCCCTGAACTTTTTGATTTCTTTTCTCCATTCGCCGTATCTGACGGAGAAAGTTCCGCCCCACTCCTCTGCGACTTTTTTCACGGAATCCATCATCTCGCAGTCCCGGTCTCCGGAGTAAATAATCTCCGAGGCTCCGAAGGCGCGGGCCACCAGGCCGCAGTGCGTTGAGACGCGGTCGTCTCTGCCGAGTCGGTGGCCGAGGCGAAGGACTTTTATCATAATAAAAGTTGCAAAAGCTTCTATAAATTGTAAAAAAAGAAAGATTAAATACCGCTTCTGATATAGTATTTTCTTCTATATCGAAAGGTGATAAAATGGATTATGCAAACACTCTGAGCGGCTTGGCTGAAGACAGAACAATGGGAGTCATACTGGACAGGTCACAAAATGTAATTCCTGTTTACCAGCAGATGAGACAAAGATGGAACCGCGAATTGTTTGAAAGAAGTCCCACGTCGGCTTACAACAAAAAAGGGGAATATGTCGGGACTAACCTTGACATGGCAAGCATGCTGAACACGCTTACCGAGAGGGAAGCAGTGATTAATTTCCCCGACTATGAGCCGAGAAGAACGGAAAGGAAAAATGAAAAAGAATGGATAGTCTCGAGAGAAAACAGGCATGGAAAAATCAAAGGCCTGATTGCAAAGAAAGACGCCTTTTCCTTCTCTGTGCGATTAGAAGACCAAAACGTCGTAGACCTGGAGGAAAACAAAACCGGAAAATACAGGAACTTTTTAATAACTGACCTGGACGGGAATTTCTACAAAGGTTCAAAAACGATTGAGATACCTGCCTATGCGGACATAGTGGATTTCATAGATGAATACGACATAGCATTGAAGGATTACGGAGACGAAAGCAGAACTGTAAGCTTCAAGAACTTCGTACAGCCTAACTTGTGGCAGGCCTTTTACAGCGGCGACTTTTTCAAGACAAAAGCGCTGGAAAAAAGGCTGGCGGAAGAAAGCAAGTACTACAGGAACGTGACCAAAGGAATCAAAGAAAAGCTGGCGGAAGAGGGCGAACTTGGTAAATTTCATTATCAGAGAACAATTTCTGGGAAGAAGATAAAAACCGTTCCGAAGAAGGTAAAAACTCTCCAAGTAGACATAGATATGCCAGAACTGGAAGGCCGCTATCCTGTAATTAAACCTACGGTGAATGGCCTAGTCGAAGCGGTTGAAAAAGCCAATGAAATAAGCTATTCAATCCTGCCGCGCCTGAGATTCAACACGAGGGCGGTTGAGCTGGCCTTCTTCAAGCACGGGAAAAACGGGAAGCTGAACCCGGGCTGGTCTGTTCCAAAGATAGAAAGAGGCTACAAGCCGGAAGGAAAAAGAACCGAATGGAACAGGATGGCCGTAGACGACGATTTGGCCCTGAGATACAGGATATGGGAAAGAACAGAAAGGGTTAATCCTACATCAGTATAAACTCTTTCATTTCCCTTTTTTTATCTTTTGATTAACAATATCAAAAATTATTTTTTTCACGTTTAATTAGTTTTGGTAGCCCCGCCAGGATTCGAACCTGGGTCTTCGGGTGTCTTCCTCTATCATAAAACTCCGTTAGGAGTTTTCAACGCTTTGGCTCGCGTCCAAAGCCCGACATCCTTGGCCATTGTCCAAGCCTAGAGTTTTTTTCTCTTTCCCTAAAGGGTTTCTCTTTTTTATAAAAAGAGAAAGGCTTTCTAGACTACGGGGCTGTATTTCGCTTTCCGTAGACGTAAGTTTTGTGAAGCTTTTCTTAAAAGCTTCTTTGATGAAACTTTTTAAAAGTTTCCTACGACTACGGGGCTATTTGTCATATTTTAACTTATAACAAATATTTATAACGTTATATAATTTATTATTAGTGTGATAAAGAATGAAAATCCTGTGTTTACATTCGGATTACATTAAAGTCAGGCCTGTCCAGAAGGCCATAAAGGACGCAGAGGAACTGAAGGAAAAGGAGTTCCATACTAAGGAAGCTCTCGTAGTTTTCACCTCGGTTGAGAAAAAGGACGAAGAGAACCCGGAAAACGTGATAAAGAACGGGATAAAGGAAATCATTGACGTTTACGACCAGGTTAAGGCAAAGGAAATAGTGGTTTATCCTTACGTTCATCTTAGTTCAGACCCGGCCTCGCCTGGAGCGGCGAAGGAAATACTTAACGGGATTTTTGAAGGCCTGAAGAAGGACTATAAAACGAGCAAAATGCCTTTCGGCTGGTACAAAGCCTTCGAGATTTCCGTAAAAGGCCACCCCCTGTCGGAACTGAGCAGGGAAATCGGGGCGACTGAAAAGAAAGGAGAAATTTCAGAGGCCGTGGAAAAGGAAAAACAATTGAAATCTGAATGGGTCGTACTGGAGCCGAACGGAAAGGAAAACAAAGTGAAATTAGGAAAGAAAATAGAAGGTTTTGATTTTTCCAAGTATCCGAAATTTGAAAAGATGGTAAACTATGAAATTTCAAAGAGCAGGAAAATGGAGAAAGAGCCGCCTCACATAAAACTGATGAGGAAGATGGAACTAGTTGACTACGAAGAGGGAAGCGACCCAGGAAATTTCAGGTTTTACCCAAAAGGCAGGCTGATCAAGTCCCTTATAGAGGATTTCGTAACGAAAAAAATGGTTGAAAGCGGGGCGATGGAAGTGGAAACCCCAATAATGTATGACTACGAGCATCCTTGTTTGAAGAATTACTTGAACAGGTTCCCCGCAAGGCAATACACGATACGAAGCCCGAACAAGAAGCTTTTCCTCAGGTTCGCGGCATGCTTCGGTCAGTTCCTTATTTTGCACAACTCAAACCTTTCCTATAAAAATCTCCCGCTCGAACTTTATGAGATGACAAAATACAGCTTCAGGGTGGAGCAGAGGGGGGAACTGGCAGGACTGAGAAGGCTGAGAACTTTCACAATGCCCGACTGCCACGCCATCTGCGCGGATATAGACCAAGCCAAGGAGGAAATGTTGAGAAGGTTTGAAATATCAAAGGACATCCAGGAAGGTTTCGGTTTGAGAGAGGATTTGGAGATAGCGATAAGAGTCGTGAAGGATTTTTACGAGGAAAACAAGGATTTCATAAAAGAGCTTGTGAAAAAATGGGGAAAGCCTGCCCTCGTGGAAATATGGGACAAGAAATTCTTCTACTTCATTCTGAAATATGAGTGGAACTTTATCGATTCTCTGGACAAATCGGCTTGTCTGACAACCGACCAGATAGACGTGGAGAACGGGAAGACCTATGACATAAAGTTCACGGACAAGGACAACAAGGAGAATCATCCCATAATCCTCCATTTGTCTCCGTCCGGAGCCGTGGAAAGGGTCATGTATGCCCTCTTGGAAAAGGCCTACATGGAATCGGAGCAGAAGAAAAATCCGATTTTCCCGCTGTGGCTTTCGCCCACGCAGGTGAGGCTCTGTCCCGTCAACGATTCATTCATACCCTACTGTGAAAAGATTGCGGAAAAAATGAAAAATGTCAGGGTAGACGTAGACGACAGGACGGAAAGTGTGCAGAAGAAGGTAAGGGATGCAGAAGTTGATTGGGTCCCGATGATTGTGGTCGTGGGGGAGAAAGAAAAGAAAAGTGGTAAGCTGGCCGTGCGGTTCAGGAAAACTGGAAAGGTGGAAAATATGGAAATGAAGGAATTGGAAGAGAAAGTGAAAAAGGAAACGGAAGGCTACCCTTTCAAGCCTTTGCCTTTGCCTCGTTTACTTTCCAAGAGACCTAAGTTCGTAGGCTGAATTCTGAATAAGTGGCTTCCACACTTGCAGTCGGAACAACCAAATCCTTTTACGGGCGTGCCGCACTTTGAAATTTTTTTTGCTATCTCACACTCCTCCTTTATCGGGGATTCTTTGTAATAGACATCCAGTATTTTCACGTTTTTGCTCCTGAGAAAATAATCTATGTGCCAGAAAATCTTTTTGTTTTTGCGTAGGTGGCGTGCCACGCGGGTTTCAAGCCCGTTCATGGCCGAGCCAACGTAGGCATAAAGACCCTTCTTGAAGAAAATCGAGCCTAGGCTGCCTATAATTATTTTTGAATCCTTTTTGTTTTCTATAAGCAGTACGTACGATCCTTTCATTCTACTCCCAGCAATTTTACCGCGTACATGATGGCTATCCCCAGAAGGAAAACTAGGAAGGAAACAATCCACCTTTTCATTTTCATTTCCTTCCTTATCTCAGGAATGAGATCTGAGGAAGCTATATAAACGAATCCGCCCGCAGCAAAGGCCAAAAGGAATGGCGTAGTCCCCGAAACCTCGGAGGAAATGAAATAACCAAAAATTCCTCCAAGCACGGCAGTGAGCGCGACGAAAAAGTTCATCATGAGAGCCTTTGATTTCTTGAAGCCGCTGTAAAGAAGTACGCCGAAATCACCTATTTCCTGAGGGACTTCGTGGGCAATTATTGCTAGAGTGGTGACCAAACCTAGGTTTACGTTAGTGAGGAAAGCCGCGGCTATTATTGAGCCGTCAATGAAGTTGTGGACGAAATCCCCGATGAGGTTCAGGTAACCGAAAGCGTGGATTTCACACTTTTCCTTGTGGCAGTGCCTCCAGTGGAGGATTTTCTCTATGAGGAAAAATGAAATGAAACCCGACAAAACAAACAGCGGGACAGATTCTGAAACCTCCATCGCCTCCGGTATAAGGTGGAGGAACGCACCCCCCATGAGTGCCCCGGCGGAAAGCGCGACCAAAACAAGCAGAATTTCGTTAAGAATATTTTCTTTGAGGAAAAACATCGCCAAGCCTATGAAAGCCAGAAGGCTCACAAAGAAAGTTGCTCCTATTATCCATAAAAGAACCATTTAATCCCCAAAATAATTGTGATTAAAATATTATATATATCCAAATATTACCACAGCTCCCAAGGCAAACATTATTATTCCCGCAACAAGATGCAGCATTCTTATATTTTTATCTTTCCACTCGGAAGCTTTTTCCACATTTGTAAAGCCGAAGTAAATAAACGTTGTGAGAAGAACTAAGGGTATGACGAAAACCAAATTGTAAAGTAGCAGAACTGGAATGGCGGCCATCTGTGTGGTTTTCTCCGCAAGAAGACCTAGTATAAAAATGTATGGACCACCCGTACAGGGCAGTTCGAAAAGGCATACGACGAAACCCATCAAGAAAGCTCCCACAGGCGAAGTCACACTGCTAAGGAGTTTTTTAAGTCTTGGCCTCCAGCTCCTCGGTATCTCCATTACGAAGCCACCAGCACCGTACTTGAAATAGTCTTTTATGTTGAAAAGGCCTATAAGGATTGCAAGAAATCCTATGAACTTGTAAAACCAGAAGGAAATGCCTGATATCTGTATGGCCGAGAAAAGGCCAAGACCGAACAGAAAATAGACTATGTATATGGAAATCGTGAAGCCAATTCCCGCCTTTAATGCTCTTTTCCTTTCACCGGATGCAAGCAAGGCTCCCATCAAGATTAGGAGGACTGCTATTGCACAGGGATTTATCGAGTCAACGAAAGCCGCGCCTATTACCGTGACGAGGGAAAGGGACTCTAAACCCACACATGTTTCATTTTCTGATTTGATGCATGGACAAGGTTGTCCCCTGAATTCCTCTATTTTAGCTTCAAGATTTTCCAGAATCGGAGTATCCCCAACAAGGTACGTGTCTCCTATGAAGACCACGGGCACGCCTCTCTGGTTTTGAGGCACATTGTAGGATTCAAAATAACTCTGCAAAAGAAGAGTATTTTCCCTTTCATTATAAACTTCAAATATTTTGACCTGAACCGTTGGGTCATCTGATTGGATTTGCTCTATGAAGGGTTCAACTCTTCCGCAGTGCGGACAACCCTCGCCATAGAAGAAGTAAAGGCACAACTGTTCCTGAGCCTGAACAAAACTGCTGAACAGAACTAAAAACAGAAGGGATGCCGCCAAAATCGGATATTTTATCATACTTATCACTTGAACGATTATATTTTTATTTTTTACGATTTGATTCGGAAACAAATTTATAATTTCCTCCCTCTATTTTTATGGCTTTTCCCTCCACCAAAGCCTTTGAAACTTTCTTTCTGGCCGATGCAAGCAGGCGGTTGAAGGTAGGTTGAGATATATTCATTTTTTTGGCCGCCTCTTCTTGCTCTAATCCTTCCAAATCTTTGAGCCTGACCGCCTCATACTCGTCAACCTGCAAAACGACTTCTTCCAATTCCCTCAGAGGTATTCCTCTGGGCTTAAAGTAAGTTACGTTTGGATTGAATCTCACCCTTCTGAACAATCTCGGTCTCACCATCTTTATATCCATCTCCTGACTTTTCTTTTGTAATCAAGGTAAGTATTTTTGAAAACTTTCTCCAGATTTCTCTCTTCCATCGGAATGAACAAAAACTCTATTACAACAAAGAAAACGAATGGAAAAATAAAAGTCACTGTGGTTCCTAATAAAATGGCTGCTCCTAGCAGTATGAACAACATTCCCAAGTACATGGGGTTCCGGCTTATTCTAAAAGGCCCGGAAGTTATAAGTTTTATCGGATTTTCATTCGGCTTCACAGTTGTTTTATTTTGTTTGAATACGCGGTCTGTCCACAAATTCAATATTATTCCTAAAACCAAAAAAAATATTCCTAAATAGCTATAAGGTAAAAGTATTATTTTTTTTATGGGAAAAACAAAGTTAATTAATATGGATAAAAATAGCAAAATTAAAAAATAATTCGGAGGATTCAATCTTTTCATCATCTATTACCTGTTTTAATCGTGTTCCTCAAATGCCTTATCCTGTTCCTTATCGTTTTTTCTAATCCATTCCAAAAGCATTGCGGTATGCTCCTTTTCTTCGTCTCTGTTGTGTTCAAGAATTTTCTTTAGTTCCTTGTTTTGAGTTCCTTCTATTCTGGTCTCGTACCAATTTATAGCCTCAAGCTCTTCAATCATGCTCTGCCTGGCTTTTTTCAAGTCCGTATTTTCAGTTTCCTTTGAATACGTATTTCCACCTCCTTTAAGAATTATTATTCATATTAACTTTTAAATCTTTTTAAGAATAAAAAAAGGAAACGGGGGTTTATTTCATTTCCTTCAATCTTTTCTCTATTGCTTCCTTTTCAGCTTCAATTTCCTTGAGTTCGGCCTCAAGTATTTTCGCTTCCTCTTCCTTTGTTAAATTTACCGGTTCTCTCCAAAACCTTCTCCTGAAACCTCTTCCATAACCCCTTCCAAATCCTCTTCCAAAACATGGATTCGCAAAGCCTGGTATGTCATATCCCGCACAGTAGCCCATCGCCCTTCCTGTCATGGGCCCGTATCCCAGAGGACCCGTCCTGTCTCCACCTGGCATATTTTTTCACCTCTTTTTTGTTTTTTCGTTTTTGCTTGAGCTTTTTATAAAAAGCTCATACGAATACTTATTCATAATGTTATATTGAATATATATTCATAATAGTATATAAAGCTTTCGGTTAAGAAGAATTGAAATAGCGCTGAAAATCTTTTAAATAATTGAAGGAATTTATTATTTTCATGCAGGAAAAGCGCATACTGAATTTCATAGAGAAGTTTTCCAGAAAACTTCCCAGGTTTCCTGACGGAAGGATTGACTACTCTTCCTCAAATATAGCTCCCGTTACTACAGTGTTCGTAAAATATGAGGACAGGATTCTTTTGCTGAAAAGAAGCGATAAGGTAGGCAATTACAAGGGAAAATGGAACAGCGTCTCGGGATATCTTGATGAAATAAAGCCTATCCGGGGGAAAATACTTGAAGAACTGAGGGAAGAAATCGGAATTGAAGAAAAGGACGTGGCCTCAATCAATCTCGGGAAGGACTACGAATTCACGGATAACAAAAAAACTTGGTATGTGTATCCTGCGCTGGCCGAATTGAAGTATAAACCAAAAATAGAACTGGACTGGGAACACACGGAATATAGGTGGATTAAACCGGAAGAAATGAAAAAATTTGACACTGTGCCGGAACTTGAAACCGGACTGAAAAACGTCTTAACCTGAAAAACCTTTTTAAATCAGGTCGTTTTATTATTATTATGAACATAGGACTTGACGCAATGACTTTAGAGCTTATTTTAAGACTGCTTGCTTCAGTGGCCCTCGGGGCTATTGTGGGACTGGAAAGGGAATTCACCCACAGGCCGGCCGGGCTGAGGACGCATATGCTTGTTTGCATAGGGGCCTGCCTTTTCACGGTAGCCTCGCTGTATATGATGCCTCAGGGTTCACCGACTATAGACTACTCGAGAATAGCGGCTGGAATAGTTACGGGCATAGGCTTCATAGGAGCAGGAAGCATAATAGCCACAAGGGAAGGCATCAGGGGCGTCACTACCGCAGCGAGCCTGTGGGTTGTGGCGGCAATAGGACTTATAGTGGGTATGGGAAATTACGTCCTCTCCCTCGTGGCGGCTGTTTTGTCATTCTTGATACTGATAGTAGGAAAAGTTGAGAAAGAATTTGAAAAGGAATTTGAACACAAACAAAGAGAAGATGATTCAAAAGGAATGAAAATCGAGTTGCGCTTACCGAAGGAGATAAAATTGGGAAAAGAAAAAAGTGATTGAAAATGAGGTTGGCCGAAAGGACAGATGAAGTTAAGGCCTCTGCGGTAAGGGAACTTCTTAAACTTGCCAAGGACAAGAAAATTATTTCTTTCGGCGGCGGCCTGCCAAGCCCCGAGTCTTTTCCAATAAAAGAAATTGAAAGGATTTGCAGAAGAGTTCTCAAGGATTACGGGACTTCCCCGTTGCAGTACGGCATTACTGAAGGAACAGAGGAATTGAGAACGACAATAGCGAAGAGAATGAAAAAATTTGGAATCAAGTGCGGTAAAGAAAATATAATTATAGCCAACGGGGCGCAGGAAGGGATTGACCTGGTCACGAAAACTTTCGTGAATCCCAGGGATGTTGTAGCTCTGGAAGTTCCCAGTTACGTCGGTGGGATTTGCTGCTTCAGGGTTTACCAGTCCGATTTTCTTCCGGTTAAGCTGGATTCGTTCGGGATGAAAACGGATGAACTTGAAAGCAAACTCAGAAAAATGGACAGGAAAAAAAGGAAGAAGGTTAAGATTATTTACACGATTCCGAACTTCCACAACCCCGCCGGAGTCACAATGACTCTGGAAAGGAGGAAACATCTTCTCGAGATAGCCGAAAAGTACGAAATACCGGTACTGGAAGACGACCCTTACGTGGAGCTAAGATTTGTCGGGGAGGACATCCCGAGCATAAAGAGTTTTGACAGGAGAGATCTAGTTTTGTATATGAGCTCCTTCTCCAAGATATTCGCCCCGGGGTTCAGGCTGGGCTGGATAGTAACGAATGAAGAGCTTGCAGACAAAATAACCATAGTGAAACAGGGCACGGACCTTTGCACGAATGTTTTTTGCCAGTATCTGGCCAATGAATACTTGAAATCAGGGGCCATTGACAGGCAACTGCCCAAAATAAGGAAAATCTACAAAAGAAAAAGGAACGTGATGCTGGAAGCAATTTACAGATATTTCCCTGAAGGATGCAAGTGCAACAAGCCTGACGGAGGGATGTTTCTTTGGGTAAAACTTCCCAAAAAAATAGACACGGAAAAACTGTTCGCAGAGGCGGTGAAGCACAAGGTGGCTTACATACACGGAGCGGCATTCTGCGTGGATGGGTCGGGCCACGACAGCATGAGGCTAAACTTCAGCAACGCCACTGAAGATAACATAGAAGAAGGCATAAAAAGGCTCGGCAAACTGATTAAGAAAAAATTGAATAATTGAAGAATCCTACGGAAAATAACATTACACATACCGCTGCTATCAGAACTCCTATTGCTATCGAGACAAAAGCCTCAAATTTCTTCATACCAAAAAGCCATGCAAGAATCGTTCCGGAGTATGCTCCGGTGCCTGGAAGAGGAATGCCTACAAAAATTATCAGTCCTGGTATTCCATATTTACGGATGTACTTCTCGCCCTTGTTTCTCACCCTTTCTACAAGAGTCCTGCAAATTTTGAACCTTATAAAGAAACGAGTATAGAAAATTTCAAGTCCGTAGTATGTTATCGGTATTATTAGTAAGTTAAAGATAAGAACAAAAAGAAAAACAAACCACGTATCAAATCCCATTCCTATTCCGTACGGAATGGAACCTCTCAACTCTATCCAGGGAACTATTGTAATGAAGGCTAAGGTTATCAATTGACTTGTTTCGGGAATAATCATAAGACTAATTTTATAGAAAATAATATAAAAATGCCTAAAATCTAGGCGATATTAGAAAACTCATGAATTGTCCGAGTTATTCCAGATCATTTTGAATAACGGTTCCAAGACATCTCCCGCTGCGTGTTCGCTTTGAGTCCAAAGATGCAAGTCCTGTGTCGGGTGCGTTTCGCTGTCTCTTGTCAAAGCGAATATCAGCTCCTTTCCGTCCGCTATTGCGAACCTTCCTGAAATTTCCACGCTCTTGGTGTCCCTTATTTCCGCGAAGGATTTCAAGTTCTTCAGAATGTCTTCAGACATTTTCCCCAGTGGCGCTGCAATTTTTATCTTCACTCCTCTCTTTGATGCGTCTTCCAGCAGTTTTCCATGGTTTTCATAGAGTTCGTTCAGTCCTTCGTAGGAAGTCATGAGCAAAAAGCTTTTTTTGGCATTCCTTATCAAGGACTGCATTTGCTGGTTCATTGAATTTCTTCCCTTTAATGCGCCTGTGAATTCCGTCGGGTCCACTGTTTTTACACCGTTTTTGAAGAGCTTCTGCAAGTCGTCCAATATTTTTCCTTTTTTCACGCTTTCTATTCTTTTAATCATTGTATTATAGTCTTCCTCGTGTTTTGTTTTCAGTCTTTCCAAAGCCTCTTTCGGCTCTATTGCCACATATTTCAAAGGTTTGCTTGACTGAACCACAACAAAACCCTTGTCTGCTAGGCTTTCCAGAACGTCGTAGGTTCTGGACCTTGGCACCCCCGATAATTCTGACAAAGTTCCTGCGTTGGAAGTTCCCTTTGATATCAAAGTCACATAGAGTTTTCTCTCGTATGAGTTCAATCCCAAAGATTTCAAGGTGTCCAATACTTCCTGATTCACTACACTTTGTACCATTTTTTATCGACCTAAAAAATTATTTAATATTTGACGTTTATATAGTTTTGTATCACTTTTTAGTGCTAAACCTATCTAAGTATCTAAAGTATTTAAGCTTTATCCCTTTCTCCCCTGACTTTTGTAGAGTTTTACCATTCTTTCAAGCGTGTCGCATTCGTCCTGACTTTTGTCCTCTCTTATCCTCAGCAGGCGCGGAAAGCGCAAGGCGTAACCGGCCTCATAAGTCGGGGATTTTTGTATTTCCTGATAAGCGACTTCTACGACGACTTTTGGCCTGACTTTCACTTCTTTCCCCTTTTCCCCGGTTATCAGGGGTTTCAGGACGTCTGTCATTGTCTGGAACATCTCCTCGGTCAGTCCCGTGCCCATCATTCCACAGGGAAGGAATTTGTCTGTATCAGAATCCTTACAAGCGAGAACGTAGGAACTGAGCCAGTTCGAACGTTTGCCCTCTCCCCAAGTGGCTGCAACGATAACGAGGTCCAGGGTTTCCATTATCGGCTTTATCTTGTACCATCCGTCCACATGTCTGCCGAAGACGTATTTTGAATCAAGGACTTTCATGAAAACGCCTTCCTGTCTTGCCTTGAGAGCCTCGTTGTAAAATTCTTCAGATTTTTTTATGTCGTTAGTCACGATTTGCTTGGCCAGCTGGAATTTCTCCGGAATTGCTTTTACGGATTTTTCCAGAATTTTTCTTCTTTCGGCGAAATTTTTTTCAAAGAGCATCTTTCCTTCCACGTATACGATGTCAAACAGGTTCATCTGTATCGGAATTTTTTCAGTCATTTCCTTTATGTTGTATTTCCTGTGAATCCTCTGGGAAAGGTTCTGGAAAGGCTGGGGATATCCGCGGGAATCGATGGCCAGAACTTCCCCTTCCACGATGCAGTCCTTCGGCTTCAGGCATTTTCTGCAAAGACTGACAAGGTCCGGAAACTGTTTCGTTACGTCCTCGAGCCTTCTCGTAAAAATCCAGATTTTTTCTCCCTTCTTGTGAACCTCGGCCCTCATCCCGTCGTATTTGTATTCAATCGCAACCTTTCCGAACTTGTCTATGACTTCACTCAAAGACTCTGCCTTCTCCCCGAGCATGAGTTGAATGGGCTGGCCCAGTTTTACTTTCACTTTCTCCAGTCCCTTCATTCCGTCCCCCTTGGCTATCCTTGCTACTTCGCTGAAATCGGAAAGGATGTTGAAAGCGTAATCCACTATTTCCGCGAATTTCTTTTTTTCCTCCATATTTTTTGGATTTAGGAAGGCTTTGACGATGGCATCCCTGATTATACCGGAAGCCACTCCAACCCTCATTTCCTCCAAAATTGTGCGCGTTATGTAAACAGCCTCCTTTGGCTCGGCCGAGGCGAAGAGCTCCGCAATCAAATCCATTTTTTTCTCCTGGGATTTCGAACCTGTTATCGAGGGAAGTTCCTTGAGGTTGTGAAAAACTTTTTCCAGAGAGAGGGTTTTGGTGAAAAGGGTGCGCTGTTTTCTTGACTTAACGAATGAAGAGGCTGCTAGACCGAGGTCGCCGGTTTCCTTGAATTTTTTTTCCACTTCTTCAGGCGGGAAACCGGTTGCACGGGCGATAGATTTAATCATGAGTTGGGAAGCTATTCCTATTACTTCCTCCGAATAGGAGGGAAAAACGCGGCCAGAAACCAAGAGAACGAGCATAGGCAAGTCTTCGACCGAGGCCTTTGAGAAAAGTTCGGCAAGTATATCCGCTTTTTCAAGCTTTGACTGCGTGGCCTCAAGCTTTTCGTAAACTTCAGCAAGCTCCGAATATTTCATAAAAATATTATTGCTTTCCAGAAATAAAACTATTTATAGCTTGCGAAATCTTAATGAGATTGTGATGTTATGGACGTTTTTGAGGCCATATACGGCAGGAGGAGCGTGAGGAAATACGAGGACAAGCCCGTGGAAACCGATAAAATCGGCTTTCTCCTCGAGGCCTGCAGGTGGTCGCCTTCCGCCGGCAACAGGCAGCCTTGGGAAGTCGTTGTCATTGACAGCAAAGAAACAATAGAGAAACTGGCCTGCGCCTCGCTCGAGCAGATGTGGATGAAGACCGCGCCGCTTATACTGGCCATGTGCCTGAACGAAAAGATGGGAAAGGGGACTTACGGGGAAAGATGGGAAATGTACGCCCTGGAAACCATGGGAATGGCTATCGAAAACATAATGTTGGCGGCTCACTCGCTGGGGCTGGGCTCATGCTGCGTGGGCGCGTTCGAGGAGGACAAAGTGAAAAGCATTATAAACTGCATAGATACCGTAAAGCCGGTGGCCCTGATAACGGTAGGCTATCCGAGAGAGGAACCCAAAACACCGAAGAGAGATGAAATTTCCGAGTTCAGCTATTATAATTCATACGGGCAACAGTACATACCAAAATGGCCCGGAATCGAAAAAATGGGGAAAAAACTGAAAAATAAATTGATAGGCAGCCTAGAAAAATGTTAAAACGGATAAAATTTATTTAAGTTTCGTCTAATAATTATAGGGGTGGGCTGGTGAATAACGATGGTAAAAATAGAAAAACTGTCAATGCAGGGATTCAAGTCCTTTGCAAACAAGACTGCCCTACCCTTTCCTTCAGGCTTTAACGTAATATGCGGCGCCAACGGCTCGGGAAAATCAAATATCGTTGACGCGCTTTGTTTTGTTCTCGGCATAAGGTCAACGAAAATCATAAGGGCCGAAAAGCTGGAGCATCTTATTTTCAGCGGAGGCAAGAAGAGAGCTTCCGCCCCATACGGGGTCGTAAACCTTTACCTAAACAACGAAAGCGGGGAAATAACTGGCGAAGAGCCTCTATTAAAGATAACAAGAAAAGTGAACAGGAACGGCGTTTCCATATACAAGCTTAACGGTAACACAGTGAACAGAAGAAAGATAATAGACATCCTGGCCAGTGCAAGGATACACGCCGACGGGCACAACATAATAATGCAGGGCGATGTGACGAACCTTATAGAAATGACCCCACTTGAGAGAAAGGAAATAATAGACGAGGTATCGGGCATAGCGGAATTTGAGGACAAGAAAACCAAGGCCGAGGCCGAGCTGGCAAAGGTTGACGTCAAACTGAAAGAGGCGGAAATAAGGCTCAACGAAAAAAGCGGCGCATTAAAAAAACTGGAGATGGAGCAGAAGCTTGCGAAGGATTACAAAGGACTGGAAGAGGAACTGAAGGTTTTTTCCGGCTCCATAATAAACAAGAAGCTTGAAATGACCAGACAGAACTTCAACGCCATCAAGGAAAGTCTTGAAAAGATAGAAAAGGAGTTCAAAGAAGCTGACAACGAACTGAACTCGTACGACTCCACGATGGAGAAAAAACAGAAAGATATGAAGGAACTGACGTCAAAGGCGCTCAAACGAACGAGGGATACGGAGGCTTACAACAGACTGGACATGGAAATAGCCAAGCACTCTAACAAGATGGAAAGCAACATAAGGGAAATTCAGAGACTTGAAGAAATGATAAAAAGATTTTCTCAGAACGACCAGATAACTGCGCTGCTGAAAAAAAGGACCGGTGTTTACGGCTCGGTTGCAGACCTGTTCAGCACGGATTCAAAATATCAGACGGCCATGGAGGTTGCGGCCGGCGGCCATCTGAAAGACATAGTTGTGAAAACCGACGAAATTGCGGCGGAATGCATAAACTTCCTGAAGAAGGAAAGGATAGGAAGGGCTACGTTCCTTCCGCTCAACAAGATGGTTTATCATGAGGAAAAACTGAAAAAGGCTACCGGCGTAATAGACTTTGCGATAAATCTTATAAAATATGATTCTCTTTACGACGTAGCAATGAAATATGTATTCGCCAACACGCTCGTAATTGACAACCTGGAAAACGCGAGAAAACTGATGGGAAAATACAGGATGGTGACGCTTGAAGGGGAACTTATTCTGAAAACTGGCGCAATGATAGGAGGCTACATGGAAAAATCCAGGAGGCAGGAAATATCTAAATACAGGGAGGATAAGAAAGCACTAGAGGGGGAAAACGAATACCTGAAAGACCTTATAGCGATAGCCGAAGAAAAACTGAAAAAAATAAAGGAGGAGGAAACGGAAGAGATAAAATCTTCAGAGTATGAAAATGAGATAAACAGGATAGGCGAGGAGCTGGAGGAGATAAGAGGCGAAAGGCAGAAGCTTTATGACAAGAAACTTTCTTACCAGACAAAGGTGGGCGACCTTAGGGTAAAGAAGGCGAGAATTGAAGCGGAAATGGAAAACCTTGAAATGGAATTTGAGGAGTTCAAGGACTTGGAGAAATTCCTTGACGAGGATTTGGAAGCCATGCAAACACAGAAAAAATCGATTATTGAAAAGCTGAGAAGGATAGGACCCGTTAACATGAAAGCCATCGAAGATTATGAAAACATGAAGATAGTATACGACGACCTCAATGAAAGGACTGAAAAAATAATAAAGGAAAAGCAGGCCATACTGCAAACCGTTGAAAAGATAGAATCTAGAAGGAAGGAAGTTTTCATGCTGACGTTTGACGCGATTAACAAGAACTTCGGACAGATATTCGAGGAGATAGGGGAAGGGACGGCTACCATGGAACTGGAAGACCAGAACGACATAAGGTCCGGTCTTATAATCAAGGCGAGCCCCAAAGGCAAAAAGATGCTAAGCATCGACTCCATGTCCGGGGGAGAGAAAACTCTGACTGCACTGGCTTTCCTTTTTGCCGTCCAGATTTACAAGCCCGCGCCTTTCTACATACTGGACGAGGTGGATGCAGCCTTGGACAAAATTAACTCAAAAAAGATAGGCGTTCTTATCAAAAAACAATCCGAAAGAGCCCAGTTCATAGTGATAACCCACAATGACGTGACGATAAAGATGGCCGACCAGGTTTACGGGATATCGATGGAGGACGGCGTTTCTAAGGTAATGGCAATAAAGATGCCTGAAAATTAAAATTCTCATATTTTTTTCTGAAACAGAAGCATAGCTAATTCTGGTAAAAATAAAAAAATGAAAATTAAGCAGTTATTCTCCAATTTCCGCTGGAATTTGTAAGCTCAGACTTTACGCCCGCGCATGTTGTAGTGGTTACCTGAATTTTTACAACGGCTCCACTGGGCATGCTTGCACATGAACTGTTGGTTAAAGTCACTGTTTCTCCCACGTTCACGCTGCTGGGAGTCGTTAAACATGTCCCTGCATAAGTGCTGTTAAAGACTATTACTTTTAATCCGCTCAGGTCCTCTTGACCAGTGTTTGAAATCACTAAATAAAAACTCTGATCTGTTGTATTTACGCTTACAGCGTCATTGTCTAGTTCCAGCGTGGCCACCGAGCAGTCTATTATGGTTTCTGCCTTGGATTCTACCCCTGCTTTCTGTTCTTTTGTGAATCCCGTAAAGAATGTTGAAACTATTCCTGCTACTGCTATCACGAAAGCTATTAATATCACAGTGGCTATTAAAGGTGAAATTCCTTTTTTTCCTAACATAATGTTTACCTCGGGGTGTTAACCTATTTAACTTTCTATGACGTTATATATAAAAGTTTAGGTCAATTTTGGACGTTTTATTTCGTTAAATTTAAATATTGAGGGAATTTGATGGAAGAAAAAGACATAGTAAAAATGGCTTCCATGGAGTCCAACTGGGAAGAAGTCTTGGAATACGTTATAACAGAGGAAGGCATGGACCCCTGGGACATAGACATAATCAAACTGGCCGACGCCCTCGTGGATTACATCAAAAAAATGGAAATAATTGACTTCAAAGTCCCCTCAAGAGTCATAATCATAGCGGCCATACTTCTAAGGATGAAGGTTGTCTTGCTTCTGGAGGAGCAGGAAAAGATGGAGGAGGAAGCGAAAAAGGAGGAGCAGCTTATAGATTTATCTCAGGTTCCGGATTTAAGCACGCCGATATTGAGGATTCCGAGAAGAAAGGTTAGCTTGGAAGAGCTCGTGGCTGCGCTGGAAAAGGCCTTCAGGACAAAGGAGATAAGGGAAGACAAGGAGATAAGGGCCAGAAGAAGGGTGGAGGAACTTATCGTGGAAGAGGAGGATATAGAGGAAAGGATAGAAAAACTTTACAACCAGATAAGCGGGATACTTGACGAGCTTAAAAGCGGGGAAATGACCTTCGACAAACTCGTCCCCAAATGGGAAAGAAGTGAAATCGTAAACAAGTTCCTGCCGCTTCTTCACCTTTCCCAGGAAGGAAAGGTTTCATGCGAGCAGAAGGAAATTTTTAAAGATATATACATAAAACTAAAAGGAGATATCAATGAATGAAAAAAAGGCTTTGCTGGAGGCGGCACTTTTCATTTCAGACAAGCCTCTGCCCATTCAGGAACTGTGCAAAATAACATGTTTGACTGAAATCGATATAGTAAATTTACTCAAAGAAATAGAAACGGAACTGAAAGAAGAGCACAGGGGTATAGAGCTTCTCTCGATAGAAAACAACTACCATTTCAAGGTGAAGGAAAAGTTCCTAGACAACGTTTCCCACCTTACGCCTTATGCAGACCTTTCCCGCGCAATGCTCAAGGTCCTGTCTCTTGCCGTTTACAAGAGTGGAATAACGCAGAGTGAAATCGTGAAAACCATAGGAAACCGCGCTTACGACTACATAAAGGATTTGGAACTGAGAGGCCTGATAAAGACTGAGAAGAAAGGAAGGACAAAGATGCTTGTTCTCACGGATGAGTTCATGAGATATTTCGGAGTGAGCAGCAGGCAGGAATTGCTAGACAGATTCAAGATGAAGACTGGAAGAAAGGAACTGAAGGACATATACATCAGTGACTTCGCCGCATTCTTTGAAAAGTTCGAGAAAAAGAGGGTTTGAAATGGAATTCGTTGGAAAGAAGGAACTGACGGAACTGGTCGGGAATTCAGAAGGAAATTTTTTCTACGTCAGGCCAGAAGATTTTCCGAAGTTTTTCGACAGCTTTCCTGAGGAAATTCAGGAAACGGTTTACAAAATAAAGGAAAGCGAGACCGGGGCAGTCCTTGCGCAGGGAGAAAAAAACTTTATTGTAATACCACCGTTCCCGATAGAAAAGACCTTTAAGGGCGATAAAAATTTTCTTCTTGAACTAATGGGAAAAAAATTCAATTTGGGTATAATATTGCTGAGGCTCGGCGAATACTCCATAGGAGTTTTTGAAAAGGAAGAACTGAAAGCGCACAAGACCGGGACGCAGTTTGTCAGCGGACAGACGAGGGCCGGAGGACAGAGCGCGGCCCGCTACGCAAGAATCCGCGAAGGCCAGATAAACGACTTTTTCAAGGCCGTCTGTTCCCAAGTAAGGGAAAAATT
>Ga0172363_10000547_pt1 | contig 28755 bp, 25 predicted proteins | sample LakKivs2_kivu2a2_FD_114541 | JGI IMG/M metagenome (GOLD analysis project Ga0172363, IMG submission 114541) | Sediment microbial communities from Lake Kivu, Rwanda - Sediment s2_kivu2a2 | ecosystem: Environmental > Aquatic > Freshwater > Lake > Sediment | place: Rwanda: Western Province, Lake... | reverse complement strand
CTGGTGTCAGCCCCAGGGCTTCGATGTCTCCCACGCCTGCCTGCCAGGCCCAGATAGCCAGTTGCTCCTGGCGGCGACGGCGATCCATCGGTGCAAAGTCCGGAGAGAGCACCACCAGGTCTATATCACTGCGTGAACGGGGCACACCGTACGCATACGACCCATAAAGGAAAACGCGCTCTACTCGAATACGCTGGCCTAGAAAGGCAATGTAGCAGACTATTCGGTCGGTAAGTTCACGCTCTCTGTAAGCCATTGCCATACTTGCTCCATACGCTCTATCATCTCCCGGGCCGCCTCCAGGTCATACTCAATGTCTACAATTGGATAGCGGCTCAGAAAGTAGTGCGGATTGAGAGCCGCCAGCGCTTCCTCAATATCTGGCGGACAGGTTACACCAGAGATATGCTTCCACAGTTTCCAGAAGCTATGCTCGTACGGAGGACGACGGCCAGTCTGCTGGACGATGGCTGCTTTCAATAGCTTCTCAACTGCCTGCTGGCAGTGGAGAGCCACATCCCGGTAATCGTCCGCCCGCATCGCGTTGTAGGCAGACCGGCGGTCTGCCTCAGCGTATGCCAACCAGGCCCGGGCGTCCGCCTCCAGGTTCATAGCGTCGGCCTCCGCAGATGCCAGTCAGTCGCCCACTCGTAAGCGTACGCCACGCGCAAAATCCGCTCCTCCCCCAGCGCCGGCCCGATCATTTGCAACCCGATCGGCAAGCCCTCCGCGTCGAATCCGCAAGGCAGGCTCAGCCCACAGATGCCCGCCAGGTTCACCGCCAGCGTCAAGACGTCGGAAAGATACATCTGCAATGGATCATCGGTCCTCTCCCCGATACGGAAGGCCGTCGTCGGACTGGTCGGTGCGACAATAATGTCCACCTGCTCGAACGCAGCGTCAAAGTCGGCCTTGATCAGCGTGCGCACCTTCTGCGCTTTGAGATAATAAGCGTCGTAATACCCGGCGGAGAGAGCATACGTGCCCAGCATGATGCGCCGCTTGACCTCAGGGCCGAACCCTTGCCCGCGCGTGGCCTTGTACATCTCGTCCAGTCCACCACCGCCCACCCGCAGCGCGTAGCGCACGCCGTCGTAACGGGCCAGGTTGGCGCTCGCCTCCGCCGGGGCAATCAGATAATAGACCGGCAGCGCATAGTCCGTATGGGGCAGGCGCACCTCCATCACCTCAGCCCCCAGCCCGGCCAGCACGTCCACCGCCGCACGCACCGTCGCCTCCACCTCCGGCTGTATCCCCTCCACGAAATACTCTGTCGGCACCCCAACCCGCACCCCCGCCAATCCGTTACTGTCCCCTAATCTGTTGCTGTCCTGTAATCCGTTCTTGTCCCCTAATCCGTTGCTGTCCTGTAATCCGCTGTTATACCCCCCCACATCCATCGAGGTGGAATCGCAGGGGTCGTAACCGGCAATAGCCTCCAGCAAAATCGCCGCGTCGGTCACGTCCTTGGCCAACACGCCTACCTGGTCCAACGAAGAGGCAAACGCCACCAGCCCGTAGCGACTGACTCGCCCGTAGGTTGGCTTGAGGCCGACGACCCCACACAGCGCCGCCGGCTGGCGCACACTACCGCCGGTGTCGGTGCCTAACGCGCCTAAGGTTTCGCCGGCGGCAACCGCAGCCGCGCTCCCGCCGCTGGAACCACCCGGCACCCTGCTCAGGTCCCAGGGGTTGTGGGTCGTGAAGAAGGCAGAGTTCTCGGTGGAAGAGCCCATCGCGAACTCGTCGGTGTTCGTCTTGCCCAGAATGACCGCACCGGCGGCCTTCAGGCGCTCGACGACAGTGGCGTCGTAAGGCGGGACAAAGTCCTCCAGGATGCGGGAGCCGCACGTGGTGGGAATGCCCTCCGTGCAGAGCACATCCTTGACCGCCAGCGGGATACCCAGCAGCGGCGTGTCCTCGCCAGCAGCGCGGCGCTCGTCGGCGGCGCGGGCCTGTGCCAGCGCCTCCTCTGGCGTCAACGTCAGGTAGGCCTTGACGTCGTTGTCCACCGCCATGATACGCTCCAACACCGCCTCAGTCAATTCGACCGCCGTGAACTCCTCCGCAACCAGGCGGCGATGCGCCTCGTGGATGGTCAATTGGCAGAGTTCCATCGTACGTTTCTACTCCAGCGCCGCCGGCACCTTAAAACATCCCTTCTCGATGGCAGGGGCGTTGGCCAGGATGCCCTCGCGGGAGAAGGGAGGCCGGGGCTCGTCAGCGCGCATCACGTTGCGGAGCGGCAGAGTCGTCGCCGTAGGCGAAATAGCCTCGGTGTCCAGTTCCTGCAAGCGCGCAAAATGCTCCAGGATGGCCGAAAGTTGCCCCTGATACAGCGCCTGCTCCTCGTCGCTCAGCGCTAACCGGGCCAATCCGGCGATATGTTGTACTTCTTCTCGGCTCAGTTTCATCGCACCTCCCAAAACGATTATAGCACCATCGGGAACTGGAAGCAACCATAACCTACGGAACACGCAACACGCTACACTCTGTTCGCTCCTTTCCGATAAACGTGTTATAATTACAGACTACTTCTGACAGCGATCAAGTGAGGGAGACACGTTGGATCTGATGAACTTGTTCAACCTGGATCGGCTCATCACGCTGGCGATCCTGTTCCTGACCAGCATGCCGATCCACGAGTGGGCCCACGCCTGGACAGCTTACCACCTGGGAGACGATACGGCCGCACTACGTGGTCGCCTGACCATCAACCCCTTGGCCCACCTGGACCCCATCGGGACACTGAGCCTGGTACTCTTTGGGTTTGGGTGGGGGAGACCGGTGCCCGTGGCCCCCTACCGCCTGCGTGGGAACAGGCGTGCCAGTTGGGCGCTGGTGAGCGTCGCCGGTCCGTTTTCCAACCTGGTGCTGGCCATGCTGGCCGCGATCCCATTTCGGATGGGCTGGCTGGACCTCTATGCGAGCAGCACTTCTGGTATCAGCCTGCGGGGTATCCTGCTCAACTTTGTCATGATCAACCTGATCTTGACGCTCTTTAACCTGATCCCCGTCCCACCGCTCGACGGCTCGCGCGTCCTGGCCTGGTTATTGCCGCCAGCGTGGGCCAATGTGATGGATCGGCTGGAGTACTTTGGAGGCATGGGGCTGATGTTGATCCTGTACCTCCTATCAAGACTTGGCGTCCTCAGCCTGATTATGGGCCCGGCTATGAGTTTTATGGTCCGCGTATTGCTGGTGTACTGAGCACAGCATGGTCGAAACAGTCTGCTATCGCGTGGGACAGTTTTTCCGAGCATTGACTGCGCGTGTTCCAGAGGAGGAAATAGAACAGGCAATACACATGCTGACGCCGGAAGCACGAGCGCTTTTCCGCCGTCAGGCCACTCAAGACCAACGCCACGCCCTGGCGGTGTATCATACGCTCCGGCAGGCAGGCCACGTGCATCCTCAACTTCTGGCGGCGGCACTGTTGCACGATGCGGGCAAGGCCGCCGCCCGGTTGACCCCATGGCAGCGGGCGGTGATTGTGCTTGTGGAACGCTTTGCACCGCGCTTGCTGATCCACTTGAGCCGGGGAGAGCCACAGGGCTGGCATCGCGCCTGGGTCATCCACGCCCGGCATCCAGAGATGGGAGCGCGCCAGGCACAGGAGGCCGGCTGCTCGCCGCTCACTAGCGCCCTGATCCGGCGACACCAGGACCGGCTGGCGACCGGCTCGTCTTTCACTGCCGAAGAGGATCAATTGCTGGCTGCCCTCCAGGCGGCCGACAACCTGAACTAGAAAATGTAGGACAAGATGGCATCTTGTCCACAGCAGAACGAGAGGCTATCTCGTCCACGCTACGGAAGGAGAAGTCACAATGGATTTTACACAAGTCGCGATTATCGGTGCTGACTGCGTCAGCGTCTCCATCGCGCTGGCATTGAAAGCGCAGGACAGGCCACCCAAGATCGTCGGTTGCGAGGCAGACAACAGAACGGCCAACCTTGCAAAGAACAAGGGGGCCTTCGATCAGGTCGAGCGTTGGCCAGATCGGGCATGCCGGAACGCCAACCTGGTCATCGTCGCCGCGCCACTTCCCGCCATCGGCGAGGCGTTTGCCGCCATCGCGCCATCTCTTCAACCCGGCTGCTTTGTCACCGACATCGCACACCTCAAGGCACCGGTGATGCGCTGGGCCGAGGAACGCTTGCCAGAGAACGTCTTTTTCGTCGGCGGTCACCCGATTCTCAACCCGGCTATCGCCGGCTCAGAACCGCTGGAAGGGCTGGAAGCAGCCAGCGCCGACCTCTTGAGAGGGGCGCTCTACTGTCTCACCACGCCGGCCAGAACCTCCAATGCGACGATTGATACATTTGCCGGCCTGGTCACGATGCTGGGAGCCAGCCCATTCTTCATTGACGTCACCGAGCACGATGGGCTACAGGCTGGCGCCGAGGGGCTGGCCGACCTGCTGGCCATCGCCCTGCTACGCGCGACGGTGGACACTCCCGGATGGCAGGAGATGCGCAAGTTCGCCGGCCACCGCTTCGCAGCCGCGACCGCCGCCGCTGCCGACGCCCGCGAGCGGCACCTCTCCGTCTTTCTCAATCGCGAGCACGTCCTGCGTCGGCTCAACACCCTCTTGAGCGAACTGGTGCATTTGCGTGACATGCTGACCCAAGAAGACGCGGAGACACTGGAGCAGGCCTTCGTAGCGACCGCCGATGGACGAGCACGCTGGCTTGGGGAACAGGGACAAGGCATGTGGCTCAAAGAACGCGCCGTCCGCACCGATCAAATATCCAGCCGGGGCGAACAGCTTGGGCAGATGATCTTTGGTGGGTACGCGGCCTCCCGCTTGAAGAAAGGGGCAGAGTTCCCCCCCAAGAAGTAGCACGACATCTCCCTGCCAGGCCGGGCACATTGACTGAGACGTATCGCATTTTGATGGTCGCCCCCACCTCCTTCTTCTCCGATTATGGTGGCCACATACGCATCCTGGAGGAGGCGCGAGTACTTGAAAAACTGGGCCATCAGGTGACCATCATCACGTACTATCTGGGACACAACCCGCCCGATCTGGAAATCGTGCGCACCCGGCCCACACCCTGGCGTGCCGATTACGAGGTCGGTTCCTCGCTGCACAAGATCGCCTTCGACATCTTCTTGGGCTGGACGGGCTTGAAGACCGTGCTGCGCCACCGTTTCGACATCGTCCACGGTCACACGCACGAGGGCGCCTTCATTGGCTATTTCCTGAGCCGCCTCCAGCGTGTGCCACTCTTGCTCGACTTTCAGGGCAGCATGACCAGCGAGATGGTGGACCACCACTTCCTCAACCCCGCAGGGCTGTGGTACCGCTGGGCACGCCTGTTGGAACTGCGCATTGACCACCTCGCGGATGCTATCGTCACCAGCAGTCAACTGGGCGCTCTCTTGCTGGAGCGCGACTTCAACTGCCGTGGGCGGCGCGTCTATCCGCTGCCAGACTGTGTCGACCTGGACTTTTTTCAACCCGATGCGCTCGATGCCGAGGGGATCACCAGTCGCAAGGCTGCCCTGGGCGTCCCATCCGGCCGTCCCGTCGTCGCCTACCTGGGGCTTCTGGCCGACTACCAGGGTATACCGCTGCTCTTACAGGCAGCACAAATCCTCAAGCAGCGCGAGGTGGACGTACATTTCCTGATCATGGGCTTTCCCGGCGTTCCCCGTTACCAACAGATGGCCGCCGAGCTAAGCGTCGCTGACCGGGTCATATTCACCGGCAAGGTACCTTACGAGGAGGCCCCGGCTCACCTGGCGTTGGGCGACGTTGCCGTGGCCCCAAAACTATCCGCTACCGAGGGCTGCGGCAAGATTCTGAATTATATGGCCATGGCGCTGCCCACTGTCGCTTTCGATACGCCGGTCAACCGGGAGTACCTGGGCACACTGGGTGTGTATGCCGGGCGGACCGGTGACCCAGCCGCGCTGGCCGACGCCGTCGCTGGCCTGCTGAACGATCCCCAGCGACGTACGGAATTGGGACGCCAACTGCGGGCACGGGCTGCTCGCCACTTTTCCTGGGACCGCACCGGGCGACACCTGCTGAACATCTATCGCACCATCCTGACATCGAAGACCTGACAACGGAGGTCGTATGGAGATCGGGCGTCATCTGCGCGAACTCTGGCAATATCGGGAGTTGATCTATAACCTGGTCGTGCGCAACCTGAAAGTGCGCTACAAAAGCTCTGTCCTGGGCATCGCCTGGTCCTGGCTCAACCCACTGTTGATGATGGTCGTCTACACCGTTCTTTTCACCATCTTCCTGCACAATGCCGACATCCCATATTACCCTGTTTTCCTCTTGTGCGGACTGTTGCCCTGGAATTTCTTCACCGACTCGGTCATCCAGGCCACCGGCAGCATCGTGGACAACGCTTACCTGATCAAAAAAGTCTACTTCCCCCGTGAGATCCTTCCCATCTCCATCGTGTTTTCCAATTTGGTCAACTTTCTCATCGCCCTGCCCCTGTTTTTCACCCTGGCGCTCGTCTTTGGCGCACCGCTGACCCACTGGGTACTGCTCCTGCCGGCCACTATCCTGATCCAGGTAGCCTTCACCATCGGATTGGCGCTCATCCTATCTACGCTGAACGTCTTCTATCGGGACACCCAGATCATCCTGGGTGTGATCATGCTGGCCTGGTTTTTCCTCACGCCCGTGTTCTATCCCATCAACAGAATCCCACAAGAAGCCCGCGTTCTGGGAATCCAGTTCGATGCTCAACTCTGGCTGCGCCGCCTCAACCCGATGGCCTCCATAGTCGCCTCCTACCGTGACTTGCTATACCGGGGCACACCAACCGGCCTGGACTTTTTGCTGCGCACTGCTGTGACTGCGCTGATCGTGCTCGTCGTCGGCTACCTGGTCTTCCTGCGCTACAGCGCCCGCTTTGGCGAAGAGGTATAGAGCACACAAGACTTCGGAGGCCTGAACGCCGCTCAATCAGTGGTTGAATTCACGTGGAAGACAAGCCATTTGTCGAGGTAATCGTTTTCGCGCCGCTCCAGGCGCCGGCCCCAGGTGCAGCCGCACAGGCTTTCACCTACCACGTGCCGGACGAACTACGCGGACGGCTGGCCGTAGGCTCCCTCGTCGTCGTCCCTTTCGGTCCCCGGCGACTCTACGGTATTATCGTCGCTCTGAGCACCGAGTCTCCCGTCCCCGAGACCCGCCCCATCGAATCGCTGGTAGACCCCGAACCCGTCCTCACACCAGCCCAGGTCGCGCTGGCCCGCTGGATGAACCGTGAGTACCTGGCGCCGCTCTGGCGATGCCTTATGCTGATGCTGCCCCCCGGCGTGGTGGGCTACGCCGACGTGCAGGTCCAGTTAGGCAGAGAAATCAAGCCCCAGGACGCGCGTACAGAGGCCCAGGAACAATTGATCACCATATTGGACTCCAAAGGCCCATTGCACGGGCGCCAACTGGACCGCCTTTTACCCCGCCGGCAATGGCATCGTGCTGGAGACCAACTGGCCCGCCGGGGAGTGATCGTCAAGTCCTCCTTTCTGGCCCCACCCCGTGCCCGTCCCAGGCAGGTGCACACAGTCGAGTGGATCGCCCGCGACGCGGACGTGGATACGGCACTGGCCGGGCTACAGAGCCCCTGTTACCTGGCCATCGTCGAGTTCCTCCGCGCCGAGGGCGGGCCGGTGGACGTCAGTTGGGTCTACGCCGAGACCGGCTGCACCCGCTACCACCTCAATCAACTCGCCAAACGCAACCTCGTCGCTTTTGACATTGAGGAGGTCTGGCGAGACCCCCTGGCCGACGAAACCTTCGTCCCCGACACCCCTCCCCCTCTCACCTCAGACCAGCAGGCCGTCTGGAACGTGATACAATCCGCAGTCTCCATTCTCCATTCTCCATTCTCCATTCTCCATTCTCCATTCTTACTCCATGGCGTAACCGGGTCGGGCAAGACGGAGATCTATCTGCGGGCCGTGGAAGCAGTCCTGGCGCAAGGCCGCCAGGCTATCGCGCTTGTGCCTGAAATCAGCATGACACCCCAGACAGTGCACCGGTTTGGAGCACGCTTTGGCCAGCGGATTGCCATTCTCCACAGCGCGCTTACGGAGGGTGAGCGGTACGATACCTGGCGGCGTGTCCGTGCTGGCCTGGTGGACGTCGTCATCGGCCCGCGTTCTGCTCTGTTCGCCCCTTTTCCCAACCTCGGCCTCATCGTCCTGGACGAGGAACACGACGACAGTTATAAACAGGAAGAAATCGAGTTAGAGGAAGAGGGTAAACCGCGCGATCGTCTTCTGCCCGAGCCGCTGGCCCCCTTCTACCACGCGCGTGACGCCGCACTGGAACTGGCCCGCATCACCGGCGCAGTCACCATTTTGGGTTCTGCCACCCCCAGCCTGGAATCCTACTACCGCGCCCAGCGTGGCGAGTTCACACTGCTAGAAATGCCGCGCCGGATCATGGGCCACACCCGCCGCCTGCATGACCTCCAGGCTCGCTACCAGGTCCCCTACACTCGCTATCAGGCCATGGGCAGCGGCCTCGCCGAGGCTCGCTATATGCCACTGCCGTCGGTGCAGATCGTGGACCTGCGGGCTGAGCTGCGCGCCGGCAATCGCTCCATCTTCAGCCGTATGCTTCAGCAGGCGATGGACGAGGCCCTGGGCCGCGGCGAGCAAGTCATCTTGTTCCTGAACCGGCGGGGCAGCGCCACCTTCGTCCTCTGCCGTGACTGTGGTTTCGTCTTGCACTGCCCGCATTGCGACACCCCGCTGACCTACCACGGTTCCCACGCCCGCCTGGTCTGCCACCACTGCAACCACCGCCAACCCCAGCCCGACCGCTGCCCCCGCTGTGGAAGCAAGCGCATCCGCTACTTTGGCCTGGGCACTGAGCAAGTAGAACAGGCTATACACCAGCAGTGGCCCGACGTACGCACCATGCGGTGGGACCGTGACACGGCCCGCAACCACGCCGCTCATGCCGCCATCCTTCACCTCTTCAGCGCCGGCCTGGCCCACGTCCTCGTCGGCACGCAGATGATTGCCAAGGGCCTCGACCTGCCACGGGTGACCGTCGTCGGCGTCATCTCGGCCGACACCGCGCTCAACCTGCCCGACTTTCGCTCCAGTGAGCGCACCTTTCAGTTGCTGGCGCAGGTAGCCGGGCGAGCAGGGCGAGGCCTCTTAGGCGGGCGGGTCATCATCCAGACCTATCATCCCGACCACGATGCGGTCGTTGCCGCCGCTGCCCACGACTATGGCGGGTTTGCCGCTCGGGAATTGGCCTTCCGCCGTGAACAGGGGTACCCTCCCTACCGCCGCCTGGTGAAACTGGTCTACGAGGATGCCAATCCTTCCCGTGCCCGGGCCGAGGCCACAGCGCTTGCCCAGACCCTGCGCGATACGTTGGCCCGGCGTGGCCTCCCTGCGACCGACCTGATCGGTCCTACCCCACCCTTCTTCGCCCGCTTGCGAGGCCGCTATCGCTGGCAGATACTCCTGCGCCACTCCGAGCCGGCCGATTTCCTTCGCCACATCCAGATTCCCTCCGGCTGGCGGGTAGACGTGGACCCTGTGAGTGTTCTATAAACACCTACCTCCAGAGCGCGACCACCATCGTGTGCATCGCGCATACGTTGGAACCGTACCCCGAATTGGGGCTCGGCTGCCCCTGGCCCCAGATCGTCTGCTCCAGGCACAGGTCTATCGAATGGTTGGGCGTACTGGTACCCTGGACCCGCACCCCTGCGAAACCGACGATGTGATAATAGTCCGCCCCTTGCCCACCCCTACACGCGTCCTCAGGATGAGGTTCAGCGATATCGGGCTCCTCCCCGTCACAATCCGGGAATGCGTCGAAAACCGGCACGTAGATGAGCTCGCCAATGGGAGCTACGTTGATCACATCCTGCTCAGTACCGGGGCCGGCGTGCACGTAATCGCCATTGCGGTACCCCTGGCTCCACAAGCCATCAGCGTAGAGCGTAGTATCGTCGCAGCCGTACTGCATCCAGGTTTTCAATTGACCAGCGGGGGTGTGAGTTTGGGCGCGCGGGAATCCCGCTCCTTCCTCTTGCTGCCTCCAGACGTAGTCCAGGTTCATCCAGCCCCGGTGTTGGACCTGGCCACCGGTGTAAACCACATTGCACTGATCTGGATCATCACAGTTCTGCCCAAAGCTGATGCTGAAGCAATCCCCCGAGTCGAGGTCCACCACGACCGGCCTGGGAATCCCGAACGGCCTCACCCCACTGCCCACCAGCGGCCGCCCGCTCATCGCCAGCGCTCCGGCCGAGGCCCCTGCCGTGTCTATCCCCAGCAGCGTCACAAAGTACGTCGCGCGCTGTATCCTGGTCGTCACCGAGATGCCGGCAGCGCCGTTCGGTATCGTGCCGTTGCCCACGCGCCCCAACACCAACTCGTTGAAGTTGACATAGTCAGCCACCACGTTGTTCGCCACGTCCTTCACACCGTTGACCTGAGCGTAGTGGTTAACCTCGGCCGCAACCGCTGCATCGTTGGTCCCGGCCTCGCCACAGATCCCCCTGACCAGCACCCGCGTCCCTGCCAGCGCCCCCGCGTCGGCCGCGTTCTGCATGCGCCGCCGCTCCAGAAACACCATACCCCCATCAATCGCCAGCCCGGCCACCACCAACAGCGCCAGGATCGCAAAAACCACGATCACCAGTGCTTGTCCACGTTCAGTTCGCCTTGACTTTATCATCTCACACCCCTCTTTTCCTAGAGCCCGCCCACTAGAATCGCCTCGCTTGCGACGGCCCGTAGCCTCAACACACCGCCAGGTACCATGGCGTTGATCAAGGGCGTCGCCACCGTGAACGAATAACTGACCGTCACCGTGATCGGCGCACCTGACATTATGGTCGGGCAGTCAACTTGCACCATGTTGGGATCAATCTGGACCAACTCTCCACTGGCCTCCTGGGCCCGCTGCAGGACCTCGCTCCGGTGGCTTACTTGGGGGTGAATGGCCGCGTAGGCCACCCCCTCCGCCGCAGCGTCGGTGACCGCCACGTAGGCATAATAGAGCCGTCCCAGGTCCAGTACCCCCGCCAGAATGATGAGCAGGATGGGGACAACCAACGCAAATTCGAGCAGGCTTTGCCCTTTTTCCATCTTTCTCGGTTTCATGCACGTCCTCCTATCTTGGCGAGTCGGGATTGCTCAACAAGACCTGCATAGTCTCCGCATCTACCACCAGCGCAAGCAGGCCCCGCTCCTCTGGATCCAGCGCAACGATGGCCCATGCGGTACCTCCCTCATCGCCCTCCGCCAGGTGCAGGTCAACCAAGGCCTGGGGATGTTCATCCAGGAACGCCTGGCCACCGTAGGCCAGGAACGCCAGCAACACATCCCGCGGCCCTGCCTGCCATTTGCCCTCGGCGATGGTCTTTGGCGCGACCCACACCTGCGCCTGGTTCACCACCCGCCCCACTCCGGCCTCCACGACGACGTCGAAGACGTCGCCGCCCGCCGCCGAATAGAACACAAACGTCCAACCCGTGGCGCCGTTCAGCAGCGCTTCCTTGCCCACCCCTTGCCAGCGGGTCGAGGCGGACACCAGTTGCGCATCCGCCGCCTGCCCTCGCGCCGCCGTGCAGGCCCGCTCGTAGGCCCCCCACAGGTCAATCGCCACGTACGTTGGAGTAGGCGACGCCGTCGTCGCCGCTGCCCTCAGGCCCAGCACGTTGCCCCACAGCAGGTACCCCAGCAGCAGCAGATAGCCGATTCCCAGCCCCGCCACCGTCAGCATCATCATCCAGTTCCGCTTGCTCAAGCCCACTATGCCTTTCATTTCCTCATCACCAGTGGCAGAAAAAACCTCTTCAGCGAATGAGCGTAATAGACTTGGGTGTTCTCGACCACGTTGGTGCCCATCTCTGCATTGTGTTCCTGCCACACGGCGTGCAGGTTTCCCGATGCGTCGAATGCAATAGATGGCGCAATGGATGTCGCATCCAGATAGCCGCTGCCAGACACATTCTGCGGTGCCGACCAGGTCTGCCCGCCATCCCGCGAGCAACTCACCAACACGTCCTCCGCCCCCCCCTCCCGGAATCCGTGCCAGGCGACGCAAACCTCTACCTGGTTGTCCGTCTCCCACAGGGCCAGATCAACATGAGTATAGGTCGTATGCTGCTTATTGACCGAAAAAGGAACAGCATCAATGCGCACTGCAGGAGAGATCCACTGGCTGCTGGCTATATCACAGCGTGTATAACGTACGTACTGATCCGCTTCTTCCACTTCCTCCCCCCACACCACGTGCAGGTTACCCGCAGAATCGGCAGCAACAACAGGGTAGAACACGTGTCCATCACTCGTGGCCAGTATGAGAGCTGACTCCCAGTCTGCCTTAGTACCACTCAACTGTCCACGCTTGTACACAATTGCCTCTGTCTCTGTTCCTAGGTCGGCCTCTTGCCAGACCACGTGCAACGTGCTCCCATCCGGACCGACGGCCAAGACCGGGAACAATGGGATAGCGCCGATCCCAGATGTGTAGATGCGCGTTGCTGTCGGCCACGTCGTCCCCGCCAGCGGGCGCATGGCGTGCAGGATATTCGCTCCGGCGTTGAACACCACATGCAGTTTACCCGCGCCAGCGGCCAGCCGTGGCCGTGTGCTCATCAGCAACAAAGAGGTAGAACTAGGAATGAAGCGTGTGTCAGTGGCTTCCAGCTCAGCCTCGTAGATGGCAGCGTTCTCTCCTCCCACCGTGCGTTGGTCAACCCAGGCGACGAAGGCCCGGCTTCCAACGAACAGCGCATCGGGCAACGCCGACATCAGTGCCGTCTCCGACACCACCTGCGGTGCCGACCAGCTACGCCCACTGTCATACGAGCGCCGCACATAGATGTTCCGCGGCACCCCATCTGACATCTGATCGCTCCACGCAACGACCATTTGTCCCAGTGGGCCACTCACGATCACCGGCTGCCAGGCCTTGTTCGTTAGACTGTTCGAGACGTTCTCCGGTTCCGTGCCTCCCCAATCCGGGTCACTGGCGACGGCAGATACGCCCGCAGCAGCCCCGACCACCAGCAGCAGGACGAGCCAGCCTACTCGCCAGTAGACTGCCCAGTCCCGCATGCTCGTCCCAGGAGTTAGGGCTTGCGGTCGCGTTCCAGGATCGCTCATAGGCATAGCATCCCCCCTGGTCAGCCCCTGTACAGGATAATGAGCAACACGGTCGTCCCGTTCTCGTTGACCGCGACCCCGTCCAACGTGCGCGAATACCGCACGCCATCAATCCACGTCTCGCCGATCACCGTGTACGTGCCCGCCGGCAGGTCCGAGAGCGTATACCGGGCCCGGTCGTCGGAAGTGGTTGAGGCGACCACGTTCCCCGCTGCGTCCACGCAGCGCACACTCGTCCGCCCGTGCGGCACGGGAATGCCGGTCAGCGAGACCCACGTCTCCCCTGCGATCGTCCCTGTCCCAACAGGTGGCGGCGGCGGGGGCGTGCTTTCCCTGGAAACCTCCACCACGATTGGACCGCGCGCATTGTCCTCCTCGTTGAGCTCTCCTACCTGGTTCCAGGAATCGGCGAACGCCCAGATGGAATACGTGCCCACCGCATCGAAACCATCCTGGAGGCTGAGCGTGAGTGTGGTGCTTTCGCCCACAGCCAGGCCACTCACCGCCGCCCACGCGATGCCGCTCGTCGGTGAGCTCGGTGCAGAGACGTAGAGATCCACCCAGAACAGGTTGTTGACCGGGCGCGTGCCGACATTTTCCACCGTCACGCCAAAATCGAGTTGCTGGTAGGTCGAGATTGGCGCGGTCGTCAGCAGCCTCAGATCGGTGGCCACCAGGTTAGGCGCCGGGCAGGGCGACACGAAGGGAGCGGTGACCCCCGTCTTAAGGTTGACGGCGCTCACCACGTGCGTCCCCGCCGTCACGTTGACCGTGATCTGCGTCTCCCATTGTGATGGTTGTGTACTGGCATCGAAAGCGCCCGTGCTGCCTTCGTCCCACTTGAGCGTGATGATGTCGTCATTTTTGTTCTGGTACTGCCAGTTGTACCCCCTCACCGTGATGACCACGGAACCCGCTGGGCCACACTGCGGCGCGATGACCAGGTAAGCGCCGGCCGTACACGCCTCCACTGCGGCCGAGGCGCTCTCTCCGTACCCGCTGACGCTCACGTTCTGCCCGGCCTGCAGTGGCTGGCCAACGGGCAGGTTGAAGGTAAAGTTTCCGCTGGCGTCTACCGTCGCATTCTCCTGATAGCCGGTTTCAACGACGACCAATGTGACTATCCGGCCCGGCTCCGCCGCGCCCCCGACCACGATGCTACCGTGACAGGGCCTGTTGATCACAATCGGATCGAAATTGCCGTGGACGACCGCAGAGTCCCACTGGTTGTACGCTTCCACGACGATCACGTGCCCGGCCACCAGTGGCGGCAGATTGGTGAATTCGAAGGTGCCATCTGCCCTGACGGTAGTGCTGTTGCTGGCTGGCGCGGGGAAGTCGCCACTCATGAGGTTGCGGATGTAGACCGTCCGCCCGGCCTGGGCGGTGCCTGTGACCACGGTGCTGCCCTCGTAGAGAATCTCGTGGATCACAATCGGATCCAGTTGCTCGACCACGACCACCCTGGCGCTGTTACTGCCACTCACCGTATTGCCCAGCGGGTCAACGCCGGTAGCGGTAACGTAGTTGATCGTCGTCCGGTATATGTGATAAGGAACCTGCCAGGACACGGAACCACCCACCATCACGTCCGCCGGAACAGTGGAGACTCCAAAACTGTCCACGGCCATCACCTGGGTCAGATCCGCGTCCCCCGTGTTGTGGACGATATAAGTGAAATTCACCACCTCGCCAGCGTAAATCGTCTGCGGGTCGGCGACCACCGTCAGCGCCAGCGCTGGCCCGATGACCGTCACCGTCACGCTGTCGCTGTGGCTCACTACTCCACCCCCTGGGTCGGTGCCCGTTGCCGTAGCCGTGTTGGTCGTCGTCGCGTCAATGTTCCTGTTGGCAGTCCTGACTGCTGTGGCACCCGGCATCAGGGTACCGATAGGGACGTTGTTTCCGAAGCTATCTACGACGGTCACCCCCGCCAACTCTACATTGCCGGTGTTTGTGACGGTGTAAGTGAACTCTACTGCTTCCCCGCTACGCACGGCCTGCGGATTGGCCGTCACACTGATGCGGATGCCGCTCGTGCTGTCGTCACACGCATCGCCGATCCCGTCGCCATCGGCATCAGCCTGGTCGGGGTTGGCAACATTGGGACAGTTGTCGCTGCCATCGAGCACACCATCCCCGTCGCCGTCGGAGCTGCCACCGCCCCCTCCAGGACCCGGGGGTACCCACCCCGCGCCCAGCGTGTTGATCGTCCGTGCCGCGGCCGTCCTGATGTGAAGCGTGGGCACGATAGGCTGGATCACAGGCGTGATCGTCGGCAGATCATACGTGACCCGTACCAGTACCCGGCTTCCAATCTGCACCTGTGCCGGATCGGTGAACACCGCAGTACCGGGGCCGGTATCGTATGCCACCGCGATGTTCGCTGCGGTAGGATCTCCCAGGATCATCTTCCCCGTCACACGAGACGTGATGCCCGACACGTCTCTGGGGTTGACGACCCCATAGCGCGCTCCCTCACGGGCAGCGTTAAACATGCCCGCGTAGACAGCGAACGCGTAACCGAACTCAACGATACCTAGTATGAGCAGCAGCAGGACGGGCAAAACCAGCGCAAACTCCAACAATCCTTGCCCCGGAGTGCGCCGCTCGGAATGGGGAAATCGGTACACCTGGAACCGCTGGAAGCGGCGGCGCAGCCGCACCAGCAGTCCTGTATGGTTATGGGGCGGGTTTCGTTTCACTCTCATAATCACCTACCTCACGTTCTGGTGAATCGCTGTGTGGAGCCCGACCCCGCCCCAAGTTCGTCCATCGGTGCTCCTCGTACGAATACCATCAATAGCTCGTTGTAATCACTAATTGATTAACGTATGCCTCAAGGGCAAGGTACGACCTCTCCTCTCAATCGGTACCAAAGTACTAAGGTATGGCCCCCCTTGTCCTACCTACGTCCGTGGGGTATAATCAGAGAACACGGATGGACACCAGACACGACCTTGACCCGGCACAGCCAACAGGCTTTGGACTCATGGCCCAGGTTCTCACGTGGGGCGGTGTACTGCTGCTCCTGGTTGGCTGCCTGTTGGCCTATCCTTACGCGAGTTCCCGCCTGGCCACTTTCCCTTCCGCGCCCACCCCAACGGCGCCCATTTCGCAATCTACCGCTTCCCTTCCTACGTTCACGAGCGCCGTTTCCACGAGCACACCCTCCCCCTCCCCTTTCCCGGTTCCTGCTACCCGCACGGCCACACCCATCCCTCCGCCGACTTCCACTCCTGCTTTGCCCACCCGTATCGTCATCCCGGCCATCGGAGTAGACGCTCCCGTTGTGCCCGTCTCCTGGCAAGCGATGGAGACGGACGAGGGGCCGACGCAGGCCGCATGGGAAGTCCCGCCGCTGTACGCCGCCGGCTGGCACACGACGTCCGCGCCACTGGGGGCGCCTGGCAACACCGTCCTCAACGGCCACAACACGACCCACGGCGAAGTCTTTCGCGACCTGTACACACTGAAAATCGGGAACTCCATCGTCGCCTATGCTGGCAATGTCCCGTATACCTACACCGTCACCGCAATATTGATCCTGCCCGAGGCCGGTCAACCACTGGAAGTGCGCATCGAGAATGCGCGCTACATCCTGCCCACCGACGACGAGAGGTTGACCCTCGTCACCTGCCACCCCTACGGCAGCCTGCGCTACCGCCTGATCGTCATCGCCCACCCCCTCTCCAATCTCCATTCTCCATCCTCCATTCTCCAGCCGACTGAAACAGACACGAGGAGCCAATGAGCCAAACACATTCCTTACTAGCCTTGCTGGACCTTCCGCTGATCTCCCGCGTGCGCCGCAACCACGCGCTGGAGCACGCGACGATGCACGCTCTCGGCGAACAGGTCCGCAACCTCAGAGTGGTGGGACGCTCTTCGCTGTGGGGCTTTTACATCTATGGCGACGTCCCCACTGAGGGTTTAGTTGCCGCCGCTCAGGAGGGTCTGCGACGGCTAAAGGCCGGCCAACGGCAGATGGCCATCCATCCCAACTGCGGCTCCAACCTCGCCGTTGCCGGGACGCTGGCCGGACTGGGCGCTTTCCTGGCCCTCGGCGGTGCATCTACGAGCCGGCCCAGGAGCCGCCTGGAACAATTGGCCCGCCTGCCGCTGGCCTTCGTCGCCGCCACGCTGGGGATCATCCTGGCCCAGCCACTCGGCGCCGCCCTGCAGGCCTACGTGACCACCCAGGCCAACGTCGGCGATATGCAGATCGTCAGCATCACGCAAGAGCGGCGAGCCGGCGTCCTCGTGCACCACGTTCGCACCGAGGGTTGACAAGAAATGACAAGAAACCAGGTTTTTCGGTAAGCGAAGGCGCTTCGACTTCGCCCGAAGCGGCAAAACCTGGTTTCTCCACCTCATACAAGAAGCGAGGGGGACATGCCCAAGCCCACGCCTACCTTCTACATATTCCACGGCGCAGACGAATTCACCTGCGCCGAGACGCTGGCCGATTTCAAGCGCAGGCTTGGCCCGCCCGATACCGTGGACTTGAACACCACGTTCCTCGACGGGGAAACGCTCACGCTTGCACAACTGCGCCATGCCTGCGACGCCATCCCCTTCCTGGCCGAAAAACGACTCGTCATCGTCAAGGGCCTGCTGACGCGGCTCACCCCTCGGAAAGACCGTGAACTCTCCATAGCCCAGAAAGAGCTCCTGGCTGCCCTGGCCGATTATCTCCCTCGCCTACCCGAGACGACCCGCCTGGTCTTCGTCGAAGATAAGCCCCTGCCCGCACAGCACCCCATCCTTAAACTGGCCCAGCGAGAGGAGCGGGGCTACGCCAGACAGTTCGACCCACCAGATGCACGGGCTTTGCCCCACTGGATCGAAAAGCGCGCTCGCAGATATGGCGGCGACATCGAACACCAGGCCGCCGGGCAACTTGCCGCCGTCGTCGGCGCCGACCTGCGGCTGCTCGATCAGGAAATCATCAAGTTGGTGACCTATACGAATGCAGAGCGGGCCATCACACTCGGGGACGTAGAAGCCGTGGTGCCCTATGCCCAGGCTGCCGTCGTCTTCGACCTGGTGGACGCGCTCGGCCAGCGGGATGGCCGTACCGCCGCCCAGACGCTGCACCGCTTGCTGGACGCGGGCGAACACCCGCTGGGGCTCCTGGCCATGATCGCGCGCCAGTTCCGGCTACTGATCCAGGTCAGCGAACTGAAGGCAGGAGGGGCCACTCCCCGGGACGTCGCCCAGGCGCTCAAGCTGCACCCCTTCCCGGCGGGCAAACTCTATAACCAGGCCACCCACTTTACCGCCGCACAACTCGAGACGGTGTACCGTCACCTGTTGGACACCGACGTGGCGATCAAGAGTGGGGAAATCGAAGCAGAGGTCGCGCTCGACCTGCTGGTGGCAGGCCTGGCAGCCGACGAGGCGGTGTAGCCACTCGCCATCAGCTTAGAGGATAGGTAACCGTGACCGCCTCTAGCCACCGTATGTCTTTTCGTGGGGACCAACGAGGAAGAAGATTACTTCGCTGTCGGGTTCTGTCTTGGCGCAATCAGAACAGTCGTTAGGTCTCTCCTGAACTCCTCGAGGAACAGTGGTTCATACGCCACTAAAGACCTCTTCGTAGGTCAGAAAGCGACGATGGTGCAGGTCATCCTCAGCCCGCTCATACGAGGCAAGCAAGTCAGGGCTGGAGCAAATCTCGACCGTGGCCTGCCAGCCACGCAGGTATTCACTCAGCCTGACCAACAGGTCGCTGCCGTCGGAAGCCAGGATGTCCAGCAGGCCACTGAAAAACTCGATCCTATCGCCAGCATCTAGTTCGTTGAACCAGGCCAGTTCTTCGGGCAGGTCCAGCCTGGCGTTCAGCACCGGAAAGTCCTGCAGCGACATCGTTTCTGCCTTACTTGCCGAAGTCATCGGAACTACTCCTTGCAGAAAGTGAAGAAGATCCAAACCCGCGCACAGCGCTCAACTGTAATTATACTGGCGCACAACCAGGATGTCAAGCAAAGCACCATCGGTGCTTGGTAGTGCAGAGGCCAGTCTGCCACAATCGCATCGGCCCGCAGAGCATGTGCTGGAAAACAGACCAGGCTAACACCGCCTGTTCACGGCGGTGTTAGCCTGGTCACAGCAGTGCCAGCCTGTTCCACAGCGGTGTCAGCCTACAGCGGTATCACACCACCCTCCGCTGCATGTGCCACGTATTGTGCCGCACGTCCTGGTACACCTCGAACGTGCCCTCGCCACAACGCACCCGGAAGCAGTGCCGGTCCACTCGCCCGCCCCGCCGCGAGATCGTCCAGCACCGCTCCACGGCGTGCACGTCGTAACGATGCCCGCGCCACACGAAAGCCTTGGGGAAGTAGCCGTGCCGCCGTTCCCGCATCTCGATCGACTCTGCACCGCGCTTATGGCTCTTTTTCTCACCGCGCCTGGCTCGAGAACCCCGTTTCACGTCAAGCGTAACGCTCATGTGTCGCCTCCGCATCTATCGGCGCCCCTCCCACCACGGTAAACTGCCGCTGCATCGGTGCGGCCAACGCAGGTGGGAAAGCGTTCCAGTCGCCATACCCATACCGTGGCTGCCCGGCCGGCGGTGCCACGACGACCACTGGCGGATACATTCCTTGCGGCACACATGGCTGCGGCTGTGCACGCTGCTCCTCGCGCCGGCGGCTGACCGCGACGATGAGCAGACTGGTGGGGATCGCCGCCCCCACACCACACACCGCTCCGGCCAGCACCGCCAACGCCTCGTCGCTCAAGCGGTTGCCAATGAATGCCGCCAACGTCACGGCGAAGGCCAGCGCCACCAACCCGGCAAAGACCTTCAAACGGCCCCCGCTACGGTTGCGATGCTCCATCTCATTCATCCCTGCATACCTCCTCTGAATACCTCGGTCAACCGGGTCAACGGATGGGGCAACGGATGCGGCCAGGGAAGCGAGGCCTGGCGTACAGGAGAGACCAAAACAGGACTTACAGACAACGCTTCACCCTGCACCAGGTGAGCCACGATCTCCTGGATCTCGGCCGGTGAGACGTAGGCCGTCTGAAAGTGGATCACCCGCCCTTCGGCCACGGCCAGAAAGTCCCCCCGTCCCATCAGCCTTTCCGCCCCCGTCCCGCTCCAGCCGGTGGCCGTGCGCGCGTCCTCGACGCTGGTCACGTGCCCCACCAGCCGCACCGGAAAGTTGGCCTTGATCAGCGGCCCCAGCACGGCCGTCGTGGGCTTCTGCGTGGCGGCGACGACGTGGATGCCAGCCTCACGCCCGCGCTGCGTCAGGCGCGTGAGCGCCCACTGCACGGCTTTGCCTCCCGTCATCAGGAGGTCTGCCAGCTCGTCAATCACGATCACCACGGCCGGTTGTCCATTCTCGTGGAATCCATTCCCTGACCCATTCCCAACTCCCCGTTTCTCCATCAGGCGCACCAGGCTATGCAGCGCCTCGGTCGCTTCATCTACTTCCCAGATGACCGGGCGGGCCAGGTGGGGCAGGCCACTAAAGCAATTAAAGACCTGGCCTTTAGGGTCTATCAACACGAGTGCCAGGCCCTCACCCCGCCCCTTGCCATTCCCATTCCACGGAGCACCCTCACCCTGGCCCTCTCCCTGAACGGGAGAGGGAGCAGGATTGGTCAGCGCCAGGCTCAAAATCATCGCCTGGAGAAGCACCGTCTTCCCCGAGCCGGTCGTACCGGCGACCAGGATGTGCGCAACGTCAGGGGAAGGCAATCGGATGAGCAAAGGTGCACCGTCTTCGGCCAGGCCCAGGGTCGCGGTCACCGGCGGGATGCCTCCCTCGTCGTTGAGCTGGCGGAACAGCGGCAGCAACCGCACTGGCTGAGGGTCCTCGCGAGGCACTTCGACGTCCACGGCCGCCCCACGCCGGGACACCCGGCAACTCGACACGTCGAGCGCAGCCGCCAGCTCTTCGCTCAGCCCCTTGATCCGGGAAATCTTCGCTCCCACGGCCGGCAACACCTGGAAGCGCACCCAACGCGGGGTCACCGTGCCTCCGGTCACCCGCGCCGGCACCTGGTGCAGCGTCAGCACGGCCTCGATCCTATCCGCCTGAAACTCCAGTTTCTTACGCATCTTCCCTTCCCTCAATCGCCACACACTCGTGCAGGACAAGATGCCATCTTGTCCCACCACCATCGTCGAGTCAGAAACAATAGAACAAAGGTTCTACTGCCCCTCATATCATACCAGAACTTGTGTTCGCCGTCAAGCAGAATTATCCCAAACGAGGCCAGCAAAAATTGGGATAAAAAAAGGCCCAGCCGCGAGGCTGGGCCTGTGAAATCCAACGGGTTACCCGGCAGGTCACTGCAATCGCCGGATGACCATCACCACTTTGCCCTGCACCTCCACCTGGCGGGGATCGTCCACGTAGATCGGCCTCATCGTGGGATTGGCGGGCTGGAGTCGCACCCGCCCCCCCGCTTCCTGGTAGAAGCGCTTGAGCGTCACTTCCTCACGCTCCCTCAGCCACACCGCCGCCATCTCGCCGTTCTCCACCCGCGGCTGGTGGCGCATGATGACGACGTCGCCATCGTGCACCAGCGCGTCTATCATCGAGTTCCCCTGCACCTGCAAGGCGTACAACCCGTCTGCATCCCCCAGAACGTCACGGGTCAACTCGATCGTCTCGTCACCCATCAGGCGGAAATCGCTGGCCGGCACCGGGATAGGCTCACCGGCCACAATCCGGCCCAGGAGCGGCACCCGCACCACGTTGTCCGGCGTCATCTGTGCACGGGCCGTGGAGGTCAACTTTAACCCACGCGATACCTCCCGGTCCCGGTTGATATACCCTTTTTCCACCATGCGCTCCAGGTTATACGTCACGACGGAGGTGGAACTGGTCCCCGTCGCCGCTCCAATCTCGCGAATGGAAGGCGGGTACCCGTTCTCCTCAATGTACTCGCTGAGAAAATCCAGAATCCTCTGTTGCCTCTTCGAGAGACGCTCGCCCATCGTCATCCTCCTCACTCCCGATCTCAAAATACCGAAACCCTGACTGGTTTCATCCTTATTATACACGAACATGTGTTCTATGTCAAGAGTGACTTCTGGAGGTCTGGAGGCAGCACCGAAGATTATGCGAGCAGGTGATAGGGACTGAGCGTGAGACGAGGAGCGATACCAGGAAGACGCCGCCTCGGACGTGCCGCGCGCCACCGACTGGGGTGAGATGCGTCCTTCTGCTTAATCCGTTTGCCGGATGCTGCTCACAATCTGGTCAAATCCCGCCAGATACGGACTTTGACAACCTGTGGACATTCTCACCAGGCTATCTAAGCGAACAGGCCGCCAGTAGATCACCCTCTCGCAATCTGATTCGTAGATCTCAGTGATCTCGAAGGCCTGGACGTCGTTGATCTGCCTCTCTGAGAGGCCCTGGGCCTCTGCGTTGTATACCTTGTGCTCAAGCCAGGTTCTTAGAATGATCGGGTCTACTGTTGCCGGGAAGTACGCTGGTCCTAATCTCTCTCTTACGTATTCACCAACGTCAATTCTTACCCTTGGGTCTCTTGGAATATCAGCAGGTATGGACGGTTGCCAGGATTTCTCCGCTTCTGGGACAAGGATGATGGACTGGTAGCTATCATTCTCTATCACCCACTCGGGTGGGCATACGAAAGAAAATTTGAACTGGTCATCGGTGTATAGACGCGCCTCTCTGGGTACAATTGCAGGTGTCTTTTCTGTTCTCAGGCCACAGCCGCTGGTCAGCACGATCACGAACAGTCCGACCGAAACACAAACAGCCTTGCCCATCTGTCTTCTACTCCAGGTGGAACTCACTTCTCTGGCCTGGGTGAATGCTCCCCTATCGAGAGGGATGTGACGAGCCCGCCAGGGGTCACCGCCTTGGAGGGCCATTGGATCGTGCAAACGTTCCACACCTGATCGTCGGTCATGGTCCGGGGGCCAAAGTCATACCTCACTCCCTGTACCCATACCGTGACCTTAGGAGTGGCCGGGCCGAGGCCGTGGTCCCAGAAGTAATGTACCTTGACACTGTAGGTGCCGTTCTCAAGTTTGCTCAGTACGATGTTCTCTACCGTACACGTGGTGATGCAGTCAACGTCCAGCCTTGGATCGTCACAGACAACACCCGGCATGCCCCAATCGGGGATTCGATTGGCGTAGTAACAGTCTCCACTCGACCACATTGCGGCACCTGGTCGGACGAGGTGGACGTCCACGTCAGAGCCGAGTTGAGGCCACGACAGCAGGATGTGAAGGTTCAGATCGTCAGTGGACGTAAAGTTATCGGTCTCGCCTAAAGCAGGCTCAAACTTGCCGTTGTGGTTCCCGTCCTCGCAGCCGTCCATGGATCCCTTGTCCCTGTCATCGTCGTTGTCAGGGTCCAGTTCCTTACGGTGACCATCCTTATCTACGTCCGCCGGCCTCCTACTATAGGCGCCGGCATTCGTGAAGAGATATTCTCGCATGTCCAGCTTGTCCGGGACGAGATCGTCGTCGGAGTCCGCATCATTGGGGTTCAGGCTTCGCCCGCCACCGCTGAATCTGTTTCTCTCGTCAAAGTCACAGATGCCGTCCCCATCAGAGTCGTCCCTGGTGTCTGCAATGCCGTCGCCGTCCACATTCTCGTCGGACCTCACGTTAGGTGCACCTCCTGCACCGGCCGGTCCGACCCACACATGCGCAATATTGTCGTCAGCATAGTTCACCCACTTTGCCCTGTCCCACGGATCAAGGAGGTGGATGAATTGCCATTGTATAGGCCCGAGAGTGAACTCAAAATAGCCATCAATCACGCGCATGTGGCCTGGGATGCGAGCCATAATCGGCCGATTTGCATCAATCCAGGTCTTGATTTGCTGAAACGTCGGTTTACCGGCCTGTACCGGAACATTCACGCCTAAAGCCCAGGAGAGAATGTTGGTTTCCGTGGGATCAGGTGGAGCAGAGACGCCCCTATTGTGCCCCAAGTCACCTTCAGGTTCACCCCCCTTGAATATCTCATAACTGATGCGATCCTGGCTGAGTCTGCCGCCGTAGTAGGACGCCATCATAGACATGGATGCCCGAACACAATAGTTGTTGCCGTGAGTACCTCTTCTGGTGTGAGGAGCATCCCACGCCTCACTTCCTGTCTCGGCATCTCCATCCAGGCAGAGCATGTTGGTATCTTTGTGTTGCAGTTGCCAGGTGATGCCCAGGGTTTTGAAGGCGGCAGCGGATGGCGGCAGGGTCAGGCTGTGGATCTGGACCCCCGGCGACCATGGGCTTTCGCCGCTCGCAAAGCTCACCTTGACCCGCCAGTAGTAGGTCCCCTCAGGTACAGAAGACGTGGGGGTGTAGGCGGGTTCGGTTAACGTAGTGTTCGTGACCGGTGAGCTAAAATTGCTGTTGTCGTCCATCTGGAATCGGTAACCCGTCGCCCTATGAGTGGGGTTCCAACTGACGGCAAAGGTCGCGCCGTCTATGGTGGCGCCCGCACTGGGGTAGAACCACGATATGACGGGGAATGGATTCTCGCTGCCTTGAGTCACTTCCCCTGTCTGGAAGAGGGTCCAATCATCGGGATAGGCGGTCTGGCTGCCCGGGAGCAGGCCGATAGACTCGCCCGGGACCAGCGAGGCATCCGGCGACTCTTCTCCCAGACCTCTGGCCAGGCTTACGTACCACCCTTCGCTCCAGAGGCCGGCGGCGGCAGCCTCGTTGGCTTCACTCCCCGGCTCCGCGCCCCAGGCAACGAAAGCGATCACAGGCGAGGCTGGAAAGTCGGGAGATGGTACAATCACCGGCGGATTCCAGCTTACATAGTCTTTCAGGACAAGAGGCAAGTACACGTAAATGAATTGGCCGGCGCCATACGTGTACAGTGCGCACTGGTCGGCGCCGTCCTCAAAGATGTTCACCACTCCTGGCGGAGTATGGAGCGTCGCTACGTTATCGCTGAAGTTGTAGTCATTGCTTCCGCTACCTGCCCCGTCGAAGATGACTACTACGAAGGCCCCACCGGGCACATTGGGCAGGGCGTCAGGAATTTCGTACCAGTAACCGTCCTCGTCCGTGATGCCGTAACCGTCAATGTTGATGGCGGCTGAACTGGCGTTCTTGAGTTCTACCCATTCGTGGCCGCCAGTTCCGGGGCGAAACATCACCTCGTTGATCCTTATGCTCCCCGCACTGCTTGTTATTGAACCTGGTGGGGAGGCCAACGTTGACGACGGTGCGAGCACGAGAGCCAGCAAGACAACGAGAAACAGGGGTTGAAGGAGTTTCTGCCTATACATGCCTTACCTCCATATCTGCCAGAAACCGGGTACTCTGATCCCAATATGAGAGATCCCCATTGGGTTGATGTATGATCAGTATAACAGATAGTTGCGCGGAAGTCAATACTTTGTTCTGAAAACGGCTGAATTCACGCGAGGGCAGACGGCGGAGAGGCTGGACAGTAGCACAAATTGCCCGCTGGCGGAGAGGGATCTCGCCAGCGAGCAATTGTTGACTGGTCTCTTTCAGTGCAGGCTATGGATATTTCCGCAGGACCACCGGTAGATACACAGAGAACGAAGGGGCACCCACCGTGTTCCATACCTCATTGGTGACGATGGAGGTCTCCGTGTCGAAGACGATGGAGGCCTGGTTGGTGATCACTGTGCCCCTCGCCAAGCCTGAGCGTGGCTTGACGCTGAACGCGACGTGCCCCTCGCCCCTGCCTGTCCCATCATTAGGCGGCAGGAAGCCGGCGAGTGGATCTTCCAGCAACTCGCCCGTCTCGGGGTCGAGGGTGCGGAGGGTCCAGTTCACCTGGCCGGTCTGGTAGTTGAGTTGCGCTGTAACGTCTACCCACCAACTCTTCTCTACTTCGTCGCGGTAGTCCATGATGGTTTCCTGCGTGTAGAATTGGTCTGCGTCGTCCTGGACAGCGATGACGCGGTCGCCGAAGGCGATCTCGGTGACCTGGAAAGTGTTCCAGTCCAGGTCAGGGTCGAGATTGTCAACGATGACCACCTGCTGGGCCGGGGCGGTCGCCGTGGGCACGTTCTCGAAGTAGATGGTGTAGTGGAGTTCGTCGCTGGAGGTGACGACCCGGTCCTGGCCTGTTCCTGCGGGGCCGGTCTTCTCGTTGGGGTCGCGGGGGCGGATGATCTGGGTCGCCTCACGTGCTCTCAGATCAGTAGGAGCCCAGCGATAGGGTTCTCCTGTCCAGAAGAGATAGTCTAGAGGCGCTTCTTCCCGAACATATACGTTTCCATCCCGATCGACCTGGAACCATCCCCCATTGGGATATTGGTTTCGAAGTTGCTCTATGAGATCCAGGTTGCTCTGGACCCATGAATAGACATTGTGACCTTGCCCTGCCACCTCAAGATGCCAATCTCCAATCTGTACCGTTATGCCGACCAAAGTCTCAATGGTCACGATATCCGTTTGAACATCGGGGATAGGATGATTTTCCAAAAAGCCATCCATTGACACGAAGAGTGTGGCAGGATGCCCTTCTCGCTGCCAGCGATCCAGCAAGAATGAGCCAACTTGATGGAACATACTATGTGCATATATGTCGGCTCTTCTAGGGTCGACTCCAAACCCTGCAATCGCATCGCCAGCAACTTCAGCGACATACCCACGAGCCCTTGTAGCCTCAATAAGAGGCACTGTATTGGTCGAATTCCCAAAGGCCACATCAGGAGCGACTATCAACATGGCATGATTCTTGTAGGCTACTGAAGCGAGAGCACTCTCCACGAATGGCTCACCCCAATCGCCATGATTCCACCCATATCCAACAATAAGAACGTCGTCGCCTTCAAAGAGACCTCCGTCCTTGGGGAGAGTGATCTCTCTAAGGCTGCCACTTTCATAAGTGTAATACCGCGTCGCTTCCGCTCGCCTCCTAAGATCATCTTCGCCTACCCAGCCGACTGTCAGAGCTGAGTCCAGCATTTCCGCACTCGGCGCCTCGGCATTCTCAAGTTGACATGTCCCAAGTAAGTATTCTGCAACTCGATATCGCACAAGTTGATCAGCATCATAGGGCGCATCGCTTGATAATTCTGTAGACAGATCGGAAAGCTCTTGTTGCCAGTCACGCCAGGTAGAACCCATTACTGCCTGGAAATCAAGCCAGAAGGCATCCCACCATCCAGGCTTGGCATCACCGAATTGGGAAAGAATCTCTGCTTCTATAGTCGCCCATTCGATTGCCTCTCCTACACCTGTCAGAGAACGAAGCTCGAATTCAGCTGAGTTCCCTGTGGCATCCAAGGTAGAGACAATAGAAACACGATTGGAGCTGCCGGGAGGCAGTATACCCGCTGGCCCCTCGCTAGATAAACCGGCAACTCGGACGCTGTCACTCCATTTGAAGGTACCTGGCTCCAGACGAATCTTTGCGTTCGAAGAACCGGTTACCAGAAAAACGGGGAGAAGAAGATCTGCATCACCTGTGTTGGCGTACTCCAGCCAGAGCACGTACTGGCGTCCAGGGCGAACAGCCTCTGGCGCAACCAGACGTGCTTCCAGACGTGGGCCGATTCCTGGGGTAACCGTGAGAGCGCCGGTCAGGCTCGCTTCTCCCCCGCCCGGCCACAACACGACGACGTCGTACACGCCGGCGGCAGCCCCGCTCAGGTCAAAATGCGCCCACAGCGCCGTCGGCGATGCCAGCGTGACGCTGTCGGCAGCGAGGCTCGGCGAACCTGCGCGACGCAATTCCACACCCATGTTCTCGACAAATGGTAGGCCGAACAGGTTGAGCGTGACCTCCCCTGCATTGCCAGCCGAACGCGGGGAGACGTCAGACAGGTAGCGCTCGACGGTATTCACTACAATGCGATAGTTCCCTCCCGTGCCGGACACGTTGCGGCCGTAGACGCTAAAGTAGTAGGTTCCATCCTGGGTGGGCGAAACCATCAGTTCGTAGGTTCCGCGCGAAGTCTCTTCCTGGGCACGCATGTCATAGCGCGTCCACAGCGGCAGATCCCCCAGCCGGCTGTACAGCCACAGAGTCTCGGAACCGGTTAAAGGCACGACCTCGGCGACGAGCGAAAGCCCTCCCGTGATGACCAGGTGGTAATCTTTGTAACCGAGCAGGCCGACGCAATCCGTCACAGTCTGGCCCAGAACGAGCGGCACGGACTCGCGGGTACCTGGCGAGACGCGCCAGGGATCGTAGGCGACGTAGTCGCTGACCGCGTTTCCCAGTCCGTCGGGATTGGTGACGGGATGGTAGGGGCCGGAAGGATGGCCCCACCAGTTGTCCACAGCCTGCACGATCGGGGTCGTAGACACATTCTGAACGCCAAAATTAGCATTCGAAGTGATGCTACTGCCCACGACGGTCACGGTACTATTCTGTGCCCGCATCCCCACGTTTCCATTGTTCTGGATCGTGCTGTCCTGGATGCTCACCACGGCGTTGGAGACCTCGATACCACAGTGGCCATTGTCCCCTATCACACTGTTCGTCACGGTCACCACCGGGCTGCCCGCGTAGGCATAGATACCACGATACTGACTTTCGCTGATCGTGCTGTCCCGCACCACCAGCACAGCACTGCTGTACCAGGCCACGACATTGCCATACCCACCCCCTCCCCCATAGCGAACCACTGTGTAGTCCAAACTGGCTCGCCCTCCGCCT
>Ga0172363_10000546_pt1 | contig 28760 bp, 23 predicted proteins | sample LakKivs2_kivu2a2_FD_114541 | JGI IMG/M metagenome (GOLD analysis project Ga0172363, IMG submission 114541) | Sediment microbial communities from Lake Kivu, Rwanda - Sediment s2_kivu2a2 | ecosystem: Environmental > Aquatic > Freshwater > Lake > Sediment | place: Rwanda: Western Province, Lake... | reverse complement strand
GACATCCCCTTTCCTGACCCGGCTCCCTTCCTCGACGGTGATCTCCAGCAGCCGGCTTGTGATCTTGGACGCCACAGCGGCCTTTCGCTGAGCGACGACGTAGCCGCTTGCGTTGAGCTGCGTGAAGGCCTGTGACGGATAATAGCGGGACACCGTGGCTACCTCAACCTTCACGGTCGGCGAAAAGACACCCCGAAAGAGAAGAATACCGACCACAATGGCCAGTACACCCGCAATGACCCAACGGTAACGCTTCCACTGCCCCGACAGCTTGAAAGTCTTCCGGACTCTGTCAATCTTCAATTTTGAGAGGTCTTCGCCAACCATGGACGGGCATCTTCTTACTTTCTGGTATCTTCGGATCGGACAAGGTCTTCTTTATTATGAGGAATTTCATCCTGAATCAAGGCCTAATTTAAAAAGGGCTATGGCGGTGTCAAATGAAGGGAAATGAATAACGCGTACCGGAAGGATAGCCGTCCCGAAGGTTTCTCCGGTTGCTGAGCGGCTGTTTTGCTTATTTTATGAAAGAGGACAGAAAACATTTCAGATCGAAAGGATTTCCACCTCGATGCTGCCGTCTGAGACCTAACCTTTTTCCTTGAAACCCGGGTGCTCCTTTGCGTATGATAATAAAAATTATGCGGGCAGTCTATCGGAGGTCCCAGGAAAGAAGCAATCGAACCCGGAAAGGAGCATGAAAATGGCCGTTAAAGTCCTGATCAAGAGAAGGGTGCCCAGAGAGAAGGAAAAAGAGCTGTTGAGCTTCATTACCCAGCTCCGTGTCCTGGCCCCGAAGGAAGCCGGCTACATTTCAGGGGAAACGATGCGTAACGTCAAAAACCCCCTGGAATACCTTGTCATCAGCACCTGGCAGGACCTCAAGGGCTGGAAGGCCTGGCTGGCCAACAAGGAAAGAAAAAAGATCCAGAAGGAAATCGACAGGCTTCTGGGTGCAAAGACGACCTACGATGTCTATCACTACCCCGAAAAACGACCTGTGACACTCACGGGATACAGGCGATGGGAAGGCGGCTGAGGAGCGCCGGTAACATTGGGAGGTGATATCGAGGAAACACAAGTTGGAGGTCGCGGTGACAGAAGCTTCCGGTGTGAAGAACTCCTTTCCCAGAAAGATGAACGACCGTTTCTGGGTCCTGGGTCATTACCATTTCAATCTCTATCTCGCCCGTGGCGAAAGGGCCAATGCCCTGATTGAGACGGGCATTTCCGCGATAGCCGAATCCGTAATACAGCAAATGGAATCCCTGAAGGTCGATCCGGACTACCTGGTCGTTACCCATCCTCATCCTGACCACATCAACGGCCTTCCGGCCCTCCGTGAGCGGTTCCCGAAAGCCAGGGTCATCGCCGGCGAGGGCGCACCGGAGTTTATTGAGCACCCGAAGACCGCCGCGGCCCTTGTGGCCGAGGACGCCTTCATGACGAAATACATGGCGAGGGTGGGCCTCAAGTCCGCACGCCCCCCCATCGACAGGCCACCCAGTTTGGAAGGGTGCCTCACCGTTAAAGACGGGGATGAGATCGGCCTCGGGGGGTTGACACTGCGCTTCCTGGCCGTCAGGGGGCATGCCATCGGAAGCATCGCGGTCTTCATCCCCGAGATCGGCGCCCTCATGCCCTCCGACAGCTTCGGATTCTACCTGCCGGGCCAGGGCTTCTTCCCGATCTTTTTTACCGGCTTTTCCGACTATGTGGCCACCATCGATCGGCTGGCGGCGCTGAAGCCGAAAATCCTGGGGCTTGCCCATCAGGGTCCGGTCGTCGGGCAGCAGGTGGAGCGAGCCGTCGCCTGGGCACGTGAAATCGCCGTGGACATGCGTGAGCGTCTCAGGAAAGACAGCCGCTCCGACGACGAAATTATCCGGGATCTCTTCAAGGAATACTACCGTGACGAACTGCTGCTCTACACCAGGGAAAACATCGTCGAATGCTGCCGCCTGATCCTGAAAAGGAGCCGGCAACAGGGCTGAAGGAAGATCATCCCGGAGAGGGTACCATAAAAAACCCCCTGAGGGGATGAGGCTCAGGGGGAGGCGAAGAAGGAAGAAAGGAGAAGATTGACTCGCCGCAGGTTTTATCTGCAGGTTAGGAAGGGAACCAGGTCTGACCACTACCGAAAGGTCACGGCCAGTCAGGCATAGTGTCAGCCCGGTACCCGTCTAACCCTTGTTTGCACCCCTATTATCGGCTGCCCCGGAAAGAAACTTAAATTTTTTTTAGAAAGGCCCCTGCCTGCCCCCTGTCCGGGTTCCGAGGCATTCCGCCCCATAAAAAACAACGATCATGGCCGGCGGAAAAAAACGCGAGCACCCCGTTTTAAAAATTTCTGTCTCCTTTCAGGAAATCCCTTATTTACGCGGGATCCGCCGTATTCGCCATCACCGACCCACATCGGGCTTGAAAGGATAAGCATTTTGGGCTAATTTGGTACATGCATTCCCCGACGTGCTCGGCATCATCGTGAGATCCTTTCTGAAAACCAAGACAATAAAAAAGGGGGGAAACCCGGGCGGATTAGAGGTCGTTGCTCTTTTTTCGAAACCTCCCCGGTCCACGGAGAAATGAAATGAAGAAATCCGAGTCTGAAGACTTTCAGACCTACCTGAAACCGACGGCCTTCATCGACAGCGATTCACCCGAGATTGTTTCCTTTACCAGAACCCATACGACCGGCGCGAGGGGGAATATCAAAAAAGGCGTTAGGCTTTTCTATGCCGTTCGCGACGGGATCCGGTACGACCCATACAACATCGTCCTCAGACCCGAAGCCTTCAAGGCAAGCAACATCCTCAAAAAGGGGGCCGGCTACTGCGTGGCCAAGGCCATCGTCCTGGCCGCCGCGGCCCGGGCCGCGGGGATTCCCAGCCGTCTCGGTTTGGCGGACGTGCGAAACCACCTGAGCACCGAACGCCTCCGGAGGATTATGAAGACGGATGTCTTCGCCTATCACGGCTACACGGAGCTCTTTCTGGACAATCACTGGGTCAAGGTGACGCCGACCTTCAATCTCTCGTTGTGCGAGCGTTTCGGCGTGAAGACCCTCGAATTCGACGGCCGAAAGGATTCCCTTTTCCACCCCTACGACGCGAGGGGAAACCGTCACATGGAGTACGTCCGTGATCACGGCACTTTCGCCGATGTCCCCTTCGAACGGATCGCCAAGGAGTTCCGGAGAATTTACCCGGAATTCTTCAGCGAGGAGGGAGCGATGGTCGCGGGAAGCTTCGATGAGGAAGCCCTGCGGGAATGGAAGCGGGGAAAGGCTTAGGGCCGGCCATTTCTTTCAACCCCATATCAAGCCACGAGCGCGATTTATGCCCCTGGTGACTTTCTATTTTCAGCTTCATCAACCCTTCGGGCTGCATCCGGCGAGAGAAAAATTCCTGTGGGATGAAGTCAGCAGGGAAATCTTTCTCCGCTTCTCCGAACTCTGTTATCTGCCGGCCCTGGGCATGTTCACGGAGATCATCAAGAAAACGCCCCTGTTCAAGATGACCCTCGGCCTGTCAGGGACATTCCTGGAGCAGGCAGAGCTATACAGGCCCGAGGTAATCAGCGCCCTGCGAGAGCTTCTGGATGCGGGCGCAGGGAAAAACCAGGTCGAGTGCCTCGATGAGACATATTACCATTCTCTGGCAAGCCTCTATTCTGACCCGAGAAAACAGGAATTCCGCGACCAGGTCTCCCTCCATAGGGACAAGCTGAGGACCCTCTTCGGGGTGATCCCCTCCTCCTTCAGGAACACCGAGCTTATTTATAACAACGACATCGCTGACGTGGTCGCCGACATGGGTTATCTCAGCGTTTTCGCTGAAAGGAGGGATGAGATGATCGCGGCGGAAGAAAGCCCCGTCCTATCCGACCGGGTCTTCCGGGGCGCCGGGGATCGTTTGATCGTCCTTCTGCGCGACAGGTCTCTGAGCGAGACCGTGACGCGGCGGTTCCCTGCAGATCCCTCACCGCCCGAGTCGTACGCGCATCGCATCGCCGCCTCCGAGGGAGAGGTGCTGCTTCTGGGCTTCGATTTCGAGCACATCGGGGCGCATATCTCGGCCGATAAAGGCATCTTTGAATTCTGGAGAAGGCTTCCCGAGGCCATGACCCAGCACCCCGCTTTGGAGATCGCGAATCCCTCGGAGATCGCTGACCGCTTCAAGGACCGGGAGTGCCCTTCTCTGGATGTCAGGAGACACACGGCAACGGCCTGGACCGATCTCGAGAGAAACACCTCCGGCTGGCTCGGCTATCTCACGCAGTACGAATTATTCAGGGACATCGAAAAACTGGAGGGGGATGCGCAGACCGCAGGCGGTGATCTTCTCAGGCACTGGAGGCATCTCACCACCTGCGATCACCTCTACTACCTCTATGACCGCCGGGATGACATCCCTGCCCTGCACGTCTATGCGAACCCTTACGAGGAGAGGACAGAACAGGCCACCCATATCCTCACGCGAAAGGTGGACTATCTGGAAATGGTCCTGCGGAGGTTCATGACCCTCAAGAAGAGCGAGAGGACGGCCGTCCTCATCATCAGCCCAGAGACGGGCCGACTGCCCGAGGAAATGGGGGTCCTGGCGAGGTACATTTCCGGAAAGAGCGGGGGCCAGGGGGAGGTGGTTACCGCCCTGTGCGAGGGGCTCATCGAAAGGGGCATCGATGTTCACGTGGCGACGCTCAATCTGAAAAAAAGGTTCCAGAAGGAATCCAGCATCGACGAAGATGCCTGGCGTGAAATCCGTTATCGTGTTGATCCGGACAGGATTCACCTCGTCAGTTCCGCCATTTTCGCGGGTCTGCCGAGCGCCTATGCCGGCAATCCCGTTCTCAACGCCGCAGAGTTTCAGCGGGAACTCGTGAACAATATTATCAAAACGGTCCGTGCCAAGAGCAAGGGAAAGCTCATTCTCCACACGCATGACTGGATGGCAGGGGGTGTCATCAATGCCTACGCAAGGTCCCGCGGCATCCCCGTACTTCACACCGTCCACAACATCTTCACCGGACATATCCCCCTGGAAGCCCTCGTCGGGGTCGAACTGGATCAACTGTCGGAATATTTCTTCTTCTCGGAGGATAAGGGTAAACGCTGCATCGACAGTCAGGCCACGGCCATCAAGAATGCGTCGATCATCAACTTTGTCGGAAAACGCTTCCTCCAGGAAGTTGTCGAGGGTTATTTCGTGGACCGTCATATTATCTTGCCGAGCGTGCGGGGGGAGGTCCGGGCGAAGTACTACCACGGCACCGCCGCGGCCATCATCAACGCTCCTTCGCTTATCATGTACCCGGAGCGATGTCCTCATTTGATTCGGAATTACGGTCCTGACGAAGACGTAATCGAGGCCAAAAGGGTAAACCTGGTGGAGTTTCAGAAAAGGACGGGGCTGAACGTTGACCCGGAGGCGATCCTCTTCTTCTGGCCGTCACGGCTGGACCCGAACCAGAAAGGCGTGGAACTCCTCGAGCACATCACCCAGCGATTCATAGACGAGCACGGCGATGTCCAGATCGCCGTCGTGGGAGATGGGGTGGGAAGTGACCGAACCCACGAGGAAATCATGGGCCAGATCGCATGGTCCTCGGGCGGCAGGGTCTGTTATCAGCGATTCGACGAGCCCCTGGCCATGCTCGGCTTTGCCGCGGCAAGCGATGTCTTCGGAGCCTCGCTCTATGAGCCCTGCGGTCAGATCGACCAGGTCGGGAATCTCTTCGGGACCACGGCCACGAATCGCGACACGGGGGGTTATCATGACAAGATCAGGGAGCTGCGGATGAAAATCGACGGTTCACCGCAGGACGTGGGAAACGGTTTTCTCTTTCGCGATTATGACCCGGCCGGGCTGTGGTTCGGTCTTGAAAAGAGTATACGCTTCCACCGGATCCCGCGGGAGATCCGCGAAGTCCAACTCAAGCGGATCATGAGAGAAGTCCGGGAGCGATACGATCTTCGGAACATGATCGCGGAGTACATCGGTCTCTATGAAAGATTAAATGACGGGAAACCCCTGATCTGAGGGTATGAAAAAACCCCCGAACCGAATGGTCGGGGGTTTTTATTTTCCGGAGGACAATTTTGTCTATCTGGTCTTTTGGTCTGTTTGGTCTATCTGGTTTTTTTCGTCTTTTCTATCCCTGTACCCTATACCCGAGACCCTATCCCCTGGGCTAGCCCTTTCTCAGCCAGGCTTCCTGGTAAAGCCTCCCCACGCAGAGGAAGATCCCCAGAAGGAAGAGCCCCAGCATGAAGTTCGGCGCCGTGTTGAACTTCTCGTCCAGCCACCAGCCCGCATAGAGGAAGAGGAACGAGGCGATGGCAATCACAAAACCCCAGGCACTGAGCGCGAAGATATTTCGAAGATCCAGAGCCCCTCTTGCCGCCGTCTTTGCCACCAACATAACTCTCAACCTCCTTGTTTTGTCCTCTTGGGTGTCTTTGTTTTATCTTTATCTATTGAAATGACCGTGCCAGTTTGGGGAATCCGGAAATAAATATTTTTAACTTACCGATACCAAACGGTAATTTACAATCTATCCTACGGTAGAATGCTCTCGAAATGAAGGTTAAAAAAGCCTTGTTTTAAAAGAAACGTTCAATGGGGTTGAAAGAAACGATGAAAAAATTCTTTGAGGGAATCTTAAATGAATGGCTTCAATGCGGAAATGGGGAAGTCGGATAGGAAAAGCTTGGAAACAGGATTGAATAGCTGCCTATCAGGGTTGCACGGAAACCTTGCCGGCTGGAAGGTCGCTTTTGGCAGGCTCTTCGACAGATGTCTTTTTCTCGGGAGGCAGGGTGGATATGACGAGGCTTCTGACCATATTCTTATCCCCGTCCTCGATATAACGGATGGCGGCTTTCTTGCCCGCTGTCACATCGGCAAGCCTCTTGGGCTTCCCATCGATTTTGATTGAGGTCCTGCTGTCGGTGTGAAAAGAAAGGTCGCTATCCTTTCCCCTGACAAGGATTGTTTTTTGGGCCTTGTTGACCGACAGGACATCCCCCGTCAGGTATTGCATTTTAACGGGAGGTTTTTTCGCTGCCGCTTTTTTGGGGGGTGAGCCTTTTGAGGGGCCCTGCTCCTGCTGGGCACAGGTCATGAGTGCCAGTAGGGCCAGGGTAATCAGGAAGATTAAAAGGGTGGGTCTCTCTTTCAAGGCATGCCCCTGGTATCTCGGCTTCCGAGCTCATGGGAGCCGGGAACACTTCGATGGATTGTTTAAAAAAGAAGGTAATTCCGGAACAAAATTGCACTTAGTTCTTTGATAATCAGCTGATTTCATGTAGGAATCAGCCATGAAAAAATGTCCTCGCTGCGACGGGCGGAAATTCTGGCAACTCTCGACGGGTCAAAAGCGCTGCAGCACCTGTGGTCTGACCCGGCAATTCAGTCAATCACGATGGGCGCGAACCAGGATCCCTTCGTACTGGAAAGGTCGCCTGGTAGAGTTCTTCTGTCTCGGCGTTCCGGCATATCGGTTGCGTTTCCAAGTGCCCGTGCATCAGGATACCGTTCAGCGGTGGTTTCAGATCCTGAGAGAAACGATATACCAACAGGCCCTCAAAGAGTTGTCGACGCTCTCCGGTCAGATCGAGATGGATGAGACCCTCTTCGGAGGCAAAGTCCCGGGCAAGCGAGGCTGGGGCGCTGCAGGCAAACACATGGTTTTTGGCCTGTATCAGAGGAATGGCAAGGTTTTGACGTTTCCCGTCGCCTCTCGTGGCAGAAGGGAGCTCGTTCCTTTAATGACCCAACATACCAAAGCGGGCAGCCTCTATTACACGGATGATTGGCATGCTTATGCTTCGCTCAGAATGCGAGGCAATCATGTGACCATCACGAAAGATAAGGGCAAACCCAAAGGCCGGGACCACCTCAACGGAATCGAAGGTTTCTGGTCCTATGCAAAGACCTGGCTGTACCCATACCGCGGAGTACCCAGGAAATACTTCCATCTCTACCTCAAAGAGGTCGAATGGCGGTTCAACCACAGGGACCAAAACCTCGTGGTGCTGCTGAGAAAATTATTGTCACAGCGGGTTGTCAAAGAGCCAATTTAGTGCAACTTTAGTCCGGTATTACCAAAAAGAATTGCAGCAAAAAAACCAAGGGGGACATTGTTTCCGCAATGCCCCCCTCAGGTTAATACTGAAAAAATGAGATCTGTTCGCTACTTCTTTGCGGGCTCAGCCTTCTTCTCTTCAGCCTTCGGGGCCGCCTTCGGCTCAGCCTTCTTCTCGGCCTTCTTCGGAGCAGCCTTCTTCGCGGGCTTTGCCTTCTTCTCGGCCTTCTTCGTCGCCTTGTCGTCAACCTTCTTCACGTCAGCCTTCTTCTCAACCGCAGGAGCCGCCTTCGTATCTGCCGGTTTCGCCGGGGCCGCAGCCTGGGCGAAGCACAGACCCGTTACGGAAAGAACGAAAAGAACGGATACGATAACTGCCAATACCTTCTTCATCTTTTGTCACCTCCCTCCATCGGGTTTTTCCCCTTTTTTACATAATCTGTGCCAATCGCCCCATAAGATAAATACACAATAAATACAACTGGTTATAAAAATTACTGTGGATCGATTTTTTCATTGCATTTCCCTTTTGGCTACTTTTGCGCCTTTTTGAGGAATCTCTACGCCATTTTGAGTAATCAGAAATCCCATTTAAGGATATTCAATCTTATTTGAGGATATTTAATGATATGGGATTGAATTTGTTGGTTTTTATATTGATAAATTTCGAAAAAAGGGAGGGGAGGAAAACATACTATCTATTATCGCTCGAAGAATTGCTGGAGGGCTTCAACGACGGACTTGGAGTACAGGGTAACCATAAGGGTGTAGAGGGCGAAGGCGATTACTGCCCCGGCAAAGCCGATCTTCCGGTATCGGTGCTCCAGCGACGTGAGAAGAAGACCACCGAAAACAAGGGCCGCCACTTGAGCCACGAGATACGCATCTCCTCCGGCAGTGCGAAAACCGAAGTAACTGAACTGTAGGGTCGTGAGAACGACGATACCCAGAAGCGCGAGGCTCTGCCACCTCAACTTTGCCATGGGAATCTCCTCTTTAAATAATATACCACAGACAAAAGGGCCGGACCATCGCTTTATCGACGTTGCCGGGACAGGACGAAAAAAACATTTTTCTTTTCAGCCCCTTGTGATAACGTCAACATATAACTTTTTCCAAGGGAGGGCAACATGATCAAAAAGCTCATCTCAAGCCTGGCGGTGGTCGCACTCATTATGATTTTTATCACCGGTGTGGCAACCGCGGCCGACCCGGAGATCCTGGCCAGGGTGGGGAATAAAAACATTACCAAAGCCGACATCGAAGCACTCATCAGTTTCTATCCGCCGAACCAGCAGGCCATGATCCGTATGGACCCCAAGAATGAAGAGGCCCTGTTGAACAATTACGTCACCATCATGGCGGTCGCCGAAACGGCCAGACGCCAGGGCTTCGACAAGGATAAAAACATGAGGAAGCAGATCCAGGTCCTCACCGACGAGCATCTCGCTAAAGGCTACGTCCAGAAAAACGTCATCGCGAAGGTGAAGGTCACGGACAAGGATGTGGAGGAATATTACAAGAACCATCCCAAGGAATTCGAAAAACCGGAAACCGTCAAGGCAAGACACATCCTCATCGGATTCAAAGGCGATATGACCGAGGACCAGAAAAAGGAAGTTCGCATGAAGGCGGAGGACGTCCTCAAGAAGGCGAAGCGCGGTGACGATTTTGCCCAGCTCGCGTCCGAATACTCCGATGATCCAGGCTCCAAAACGAAGGGGGGGGAGCTGGGTTTCTTCCCCCGGGGAAACATGGTGCCGGAATTCGAGAACGCGGCATTTAATTTGAAACCGGGTGATATCAGTGACGTTATCGAAACGCCATACGGATATCATATCATCAAGGTCGAGGACAAAAAGGCGGCGGAAATGCCGGCTTTTGACAGCATCAAGGAGCAAGTGAGGTTTAAGGCCACTCAGGCCGCGGAGCAGAAAAAGATTAATGAGTTCATCGAAAAGGCCAAGAAAGAAACGAAGGCGACGATCTATTCCCAATCGAAAGAAAAAAAGAAGTAACGCAATCTCAGAATTTATCTCGAGAGAGATGTTATAAGGCGGCCCTTCGGAGGAGGAGCGCAAGGGGGGGGATGTCTTATGACATCTTTTCTTTTTCTGGTGCAACTCGGGACACGAAGAGCCGGGGAGCTTTCTCTTGGATTTTGTCATTGAAGCGCAAGGTCTGAAAAAAACTTTTGGCCCCTTCGTCGCTGTTGGCGGCATCTCCTTTGGTGTTTCCCGCGGCGAGTGTTTCGGACTTCTTGGCCCGAATGGCGCAGGCAAGACATCGACGATCCGGATGATCTACGGGTTCTCTCCCCGGACGGCGGGAAGCCTGAAGATTTTCGGACTCGGGATCGACGAGGGGCTCCGGCAAATCAAGTCCCGCATCGGTGTCTGCCAGCAGGAAAACAGTCTCGACACCGAATTGACGGTGCTTCAGAATCTGGAAGTCTTTGCCAGCTATTTCGACATTGAACCGTCTTCGGCCCGCCGGCGCGCGGAGGACCTGCTCAAGTTCATTGCCCTGGAGCAACGCCGGGATGCCCCCGTGGTGGAGCTCTCCGGGGGCCTCATGCGGCGGTTGATGATCGCCCGCGCCCTCATCAACAACCCTCAGCTTCTCATTCTCGACGAGCCCACGACGGGTCTCGACCCCCAGTCCCGGCACCAGATCTGGAATCGCCTGGAGGAATTGCGCGCTGGAGGCCTCACGATTCTGCTCACGACCCACTACATGGAAGAGGCCTCCCGACTCTGCGATCGCCTTATCATCATGGATCACGGCCGTATTCTCGTCGAAGGGAAGCCGGTGGACCTCGTCCGGCAGTATGCCGGGCGTGACGTGATCGAGGTCTCTGAGCCGACCGACCGCCTGAGATCTTTCATCTCATCGAAGGGGCTGCCCCACGACGACCTGGGCCATCGCCTGATCATCTACTGTGACAACCGGGACCAGATCTACGGCGAGGTCAGCAGCCAATACTGCACGGAGGGCTGCATCATGCGCATGGCGACGCTGGAGGACGTCTTTCTGAAACTCACGGGAAGGGAACTGCGGGAATGACAAAAAAAGGGCCCTTCAGGATCTCGAGGCGTTTTCTCCACGTCTGGAAAAGAAACCTCACGATTTACAGGAAAAACTGGAAGATCAGCTTTCTCCCGCCGCTTCTGGAGCCCCTTTTCTACCTTCTGGCCTTCGGGGTAGGGTTGAGCGCCCTCGTCGGAAGCATTCAATATCGGGGCACCGAGATATCCTACATCGCCTTCATCGCCCCGGCTCTCATTTCCATCAACATCATGTACAACGCCTTCTTCGAGACGACCTATTCGTCCTTCGTTCGCATGTACTACCAGAAAACCTTTGACGCCATGATGGCCACCCCCCTTTTCGTGGACGAGATCATCACAGGTGAGATCTTCTGGGGTGCGACAAAATCCGTGATTGCAACGCTGATCATGCAGGGCGTCATCAGCCTCTTCGGACTCATCGATTATCCCGCAGGCCTTCTCATCATCCCCTTGAGCTTTCTCGGCGGCATGGCCTTCGGGGCCATCGGCATGTATTTCACATCCATCGTGGCCCAAATCGACATCTTCAACCTGCCCATATTCCTCTTCATCACCCCGATGTTCCTCTTCAGCGGGACTTTCTTCCCCCTGGAGACGCTTCCCGCCTGGGCACAGCAGCTCTCCCTTCTCTTCCCCCTGACACACCTCGTGAGCCTCGTCCGGGCCCTTTCCTTTGGCGTGATCGAGCCGGCCCTTGCCCTGAATGTTCTCTACCTCATCTTTTTCACGCTCGTTTTTTTCCCCTGGAGCCTTGTCAAGATGCAAAGGCGTCTCATCAAGTAATCCCGGCCCCGAATAAACACCCTCCGTTTTCAGGACCCCCCTTTCAAAACCCGTGGAACACCTTGGCATGAAAATTGTTTAAATATAATGCGGACCAGTGTCTCGAAAGATTTCTGACAGCGCTTTTTAAGGCCATGAACGGCGAAGAAAGTGTGATCAACAACATATGGCCCATCGGGGGCGGCAAAGGCGGATCGGGGAAAACCTTTCTGACGGGGAGCCTGGGACTGCTCCTGGCCCATCAGGGATACAGGACCCTCATCATCGACGCCGATCTCGGTGCCGCCAACCTTCACACGGTCATCGGGGTAGCCCATCCGGGACGCACGCTTTCCGACTTCATCAACAAGAAGGTCGAGACCCTGGAGGATGCGGCCATGAAGACGCCCGTGCCCAACCTCTACTTGATCAGCGGGGCGGGAGACAACCTCGATATGGCCAACCTGACCCATGCCCAAAAGATGAAGCTTCTGCGGGCCATTTCAAAGCTTCCCTACGAGCACATCCTTCTGGACCTTGGGGCCGGCACATCCTACAACACCCTTGATTTTTTCCTGATCTCAAGCACGGGAGTCTTCATAACCACCCCCGAACCAACATCCATTGAGAATGTTTACCGCCTCATCCGGTCGGTCTTTTTGCGAAAGATCCGACAGGTGCTCCGGGAGCAAACTTTCCGGGAACTGCTTCAGGAAGCGGTCATGCGTTCCAATGGATCATCCGTCAAAAACCCCGAAGATCTGCTCCGCATCCTCAAAGAGTGTGATCCCGTTCAGGGGGGGCTCCTTGAGGAATCGCTGAGGACCTTCCGGTTCAAGCTCGTCCTCAACCAGTTGCGCAAACAGGACAATCGCCAGGTCGGGACACTCATCTGCAGGATCTGCGAGAAGCATCTGGGTCTCCGGGTTCAATTCCTGGGCAATATACAATATGACGACCGCGTTCACGATGCCGTCTGCCGGAAGGTGAACTTTCTTGAAAAATATCCCTATACCCAGACGGCAACGGATCTCCGTGAATTCTGTCACCGTTTTATGACCGAGCGGGAGGAACCCTCGGCGGGCTTCCCCCTCGACAAGACCGGGACCACAACCTTCGTGAGCGCGAACCGTTGAGTTTATGAAAGCCCTCAGAGAACAGAACTATTACGAAATGCTGGATCTGCCGACCTCGGCGTCTCCCTTCGATATCCGGCATGCCTACAAAATAGCCCTCCAGATCTACGGCGATGATGCAAACGTCAGCTACTCCTTTTTTTCAGGGGACGAACGGTCCGGGATCCTCGCCAACCTGGAAAAGGCCTTTCTGACCCTCATCAACGACCAGAGTCGGATGGAGTATGACCGATCGCTCATCACGGCAGGTCTCATGCAGGAAAACGAGCAGTATCGAAGTGCCCCCAAAAAACCGATTCCCCTCTTCGATCTGGAGGAAACCGGTCATATCACCCGCATGGTCTTCCCCCACACGGAAAAGGCGATTGTCCCACCGGCGGAGTTTCCCGTTGTACGGGAAATCATGTCGAAGGACTCCCTCACGGGTCAGGACCTGAGGCGCATACGGACGGAACTCGGCATCTCCCTGGAACAAATTTCCGAGATGATCAAGGTCCGCCGGGGACTATTGAATGCCATCGAAGAGGACCGCCACGAAGAGATCCCTTCCACGCTTCTTCTAAAGAGTTTTCTGCGGGCCTACGCGGAGTACCTTCGACTGGACTCCGACAAAGTTGCAGCGCGATATCTGAAGCAGGCATCGGAGGGATTACAGAGGGCAAAAGAGTCATAACCACGACAGCCCCTCAACCCCCTTCGACCGGGGACGCCGTCGAAGAGCCGTAAGAAAAACAATACATTAGAGAGACAAAAAGCCTTCTTGCCCGCCGGCCGGGGGCTTCTTTTTGTTTGACACCCCCACTGCTATTACCTATACTTCCTCGGTAAATTCCGATTTTTACCGGAGAATCCATTGGATACGAGCAAGGTTGCCATCATCGGCCCCGGACGACTGGGGACAGCCCTGGCCTACATGCTGGGCAGGGATAACAAGAAGGTGACGATCTATTACCACGATGCCGAGCTCTGCCGTCAGATCAATGAGGAGCACCTGAACCCGAAGCATCTGACGGAGGATCTGGTAAAACTCTGCGGGGACATGGACAGCGTCCCGAGACTGACACCCGATGTGACAGCGACCAACGACCTCGAGCAGGTCGTTTACGAAAATGATTTCATCTTCCTCGCCATCACCATGAACCGGCTGGCCGAGTTTCTCGACTACCTGAGACCGCTTATCGGGAAGAAACGGGGAAAGACCTACCTCCTATCTCCCATCAAGGGTCTCGTTTCGGACGAAAAGACGAAGGAGCTCATCACCCCTTCACAGATGATCAAGGGGGACCTCTTTCACCTCATGCACAAGTTCAAGGTCGTCGTCATCGGGGGACCTTTTTTCGACGTGGACATCGCCCTGGGCAAGCCCGTGTGCCTGACGGTGGCGGGGCCGAGGCTGCTCAGCAAGGTCGTCCGGAAGGAAATCCTGCGGTTGAACCGCCAGGAACTGACCTCCTACTACAACTTCGATGTCGTCGGCATCGAGGCCTGCGGAGCCCTCAAGAACATCGCGGCGAACATCAAGGGGGTTACGGACTCTCTCAACCTCGGCAGTTCCATGCCGGGAACGATCTTCGCCCGCTCGGGTGTGGAAATTCGCGCGCTGTGCTCGATCCTCGGGGGGAGCTTCCAGGCTTTTTACAGCCAGGCAGGTGTGGGGGACCTCTACGTCACCATCTCATCCATCGCGAGCAAGAACTACCGTTACGGCAAGTTCTACTACGAACTCTATGATGGGAGACCCATCCAGACAAACCTGCACGTGCTCCAGAGAATCGACGGCACGCCTGAAGGGCCCAATACCATCCGGAACGTGCACAAGTACCTGGACAAGAAGAACATGTACAGTCCCCTCTTCTCCTGCGCCTATCACATCTTCAACGAGAGGATCCAAAAGGAAGAGTTTAAGGAAAAGATCATTGAGTCGATTCAGTTCGATCGCAGAAACAAGGAATACATCGGGCCCGTCTCAAGACTTCTCTATCGGATATTCCCGAACTGGTGGTACCGCCGGAACCGGGGCATATCGTCCTACTTCGAGACCTGAGGGATCTTCGCTCTCAGCCCGGTCTGCGCGGTCTACCGGCTGTACTCCTCCTCGAGAATCTTCAACCGGTCGACGTATTCATTTCTGCGGCTCAGTCCCCTGTAATTCAGGAGGTCCTCTTTGAGATGACTGATGGGGGGGAGGATGTCAATGTTGTAGCGGTTGAGGTTTTCCCGGTTGGCCCGGTCGATGATGAGGATGGCGTAGTAGGTGACAATGATTCGCGTCTTGGCATCCCGTCGCCAGAGGTAGGATTTCCCGGAGAGGGTCGTCAGGAAAAAGGCGGCATAATCGTACAGGGCCCGGTCGGAAGTCTTTATCTCGGCATTTCGGTACTCGATTCCTTTGATGATCCACTCGTACAGGAGTTCTGCTGAAGGCTCGAGGATCTCCTTTTCGTTGTCCAGGATCTCTTTGATGACGCTGATGTTTCCACTGCCGATGATGCGCTCGAAATGGGTCATGTTCAGGCGGAGCTTGGCGACGTCTTTCGTCTCACCATTCACGATGGGGGGGCTTGCAGAAAGGTCGGCCAGCAATTTAAGAAAAAACTTGTACGTTCCCTCGGGAAGACTGTGGGCCTGTATGTATTGACGCTCGTCGAGACTGTGGAAAAACCGGATCACATCCTGCTGGACCGCCTCAAAACTCCGGTCCCCGTTTTCCGGACGGTAAGACCTCATCTTTTTCCGATAGACACCCGACCGAAAGCCGGGAAGCGCGCTTCCCCGATTCTCATTCGACTGGGCCATGGCGACGGATTGCTCGCCCGGGAGCACCCGCGCAAACCCGCCCCTTTCCCAGAAGATGAGGCAGGCAAGACCGGCGATGAGCATGCAAATACTGCCGATACCCAGGAGAATTTTTTTTTCGTCCAAGTCGATCCCCATGATGATGAACTTCCTATAATAACAAATTCTTAACCGAAAATGGGAGTGGTTCTCCCCTTTCGATAGGCAGCAATTTCCGTGCCCGTGCGGTCAGGCCCTTGATTGTCCCCGAGATGCGAGCAGAGGTTCGATCGAAAGTTCGGGCCGAAGAACTTCGTTGGCTCTCCTCAACCGGTCATCGGATGCATAGACGGCAACCGACGCCGCCTCAAGAGCGGGTAGCAGGCAACGCCTCACGGCCTCGAGAATCGAGTCGGCGGTCACGGCAAAAACGCCCTTCCGGAATTTCAGGCGTCCCTCGTCGGTGATACCCGCGAAATCGCGGATCATGGAAACGAAACCCTTCCCCGACGGGTCCATCGGTCTATCCATGGAGCCGATGCCTCCGATAATCGCCCTCTCGAGGTCCTCCCTGTCGATCTTTTGCCGGGAGCGGCTGTCGATAGCTTCGTTATAAACCCTGAGTGTCTCCACGAGATGGGGGTCCCTGTATGAGAGAAAAGAGAAAAACCCGTTCATGGGATCATACTGCGACATGCCCCCGTAAGCGCCTCCCTGCACCCTGATCCGCTTGTAGAGGTCTCCCTTGGAGAGTTCCCGCGACAGGACGTAAAGGACGGGCGCAAGGGGATCCGAATAGGCCGGTGCCTTGAGGACCTTGGCCACATAGCAGACCTGGGCCGGGACGACAATCCCCACTGAAACGGGTGCGGGGATGGCAAGTGCTGAGGCGCTGACAAGACTTCCGCCCCGGAGCCGCTGAAGCATCCCGGCGAGGTTTTCCTCGAAGATCTGAAGCCCCCCGGCGTCAGCAGTGATGTTCACCGTTACCCTGCCCTGCCGGAAGAGTAATTCGCGAAGGGTCGCGACCTTCCCGACGAGATCCGCCTGCCCGTCGGCAAAGGAATCTGCGGCCGTCGCAAGAACTTGAAGCTGCGACCTTCCGTGCCATAGTTCATCGAGGTAGGCCGGCAGTGTCTGGGCGGCCGCCGCGCTTCTCTGCGCGAAGATATGCCCCGAGGGGATGACGGCGGCGTGCATGCGATTTCTCATCTCGAAAAGGAGGTCCCGCATCCGGCTTGCATCGGAGAGATCTCCCTGCGACAGCAGGTCAAAGAGGATCTCAAGAGCCCCCGGGACATTGCGGTGAAGGGTCCGCACCCGGAAGATCATCTTCTGCCAGGTCTCTCTGCCATCGGCGGTCAGCCCCGCTGCGAACGAGTAGCTCACACCCCCTGTCTTCAGGGCGACCCGCTTTGCCATTTCCTCGTAAGTGAAGCCGGCGGCCCCCATCCCTGTCGTCAACCTTCCGCTGAAGGGGAGATAGGGCTGCAGATCCGGAGGGACACCGGTGAGATCGAAGGCGAGATCGAGGTAGGCGATGCCGTTGGTGAAGATCTCATGGCGGAGGACCGGGATGCCGGATATAGCGGCCTTCTCAACCGGAATCCGATCGATATCCCTGGGGATGTCCGATATTTTCAGTCTCGGCAATGTCGCCAGCGCCGCGGGGCTATCGGGCTCCATCTGAATGCGCTGTAGGGTTTCAGCCTCCTGCCGGATTGTTTCGAGCGTCTCCTTCGAAAGACCCGCCTTTTGAGCGGCCATCTTTTCCCGAAAGGTCTTTATCTGGTTTTCCTGAAAGGTGGGACTCGGTTCCATAATGGAAAGAAGCCTGTGAGGGTTTTCAAGCAGCCATCGACGCAAGAACCGCTGAAAGAGATCGGGCTCGCGCTCCCACCGCCGGCGGACACCCTCGATGATCTGGTTGAAGCGAAGCCCCGCGAGAGGCTCACCTTCATAGAGCCAGGTATGGTAGATCCGCGACATGAGGGAAATTGAGTAGGGGAGAGTTCCCCGCACGATTTCCTTGCCGTGGAATTCCACCTGGTGGAGGGCCGCCTCGATGAGACCCCGGTCAAAGCCCGTTTCGACGAGCTTCTGAAGCGTCTCCAGGACCAGGGCCTCGAAGCGGTCGACCTTGTCGAGATCCGTTCCCCGGAGCCCCACGGCGAAGGCGATCTGTTTGAGGTCATGCTCGAGGCCGCTGACCGGTGAGAGGTCCTCACCAAGGCCCGAGTCGATGAGGGCCTTTCTGAGGGGGCCCGCGGCGGTCCCGATGAGGGCGTGGGCCACGACTTGAAGAAGGACCGCCTCCGCTTCGTCCGTGTTTTCCATCATGAGCCACCCCATGTTCAGGGCTGCTTTTCCCTCCGACTTCTCGTCCTTGCCGATAGGAAAGAAACGCCGGGACCTCCGCGGGGCCGCCCAGCGCTTTTGGCTCCCGATCGAAGACTCCACCCTGACCCGCTCGAAACCCGCAAGCATCTCTTCCAGAAATACGAGGTGATCCTCCGTGGGGATATCACCGTAGAGAAAAAACCGGGCATTCGCGGGGGAGTAGTAGAGTTTGTGAAAGTCACGGAGCTGCTCATAGGTGAGCGACGGGATCACGTCGGGATCCCCTCCGGAATCGAAGGCGTAGGCGGTGTCGGGATAAAGCCCCTCCTGAAGGGCTTTGTACATCAGGGTATCGGGCGAGGAATAGGCTCCTTTCATCTCATTGAAGACAATCCCCGACACGGTGAGGGGGCTTTGAGTTTCATCGGGGTCCTCGAATGTGAGGTGATGACCCTCCTGAAAGAAGGTCTCCTTCAACATACGGGGTTTCAGGACCAGGTCCGTGTAAACCCGGGCAAGGTTGAAGAAATCGGCCCGCACCTGGCTTGCCACGGGGTAAACCGTCTTGTCCGGATAGGTGAAGGCGTTGATGAATGTCTGAAGGGATGCCCGGGACAGTTCATTGAAAGCGTCCTTCACCGGGTATTTTTCGGAGCCCGCAAGGACGGTGTGCTCGAGGATGTGGGCCACACCGGTGGAATCTAGCGAGGGCGTCCGGAAACCCACGGAAAAGAGATTCTCCCGATCGTCGTAGTGAAGATGGAGAACCCTGGCGCCGGTTTTCACGTGCTCGGCCTCATAGGCCGTGACACGGATCTCCGGGATTGCCTCCACCCGGGCGATTTTGAAGCCATGGACGATCTCCCCGCCCCGAAGCCTCGGGGCCGGGCAGCCTGTTGATTTCTCCATAAAAACCTCGCGCACAAGGGGCCGACAACACGGCGCTTCTTGCAGGTTTTTTTTACGTAGTGATAAATTTAACCGAAAACCCCGGGGGAGTCAAGGAACGCACAGGCTACCGTCTTTCCGACTTTTAAGGCCTATAGGAGCTGAAAGATCTGCCGGAGAACCGGTCGAAAACAGTTTCGAAAATGTAATTGACAAGATTTCCTTCTGGTGATAGAGACTGTCGGCAAACACTTGCCGATTGCCTTATGAAACCCCCGTCACGTGACGACATTGAGAAGAAGACGCTCTTCATCCTCCGGATCCTCAGGGACTCACAGCAGACCCTCGGGGCGCGTCTGATCGCGAGGCGGATGGCCGAGCAGGGCATATGCATGAATGAGCGGACTATTCGCTATCATTTGCGGTTGATGGACGAGCGCGGGCTCACAAGGCTCGCCGGCCGGCGCGACGGCAGGGTGATCACAAAAATGGGGCTCGATGAGTTGACCAATGCCCGGGTCCGCGACAAGCTGGGGCTTGCCATCTCGAGGATCGAGGTCCTCGCCTTCAGGACGACCTTCGACCCGAAGAGCAAGCAGGGGCTTCTGCCCGTCAATATCTCGTTCTTTTCGAAGGAGGTTTTTCGAAAGGCTTTGGAAGCCATGAAACCTGCCTTCCGCGCGGGTTTGTGCGTGAGCGACCTTGTCGCTGTTGCCGGTGCGGGCGAAAAGCTCGGGGAGGTCACCGTCCCGGAAGGCAGAATCGGTCTTGCCACGGTCTGCAGCATCGTGGTCAACGGTGTGCTTCTGAAAAACGGGATCCCCATGGATTCGAAATTTGGGGGCATCCTTCAGATGTCAAAGGGCAAGCCGCTCCGATTCGTTGAGCTCATATACTATTCCGGCTCCTCCCTGGACCCCTCGGAGGCCTTCATCCGGGCCAGGATGACATCCGTGAAAGAGGTGGCGCGGCGGGGCGATGGGAGAATCCTGGCAAATTTCCGTGAGGTTCCGGCACCGAGTCGAAGCCTTGTGGAGAGCATCGTCTCGGACTTCCGCAAAGCGGACATCAACGGCATGCTGTCGATGGGGGAGACCAGCGAACCGATCTGCGAGGTTCCCGTGGACACGAACAAGGTTGGACTCATCCTCATTGGCGGGCTCAACCCCGTTTGCTGTGCCCGCGAGGCCGGCATCGAGTCGGAGAACAAGGCCATGTCCACCGTGATGAATTTCGAAGAACTGATTCCCTTCAGATCCGTTATGACCATGAAAAAACATTCATGAAAAAAATAAAAATACAGGGGGTATTGCCATGTCTGTTATCAAGGAAGTCATTGACAAGGTCAAGAGGATGGATCCCGACCAACCGGCGTTCCACCAGGCCGTAGAGGAGGTCATGGAGACACTGGAACCGACGGTGAAGCGCCACCCGGAATTTGTGAAGGCCAAAATCTATGAACGCATCGTGGAGCCGGAGCGGACGATCATCTTCCGGGTGCCCTGGGATGACGACAAGGGAAACATCCAGGTGAACCGCGGGTTCCGCGTCCAGTTCAACAACGCCATCGGTCCCTATAAAGGAGGGCTGAGGTTCCATCCCTCCGTCAATCTCGGTATCATCAAATTCCTCGGTTTCGAGCAGATCTTCAAAAACTCCCTGACGACCCTGCCCATGGGCGGCGCGAAGGGGGGCTCTGATTTCGACCCCAAAGGAAAGTCGGACCGTGAAGTCATGCGGTTCTGCCAGTCCTTCATGCGCGAACTCTTCCGTTACGTCGGGGCGGAAACGGACGTGCCGGCCGGCGACATCGGTGTGGGCGCCCGCGAGATCGGCTACCTATTCGGCTATGACAAGAAAATCCGCAACGAGCACACCGGCGTCTTCACGGGCAAGAGCCTGGAATACGGGGGAAGCCTGGTCCGTCCCGAGGCCACCGGTTACGGCTGCGTTTACTTTGCAGCAGAGATGCTGGCCACGCGGCGCCTCGACTTCAAAAACAAGCTTGTGGCCGTGAGCGGTTCCGGAAATGTCGCCCAGTACACCGTGGAAAAGGTCAATCAGCTGGGCGGGAAGGTGATCACGCTCTGCGACTCGTCCGCCACGATCGTCGATGAAAAAGGGATCGATGCCAAAAAACTGGACTTCGTTCTCGAATTGAAGAACATCCGGCGCGGCCGGATCAAGGAATACGCCGACAAATACAAAACGACCTGCGTGGAAGGAAAGAATGTCTGGGAGTCGATCCGGGAACTGGGTATCAAGGTCGACATCGCGCTGCCCTGCGCCACCCAAAATGAAATCGACGGCAAGAGTGCCGCCGCCCTCGTGAAGAATGGCTGCATCTGTGTTGCCGAGGGCGCCAACATGCCCTCAACACCGGAAGCCGTGAAAATCTTCCAGGACAAGAAAATTCTCTTCGGCCCCGGCAAGGCCGCCAACGCCGGTGGTGTCGCAACGTCGGGACTCGAGATGAGCCAGAACAGCATGAAGTTGACCTGGACGAGGGAAGAGGTGGACAACCGTCTCCTCCTCATCATGAAGAGCATCCACAAGGCCTGCGTCGAAACCGCTGAAGATTACGGCCGCAAGGGCGACTACTTGACGGGGGCCAATATCGCAGGCTTCACCAAGGTTGCCCGCGCGATGCTGGCTTACGGTCTGGTTTAAGAGCATTAGTCTCCCGGGGTAAACACGTGGCTGGAGTAAAGAAAGAGCCTGTGCCGTCCGGCCAGGCTCTTTTACATCCCCGCCGTTCAGGGTGCGGTCGAAGATTACTCGCTGCCCGATGAAGGAGCTGATCTGCTTTGCTTCCGCGGACGGAATTTCCAGGGGTCGATACCCAGTTTGTGAATCTTGTACTGAATGATCCGTTTTGTCATCCCGAGGAGTCTGGCTGCCTGGCTCTGGTTCCCGTGTGTCTCTTTCAGGGCATCGATGATCATGGCCCGTTCCTGGGCGCCGATGACGGTGCTGAACCTTCCCCCCTCTTTTTCATCCTCACCCCGACTCGTCGTCTGCAGCGAAGGGGGAAGGTGGATCATCTCGATGGAATCGCCCTTCGCCAGCAGGACGGCCCTTTCGATGCAGTTCTCCAGCTCCCGGACATTCCCCGGCCAGGGGTGAGACAGGAAGACCTCGACAACGGCGCTGGAGATCCGCCTGACGGGCTTTTTCAACCGCCGGGCGTATTTGAGAACGAAATGGTCTGCCAGTAAAATGATGTCATTCCCCCGCTCTCTCAGGGGCGGCAGGTGGATCGGGAAGACACTGATGCGGTAATAGAGATCAGTCCTGAACTGACCGGCCGCCATGCAGTCTTCCAGACGGCGGTTGGTGGCAGCGATGATTCGGGCGTTGGTCGTGACGAGACGGGAAGAACCGAGGGGTTGGAACTGTTTTTCCTGGAGAACCCTCAGGAGCTTGGCCTGCGCTGCGGCTGTAAGTTCCGACACTTCGTCAAGGAATATCGTGCCGTTCATAGCCTCCTCGAACCGGCCCCGTCGCTGTCGCAGGGCCCCGGTGAAGGCACCCCTTTCATGACCGAAGAGCTCGCTCTCAATCAGGGTGTCGGGGATGGCCGCGCAGTTAACTTTGATGAGGGGCCCTTTACTGCGGCCACTGTTTGTGTGGATGGCCTGGGCGACCAGTTCCTTGCCGGTACCCGTTTCACCGAGGATGAGGACGGTCGTCGTGGAATCTGCCACATGGCGGATGAGTCCGAAGACATCCTGCATCCCCTTGGAGTGACCGATAATGTCGGCGGATGGGGCCTTGCCCTCGTTGACCATTCTGCGCAGCCGCCGGTTCTCCTCTTCCAGGGCAAGGATGTGGACGGCCTTGGCGATGAGCTCCGCCACCGACGAAAGCATGGCAAGCTCCTGATCCAGGTTTTCGACGTCTCTGGCTACCTTGTCGGCTGACAGGATGCCTACGACCCGGGCATCGTAGACAATAGGGACACAAAGGAAGGCAAGCTCGTCCCTGTTCAGGTTTCGCCGGGCACCGGTACGGTCAAGAAAGAGGGCTTCTTGACCCAGACTCGGAATGGCCATGGGTCGGCCCGTCTGGGCCACCCTCCCGGTGATCCCCTCACCGGACTGGTAGGTGACCTCCACCCCCTCGAGGTTGACGCCGTGGGCCACCTCCAGCCAGGCCTCACCGGTGTCCCGGTCGAGGAGCGAGATCATCCCCCTCTGCATGCCGAGGCGGGCGCTCATCTCGCTGAAGACGCGTTCGAGCTGGTCCCTCAGATCCCAGGGCTGGGCCAATATCTTGGCGATGGCGTGAAGGGTTGCCAGTTCTTCGTAGGTGTGATCACTCATTTGGCACAAAAATGTAACCTTTTTTTTTCGACTTGTCAATTAATACATTTTTATCACAAAAATCAATAGGCCAAAGAGATTGATTCTGATATGATATAAAAAGTCATTATATTAAGGAGAGGTCGTCCATGAAATCCTTATCCCGCGTGAGCACCGGCATCCAGGGGCTCGACGAGATCCTCAATTCTCTGCAGTCGGGGGACAATGTTGTCCTCCAGGTAGATCACATCGAAGACTACAAGCAATTCATCAACCCTTTTGTGCAGAAGGCCCTGGAGAATAACGAAAGGGTCGTGTACATGCGTTTTGCACGCCACGCGCCCCTTCTCGATGCAACACGAAAGGTCGCCGTCTACAAACTCAATCCCGAGGCAGGCTTCGAATCTTTTTCCACCCAGGTGCACAACATTATCCGTCAGGAGGGAAAAAACGTATTTTATGTCTTCGATTCCCTCTCCGACCTGCTCCTGGCCTGGGCCACGGACCTCATGATCGGCAACTTCTTTGTCATCACATGTCCCTACCTCTTTGAACTCAACACGGTGGCCTACTTCGCCATCCTCCGGGGACGTCACTCCTTCAAGACCGTCGCCCGGATCCGTGAAACGACCCAGGTTCTCCTCGACATCTACAACCTGGAGGGGAAGACCATCGTTCATCCGCTGAAGGCCTGGCAGAGATATTCACCGACCATGTTTCTGCCCCACATCATGGAGGGGGAAAAGCTCATCCCCATCATGAATAGTGTCGATGCTGCACAGCTCTTCTCTCTCCTGGCCGGCAGGAGTCCCGTCGACGCGAAAAGGCACCTCGATTACTGGGACCGTTTATTTCTCCGGGCGAGGGAACTCGCCGAAGCTGATTCCTCCGCTGAGGAAAGAAGTGAGATGGTTGAACAGCTGTCCCGGGTCCTCATCGGCCGGGAAAAGCGCATGCTGGCCCTCGTAAAAGACTACTTCACCCTGGATGATCTCCTGGAAATCAAAAACAGACTCATCGGGACGGGATTCATCGGCGGCAAATCGGTAGGTATGCTTCTAGGGAGAAAAATTCTGCACTGTGATGAATCTTTCGATTGGGCTCGGCATCTGGAGATACATGATTCCTTCTTCATCGGCTCCGACGTCTATTACTCCTACATCGTTCAGAACGGCTGGTGGAAAGCATTCATGGCCCACAAGACCCGCGAGGGGTACTTCGAAAGTGCCCGGGAGTTGAAAGCCAGGATGCTGACCGGTATGTTCCCTCAGGAGGTGAAAGAGCAGTTCCAGCTCATGCTTGACTATTTCGGGCAGTCCCCGATCATTGCGCGCTCGAGCAGTCTCTTGGAGAATACATTCGGGAACGCCTTTGCAGGCAAGTATGAAAGCTTTTTCTGTGTCAACCAGGGTACGTCGGAAAGGAGGTATGAAATATTTGAGGAATCCATCCGGCGAATTTTCGCGAGCACCATGAACGAGGATGCCCTGACGTACCGTTTGCAGCGCGGTCTCGACCAGCAGGACGAGCAAATGGCCCTGCTGGTCCAGCGCGTGTCAGGCACCAACCGCAAACAATATTTTTTCCCCGAAGTGGCCGGCGTAGGACTTTCATACAACCCCTTCATATGGAAGCAGGGCATGAACCCTAACGCCGGAATGCTCCGCATTGTCTTCGGTCTGGGAACGCGGGCTGTCAACCGGTTGGAAAATGACTATCCCCGCATCGTGGCCCTCGACGCACCCTTGGAAAAACCTTACGAGGAGATCTTGGACATCCGCCGCTTTTCACAACACGACGTGGATGTTCTGAATCTAGAGGACAACCGCTTTCATTCCCTCTCTCTCCAGCAGGTCATCCACGAAGGGCTGGAAGCCCGCCTGGATTTGATCGGCGTGCGGGATACAGAGGCATCGGAACGTATGCGGGCCACGGGCCGTTCCGCACAGGACATATGGATCCTCACCTTCGATGAACTCCTGTCCAGAACGGAATTTGCGACGATCATGTCGCGGATGCTCAAGGATCTTGAAGAGGTCTACCAGTATCCCATCGACATCGAGTTCACGGCAAACTTCAACGCCGAGGGTCGCCTTCAGGTCAATCTCCTTCAATGCCGCCCTTTCCAGACAAGAGGCCAGAACATTCATGTTGAGATCCCGGACAAAATACCCCGCAAGCGAGTATTGCTCCAGCAGGAAGGAAACTTCATGGGAAGGAGCATCTCCCAGCCCCTGGCCCGGATTATCTATGTGGACCCTATGGGGTACATGAAGCTCTCCGTGTCGGAAAAGTATGACATTGCCCGCCTTGTGGGACGCTTGAACAGACTCATTGATCGCCGTGAGGACATGCCGACTGCACTCTTTGGTCCCGGCCAATGGGACGCCACCACACCGGCCAGGGGTGTTCCCACCACTTTCTCGGATATCACTAGGTTTGCAGTGGTCGCAGAAATTGCCAACCAAGAAGGTAGCCTCATTCCGGACCTTTCCTTCGGGACTTATTTTTTCCAGGATCTCGCCGAGATGGACATATTCTACATGGCCATTTATCCCGAAAAAAAAGATGTCTTTCTGAACATCAAATGGCTCGAGATCCTTCCGAACCGGCTCCCCGATCTACTTCCGCAGGACAGCCGCTTCGTAGATGTGGTGCGGGTCTATGACGTTAAGGATAAAGAATTGAGGCTTGTTTCAGATGTGGTCAGTCAGAAATTGATTTGTTATGCTGGCTCATAGTCCACCGCAGGGCAGGATGCATCCCTTGATGAAACAAGGCCCCCGGTAGCGGTACCGGAGGCCTTGTTGAAGCGGGTGGTTTCTTCTTAAATCAAAAGTCAATTCCTGATTTCGAGATCTGCAATGCTCTGCCTGGAAACAACAACTTCTCCTTCTTGCGTTTTCACCGTAACGCTCAAAAAACCAAGAATCTGATATGTCCCGTTATCAAATCCGTCTGTATCAAGACGTACCCCAAAATCAATGTCCCTATTGAATGATTCGCCGATCCTGATCCATGTCTGAGCTCCTTTTCTCCTGATGTACCAGACATTGCTATACCCTTTTGGATAGCCCTCTACTGCAAGAGCTTCCAATTCTCTTCTTAATAGGTCGTCATCAAGGTTCCCTCTCAGTATGACACAGCCACAATATTTTTTTATGGCAAGGGTTGGTACAAAGAATTGAGGGCCCCAGTTGACGGCAGCCAGATTAATGATCATAATTCACATCCCTTCTGATATACCGGGAGGCATAGATCTCCTTGCTGCTTATACATTCGCAAAAAGTGTTCCGGGACAAAGGAAATTAAAATTTATAACTTATCGTTATCATTCATTATTTAAAAATTTCCGTCATGGTGACATCTGTATTAATTACATTTTTGTATTTTTATATTTACCGAGGTTCAAAAATGTAATTTTTGATCATTGTTTAGTATGCCCAGACCAAGTCTCGTTTTATGGCGTGATTACTAATTTATGGTTCTGAAGAAAACGGTTTTATTCAGGGAGAGATGCTGTGAGAGATAGCAGGTATTGTCGATGAATACGGACCATCGTCATAGGCGGAGCGCAACCGGTCAAGGATGCTTTCCTCGTTTCAGTTGCCATTGAAACTTTACTTTTTTTTGGGAGAATAGCTCCGGCATTGGGCGCCGGAATCCCTGCTGACCACCACCGACGGGAGGTCCCGGGATTTGAAACCGATCATCCGGCAGCCATAGGGAAACCTGGGGTCGTAGGTGATGAAAAAATGTCTGCACCGGCGACAGTTGATGCCTTTATCTTCTGTTGTCTTCTTCCCCATGGCCTCAGAACCACGGTCCCCGCGCCGCGGGACCGGTTTTTGCATTGTGATTTTCGGTCTTTTCGTGTTAGTGGCTGTATATTCTTACCACACTTAAAGAATCGATGAAAGGATCCGGGAACGTGGCAAAGAAGAAACGGAAAAGGATTGTCAACCTGATGGTCACCGGCGGCTGCGGCTTCATCGGCAGCAACTTCATCCGCTACCTCCTAGAAAAATCGGATTTCCAGGGAAACATTATAAACGTAGACAAACTGACCTACGCGGGAAACCCGGAGAACCTCAAAGGCATCGAGGATAAACTAGGCGATCGTTATGCTTTCGAGAGGGCTGACATCTGCGAACAGGAGAGGCTCCTGGATCTATTTGCCCGTCACAACATCGACACGGTCTGCCATTTTGCCGCGGAGTCTCACGTGGATCGCTCCATCCGGCGTCCTGCCCACTTCATCTCGACAAACATCGTGGGTACCTTCAATCTCCTGGAGGCGGCCCGGAGTCGCGGCGAGTCTTTCAACCTTTTTCACCACGTGAGCACCGACGAGGTTTACGGGAGTCTCGGGAAACGGGGCGTCTTCCGGGAAAAGACACCCTACCGCCCGAACAGCCCTTACTCGGCGTCCAAGGCGGCCTCCGATCATCTGGTCCGGGCTTATTTCCACACCTACGGCCTTCCCGTCACGCTCTCGAATTGCTCCAACAACTTCGGCCCCTATCAGTTCCCTGAAAAGCTCATCCCCCTCATCATCCTGAACGCCTTCGAGGGAAAGCCTCTCCCCGTCTACGGCGACGGTCGCAATGTCCGGGACTGGCTCTATGTCGATGACCACTGCGAGGCCATCTGGGCGATCATGAAATCGGGTCGCACCGGTGAGACCTACAACATCGGCGGCGACTCCGAAATGGAAAACATCCGGGTCGTGGAGATGATCTGCGACATCCTCGATGGAATGACCCCCGCCGCTGATGGCAAATCACGGAGAGGACTCATCACCTTCGTCAAAGACAGGCCGGGGCATGACCGCCGATACGCCATCGATTTCGTGAAACTCCACCGGGCACTGAACTGGTCCCCCAAAGAATCCTTCCAGTCGGGACTGCGAAAGACCATCACATGGTACCTCGAGAACAAAGGCTGGGTGGATCGGGTCAGAAGCGGCGACTACCTCAAGTGGATCGAGGAACACTACCGGTAAGAAACAGTGGCGAGTGGTCAGTGGTGAGTGGTAAGTAAATTTTTTCTTTTTTGATATATATTCTTAGTTCCAGCGGGTCGCTGAGCGCATCCTTTCAAATTGAATTAATCACAAAATTGGTATATAATATATATATCAACGAAGAAGGGGCAAAAACGCTTCCCTTCGATGCCCGTCTCATCCACACCCATGAAGAAAAAGTTCCGCATAAATCATTAAATTTACTCGCCTGAAGAATGTCCCGCAGGGGACGAATGCAGCTTGAAAAAGGGGGGTTGGTCTTGGAGAAGATCAGGGTTGCCATGGTGGGGGTGGGGAACTGCGCCTCATCGCTCATCCAGGGGATCGCCTACTACGGGGGCAAATCCCCCCGGGAGATCACGGGGCTGAT
>Ga0172363_10000545_pt1 | contig 28823 bp, 34 predicted proteins | sample LakKivs2_kivu2a2_FD_114541 | JGI IMG/M metagenome (GOLD analysis project Ga0172363, IMG submission 114541) | Sediment microbial communities from Lake Kivu, Rwanda - Sediment s2_kivu2a2 | ecosystem: Environmental > Aquatic > Freshwater > Lake > Sediment | place: Rwanda: Western Province, Lake... | reverse complement strand
TAGCTCGAACCCTGAGATAGTTGTGCCACTTAGGCAGAATTGGCAAGGAGTGCTCCTTGCCAAATCCTGTGCAAAGGTGGTAATGGAAGATTAGGGCTATACAAGGGGCAGTAAAAGCCCAGGCTATACTTTCATAGAAGGAGTGAGTAAGTCATGGGGCTTCAGACGAAAATGTGGTTACTGGTGGTATTAATGTTTGGCATTCTTTACGGGGTGCTTACGGGTATTGGCAGCTACTTGGGAGCAGGCAATGCTATGAGCTACATTACCCTGGCAGTTTTACTCATGGGCTTTCAGTATCTTATTGGACCATCACTGGTCTCAATGATGATGAGGGTAAAATATGTTTCTGAAAAAGAAGAGCCAGAGCTTCATCAGGTGGTAGCCGAGCTAGCCCAACAGGCAGGCATTCCCAAGCCGAAGGTAGGAGTTTCTCAGCTGTCAATACCAAATGCATTTGCTTTTGGCAGGACCCAGGGAGACGGCCGGGTTTGTATCACCCAGGGGATTCGGAGGCTGCTTAGTAAGGATGAGCTGAAGGCAGTTTTAGGCCATGAGATTGCCCATCTCAAACATCGGGATATGATGATTATCACCCTGCTTTCGGTTATTCCCCTTATCTTTTATTGGATTGCCTGGAGTTTTATGTTTCGCGGAATGTTTGGCGGCGGACGGCAAGGAGGCGGCTATGCTGCCCTGATTGGTCTGGGAGCAATGCTTGCCTATTTCATTACTAACCTGCTGGTCCTGGCTGGCTCTCGGGTGAGAGAATACTATGCTGATGAAAGAAGTGTGAAGCTGGGGAATCCTCCACACCATTTAGCCTCCGCCCTCTATAAACTGGTGTACGGCTCGGCCCAGGTGCGGAGAAGCGCCCGGGGAGAGGAGGAATTACATAGAGTTGAAGGACTAAGAGCCTTTTTCCTTAACGACGTCGGTCGAGCCTGGGATGAGATTCAAGAACTTAGAGCAATAGACCGTGATTACAGTGGGACAATTGACCAAAACGAATTATTAACTTTGAGAAGCAAGAGGGTGAAATTGGGTGGAGGCGAGAAGGTAGCAGAGCTTTTTACTACCCATCCCAACATACTAAAGCGAATCAAACGCCTAGCTATGCTGGCCTAGGTTTTGAAGCTAGTATTCCGATAGTAAGACCAATTAGGCAGACTCCTGAAAACGTCTCCAGGTCGCCGGCTTACTATCCTTTGGGAAAAAGTCAAGGGGGTGATTTTCATCGCTAAAAGGATTTTGATCATCGAGGATGACCCCAGCGTCTTGAGGGCGATAAGCTATATGTTGGGAAAAGAGGGCTATGACGTGCTCACTGCCCTCAACGGCCTAGCGGGTCTGAGAAAAGCAAAAGAGGAGAACCCTGACCTCCTCATCTTGGATGTTATGCTACCGGGGATAGACGGCTTTGAGGTTTGCCACCGTCTGCGGGCTGAATCTCAAACTGCCCAGTTACCCATCTTAATGCTCTCAGCTAAGGGGCAAGAGGCTGATAGGTCCACAGGGCTTGAAGTCGGGGCAAATGAATATCTCACCAAACCGGTAGAGCGGTCAGTGCTGTTAAGCAAAATAGAAGCTTTGCTGGCGGCAAAAAGTTGAGTTGAAAGGATTACTACCGAATATAAGTAATTACCCAAAAATCCAGTCGCCAGTATTAGAAAACCCGGAAAGACAAGCACGACGGCAACAAAGGAAATCACACGCCAGATTTGCTACAGAGGATACCCTCTATAGTCTTGAATATCTTGTCAAATCCACCGGATTTAGTGAAATACTCGGTTGCGCCCACTGATAGGGCCTTAACTCTACTCCCATCGATATCAACGCCGGTCATCACCACAATGGGTATGTTAGTAGTGTCTGGTTTGCGCTTTAATGCCTTCATGACTTCATACCCATCCATTTTTGGCATTATTATGTCCAAGAGGACAAGGTCTGGATGGTGACTTTCGACCATTTCGATTGCTTCTTTGCCATCGTGAGCAACATAAGTGAGGAAGCCCCTCTTTTCCAGTTCATATTTTAGTGACTTGACCAGAGATTTGTCATCATCTACCACTAGTATTTTCTTTTCACACATAGCCTGTGCATCGTTATCCGTATTTACCCTTTTCTCCATAGCGCTGCTCAAACAGATTACTGGTGATTTCTTACAGCTATTGTCAAGCTCTCTTAGTGTCTGTTTAACTCTTTCCTAATTTATTGCGGTTTTCTGGCGCAATTCTGGCAGCAACCTGAAATGCCAGTAGTCATATTATATGCTATTGTGTGCCCATATGTCAACATCACAGCTAGCAAGGGTTTGCACTAACGTACCGAAACATCACGATAGCATACATACTTGATTGGTGAACCCTTCTATGGAGAAATGCAATGTTTAGAAGATGTCTCGTCGCCACAAGCACCACAGCCTCACTGGAAGCCGCTAGCAGTCAGGGGCAGGGGTCAATATCACCAATCTATCTGAACTAGCTCAGGCATTCGTGGTATAATTGGGCTATGAAACGCAAATTGATGGATATCCTTGTTTGTCCGGTGTGTAAGGGGAGGCTGGAATTAACTGTGGAGGCGGAGAAGGAACAAGAGGTAGTTGCCGGCTCCCTATACTGCCCCAAGTGCCAGGTGCACTACCCAATTGTGGATAGCATCCCCAACCTACTGCCGCCAAACCGGCGCGGTTAGCCCGGGCTATAGCTTACCCCGCTCTCGGGGGACTCCCATACCTCTACTGAGACGATTGACACTTCGGCTCCAGCCAGCTTGGGCTGGAGCTCTTTATAGATGGTAGCGGCGATATTCTCTGAAGACGGGTTTATCTGGTCAAAGGGTGGCACATCATTGAGGCAGGTATGGTCAAACCGGGATATAACCTCGGCTAGGTGCTGCTTTAGCTCCATAAAATCATAGGCTATGCCGATGTCATTAACCACCGGGGATTTTATCCTTACCACTACCCGAAAGCGATGCCCGTGCAGCGCCTCGCACTTGCCCCGATAACCGCGGAGAAAATGGGCGGCATCAAAGTGTTGCTCTACAGATATCTGATACACCCTAACCTCCCTCCCACTTAAATACGCTCTGAACCTCTTTTAGTCCTTCCAATAACTCCTTAACCGTCTTACCATTCACTGGATGCACCAGGTCAGGGGCAATCTCAACTAAAGGAACAAGGACAAAAGCCCTCTCGGTCAGCCTGGGGTGAGGAATAACCAGCTCCGAGGTGTCTATAACCTGGTCGCCGTAAAACAGGATATCTATATCTATAGGGCGGGGGGCACCAGAACCGCCGACTCTACCCAGCTTGGCTTCAATGCCCTTAGCCAGAGCCAGGAGTCCCACGGGGGACAGGGTAGTACTGACCTGGCACACCAGGTTAAGAAAACGAGGCTGCTGAATATCACCTACTGGCTCAGAATCATATATGGAGGAAATCTTCTCCAATCGCAGCCTCGGCGAGAGGAAGTCTAACGCCCTATCCAGATTAGCCCGACGGTCGCCCAGATTTGAGCCCAGACCAAGGTATACAGTTACCGTTTCATTCCCCAATTTGGCTCCTTCGCATAATAGCATCGCTCATCCGGCAGACTCTTACCATCTGTTGAACATCGTGCACCCGCACTATATCGGCACCCATGGCAATGCCAATGGCTACGGTGGCTGCTGTCGCCTCCAGGCGCTGGTCAAACGGCTGACTGACCATAAATTTACGAGAGGTTCCAAGTAAGATAGGTCTGCCCAGGACCCTGAGCTCACCTAGGCGACGAATAATCTCCAGATTCTGCTCTACGCTCTTGCCAAAGCCAATGCCCGGGTCAATGATAATATTTTGCCAAGCTACCCCAGCCTCCATAGCCTGGTTAATGCTTTTCTCCAAACCGGAAATGACCTCAGCCATTATATCGCCACTGACAGTATGCTGCCGGTTGTTCACCAAGATAATAGGCACCCCTGCCTCAGCAGCTACCCCGGCTAACTCAGGGTCTTGCTTTAACCCCCAGACATCATTAATCATCCCGGCGCCAGCCTTGACTGCCCGACTGGCTACCACCGACTTATAGGTGTCTATACTTAATGGCACCGATAGCTCCCCAGCCAAACTTTCAATAACTGGCATCACCCGCCGCAGCTCATCATCTGCCGATATTGGCTGGCAGCCAGGGCGGGTGGACTCACCACCGATATCAATAATATCTGCCCCTTCAGCAACTAAACGCCTTGCCTTAGCTATAGCCGCATCAACATTATCACCCACCCCGTCCCCGGAGAAAGAATCTGGACTGAGGTTCAGGATGCCCATAACATAGGTCCGCTCCCCCCACCTGAACTCAACGCCGCCACAGCGGGTAGTAGCTAATGGTAAATAGCTCTCCACAGCTAAACCCCGTTGATATTGTAGCACCCTTTTGCCAGTTATCAAGTATCGGTGGGAATATGGCTTGGCATAAAGAGATTATTTATTAACCTCACCCCCTTAATCCCCTCTCCTTAGCAAGGAGAGGGGGAGAGAATTAAAGAGGGGCTAGCGCCCCTCTTAGACACCCCGTTAAGTTAGCCTCCTTCAAAGGGAAGAGGTTTTTAAGAGAGGCTGTGTCTCTTTTTGACTCTCCTTAAATTCAATAGGAGTAATGAGGGAGTTATTAGGCAGCACTTTTAAGAAATTATTTCTCCCATTGGTAAGGGGAGCAGGGGAGAGACTTTAGAGAGGGGCTTCGCCCCTCTCTTACCTACACCCCCTTCCCTTATTAAGGGAAGGGGGTCAGGGGGATAGGTTGCTAAACAATCTCATAATATAGACTTGCCTACGTGACAGGCAATGTGATATGATTATTGCCATCTATTTTGGCACTCAAATGGCAATGCAAGATAAGTTAGCTAAACTAACTGAGCTGGAAAAGCAGGCAAAGGCTGGAGGCGGCGAAAAGCGCATCCAGCAGCAGCATGCCCGGGGTAAGCTAACCGCCCGAGAGAGGATTGACCTCCTCCTCGACCCGGGCAGCTTTGAAGAGCTAGACCCCTTCATCACCCACCGAGCTACCGACTTCGGTCTGGCTGAGCAACAGTACTTAGGCGATGCGGTAGTTACTGGCTCAGGCAAGATTGATGGCAGGCTTGTTTTTATCTACTCTCAGGACTTCACCGTACTTGGTGGGTCAATATCTGAGGTAAGTGCCCAGAAAATCTGTAAGGTTATGGACTTAGCTGTTAAAAAGGGAGCACCAATTATCGGCTTAAATGATTCAGGTGGGGCACGCATCCAAGAAGGGGTAATGAGTCTCTATGGCGTAGGCGAAATACTCCTTCGCAATACACGGTGCTCAGGGGTTATTCCTCAACTATCAGTAATAATGGGACCATGTGCCGGGGGGGCAGTTTACTCACCGGCTATAACTGATTTCGTCTTCATGGTCAAAGGAATAAGCCAGATGTATATCACCGGTCCCGATGTAATCAAGGCAGTTATCAGTGTAGACGTAAGCCATGAAGAGCTGGGAGGAACCAAGACTCATGCCGAGAAGAGCGGCGTAGCTCACTTTATCGCTGAGAACGAACCAGAGTGCCTTCAGATGGTGCGCCGCCTACTTAGTTTTCTCCCCCAGAGCTTTAGGAACGACCCTCCCCGTTTAGAGCCGACCGACGACCCCAATCGAACTGATGAAAACCTGCTTAACATCATACCTGAAGAGCCTACTAAGTCTTATGACATGAAGCAGATAATCACTAGCGTGATAGATAACGGTGACTTTATGGAGGTGCACCGTCACTTTGCCCCCAACCTCATTGTTGGTTTTGCCCGGCTGAATGGCAAACCGGTGGGGATTGTAGCCCAGCAGCCAGCTTATATGGCGGGAATTATTGATATCAGCGCCTCAGTTAAGGGGGCTAGATTTGTCCGCTTTTGCGATGCCTTCAACATTCCCTTGGTCAGCTTCGTTGATGTCCCCGGATTTATGCCCGGCCCCCAGGAGGAGAAGGGTGGTATCATCAGGCATGGTGCCAAGTTTATCTACGCCTATGCTGAATCCACAGTGCCCAAGGTTACTGTTATTACTCGCAAGGCTTACGGGGGCGCCTATATAGTGATGAGCAGCAAGCATCTCCGCGGCGATATTAACTATGCCTGGCCTACCGGCGAGATTGCCGTCATGGGACCGGAGGGGGCAGTAGACGTTCTCTTTAAACAGGTTATAGCTAAATCGGATAACCCCAAGAAAACCCGGCAGAAACTGGTCAGGGAATATAAAGGGAAGTTTGGCAACCCTTACATAGCGGCAGCCAGGGGTTATATTGATGATGTCATCGACCCAAGGGTAACCCGCCCCAAGCTAATAAGGGCGCTGGAGATGCTCGAGAACCCCATTGATAGCACCCGCCCCCAGAAAAAACACGGCAATATTCCACTTTAAAGCGGCAGGGAGGAGGATATGGCGGATAAACGGAAGTTAATAGCCGCTATCATGGGTGCTATCGCCGCCTATATTGAGATGGAGCGCGGTAATCGCCTCGCAAGGCTTACGTGGGTAAGACATTAGCCGAGAAGATACTGAGCCAGAAGTCGGGGAGTGATGCCCGGTCAGGGGATATTGTTATTGCCCGGATAGACCTGGTTTTTGCCCAGGATACTACCGGGCCACTGACAGTAAGGCAGTTTCAGGCCTGCGGCTTTAAGCGCCTGGCTAACCCAGAGAAGACCACCTTGTTTCTTGACCATGCTACTCCCAGTCCCAATCGCTCGGTGTCAAACGACCACATGTTGCTACACCAGTTTGCCCAAGAGACCGGCTGCCTTATCTATGATGTCGGCGATGGCATTTGCCACCAAATTGTGGCTGAATCCCTGGCCAAGCCCGAGGATGTAATCGTCGGGGCTGATTCACATACGGTAACCGCCGGCGCTCTAGGCGCTTTTGCCACCGGCATGGGCTCCTCGGATGTAGCTATTGCCTTCGGTCTGGGTAAGACTTGGCTGCGAGTGCCGGAGAGCATCAGGATAGTGGTCTCGGGAAAGTTATCCAAAGGCGTCGGGGCTAAAGACCTTATCCTTCACCTCATTGGAAATATTGGCGCCGATGGCGCTACCTATAAGGCGCTGGAGTTCAGCGGTGATGGGCTAGCCAATATGAGTATGTCAGACCGATTTACCATAGCTAACATGGCGGTAGAGGCAGGGGCTAAGGTGGGGCTTTTCCCCGCTGATAGCACCACCCAGAATTATCTACGCTCGCAGGGGCGGGGCGACCACTACCAGCCACTGTTTGCTGATGGCGATGCTAGCTATGAAAGGACTATCAATATTGCTCTGGCGGCTATTGAGCCAACGGTAGCCAAGCCCCATAATGTAGACAATATCGCTCCGGCGAGAGAGCTCAAGGGAACAAAAATCCAGCAGGTATTTATTGGCACCTGTACCAACGGACGCCTGGAGGATATAGCTATAGTGGCTAGCCTGCTAAAAGGGAAGAGACGCCATCCAGAGACCAGGCTTATAGTTGCCCCGGCTTCGCCACAGGTTTTGCTTGCGGCAATTAGGGCGGGCTATATCAAGACCTTGGTTGAAGCTGGAGCTATTATCCTGCCGCCGGGCTGTGGGGCTTGCCTTGGTCTCCATCTAGGAGTGCTGGGCGATGGGGAATCCTGCCTGTCCACGGCTAACCGAAATTTCAAGGGTCGGATGGGCAATCCTGAAGCCTTCATCTATCTGGGCAGCCCGGCTACGGCGGCGACTACCGCTTTGACCGGGGAAATCACCGACCCCAGAGAGGTCATGTAGATGCTCAAGGGAAGAGCCTTAAAACTGGGCGATAGTATCTCGACCGACCACATCATATCCGGGCGCCTGGCTCACCTCAGAAGCAACCTGCCTGAGCTGGCAAAGCATGTCCTGGAAGACGCCGACCCCACCTTTGCCTCCAGGGTAAAGCCGGGGGACTTCATCGTTGCCGGCAATAACTTTGGTCTCGGCTCCAGCCGGGAGCATGCCCCTTTAGTCATAAAAATGGCTGGGGTAAGGGCGATACTGGCTAAATCAGTAGCCCGAATATTTTTTAGAAACGCTATCAATCTGGGACTCCTGGTGTTAATATGTGATACTGATAACATTGATGATGGAGATGAACTGGAGATAGACCTGGGACAAGGCGTAGTCAAGGATATAACCAAGGCAAGCCAGCTCACCTTCAGCAAGCTGCCCGAGGTCATGCTTCGTATCCTTGATGAAGGTGGGCTAATCCCCTATATCCAGAAGTATGGCGACTTTAGGTTATAATATAAATTGATATTATTTATGAAACCTATCCCCCTGACCCCCTTCCCTTACAAAGGGAAGGGGGAGAAAGTAAGAGAGGGGGCTTCGCCCCCTCTCTAAAATCTCTTCCCCCTCTCCTTGACAAGGAGGGGAGGATTAAGGGGTGAGGTTAAAAGGATAAATTGATGACCTATACTATTACCCTTATCCCGGGCGATGGCATAGGACCTGAGGTCACTGAAGCGGCAAAAAGGGTTCTGGAAGCCACCGGGGTCGCCTTTCACTGGGATTTAGCCTATGCCGGCGCTGGCGCCCAGGACTTGTATGGCACGCCCCTCCCTGATTACGTCCTTGAGTCAATCAGGAAAAACAAGGTTGCCTTTAAGGGACCGGTTACCACACCGGTAGGCTCCGGTTTTAGAAGCGTTAATGTCGCCCTGCGTAAGAAATTAGACCTTTATGCCTGCCTCCGACCATGCAAAACTTACCCCGGTGCCCCGACCACATTTAGAGATGTAGATATTGTCGTAGTCAGAGAGAATACCGAAGACCTTTACAGTGGCATTGAGTTTGAGGAAGGAAGCCCCGAGGCAGTAAGGCTACTAGAACTAATCGCCGAGACAACGGGAAATGCAGTCAAGGAGGATTCTGGCTTTAGCCTGAAGGTGATTTCCAGGACAGCCAGTCGGAGGATTGTCAGGTTCGCTTTTGAGTATGCCCGAACTCATGGAAGGAAAAAGGTAACCACGGTGCACAAAGCCAATATCATGAGGTTCTCCGATGGGTTATTCCTGGCAAGCGCCAGAGAGGTAGCCAAGGATTACCCCGACATTAAATCTGATGACATAATTATTGACAACCTGTGCATGCAACTGGTGCGAAGACCCCAGCAATTTGACGTCCTGGTTCTGCCCAATCTTCATGGCGACATTATCTCCGAGCTATGCGCCGGGCTGGTGGGCGGGCTGGGGGTAGCCCCGGGGGCTAATATAGGCGATGACCTGGCTATCTTTGAGCCAACACACGGCAGTGCGCCTAAATATATGGGACAGAACAAGGTCAACCCGATGGCAATGATACTTTCTGGAGTGATGATGCTCCGCTACCTTGGCGAGGTGAAAACCGCTAACCGACTGGAAAAGGCTGTAGCCCAGGTTATTGCCGACGGCAAGAATGTCACCTACGACATGAAGCCAAATGTACCCAATGCCAAGGTCGTCGGCACATCACAGGTCGCCGAGGCCGTGATAGAAAAACTCAAAAAGAAATAAAAAGCCCTAGCCAAGTCAGCCAAGGCAGTGCAAGAGCTTATAAAGACTATGGTAATTAACAAGGGGTAATCAATGAGCGACAAACGGAACTGGTCGAACCTTGAGGATGAGATTGTGGCGTGGCTTAAGAAAAATTATTGGTTTCCCATCCGACGGTTTTCGAAGTGACGGTATGATAACAGACGGAAAAACGTTGCTTGCTGTTGAAATTGAATCAGGGCAGACACATCCTGACACAAATACCGGAAAATATTGGCTCTTGCACAAACGCTACAAGCAATATCAAAAGATTATCCTCTTTCATGTGTTCACCCCTCTTTTTGACTCCTATGGCTGGCGTAAAAAGTTGGCGGAGTTCTATGTAGCAGAGATGATAAAAGAAGTTCCTATTGAGTATATATTGAAGGACTCTAGTCAAGGCATTAATTATGACGACGCTTTGAGTGAACTCAAAGATGCAATCCAAGAGAAGATTAAGAGTACATTGGTTGAAAGGGGTGTTGGAGAGGGGCTTCGCCCCTCTCCAAAAAACTAATTCCCCTTCCCCTTGCTAAGGGGAAGGGGATAAAGGGAATAGGATTGATAAATATCACATCACCAATCGGTCCCACCACCAGTAGCTGCATGGATATTTATACCCCCCGCCTTATCGCTGCCGGGCTTAGAGCCATGATTGGCAAGGGAAGCCGCTCACCAGAGGTGAAAGAGGCTATCCTGCGACTTAATGTGGAGAACTTTCCGGCTATTGTCGCCAACGATATTTATGGGGGAGACCTGTTTGAGCTGGGGAAAGCTAAATACCAGAGGGAGAAGTAGAAATGAAAATTGATTTTGAGAAGCATATTGCGCAAGCCATATTCCACAGTCCGTTGAAAAATTTTGAGCTGGACTCCCAACTGATTGAAACCAGGATAGACCCGCTAACTGGATTTACCACCAAGGTGCGCACCGGGCGCAAGGCATGGCAGAGGCTTTATACCACCGATGAAAAGATGCTGGCTGAGATTGCCGAGCAGACCAGAGAAGGGTGCTTCTTCTGCCCGGAGAAGGTGGATAAAGCCACCCCAAGATACCCCGAAGAGCTAATACCCGGCGGCAGAATAGTGGTCGGGGAAGCCTGCCTTTTCCCCAACCTGTTTGCCCAGAAGGAATATAGCGCCATTACCGTTATCACTCATCAGCACTTCGTCCGCCTGGAGCAATTTACCTCTGAGCTTTTTGTCAACGCCTTTAAGGCGTGCTCTATCTATTTTAACCGGCTAAATCAGAGTAAGCCCAACAAGTATGCCGAGATCGGCTTTAATTACCTTTTCCCTGCCGGCGCCAGCATACCCCACCCCCACCTCCAGGTCCTCGCCAGCGACTTGCCCTACTTTCTGATAGCTAACCTGCTCGAACATAGCCAGAAATACTACGCTCAACACTCCGCCTGCTTCTGGGAAGACCTTGTTGACACAGAAAAGGAGATAGGGCAGAGGCATATTAACCGCCTGGGCAATACCGAGTGGCTGGTGCCCTTTGCTCCGATGAGAGAGGATGAGGTACACGGCATAGTAAGGAATGAGTCAAATTTCCTCCACTTTGACGACAGTGACTGGAAAAGCCTGGCCGATGGCATATGCCGGGTATTCAAATACTACCAAGATAAGGGCTTTTCTAGCTGCAACTTTGCTCTCTACTCCGGTCCGCTGGGCGAAAAACTGGATTACTTATGGGCGGGGGTGAGGATTGTTTCCCGAAGCAGCGTGCAGGCTCGGCCGATAAATGACGTTTTTTATTCACAAAACATACTTTACGATGGAATGGTAACTGAACCACCCGAGGAGATAGCCAGCTCGCTGAGAAAGTACTTTTAGCCCCGCTTACGAAAATCCAAAAACATGAGCAGCCCGGCGATGCTCTTGGCATCACAAATGGAGCCTGAGGTGATAAGACTGCGAATCTGAGCCAGCGGCACCCGGGCTAATCTGATACTCTCGCTATCCTCAGCCTGAAGTGGGCTGGGAACAAGGTCGGTAGCCAGATAAAGATGGAGGTATTCGTTGCAGTAACCTGGGGTGGAATAGAAGCCACCCAACCGCTCCACCTTTTGAGGCAGAAAACCCGTCTCCTCACGCAACTCACGGCGAACGCAATCCACCGGGCCCTCCCCAGGTTCAATGCCCCCCGCCGGTATCTCAAGTAGCTCCTTCTCCACCGACTCACGAAATTGATTGACCAGCAAAACGTTATCCTTATCATCAATAGCTATAATAGCCACACAATCACTATGCTCGACAATCTCCCGCGTGGTCTCTCTGCCGCTGGGCAGCCTCACGGTATCAACCCGAAGCCTTACTGCCCGCCCGTCATAGATTAGTCGGCTGGATAGCGTCTTTTCCTTAGCCAATTTAAACTCCAATGATTTCAACCAGATGCTGGCACCCTTAGGTGATAGACAAGGGCTACCTCGTCACAATTGGGGAATTTAGGGCAGCGGTAGCACTCAGTCCAGACCTTTCTTGGCAGCTCCATTTTATCAACCTGGGAAAAGCCAAACTGCTCAAAAAAGGCTGGCTTGTACGTCAGGCAAAAGATAGTGGTAATACCAAGTTCCTCAGCCTCCTTGAGGCAAGCCTGCACCAGTTGAGCGCCAATGCCTTGCTCCTGGCTATCCGCGACTACCGCCAGCGACCTTATCTCAGCCAGGTCGGACCAAAAAACATGTAGCGATACACAGCCAACTACCTGCCCGCCCTGCCTAACGACAAAACAGTCCCTGATATTCTCATATAACTCACTCAATGAGCGAGGCAGCATCTCGTCCCTTTCAGCAAAGTGGTTAATTAACTGATGTATCTGGGGGACGTCGCTGATTCTGGCTTTTTCCACCTTCAAACTACTGCTTTCCTTTCAGCTTTTGCTCCAGAGAGCCATAGAAAGCGACTTCGGGATGAATTCTCAAAAACCGACCGGTGTAAGAGCTATGCCTTACAGTAATAACAGCGCCACTACTAAGTGATAGATTTATATGACCATCAATACTCAGCGTTGCCTGATGGGCAGTAGTAAGGCGCAGGCTGACCACTGCTGTAGCTGGCAATACCATGGCATAAGCCGGGCTAAGGTGAGGCATTATAGGTAACAGCAAAAACTCCTTGGCTTGGGAATGAAGAATAGGACCGCCGGCTGCCAGTGAATAGCCAGTGCTGCCAGTGGCAGTAGCCATAATAACACCGTCAGCCTTATAAGTAGTCAGCGGCTGACCATCAATGCTGGCTTCTATATAAACTACCCGGGCTACTGCCCCCCTCGCCACCACGACATCGTTTAGGGCATAAAAGGTGCGGGATGGCTCAGATTCAGTGGCACCAAGCTCAGCCTCAAGCATAGCCCGCTCATCAAGCCAACCCTTCCCGGCAAGCAAAGCGGGTAGCCTGTCCTTAGCCTCCCCAGCACTGAGTTCGGTCATAAAGCCCAGCTTGCCCAGATTAATCCCGGTGACAGGGATTCGGCTGGGAGCCGCCACCTGAGCCGCCCGAAGGATAGTGCCATCACCACCAATGGTAAGAATTAAATCAGTATCATTCACCTGGGCTTTGGCTTGCTCCCCTTCCCAGGCAGAGCACAGCCAAACCGAGATGCCCCTGGCGCTCAAAAAGTCCTTCAATTCCTCAGCCAAGGTATGGGCAGCCTCAATCATCGGGTGGTAAAGAATGCCAATCTTCTTCACAGTTATGACTTACCGCTCCTTTTGCCCCTTCAACCGGTACTTATCCACAACCTTCTTGAGCCGTTTTATCGCCCTGCCTGACTTAAATCTATTTAGATTAACAAAGCCCCTGGTTCGATTCACCGTTACCCCTATACAAAAAGGCGGATTATTCCTTCTTTTTGCTGAAGGCGAAGATGTATATTATGGGCAATATGCCCAGTGTATTAACTATGAACAGCGCTATAAACCAGGCAAGATGGGCATTCCTGCCTGCTCGCCACAGGGCTACTCCCTTCCATGCCATCTCCCAAACCACAGCTAGCGGTATTAGGAACCAAAATATACCGGCAAGGAATGGGAAACCCCAATCTAACGGCATTTTCGCCTCCTTTTCTGGCTATCATACTATATTCGGAATTTGATAACAAGGTATTGTACTCGTTCATATGATTAGTGACACCTCAACTTTCTGCACCTCACCCCCTTAGTCCCCCCTCTCCTGGAAGGCGAGGAGGAATAAAGAAGAGGGGGCTCCGCCCCCTCTTAAAACTACTTCCCCCTTCCCCTTGATAAGTGGAAGGGGATAAAGGGGATGAGGTTGATAAACAATCTCAAGAATAACCATTGCCCATTATGAGCAGTATCACCTATAATTGGCTGATTCAGGTGCGGAAATGACAGCATTAAAAGTCATACTCATAGTTGTGGGCAGTTTGCTCTTATATCTTGTGGCTCTCCGAACAGTGAGAAAGCTGTGGCACTTCCCAGCACCAGCATTCACTGGGCGGTTCTTGGATAGTGATATAAGGCGCTGGCGGCAACCACCGGGTCAGTTAATTGAGCGCAGCGGCATCAAACAGGGTATGACCGTGCTTGACCTGGGCTGTGGCAGTGGTGCCTTCACCACCTTTGTCGCCAAGGCGGTGGGGGAGCGGGGCAAAGTCTATGCCATTGATATCCAACCGGCGATGTTAAAGCAGCTAGAACGTAAACTGGCTAAACCAGAAAATCAGGGCATAAGAAATGTTGAGCTGAAACAAGCCAGCGCCTATGACCTGCCGTTTGAAGATGGGCCTGTTGACTTGGTATATATGGTAACCGTACTTCAGGAAATACCCGATAGAGGTAGAGCCCTGCGGGAAATAAGACGGGTGTTGAAACCGGGCGGAATTCTGGCGGTAACTGAACTCTTGCCCGACCCAGATTACCCCCTGCGCTCGACCACCGTCAAAATATGCCAGCGTGAAGGATTTGTTCTGGACGCTATTCTAGGTAATTTGTGGAATTATACGGCCAGATTCAAGAAACCATCCCCGGCTTAGAAAACGAACATCCTAGCGCCAAACTCGGCGAGCTTCATTACGTAGCCGGGGATAATACCAAGTAGCAGGACGCCGAGGCAGGAGAGGGACAGAGCCAGCCGTAAAGCCCCGGAAGAGGGCACCTTCTCCTCAGAGTCTGGCTCACCAAGCCACATTACCTTTACCACCCTCAGATAGTAGTAGGCGGATATTACGCTATTTATTACGGCAATAACCACCAGCCACAGCAAGCCATGCTGTACTGCCCCACTGAAGATGTAGAACTTAGCCATAAACCCGGCGGCTGGCGGCATGCCAATCAGGGAAATAAGACATAGCGTCAGGGCTAAAGCCAGCAGCGGCGCCCGCCTCCCCATTCCCGAATAGTCTTGAATTAAGTCGCTATCAAGCTTGCCGGAGATGGCAATGATGGCAGTAAAGGCACCCAGGTTAGTCAAGGCGTAGCTGGCAAGGAAGAAGAGGAGTCCACTCCTGCCCAGAATATCTACCACTGGAGACAACCCCACAGTAGCTAACCCCACCATAAGGTAGCCAGCCTGAGCTATACTGGAGTAACCCAACATGCGCTTGATATTGGTCTGAGGAATAGCAACTATATTGCCCAGGGTCATACCGATAGCCGCCAGCACAGCGAAGATTAACCCCCAGTCCAGGCTCAGCCATGATGGAAGCCCAAAGGCAGAATAGAACACCCTGAGGATAATGGCAAAGCCGGCAGCCTTACTGGCTACAGATAGGTAGGCAGTTATCGGAGTTGGCGCTCCCTCATAGACATCGGGCACCCACATATGGAATGGGATAGCTGCAATCTTAAAGCCAAAGCCGGCTACCATCAACACCATGCCCAGGATAAGCCCCGGGCTGGCTAGAACACCGGATAGCGAAAGCGCCTGGATAACCTGGGCAATCTCCCCCAGCTGCGTCTTGCCAGTAAAGCCAAAGACAAGCGCCATGCCAAAGAGCAGGACTGCCGAGGCTACTGCCCCCAGCAATAGATACTTGAGCGAGGCCTCGGTTGATTTAGGGTCTTTGAGAAAGCCAACCAGAACATATAAAGATATGCTGGTCAGCTCTAGAGCCATATAGATAGAGATTAACTCGGCGGTAGCTGCCATCAGCATCATGCCCAGGGCAGACAATAGCACCAGAGCGTAGTACTCGCCCTGAAAGCGAGAAAATTTGGAGACATAGTCCACTGAAGCGAGAATAACCAGAACCGCGATGGCTAAGAATAGCAGCTTAAAGAACAGAGCAAAGTTATCCACCGCCAGCATATTATTGAACAAAGCCTGCGAGCTGCCTCCCCACATAGCTATGGTGAAGCCGGCGGCTACTACCCCCCCAGCAATGCTGACCACCACCAGCCACCCCTTCCGCTGGATAACAAGGTCAAGCAGGATTACAACGATGGCAAAAACAGCCAGAGTTAGCTCAGGTGTTAATAGCTCAAGATTCAACATATTTTAACCACCTAATAACCCCACTATGGGCATAATGCCCGTCTTAATAACATCGGTCAGAATTGCCGGATAGATGCCGACCAGCATAATCACGGCGATAAAGGTGAAGATATACACCCTCTCCAGAATATCGGCGTCCTTGGCTTTGTCAAATTGCTTCAGCACCGGACCGTAGAACACTCTTTGCAGCATCCACAAAATATAGCCGGCGGTGATAACAATACCCAGCACACCGAGGATAGTGTAGACCTGAATCCCGGAAACGATGGTGCTGGAATAACTGCCGACGAAGACCAGAAACTCGGCGGCAAAGCCACTGGTGGTCGGTAGTCCCAGGGCAGCCAGCCCAGCCACCGAGAAGATAACAGCGATAATTGGCATCTGCCTTGCCAAACCACCGAGCTGGCGCAGGTCTCGCTCCCCGGCATTGTGCATCACCAGACCTGCCATAGCAAACAGCAGCCCAGTGATAAAGCCGTGGCTGAACATCTGCAAGGTAGCCCCAACCAGACTTACCTGACCTAAAGCAAAGATGCCGAGAAGCACATAGCCCATATGGCTGATACTGCTGTAGCCAATCAGCCTCTTTAGGTCGGTCTGCCTCAAGGTTACCGCCGCCCCGTAGAGGACATTAACCCCCGCCAGGATTACCAGAATGAGGGCATATTGTTGGGCAACGGTGGGAAATATGCTAACGCATAGCCTAATCATCCCGTAGCCGCCCATCTTAAGCAGCGCCCCTGCCAGCACCACACTCACCGCCGTCGGGGCATCGGTATGGGCATCGGGCAGCCAGGTATGCAGTGGGAAAACAGGCAGCTTGACGGCAAAGCCGGTGAGCAAGAGGAAGAAGATAGCCACCACTGGCATAACTGACTGAATCATAGCCAGCCCGCCTTGGGCTATCTCCACCATGCTCAGGCTGCCGGTGGCAAAGTACAGGCTGAGGATGCCAGCTAGCATCATGGCACTGCCGAATAAAGTATATACAACATACTTTATCGCCGAGTATTCCCTTCTCCCCGTCCCCCAGATGGAGATTAAGAAATACATCGGGATAACCTCTATCTCCCAGAAGAGGAAGAACAAAAGCAGGTCAAGGGAGCAGAATACCCCCAAAATGCTGGTTTCCAGAAGCAGAAGCCAGGCAAAATACTCCCTGGGTCTGAGGTCAACCTTCCACGAGATGAGAACCACCAAAAAACCGAGGAGAGTCATCAGTATCACCAAAGGCAGGCTCAAGCCATCAACGCCGAGGTGGTAGTGAGCGTTAATGGCGGGAATCCAGGAAAACTTTTCCTCAAACTGGATGGCGCCGCCTGAGCGGTCAAAGATGGCAAAGACATAGAGGGACAAGGCCAATGGGAAAAAGGTAAAGGTAGCTGCTAGGCTCTTAATCTTTCGGAATGTTAGCCCCGGTAGAAAGGCAATCAAAATTGCCCCCACCACGGGCAGGAAGATTATAGTTGTCAGATAATTAAAGTCCAACGCTCACTCCGCTAATGATTTTTCTCACCCTTTAGACTTCTTTGGAATAAATCCTAGGAAAAACAAGAAGAATAGAAAGAATAGATAATACAAGTTCGGTTCTATGCCTCCCAGGAACCCTAGAAAGCCCAAAAATCCAAGCCATCCCAAATTACCCAGTTTGTTTCTCATACTCATTTCACCCTCTTGAAGTTCAGCTACACTGACTCCTATAGATAGTCTTTATCAACCTCACCCCCTTATTCCCCCTCTCCTTCTCAAGGAGAGGGGGAATTGGTTTTGCAAGAGAGGCTTCGCCTCTCTTTAACTCTCCTTCAACCTTTTCTCCTCCAAGAGGATGGTTTACTTTGGAGGGGTTTCACCTCTCTTATACTTTCTTCTCTATTCCCCCCTTTAACTAGAAAGAGATTTTAGAGAGGGGGCTTCGCCCCTCTCTTATTTTCACTCCCCCTTCCCTTGATAAGGGAAGGGGGCAGGGGGATAGGTTGCTAAATAACCTCCTTGTAGGCAATGCATAAAACATTCATCCAAAGAAATACAAACAGAGAATAATCGCCAGAATACCTATGCCAATGAACAGACCATATAATTGCAGTTGCCCGGTATGCGCCTTCCGCAGAGCTCTGCCGGTGGCTATAGCCCCACTTGCCACCCCATTTACCGCCCCATCAACACCATAAGTGTCAAAGAGCTGAAACCCAGCAAATAATCCCTTAAGCAGCACTATCCTCACGATAATGCCTTCATAGAGCTCATCAAACCAGTATTTCCTGTAGAACAGGGTGTATAGCGGCTTAAACATGCTGCCCACCTGCTCCGCCGATAGCCATTTGGCACTATACATAGCGTAGGCAAGCAAAATGCCCAGACCAGCCAGTATTAGCGAGAGCCAGGGCAAAGGCTGAGCTAGAATACCGAAAAATCCGTCAACAAAGCTATGAGTCTCGCCATGACCCATAAACTGCCCAAAGGCGCCGGTAACATTCCAGAAACCGGAGGCCACCGATAGGATAGCCAGCAATACCATAGGCATAACCATAACCAATGGCGATTCGTGAGGCTTGCCGTGTGCTTTAGCACCACCACGATACTCACCACCGAAGGTCAAAAAAACCACTCGGAACATATAGAAGGCAGTCATAAATACGGTGAGCATCGCCAGAGCGAACAGGATGGGCTGGTTTTGTAAAGAGGCAGCTAGAATCTCGTCCTTGCTCCAGAACCCGGAAAGAGGCCAGATGCCGGCAATACTCAATGAGGCAATGACAAAGGTGTCATAAGTCCAGGGCATAAACTTGCGCAGTCCACCCATCTCCCTGATATCAAATGTCCCGGTGGCATGATTGACGCTGCCCGCCCCCAGAAACAACAGGGCTTTGAAGAAAGCGTGGTTAAACAGGTGGAAGATACCAATGGCTATGCTCCCAGCCCCCAGCCCAAGCATCATATAGCCCAACTGGCTGATAGTAGAATAAGCCAGGACTCGCTTAATATCGGTCATTACCAGACCCATAGTGGCGGCAAAAATAGCGGTAAAGCCACCGATGACCGCCACTGTGGTCAGCGCCTCAACCGACTGCTCAAACAGAGGGAAGGTGCGGGCAACCAGAAAGACGCCGGCCGCTACCATAGTGGCGGCATGGATTAGGGCACTGACCGGAGTGGGGCCCTCCATAGCATCAGGCAGCCACACATGGAGGGGGAACTGGGCTGACTTGCCCACAGCGCCGGCAAAGATACCAATCGCCGCCCAGGTAAGGGTTGTGCCCGCTAGCGCCCCGGTGATAGCTAGTGAATGGAGTTTAGCAATATCAAAAGTTCCAGTGTTGAAGAAGAGAAGCAGGATTGCCGCCAGGAAGCCAAAGTCGCCAAGCCGGGTAACGATAAACGCCTTCTTGGCGGCATTTGCCGCCGCCGGACGGTGGAACCAGAAGCCAATAAGCAAATAAGAGCATAAGCCAACCATTTCCCAGAAGACATACATAAAAAGCAGGTTGTCGGCCAGAACCAAGGCTAACATTGAGCCGGTAAAAAGCGACATAAAGGCAAAGTAGCGGTAATAACCCGGGTCGCCATGCATATAGCCTTGGGAATAAATCTGAACCATCAGGCTGACCAGGCTGACCACAATGAGCATCACCGCCGTCAGCGAATCTACCATTAGCCCGAGGTGAATGGTAATCCCACCTTCAATAACCACCCAGTTGATATCGGGTACTGGTAGCTCATGACTCGGGGCAGCCATAACTTCTATTAACGCCCAGACTGAGAGAGCAAAAGAACCTAAGAGAGAGGCAATAGTGATATAGCCACCCAGCTTGGGCTTATGATTAAGGAAGGGTCTGAAGAACAGCGATATTATGGCAAAGGAGAAAAGGGGCAGTAGAAAAATAAGCCAGACCAATTGATACGGCATTACAGCTTCCTCAATACCTCTTGGATAACGTGCTCCTTATCCTTGGGCACAAGGATAGAATAGCTAGCCATCTCCCTATCTCTGGGCTCACCAGCGACAGGGATGATGCGGGTGGGTATCCCTTCACCCTCAAACAGCTCCTTCCACATCTCAGCGAGCATCAAGCTTTTTACCTGTTTAACCTCTACCCACATATTGAGTTTCTACCTCACCCCCTGTATCCCCCTCATGCTAAGACTCCATCTCCCTATTATGGAGAGGGGGAGGATTTTTTCTTAAGAGGGACTTCGTCCCTCTTAAACTCCCTTTTATGTATTTGAGACTTTTTACCCCGTATTCGCCTCTCTTTAACTCTCCCTTTTTATCCTTTTTAGGTAGTAGAGACACTTTGTTTTTTAGTGTTTCTCCCCTTTCCCTTCTCTTCTAAGAGGAGAGGTTTTAGAGAGGGGGCTTCGCCCCCTCTCTTATCTTCATTCCCCCTTCCCTTACTAAGGGAAGGGGGTCAGGGGGATGGGTTATACAAGAGAGATGGCGTCTCTCTTTAACTCTCCTTTAAAATTTGCTTACCACTTCATCAAATCAATCTTGGTGGCATCAATAGTTTCCCGGTAGCGGTAGATTGAAATTATTATCGCCAGGCCAACGGCGGCCTCGGCTGCCGCCACCACCATAATAAAAATAACAAACACCTGCCCGGTCAGCAGCAAGGGCACGATATAGCGAGAGAAGGCAACCATAGCGATATTTACCGCATTGAGCATAAGCTCAATAGACATCAAAATCACTATGGCGTTGCGTTTAGCTAGGGCACCATATAACCCAATGGAGAACAGGACTGCCGATAGTATTAGATAATGCTCTAAACCTATAGCCATAATTTACTTCTCTCTAACCAAGACAATAGCCCCTAAGATAGCCGCCAGCAACAGAAGAGGGGCAATCTCCACAGGCAGGATAAAGCCGCCCTCACCGAAAAGCAGTCCAGCCAGGGCAGGGGTAGTTGGCTCCAGGGGTGTAACTTCAGATACCTGCCATGGGGTATTGAGCACGGCAAAAGCCACTCCCCCCAGGAATAACAGGGCAACAATGAAAGCCGGGATTTGGAGCCTATTGGCCGGACTACCCCGCTGAACCTCCCTGGTCAGCATGATAGCCAGGATAATTAATACCGATATGGCGCCAACATAAATCAGAACCTGCACTGCTGCCAGAAAGTCGGCACTGAGGGTGATATAGATTCCAGCCACCGTCAGGAAGCAAAGAACTAGAGAGAGAGCGGCTCGGAAGACATCGCCCAGCAAAACTACAGCTAAAGCAGCTATTATCCCTACTACGGCTAATGCCCAGAAAGCAATCTCAAGTCCCATTACTTTCTCACCTTGTCCCTGTCAAGAAGTAGCGTCTGCCGAGGTAAGGTGACCTCAATCTTGGGTCGGGCATAACCACTGGGCTTCCTCTCGTCCGATGCCAGCAGCTCCTCCTTGGTCAGTACCAGTTCACCCCGCCGATATTTTGCCCGCTCGTAGGCATAACCCATAAACAGCGCCTCGTAAGGGCAAGCCTCAACGCACAAGCCACAAAAGATGCAGTACCCGGTATCTACCTCAAACTTCTCGACGACATATTTATTTTCCTCGGCACTAACTGAGGTTGCAATCTGGATAGTGCCCTGGGGACAGCTCTTGGCACAGGTAGCACAACCAGTGCATTTCTCCCTATCCCAGACAAGCTCATTACCCCGAATCCGCCGCGAGGTAACCAGCCTCTCTTCCGGGTATTGTGTAGTAATCGGCCGGCGAAACAGATGTTTAAGGGTTAACGCCATACCTTTGGCTATACCAATACCATACCGTTCAAACCTCAACCCTTCCCCCTCCTAAACGAAAGAGTTTAGACCACAAAGCTATCAGTACTGCCATTATTGCCAGGTTCAGAAATATAATCGTCCACGGTAGAGCTTCAGGCAAGACCAGCACCTCTATGCCGGTAATAAGCAGGTTAATCAAGGCTAGAGGCAAAAGGCATTTCCAGGCAAATGCCATCAACTGGTCTACCCTGATGCGTGGTATGGTGCTCCTCACCCAGAAAATGAGGAAGAAAACGGCAAGCACCTTAATAAGAAACCACAGAAAGGGGGGCAACACCGGCCCCCTCCAGCCACCAAGGAAAAGGGTGGTAATTATAGCTGAGATAGCCAGGGCTTCGGCGTATTCCACCAGATAGAACAGGGCAAACTTCATTCCCGAGTATTCGGTATGAAAGCCAGCGACAATCTCAGAGTCAGCCTCCATGAGGTCAAATGGGGTGCGGTTAATCTCGGCACAGCCACCAATGAAGAAGAGAAGGAAGCCCAGCGGCTGCAACAAAATGAAGGGAATATCCTGAGCCAGTACTATCTGGCTTAAAGATAACGAGCCAGCGAGCAGCACCACACCAATAATGGATAGCACTACTGGTATCTCATAGCTCACCACTGAAGCTACCTGGCGCATGGCACCAAGGAGAGAATACTTATTATTGGAACCCCACCCCGCCATAAATATCCCCACCGTAGTCACCGAGCTAATTGCCACCACATAAAGGATGCCGATATTGAGGTCAGCCAGTAGCGCCCCACCCTGGAACGGCACCACGGCAAAAATCATCACTACCGGGACAAAAGCAACCACTGGAGCCAGCCAGTGAACCAGTTTATCACCTTTAGCCGGGGTAATATCCTCCTTAATCAATACTTTAAGGGCATCAGCCACCGGCTGAAGAACACCGAAGGGTCCAACCCGGTTGGGACCGAGACGCACCTGAAACCGCCCTATACCCCGCCGCTCAAGATAGATAAATCCCATAACCATAGCCAAAACAAACACCAGGATAATAACCACAAACACCCCCCAGTGAAACCAAAAGCCTCCCGGCCAGTCAGGGGGTAGAGTCTGCCCATAGCCAATCGATGAACCAAAGCCAGAGTCAAATACTGTCACTATCTATCCACCTCACCCATACAAATATCAATACTACCAAAGATGATTATAGCGTCAGCCACCTTCCAGCCGATAATCATATCGCGAAGGGCAGTCAGGTTGATAAGGCTTGGTGCCCTGATGTGTAAGCGATAGGGAGCAATAGAATTATCTGACACCAGATAAAAGCCAAGTTCACCCTTGGGGGCTTCAATATGCCCATAGACTTCACCTACCGGGGGGCGGAGCAGATGGGGCACATCGCTTCTCACCTCGCCCTGGGGCAACTGCTCCAGAGCTTGCTCTAAGATGCGCACACTCTGCCGCATCTCCTGAATTCTTACCCGGTAGCGGTCATAGCAGTCGCCCACGCTGCCGGTCGGTATATCAAATTCAAAGCGGTCATAAATGGAGTACGGGTCTGCCTTACGAATATCCCATTTAACCCCGCTAGCCCGGAGCACCGGACCGCTGGCAGAAATATTGAGCGCCAGCTCCTTAGGTAGAATACCCACCCCTTTGGCACGAGCCAGCAGTATCTCATTCTCCGCCAGGAGCTGGTCATATTCATCAATAAAACCGGGCATTACCTTAACAAATTTATCTAGGGCAGGGATAAACTCTTCAGGAACGTCCTGGCTAACGCCGCCAACCCGCATATAGTTATAGGTTAGCCGCTGACCACTAGCCATCTCAAACAGGTCTAGAATCTTTTCCCTTTCCCGGAGCATATAAAGGATGGGGGTCATAAAGGCACCACAATCATTCAAGAAAGCGCCCACTGCTATCAGGTGACTGGCGATGCGCTGTAATTCCGCCATAATAACCCGGAGGTATTCAGCCCGTCCCGGAACTGGAATCCCAGCCAGCTTCTCCACGGCTAGAACATAGGCTAGATTATTGCTCATTGAAGCTAGATAGTCTAGCCTGTCAGTTAACGGGATGACCCCGGTATAGGTTCGCTCCTCAGCCAGCTTCTCAATCCCGCGATGAAGATAGCCAAAGACTGGCTCCATATCAACAATGACCTCCCCATCAAGGGTCGTCCTCATGCGGAATACCCCGTGGGTGCTGGGATGCGCCGGACCTATATTAACAACAAAAGGCTCGGTCTTAATTACCATTTTCTACCGTGTCCATAAATGAAATTATTTATTGCCCTCACCCACTTTAAATTTCTTTTTAAACCCTATCCCCTTCCCCTTGACAAGGGGAAGGGGAAGACAGTTTTTTGAGAGGGGCTGCGCCCCTCTCTGACACCCTGTCAGATTAAACCCCTTCAACTTCTCCCCCAGAGGGGATTATTCCTAGAGAGGCTTCGCCTCTCTTTGACTCTTCTTTTTTAGGTAGTAGAGATACCTTGTTTTTTGGCGTTTCCCCCCTTTTCATTCTCCTTTAAGAGGAGAGCCTTTAGAGAGGGGGCTTCGCCCCCTCTCTTCTTTACTCCCCCCTTCCCTATTAAGGGAAGGGGGCAGGGGGATGGGTTGCTAGATAATCTCTCTATAAATAATCCTTACGCAATGGATGTCCTTGAAACCCCTCCCAGAGAAAGATGCGCTTCATATTGGGGTGCCCGTCAAAACTAATCCCCATAAGGTCATAAATCTCTCGCTCCTGGAAATCTGCCCCCCGCCACAAACTGACCACCGAGGGGAGGCTGGGGCTGTCCCGACCGTAACATCGGGTCTTCACCACCAGGCTGTGGTTATGCTGTAGTGAGGTTAGATGATATACCACCTCAAAGTAGTCACAGTAATCAACAGCGGTAATAGCCGTGAGGTAACAAAAATCAAGCCCGGGCGTAGTCTTCAAATAACTGGCTACAGCAAATAGGGACTCCTTATTGACCACTATGCTTTTTGGGCTAGATTCTACAACGCTCCGTGGAAAATTCTCCTCTATTTGACTGGCAATTCCTTCGCCAGAAAAGGCTACCGTCATCCTCTATTTACCTTCTTTCTTTGGCAATGCTCATCTTAGCTATCTTGTAATGCAACATCCTTATGCCGTAAAGCAAGGCTTCAGGACGGGGTGGACATCCAGGCACATAGACATCAACCGGAATTATGCGGTTATATCCCGTAACCACACTATAAGACGAAGCGAAAATACCACCGCTGATAGCACACGCCCCCATGGCTATCACCCATTTCGGCTCCGCCATCTGGTCATAGATTCGCCTTACCTGAGGCGCCATCTTCCAGGTCAGTGTCCCGGCGGTAATCATCAGGTCAGCCTGGCGTGGCGAGGCACGGATGATTTCCATACCAAAGCGGGAGATATCAAAACGAGAGGCGGCGGTAGTGATAAATTCAAAGGCGCAGCAGGCAGGAAAACAAACCACCGGCCACAGCGAAGAACGCCGTGACCAATTGAGCATAGCGTCTACCGAGGTCAGCAGGATATTGCGCTTGACTTCCTCCTCCAACCACTCATCGGGGTCAGGAATAGGCTGTTGGCTACGCGCCTTAAGCGACTCAATTTGCTCACCCTCGGCGGCATCAAGCTGCCGGCTAGAATAAACCTCGCCTACTTCCATTCCAAAACCTTACGCCTCCAGGCATAGATATACCCAACAACAATGATGGAAATGAAAATAAGCACCCCGATAAAGCCAAAAAAACCCAGTTGCCTGAGGTCAGCCGCCCATGGGTAGAGGAAAACAACCAGCACATCAAGGGCAATAAACATCAGGGCATAAAAATAATAACGGAAATTAAACTGAACCCATGCCTTACCTATGGTCTCCATGCCACACTCAAAAGTGGAGCTTTTGACCGGATTGGGGTTATAGGGAACAATTTGGGAAAATCTGACCGGAAACGGGAGAGAGGAGAACAGTCTAAAAAGGACAGGATGGTTTAACTGAAGATACTGGCGAAGTCGGCGAAAATATGTAACCAGGCGAGCCGGGAGACTAAAGAAAAGGGGGAGAAGAAGAGTAGTAACGGCAAAAAAAATGGCAACTAGAAGAAACAGGCCGATATAGCCATAGTTTGCCAACAAGTACCTTCCTCCCTTTCCACAATAACAGCTACCAGTATATCACACTTGACTTTCTTAGGGCAAGAGGACATCTGAGGTTGTTTATTAACCTCACCCCCTTAATTTCTATAAACCCTATCCCCTTTATCCCCTTCCCCTTGCCAAGGGGAAGGGGAATCAGTTTTATAAGAGAGGCTTAGCCTCTCTTTAACTCTCTTTTAGTATTTCTCCTTGAGAAGGAGAGGGGGAAGACACTTTAGAGAGGGGCGAAATCCCCCTCTAACCTACACTCCCCCTTCCCTTCTTAAGGGAAGGGGGTCAGGGGGATAGGTTGCTAAACGACCTCCATCTGCCCACTGTTGACCTTGTCCCAATAACCAAATATCATAATAATAAGTAGCACCGTGGTAGGCCAATAGCCAAAGATGCCGCAGCCAGGGTGAAACAGCTGATAAGGAAGATTGACAATATAGGCTAAAACTAGCTATCATCCAAGCAGGGCAGTTTGAAACGATGAGAGTGATTGCTGGCGAGGCAAAAGGACACCGACTTAAGGTGCCAAAGGGGACCGGCACCCGCCCGGCGACAGATTTAGTCCGGGGGGCAATCTTCTCTATCCTGGAAACAACCACCAGCAATTGGTCACGAGTGCTCGACCTGTTCGCCGGTAGCGGAGCCCTGGGTATTGAGGCCTTATCCCGTGGCGCCGGCTGGGTTGACTTTGTTGAACGGGAGCCACGATGTTGTAGTATAATCAGGGAAAACCTGGAAAAGACAAAACTTGCCGCCCAGGCTCACATTTATTGCTGTAGCGTGGCTAAGGCACTTTCCTTTCTTAAAGATGAGTACAGCATTATACTGATAGACCCGCCCTATGCTGATTCTTCTATCGGCAGCATGATTGAGCAACTGGCGACCTCTAGATTAGTCGGACCAGAGACGATTGTAGTGGTGACGCACTCCCCCCACCTTCCCCTGGATTCAACCTATGCCACATTGCATCGCCTAAAAGAGCACCGCCATGGTGATAGTTGCATTATAGTATACCAAAAGGAGGGCGAACGTTGAGCATTGCTATCTATCCTGGCAGCTTTGACCCGATAACCAACGGGCATCTTGATATCGCCACCAGGGCAGCTAAGATTTTTGACAAGCTAGTCATCGGTGTCTATGAGAACCCCAATAAGCCCCTGCTATTCACTACCGAAGAAAGGGTGAAATTTGTAAAGCAGGCAATAGCCGACCTACCCAATGTTGAGGTGGAGTCCTTTAGCGGGTTAACCGTTGATTTCGCCAGGAGGGTAAAGGCGCAGGCTATGGTGCGAGGACTGAGAATGAGTGCCGACTTTGAGCGGGAATTTGATATGGCAATGATGAACAAGAGGCTGTACCCTGAACTAGAGACGGTCTGTCTTATGGCGAGGGTGGAATATCAGTTTCTTAGCTCTAGTTTGCTTAAGGAGGCAGCGAGCCTGGGCGGCGATATTGATGGCCTTGTCCCCAAACACGTGGCTTTGGCTCTAAAAAGGTTTCAAGGCAAGGTATAATTCATCACTGAAAGAAAGAGCTACCGCGTCAAACCCAGTTCATAAATCTGCTTCATCCGTAGCGCAGGGCATCAATAGGATTTAGCCTAGCTGCCCTCATTGCCGGGTATATCCCCGATGCCAAACCGATAAACACCGACACCGAGATAGCCAGAATCACAATATCCGCCGAGACCACAGAATGAATGGTTATCCCGCCAAGATTTACGTGAGAAATTAAAAATGATATCACCCAGCCACCAACTATGCCGATGCCACCACCAACCAGACTAAGTATCGCTGCCTCAATCAGGAATTGCAGCAGGATATCCCTCCGTTTAGCCCCAACTGCCTTACGAATGCCTATCTCTCTGGTGCGCTCGGTTACCGAGACCAGCATGATATTCATAATGCCAATGCTACCGACCAGCAGGGAGATGCTGGCAATAGCCCCCAAAACTATGGTAAATATCCCGGTTACCTGCTGTAACATGCCGAGCATCTGCTCCATGCTGATGACAGCAAAATCATTCTTCTCATCAACTGACAACCGATGCCGCCTCCTCAGGATAGTTTCAATCTCCTCTCTCACCTCGTCTATCACCTCAGCGCTGGCTACCTTAACCGAGATTGACTGAACGGCGTCTTCACCGCGGGCAGTGCGCTGGGTAAATAGCTTGGTTTGAAAGGTGGTTATTGGTGTCACCACTACATTATCCAGGCTAACCCCCATAATTGCCCCACCCTTAGGCTCCAGAACACCGATAACGGTAAACCGTTTCCCTTTCATTTTAACCTTCTGCCCCACAGGGTCGTCAGCGCCAAACAGGTCTTCAGCTACTTCGTTCCCCAACACTACCACCATATCCCTTGAGGCTACATTCCTATCCGAAATAAACTGACCTAAGGCTAGGGAGTGATTGTATACCTGCTGATATGCCGGGCTAGCCCCATGAATTATAGCCACCTTACTTTCACCGCCAGCGGTTACTTCAACATAGTTCTCATTTACCGGGTCTATCGCCACCACCGAGGGAATACGCTCCAAAGCCTTGGCATCATCCAAGGTGAGGGTAGGCGTCATGAACGCATATGACATTCCAGCTATCCCCCCAACCTCGCCTGAGCTGGGGATTACACTGAGTAAATTGGTGCCCATCTGTTCAAAGGTGGAGGTAATTGACGCCTGGGCTCCCCTCCCCACTGACATCAGGGTGATTACCGCCCCAACCCCAATTATGATGCCCAGCATGGTTAGCGAGGAGCGCAACTTGTTGGCAAATAGCGACCTTATGGCGATAGCTAACGATTCAACAAACTTCACTGGCTGATAATCTCCCCGTCACGGAGGTGAATAATACGCTGAGTTTGAGCGGCTATGTCCGCCTCGTGGGTAACAATGACTACAGTAATACCATCCTGGTTGAGCTGGCGGAAGATGGAGATAATC
>Ga0172363_10000544_pt1 | contig 28832 bp, 16 predicted proteins | sample LakKivs2_kivu2a2_FD_114541 | JGI IMG/M metagenome (GOLD analysis project Ga0172363, IMG submission 114541) | Sediment microbial communities from Lake Kivu, Rwanda - Sediment s2_kivu2a2 | ecosystem: Environmental > Aquatic > Freshwater > Lake > Sediment | place: Rwanda: Western Province, Lake... | reverse complement strand
CCCACCAGCGCCGCCTGTACCAGCCGTCGCTGCCGGCGAGTAAGCTGCCATTTTCCAGGATTCAGGCTTTTGAATCGCATAAGACCTCCCCTACCCTCCCGCAGGTTATCTTGAAACCTGCGGAAGGTTAAGCAGTTATCTCCATTTTATCATACGAACTACAACGTAGCAACAATACAACTCGTGTTCTTGACAACCCCTTACCGAACGGTATAATACAATTGAATATGGATGCCCGGTCCGCTGCCGCCGTACCCAATCGGGAGGTAAACTATGGCTCCGGAAGACAAGTCTCAGACATTCAGTGCACGCATCCGCTCGTTCGGCACACGGTTGAAACGCTTCCCGCTCTTCCGTACCCGCCGCCGCACGATCGTCACGTTGCTGCTTGGTGTCCCTCTTGTGCTATGCATCGCTTCGTGGCTCTTTGGCTTCGTCGTCTTTGCTGACACGGCTAAGGTGGTTGAGTTAAAAGGGATGGTGCAGGCCCGGCACGAGGATGAGACTCAATGGGAGCCGACGCGGCTGAACCAGTTGTTAGGGCGCAAATATCGGGTGCGCACCGGCGCTGGATCAAGCGCGCGCCTGCTCTTCTTTGACGTTTCGACCGCTGACCTGGAGGAAGAGACCGAGGTCAGCATCACTCAGGTCTCCAAACGGCGGGGCGGCAACGCCGCTGACATAGCGCTCAGAGTATGGTGGGGGAACATGGCCGTGCGCGCCGTCCGCTTTGTAGACCCTTCGTCGAGCTTCCGCGTGGACACGCCCACCGCTTCGACGGTGGTGCGCGGTGCTCGCTTTTCCGTGCAAGTCGCCGAAGACGGCACAACCCAGATTGACCTGCAGGAGGGCAAGGCCGAAGTAGAGGTCAATGGCCAGGTCATCGCACTCGTGATGGGCGAGCGCATCACGCTGGAACCTGGCGGCCTTTACCAGATCGAGCAAGTCTTCAAGCCCGATGCCCAGCTCGTAGCTAACAAGGTCAACGCTGCCTGGTCTGCTCCCGGCAGCGAGTTCCGGCTCGAATTGACAGAGAACGAGGTGAACCAGTTCCTGGCTGCCATGACCCAGCAGCCCGACTTTTTCCTCCGCGACACACAGGTGTGGTTTGTGGACGGCGAAGCGCGCGCAGCCACGACGGTCGTCGAGCCAGCCCGTTTCGACCTGAGCGCAGCTTCCGGCTTCCGGGTGGCAGATGGCAAAGTCAGACCCAGGGTGCGGGCTATCGCTGCCGGTGTGGCGCTGCCGGTGCCCGGCCCGCTGCTCGATCCGGCGCTCAATTGGGTGCTCGGCCAACTGGAAGGCTATCTGACGCAGGCGTACAACTTTGTCGAATTCGGCGACGTCCAGGTCAAAGATGGCAGCCTCATCGTCACCGGCTACAAGCAGCCAGAGGCGCCTGTTACCCCATAAGGCGGCCTTCTGCCGACCCAACTTCCCGGACGTGGACAAACGCCCATTCTTTATCTGCGTTCCCCAACCTTTGCGGCCGATGCACAAGTTGCGGAGCAGTTTCCTGTAGTGCGGACTATTCGGTTATTTGTGAGCAGCAGCCCTGAGCTGATGGCGGAACGGGAGACGCTGGGCCAGGCAGTGGCCGAGCTACCCATTACGTTAGGCTGGGAGATCAAGCACACCCCCAGGCCGGGTGAGGACACCCGCGAACCGTTAGCCTTCGCTGAGCGCTGCGACCTGTACCTGGTCGTGCTGGGAGCAGACTTTGCCGCCCCCATGGGCCTCGAGTGGCAAAGGGCGCTGAGCACAGGCAAGCCGGTGCTGGCCTACCGTAAGCGCGTACTCCACAGCCCCGCGGCCCAAACGCTGCTCCGCCAGCCGGGCGTGGCGTGGACGGAATTTGAATCCCCGCAGGAGCTCAAGGCACAGGTAACCCACACGCTGGCCCAGGCGCTGCTCGAGCGGGGGGAACAGTTCGGACTGTACATGGAAGACGTCGAACCGTTGCTGGCGCTGGCGGAGGCAGGGAAGGAGGAAAAAGAAAGATCAGCCCAACCGGACCAGCGCCAGGGAGCCGGGCGAGGCGGCATAATACTGGAACGTGGGTAGGAGACTTTACCATGCTGGATTCAACCGAGACGGCCTGCCGGCAACCGCTGGAGAATGGCCTGATGTTGCGCACCGCGGCCGACGAACGCGACGTCGAGCGGGTGGCAGAGTTCAACGGCTCTATCCACGAGCCGGGCGTCGCCGCGATGACGCGCCATCTGCTCCTCCACCACCCACACATGCGGGGCAGAGACCTGGTCTTCATCGAGGAGCAGCAGAGCGACCAGATCCTCTCGTCGCTGTGCCTGATCCCGTGGACCTGGTGCTACGAGGGGGTTAGCATACCGACCGGTGAAATGGGCATCGTCGGCACGCTGGAAACCCACCGCAACCGCGGGCTGATCCGCGCGCAGGTGGAGTATTTCAAGCACCGGCTGCACGAACGTGGATGCCTCTTGTCGCAGATCCAGGGCATCCCGTATTTCTACCGCCAGTTTGGGTACGAGTACGCGCTGCCATTGGAGGGCGGCCTGCGGCTCGAAACCCGTCACGTCCCCACTCCACCCGACGAGCCGTTCACGTTCCGGCCGGCAACGCTGGACGATCTCCCGGTGCTGATGCGGTTGTACGACGAGGCCGCACAGGACCTCGCCATCCACACCGCCCGCGACGAAGTGACCTGGCGCTACCTGCTGACGCGCACGCAGGGCACGGAGATGGAGTGCGAGACCTGGCTCATCCAGGACGTGGCTGGGCAGGTCGTCGGAAGCATGCGGCTTCCCAAATACCACTTTGGGGAAGAGTTGGTGGTGAATGAGGTCTCGCGGCTGGGATTTGAAGCCGCGCTGGAGGCGCTCTATCACCTCAAGACGTTGACCGTGGAGCGCGGCCTGCCTGGCATCCGGCTCAACTTGCCGGCGGATTGTACGCTGATGCGGCTGGCGCGCTCATTGGGCGCCTACGACATGGGCACGTATGCCTGGCAGATCTATGTGCCCGACATCACCGCGCTGCTGCGCCGGCTCGCGCCCGCGTTGGAGCGGCGGATCGCCCGGTCGCCGTTCGCCGGGCTGACACGCGAGGTGCGGTTGAGCCTGTACCGCGAGACGATCGCGCTGCGCTTCAAGGGAGGGAAACTGGCCGAGGTCGCCAACCTGGGCAACACCGGCTGGGAAGACATCCGCATCCCGCCGTCGCCGTTCGTCCCGTTGGTGCTGGGGTACCGGACGTGGGAGGAATTGCACGAGGTCTACCCGGACGCAGGCGTTGCGCCAGCGTGGCAATTGCTGGTTGGCACGTTGTTTCCCAAGGTGACGTCGTTCCTCTACACCGTTTACTGAATTGTCATGCTGAGCGCAGCGAAATCGTCATTCTGAGCGCAGCGAAGAATCTCGCTCTTCGAGTTGTCCGCTGAGAGCAATCCACGCGCACAGCGCTCCCAGGGGCATCCACGCCAGCGCCCCCAGATAACTCACCATGATCCAGTTTGGCCCGCCCATGAACAGCAACGTGGTGAGCGCCATGCCGATGGCGTTGGTGGCCGCGTGGGCCAGGCTGGCTGCCCACACACTGCCGGTCTTCAGCCGCAGCCAGCCAAAGATGATCGAGAGCAAGGTCGTGCCCACTGGGAACACGATCAGCCCCAGGATCGGCTGTCCAGGATAGTTGTAGCCCCGCAGGTTGATGGGATAGTGCCACACGCCCCAGATCAGCCCGCTGGCAATGGCCGCCAGCAGTGGGCGCTGGCGGAACAGGCGCACCTGGAGGTAGCCCCGCCAGCCAAACTCCTCACCCCACAGGACGGGCGTAGCGACCAGGGCGATGATGCTGACTTGGATGGGCACGATGAAGAAGAGGCCAGGGGGCAGCGCCGATGGCAGGCTGGCCCCTTCCGGCATCATGGTTCCGATCGCGCGCAGCAGCGAGAAGTCGGGCTGGCTGACGCCCAGCGCTGCGGCGAGGCCCACGATGGTCGCCGTCACCGGCAACGGCAAGAGCCATGCCACCAGGTAGTAGGGCCATCTGTGCAGGTTCAGGCGCAGTCCGGCATCTGCAAACCCCTCGCGGGTGACCCACTTGCGGACGACGACCGCCGCGACGGCCGGCGCAAAGGCCCCCGGCAACGCTGCCAACTGAAACAGTGGGCTACTGGCAGACATCCCAAGCCGCAACGGGATCTCCCAGAGCGTCCAGGCCAGCCCGAAGGTGATCAAAAGGTAGGCGACAATTCCCTTTCTGGTTTTGTCATCCATCGTCCCACCTCCTCCCTCTCCTTCCCAGGGAGAGGGTTGGGGTGAGGGTGCTCCCTCTCCCTCCCAGGGAGAGGGTTGGGGTGAGGGTGCTCCCTCTCCCTCCCAGGGAGAGGGTTGGGGTGAGGGTAAGACGCTCGTATGGAGTGAAGCCCACCCTCCCCCTGCCCCTCCCTGCCAGGGAGGGGAGAAGGCTCCCTCTCCCTCCTAGGGAGGGGAGAAGGCTCCCTCTCCCTCCTAGGGAGGGGAGAATGTTCACCCCCTCCTCCTGCCTCTCCCCGAGCAGCAGGGAAAATGCTCACTGTTTCGGCGGGAGCAGCGCTTCGAGAATCGGCGTGTTCCAGTCGTGCCCGGACGGATCGTACACGCCAAACCCGGCACAGAACTCCCAGTACGCCCAACTCATGCCGCGTTCTTCGGCTTGGCGGGCGACAGAATCCGTCCAGCGGGCGCGGGAATCCATGTCTGCCTTGCTGTAAGCGCCAAATTCGCCCACGTACAGAGGTCTGTGGTTGGCCTCGCCCCACGCCGCAGCCCGGTCGAGGTCGCGCTTGACCGCCTGCACTTCAGAGGGTGTGCCCAGCCAGGTGGTGCCGAGCCAGGCGTCGCTGCCGCTCACCCATTCGGCCCCCTGGTGAGTGAAGTGGAATGGCAAGTAGTAGTGGACGGTGACGATGATGTGCTGGTCCTCGGCCGGGAGTTCCAGGCTGCCAAGCGCGTCAATGCTGTTCCAGTTCCCCGGCCCCACGACGACGTTCCGCTCGGGGTTGGTCTGGCGAATGGCCTGGAGGGCCTCTCTCAGCAGTGAATTCCACGCCCTGGCCGTCAGCGTGCCGTTCGGCTCGTTCAGCACCTCGAACAGGAGATCCGCCGGGTACGCCTTGTAGTGGTCGGCGATCTGCGCCCACAGCGCCAGGAAGCGTTCCCGATGTTCCTGTGGACGTTGCATGATCTCTTCGTAGTGGTGCACGTTGATGACTACGAGAAGGCCGCTGGAGAGCGCCTGCTCCACAGCCCAGTCCACTCGCCCAAAGAAGGACGGGTCAATCGTGTAGGGCTCCGTAGAGGCCGCGTGCGCCGACCAGCGGATGGGCATGCGGACGGCGCCGAAGCCGGCCTCTTTGATGAGCTGAAAGTACTCCTCCCTCAACGTGACGCCCCACTCGCCCTCGCGGGGCGCTTCGAGTGCGTTGCCCAGGTTGACGCCCCGGCCGAGGCGCACGTTCTGCTCGAAAGGATCCACACCTTTGAGAGTGGGAGCAGGGGTGGAAGTAGATGCAGGCATGGAGACAGGAGTAGGAGAAGGTCCTGCGACTGGGCTTTCAGCCCCCTTGGCGCATCCCCCCGCACAGACAGTTAAAGAAAGCATCATCATCAGGAACCCCCGGTGTCCTTTTAGCACAACTGAATGCTCCTTTCGGCAGACCATCACTCAGCGGAGGCCGTCATTCCGAGCGCTACCCCGTCATTCCGAGCACTACCCCGTCATTCCGAGCGTAGCGAGGAATCTCGCTTCACACGGCCCAGAGACCCTTCGACTGCGCCCAGGGTGACGGGCCCCTCTCTATCGCTGTCGCATAGGCCCCGGATGCAATTCCTTGCGTCCGTCCACGAATACGGCCACCCACTGCGCCAGCCGCTCACCCAGCCGCCTGCACGCCGCAATCTCCTCTTCCTTGTCCGGCTCCCCGGCCGCGACCGCCCCATAGTGCAGCGTGAACTCGTGGCCGACGTAATCGGGGACGCCGAAAACCAGAAAGCCCAGGTTCACCAGCAAGATGAGCGTCGAGAGGCACGCCAGTTCCGCGCCGCCGCCCCAGCCCCCGGACGACGAGAAGGCACAGGCGATCTTGCCATCTACCTGGCCCCACAGCGCACCGGTGGCCTCGTCCCAGAAGCGCTTCATCTTCCACGACAGGAGGCCCTCGTAGGTCGGCGACCCGACCGCCAGCCCATCGCACCACAGGACGTCTTCCTTCGTCGCTTCTTCGGCGGGCCTGAGCCGCACCTCTGTCTCCGGCACGTCGCCTGCCCCCTGGGCCACGTATTCGGCCATCTTCCTGGTGTGGCCGGTTTTGCTGTCGTACAGCACCAGTACTTTTCCCATAGCCTGCCTTTTTGGGACAGTTGGACAAGATGGCATCTTGTCCAACGTCACGTGGAACTGTCGCAACCTACCGCCGCCTGTTCACGGCGGCGCCGTCCCTTCCCTCCCTTCCCTCCATCCCCTCCCTTCACAAGACGTGGAGCACCTCCGCGCCGCGGCCTTGCTGGATGAGCGGCACGTAGGTCTCGAGTTCCGCTTGAACGGCCGGGTCGGTCAGGTCTATGGTTTTCCGCTGCTCCGCAGCCATGTAGGCAGCCATGACCAGTTTCGTGATCTCCAGCCCATAACTCCACGGCAGGAATGCGTCCTTACCCGCCAGGAACGCGCGCGCGGCGTCCTCGTTCTCGTCGGTGTACCCGTACAGGTCCGCTTCGTTGTACTGGACCGCCAGCAGCCCGCGCGAGGCAGTCGCCTTTTCGAGCGCCATCTCGGCGTCGGCCACTGCTTCTGCCGCCACGTCGCCGATGAATATCTGGAGCGTCGAGTTGAGCGTGTTGACCTCGAACGCATATCCCGGCCCCATCCCATCCATCAAGAGCCGCAAGCCCTGCTTCTCGAACATCCACGAATTGGTGAACTGGGCCTTGACGAGCTGGCCGGTCTCGGGGTTCTGGTACGTGACCATGCCGGTGGCAAAGTCCTCGGCGGGGGTCTTGGCATAATCCACGCCGCGCTCCTTCAGCAGTTTCTCCCGCCACTGGGGCAACCCCCACTTTAACAGCGCGCAGTCGGCGGACACGGCGACCGGCTTCAGGAACGTCAGCGGCTTCCCCAGCGGCGTCAGCGCGTACCAACCGACGGCGATAGAGTGGCAGCCCATGTCGCACAGGACACCACCGCCCTGCCGCGTGGGGTCCCAGAACCACGCTTCGTGGGGGCCGCCGTGCTCTTCGGCCGAGCGCACCAGCGCCAATGGCCCCATCGTCCGTTGTTGCGGTGCGAGCTGAGCCAATTGGGTCTGGATCGGCTTCATAAAGATCTGGTTTTCAAAGTACGCAGTCCTAAGGCCAGCCTCCTCCGCCAACACAACCAGGTGCCGGGCGTCTTTCACGTTGCGCGCCAGGGGTTTCTCGCAGATCACTCCCTTCAGCGCGGCGCCTTTCTTCACCGCGTCGGCGATCTGCTCGACGATCTCGACGCGGGCAAAGTTGGGCACGTAAACGGCGATCGCATCCACGTGCTCTGCCATGGCGGCCACGTTGGGATACACGACCCCCTCTCCCAGCCCATGCGCCTGCACGACTGCTGAGAGCGCCTCGGCGCCGGCGACCGCAGTGATGCCGGCAACTTGCACACCCCTGACTTGCATCAGCGCCCGCACGTGAAATTTGGCCACAAAACCAGCGCCGACGATGCCTAATTTGAGCGTATGCATGTGATTCCCTCCTTTGTCTCTTGATGATACACACCCGGCACAATTATAGCGCCAGTACAGCGCAGGCACAAATATGCCGCACCGGGGAAGCGCTGCCAGAGTCTCGAACATCGGAGTCCCGAACTCGTTCGGGTTTGCCCCCAACAAGTTGGGGAGTCCGGACCAGCGTGCATCGGAGTCCCGAACTTGTTCGGGCGGTCTCCAGGAAGCGTGTCATTGGCAGTCAGGATTACCCTGAGGGCGCAACGCACGGCGGAGGGCCACGACGGCCAGGTAGATGGCGCCGCCAAAGATCAACGCCGCGTTGGTCGCGATCATGGTGCGGAAGTTGGTGAGCTGCGTGAGCGCACCGCCCAGCGTCGAGCCCAGGATGGAGCCCGCGCCCTCGGCCGAGCCGTACAGCCCGGAGGCCTGGCCGCGCTGCGACTTGGCGCGCACCTCGGTCGTGTAGACCATCGCCGTCGCGACGACCGCGGAGTAGGCAAAGCCCCGCACCAGTTGGATTCCTACGATCCAGGGCATCGTTGGGACGACGACGTAGCCGAGGAAGACGAATGCCCAGGCGAGGAAGCCCAGGCAGAGCATGGGCAGCCGCCCGATGCGATCGGAGAGCCAGCCGGCCAGGATCATGAGCGGAAACTCGGACAGGGAGGCCAGTGCCCACAGCCTGCTCATGGCAGCCCGGGTATAGCCCAGTTCGCCGACCATATAGTTGCCCCACACCGCATAGACGGCCCCAATCGCCAACGCCCACAGGAACGCGGAGATCAGGAGCGGGGCCAGCGGCAGCCGCCCCGGCCGTGCGGCTTGAGGCATAGATGCGGCAGCCGGGCGGGTACGCAATGTGCCGTGGGGATTAAAGGTCGCGGGAGGCTGACTCGCGGCCGGCTCTTCGACTCTCAGCGCCAGGAAAAAGGCCACCGCCAGCAAGAGGGCGGCCAGGTAAAATGGGGCCCGCATGGACAGTCGGTCGGCGACGCTACCCGAGAAGAAGGCCATCAGGCCAAACCCCAACGAGCCCAGGCCGCGGTAGACGCCCATCCTGCGACCGTGGCCGCTGCGCTGCTCCTCCAACAGGTCGCCCATCAAGGCCAGGCTGGCCGTGCTATAGGCGGCCGTGGCAACGGCGCCCAGGACGTTCAACGGGAACAAGTAGCCATAATTGGGGACAAGCGCCATCAGTCCTGAACTCACCGCCAGCACGCCCAGCCCCAGGCGCAGGAACACCCTGCGCTGACGCAGGCGGTCGGAGGCACGGCCCCAGACTGTGCTGAAGAGAATGGCAGTGAGCGAGGCGGCCGTCCCGAGCAGGCCAATCACCACGTAATTGGCCCCGAGCGACTCGGCGTACAGCGAACTGACCGGCCCCATGATGCCTCTGGACATGAAGAGGATGAAAGAGATCGCCGTCATGCGGGTGAGGTTGCTTGACGAAGATGAGTGCAATGCAGGCTCCCAGGTCTGGCTGCCAGGTATCGCAGTAGCATCACCTGGCAGGTCATGATCAGGGGCAGGTGCAAGACCTGCCCGTACATGTCCCTATCCCATCGCCGTGGCCACGTTCATGCCGCCATCTACGACGAAGACGCCACCCGTGACGTAGTCCGAGGCAGAAGAGGCCAGGAAAAGCGCCAGGCCCGCCACGTCCTCCGGCTCGCCAAAACGCCCCAAGGGCAGGCTGCGCAGGAGCGGCTCGGCGATCTGCGGCGTCTGCCACAGCATCTGGCTGAAGCGGGTCTTGATCACGCCGGGCGCAATCGCATTGACCTGGACGTTGGCGCGGCCCAGTTCGACCGCCAGCACCTGTGTCAGCATAATGATGGCGGCCTTGGAGATGCCGTACACGCCCATGCCGGGCGACGGCCGCAGCCCGGCCACGGAGACCATGTTGATGATCTTGCCGCCGCCCTGCGCCTCCATGTGGGGCGCGACCGCCTTGCACACGCGGAAAGCGCCCGTGGCGTTGGTGTCGAGGATCTTGTCCCACTGGCCTTCGTCGGCGGTGAGCAACGGCCCAAAGTGCGGATTGGTGGCCGCGTTGTTGACGGCCACGTCTACCCGGCCAAACGTTTCCACCGTTCGCCCGACCAGCGCCGCCACGTCGTCGGGCGAGCCCACGTGGGCCTGGACGGCCAGCGCGATGCCGCCGGCCGCCGTGATCTCGTCCGCCACGGGCTGCACGTTCTCCAGTTTGCGGCTGCTCACGACCACGTTTGCGCCGGCCTGCGCCAGCCGCAGCGCAATCGCCCGCCCGATGCCGCGCGACGCGCCGGTGATGATCGCGACTTTTCCATCAAGTGAGAATTCGGTCATGGATTCCTCCATCAAAGCAGACAAGGAGACAAGGAGACAGGGAGACAGGGAGACGAGGAGACAAGGAGAGAGTAGACAAGGTTAGTCTCCGGGTAGGATGGGGTAGGTGCTGCCGCCGTGAGGGAAGGCGAGCACCTCGGCCGGGCCGGGGAGCAGGCGGCGCGCATGGGCGATGGCTTCCGCCGGGCTGTCCACGAACTCGACGAAGGGCAGGTTCGCGCGCACGGGCGCAGGGATAGTCGGCCCGTAGATGAATAGCGTACAGTGGTGCATGGCCTGAAGCGCAAAGTACAGGAACAGGCGGTCCTCCTCCCCCTCCATCTTCAGCCGGGGCACCAGGCGCACGAGCAGCGGCGCGAGGGCCTTGAGCGCCTTCCGCCCGAGCGGCAGCCGGCGGTTCGCCAGGCCAAACACCCCCACCCCCTCCTCGGCCCGCGCCAGCGTGATCTGCACGCCTCCCCGCCGCACGGCGCGAACAGTGTTGGCCAACGCCTTGACGCCCTGCCGCAGGTCCTGGTCCATGGGGTGGGAATCGGTGATCACCACGTCGGCCAGCGCCGGGATCTGTACACCGTACATCTCGGCGCTGACTCGTGCGCCCTCCCGGTGGGCGGCCACCGGGTCACCGGCGACGACGCACACGATCTGGAGGTCGCTGTTCAGGACGCTGTTGACGATAAAGACCGGGCAGTTCAGCATCCGCCCGCCCTCCTCCAGGTCGAGCCGCATGGGGTTGCGCTCGATCGGCTGGCCGACCATGTTGAAGGTGTCCGGCGCACAGTTGAGCGAGTGATTGTGGGCCACCGTCTCCCGCCCGGCTACGCCAGGGAGCAGGTTCTTGTACCCGCCGCCGAAACTGGCGATGATGTGCGGCTCGATGCACCCTAGCGAGACGACCAGGTCGGCCTGGGCCACCGTCTTTTGGATCCACACGGGCGTACCCCGGCTGGTGGTCCCTAGTGAGACCAACTGTTCTGGGGCGTCGCAAGCGTGGTTCTCCCAGCGCAGCCCCGCCAGCCCTGCGTCACCTGCGCGTTGCGCGACTTCCGCTTCCTGCATGGGCCGGTGCAGCCCGAGCGCAGTGACCAGCGTGACGTCCTCCCGCCCCACTCCTCCCTGCGCCAGTTCGTCCAGCACCGACGGCAGGAGGAGCGCCACCGGCGTGGGGCGGCTCAGGTCGTCCATCACCAGCGCCACCCGCGCGCCCTTCCTGACCATATCGCGCAGGCGCGGGCATCCGATCGGCTCCGCCAGGCTCCGGCGCACCTCGTCCGCCGCGTTCTTCACCCCCGCCCGGGAAGCGGGTTCCAGGAGCCCGGCCAGGTGCCAGTCTTCTGGAAGAGATAGGGGAATCTCCTCTTTTCCCCAGGGCAGCGTCAACGCACGTTCGTCCATATCACAACCTCCTTTCTCCGAAATGTAGGGCAAGTTGCCAACTTGCCCTCCTCTTTGTGTGTTCAGCCTGGGGAGTGTATCACACAGCGCAAGAAAGTGCAATCGTGTCGAAGCGGACTATGTTGTGCCACTTGGCGCCGCACAAAGGCTTGACGAACGTATATTTTGTTGTATAATATCCCAGACCAGGGAAGGTTGATGTGCCGAGGTGAGGTATCACATCGGGCGGTTTGTTGTTGACGTGGAATACGAGAGCTCACTCAGCGGCTGTGGACCGCATCGAGGAAAGGAGAAGAATGAAAACACAGCGGTTTATCACATTGGCCCTCTTGTTCAGCATCGCCATAATATCAGGTCTCGCTATAACGAATGGTAGCGCAGCCTCGGAAACGAACAGCGTAGAGTACACTGGGAAAGCGACCTCGGATATTATAGTGGCCGCTCCCGCCACCGCTTACCGCAACCTCACCTCACAGAGTGTAGACTTTAGCAGAGCCGGCGCGCTCACTCTGCACGGCGCGGACGACGAATTGCTTTCTGCTGTCATTGACCCCAACGCGGGATTTGCTTACTTCGGCACGGGTACCTCGCCAGGCAAAGTGGTGAAGGTGCGCCTGTCTGACTTTACGCGCGTGGACGCGCTGGCCCTGAACGCGGGGGAGGACAATCTGTGTTCCGCCGTCATTGACGCTGCTGCGGGATTTGCCTACTTCGGCGCGGACACCTCGCCTGGCAAGGTGGTGAAGGTGCGCCTGTCTGACTTTACGCGTATGGGCGTGCTGACCCTGAATACGGGGGAGGACAGTCTCCGTTCCGCCGCGATTGACCCTGGCGCAGGTTTTGCCTACTTTGGCGCAGACACCTCACCCGGCAAAGTGGTGAAGATACGCCTCTCTGACTTCACACGCGTGGACGCCTTGACTCTGAACGCGGGAGAGGATGCTATGGCCTCTGCCGTCATTGACCCCAACGCGGGATTTGCGTACTTCGGCACGGATACCTCGCCCGGCAAAGCGGTGAAGGTGCGTCTGTCCGACTTTACGCGCGTGGACGCACTGACACTGAATGTAGGGGAGAGCAATCTGCGTTCAGCCGTGATTGACCCTGGCGCAGGTTTTGCCTACTTTGGTACAAGTACGTCGCCCGGCAAGGTGGTGAAGGTGCGCCTGTCTGACTTCACTCGCGCGAACGCCTTGACCCTGAACGTGGGAGAGAACAACCTCGGCGTTGCCGCGATTGATCCTGGCGCAGGCTATGCCTATTTCGCCGCCTCCGGGGTCAGTCAAGGCTCCATAGTACAGGTGCGTCTATCCGACTTGACCCGCCACGACTTCCTCACCATCCACTCGGAGATCCATTTCCGCTCCGCTGCGATTGACCTCGCTGCGGGCTCTGCTTACTTCGGCACAGACGATCATCCCGGTAAGGTGGTGAAAGTACGCCTGTCCGACATGTTTCTCGAGGGGAGCCTGATCCTGAACCCGGCGGAAAGAGAACTCGCTTCCGCCGTAATTGACCCCGAGGCGGGCTTTGCCTACTTTGGTACGTACAGTTCGCCCGGTATCGTGGTGAAAGTGCGACTGTCCGATTTCACGCGTGTTGGGGCGCTGGCTTTGGGTGCGGGCGAGGGCTATCTTGCCTCGGCCGTGATTGACCCGCTGGCAGGTTTTGCTTACTTCGGCGCGAGCTCCGCGTCAGAGAAAGTGGTGAAGGTGCGTCTGTCCGACTTTACGCGCGTGGGCGTCTTGGACGTAGGCTACCCCGGGGTTGTATCCGCCGCCGCCATTGACCCTGCGGGGGAGGTCGCCTACTTTGGCACGGAAGATACGGGGTCGCCTGGACATTATGGGTCCGGGCGCATCGTAAAAGTGAACCTTGCAAGCTTTACTCTGGCTGGCAGCGCTCTTGTCCTGGATGAATATGAGGGTGGCGTCCACGCCGCCGTGATTGATCCCACCGCCGGCTTCGCCTACTTTGGCACATCTGACAACTACTGTTCCCCTGGCCGCGTGTTAAAGATACGCCTGTCAGACTTTACCCGCGTGGACACTCTACTGATGAACTCGGGTGAGGGCGGCCTCCGCTCCGCCGTCATTGATCCCGAGGGAGGTCTTGCCTACTTTGGCACGTATTCGGGTTGCTCCGCCACGCCTGATATGGTGATAAGAGTGCGCCTTTCCGATTTTGCTCGTGTGGACGATCTGACCTTGGATTCCGAAGAGGGCGGCCTTGGCCTCAGATCGGCTGTGATTGATCCTGATGCGGGCTTTGCTTACTTTGGCACCTGGACTTCACCCGGCAGAGTGGTAAAGCTGCGCCTGTCTGATTTTACGCGTGTGGATGCCCTGACCCTGGACGGAGGGGAGAATTCTCTTAGATCCGCCGTGATTGACCCGGACGCAGGCTTTGCCTATTTCGGCACTAATTCCTCACCCGGCAAAGTAGTAAGGGTGCGGCTCAAGCCAGCGCCACCCGCCGACCTGGCCGTCAGCAAGAACAGTCGCCCGGTCCCGGCGCTGCCAGGCCAGGCTATTACCTACACCATCGTCGTCAGCAATGCAGGGCCAAGTGATGTCACTGCTGCCGTCGTATCCGATACCTTTCCCACCGTGATAGACTCTGTATCGTGGAGTTGCACAGCCTCCGCTGGTTCATCCTGCGCGGTGGGCGGCTCCGGTAACATCAACGATACAGTGAACCTGCAGGCAAATGGCACACTCACCTATATGGCGAGCGGCTCGCTAGCTGCCTCAGCCACCGCCGACGTGGTGAACACCGCTGTGGTAGTGTCGCCCGCTGATAATGACGACCCGAATTCCTTCAACGACAGCGCAACTGATATCAATACGCCCCAACTCCGCTTTTACATCTACTTGCCTGTCGTCTTGAGGAACTGAGTCGCCCGGCGTCTCGCTGTGGCAATAGGCTCCGCGCCAGCGGACGACATGGTTTTGGGCGCACAGGTCGCACCATCAGGTTGCAGCCAACCCGCGCTTCGCGCGGCTTTGTGTCGTCGGCTGGTATCTTGCGTGTGGAGGGCGCTCCGACTTGAGACTCACTTTTTCGCAAAGAGAGCAGGCTTCTGAAGTGCTCACGAGAGCATTTCAGGAGGACGTGAAAGTCAGCGAGTTAACCAGCATCAGTGAAGGCTGGGAGAGTGAGATGTACTCCTTCGACGTGGAGTACGGGCCGGCCGGAGAGCGCAAACGCGAGGAGCTCGTCCTGCGCATCTACCCCGGGGACGACGCGCACGCCAAGTCGGCTCGTGAGTTCCACGGCATGAGGCAACTGTACGAGGCTGGCTATCCCGTGCCCCAGGTGCTGGTCCTCGAACGCGCAGACTCCCCCTTAGGCAAGCCGTTCGTCATTATGGAGAGAATCGCAGGGCAAGTGTTGTGGCCACTGTTGTTCGGCTCATCTGGGAAAGAACAGCAGAGGCTACTCACCTTGTTCTGCGACCGGTTCGTTCAATTGCATGCGCTGGACTGGCGACCCTTTGTGGACGGCGCGGACAGGTACGAGATGGAAGGCCCCCACGTCTTTGTGGACCAGTGGCTGGATACAGGGCGTGAGTTTCTCGCCCGCTCCCCTATGCCCGGTTTTCTTCCTGTCGTGGAGTGGTTGGAGAAACGACGGGACGGCGTACCCTGCCTGCGACCGTCGGTCGTTCATCTGGATTTTCACCCCGGGAACGTGCTTTTGCGTGGTGATGGGTCAGCCGTGGTCGTTGACTGGACCCAACTGGCCGTCTCCGATCCGCGTTTCGACCTGGCCTGGACGTTGCTCCTGGTAGGCACCCACGAAGATGCCAGGTGGCGCGACCCCATTTTGCAGGAGTACGAGCGGTTGGCGAGAGTCCGGGTAGAACAGATCGAATATTTTGACGTGGTCGCCTGTGTCAAAAGGCTGGTCAGTGTGGCCATCTCGTTGTCTGACGGGCCGGAGAGACTTGGCATGCGCCCCGAAGCAGTAAGCTTGATGAAACGGCAGATGGGTGCCATCAGGAAAGTCTACGACTTGCTGCTGGAAAGGACGGGCATAAAAGTGCCTGAGATCGAGGACCTGTTGGCGGCGGTTTAGCAGAGAAGACTTCGGAAGTCTCAGAAGACTTCCGAAGTCTGAGGTTTAGAAGGGAGATCGCGAAGCGATGGCTGTCAGAGAAGTGTTGAAACTGGGCAACCCCAGGCTGTGCGAGGTGTCCGCTCCCGTGAGCAAGGAGGAGCTTCCAGCGCTCAGGACCGTCATTCAAGACCTGCACGACACGTTGATGGACTTTAGGGCGGAGTACGGAGCAGGCCGGGCAATCGCCGCGCCCCAGATTGGGGTCATGAAACGGTTGATTTACATGCACGTTACCGAACCGGTGGTGTTCGTGAACCCTGCGCTCACTGCGCTCAGCGAAGACATGATGGAGGTGTGGGACGATTGCCTGTGCTTCCCGGACCTGCTGGTCAAGGTGCTACGGCACACGACCTGCCGGATCGTGTATCGGGATTTGGAATGGAACGCTCGCGCGCTGGACCTGGAAGGAGATTTGTCCGAGCTGCTGCAACACGAAGTAGACCACCTGGACGGTGTTTTGGCTGTATCCCGTGCCATTGATGGGCGTTCTTTTGCGCTCAGAAGTCAAAGACGCTTTCTGACGACAGCCGTTACCACTTGACATTATCTCCCAATAGTAGTATAATATAGAACAAATATTCTATTTTGGCGCAGGCCAACCGTTCAGCACTGTGCTGCTTCGGCCGTGGCATTGTGCTGATGGCGCTCACGTGGTACAATAGCCGCCCGCGATGGTCTCGATGCGCGACTCGCCGATTTGCCGATTTGCTGATTTGCCGATTCGCACATTCGCCATTCGCCATTCGCAATTCGTAATAAGGGGAAGAGAGTTGGTACACGGTAGGCAAGCATATACCGAGGCGGACATCCAGGTCCTGGAGTACCCGGAGAACATCCAGCGCCGGCCCGGCATGTACGTGGGCGGGAAGGGCGCCTCGGCGCTCCATCACCTGGCCATCGAAGTGATTGACAACGCGGTAGACGAGGCGCTTGCCGGCGCCTGCGACCGCATCGAGGTTGTCATCCGCGCCGATGGCTCTATTGCCGTCTCCGACAACGGGCGCGGCATCCCGGTGGGCATGCACCCGGAGAAGAACAAGCCGACGCTCGAGCTGGCGTTCACCGAGCTCCACGCCGGCGGCAAGTTCGAAGAAGGCTCCTACTCCACCGCTGGCGGCCTGCACGGCGTGGGCATCAAGGCCACCAACGCCCTCTCCACCTGGCTCGTCGTCACGGTCAAGCGCGACGGCGTGCTGTACCGCCAGCGCCACGAGCGGGGGTTGCCGGTGACGCCGGTACACATCCTCGACCCACACACCGAAGAGGTCATCGGCGAAATCGGGGTACGGGGCGAGCAAAAAGCGATCAAGGAACACCGGGACAGGAGCATCGGGCTGGGCACGATCGTCGCGTTCCTGCCCAACCCCGAGTTCGTGGACGTGCTCGAGTTCGACTTCGCCACGCTCGCCCGCCGCCTGCAGACGGTCGCGTTCCTGGTGCCGGGCCTCACCGTGCACATCGTGGACGAACGGGGCAAGCGGCAGGAGCGGCAGGAACGCGAGTATTGCTACCGGGGTGGGCTGGTCGAGTACGTCGCATACCTCAACCGCGACCGCCAGGGCCTCCACCCTCCCATCGAGATGCAGGGCGACACGGAGGACGGCACGCAGGTCGAAGTGGTGCTCCAATACCACGTCGGCGAGGATGAGGAGCTCGTCTCCTTCGTCAACACCATCCCCACACCCGACGGCGGCAGGCACGTCGCGGGCTTCCGCTCGGCGCTGACCAAGGCCATCAACGTCTTCGCCGACGAGAAAAAGTTGCTCAAGCAGGGCGACGAGATCACCGGCAAGGACACGACGGCCGGGCTGACCGCCGTCGTCAACATCCGCATGCGCGACCCGCAGTTCACCTCGCAAACCAAGACCCAACTGGGCTCTGACCAGGTGCAGGGGCAGGTGCATTCCATCGTCTACGAGGCGCTGCTGGCCCGCTTCCGCAAGAACATCCCGCTGGGTAAAAAGATCGTGGACCGCTGCCTGGCGGCCTCCCGCGCGCGCCACGCCGCGGCCAAGGCGCGCGAACTGGTGATGCGCCGTTCGGTGCTGGAGGTGGACGAGCTGCCGGGCAAACTGGCCGACGTGGCCAAAGGCAGTCCCACGGAACAGACGACGCTGTTCATCGTCGAGGGCGACAGCGCTGGTGGGTCGTGCAAGCAGGCGCGCGACCGGCGCTACCACGCCATCCTGCCGCTGCGGGGCAAGATCCTCAACGTCGAGCGCGTACGGCTGAGCAAGGCGTTGAGCAACCGCGAGGTCAAAGCCATCGTCGCGGCCATCGGCGCCGGCGTGGGCGCCGACCTCGACGTCGAGCAAATGCGCTACGGGCGCGTGGCGGTGCTGGTGGACGCCGACGTGGACGGCGACCACATCAAGACGCTGTTGTACACGCTGTTCTGGCGACTGATGCGCCCGATGGTGGATGCCGGCCGCCTGTACGTGGCGCGCGCGCCGCTCTATCTCTTGCGCAACGGGCGCGAAGGCCGCTACGCCTACAGCGACGCCGAGCGGGATCGCATCCTGGCCGAGTGGGGCGGCAAAGTCAAGGGAGATGTTGTGAGCCTGCCGAAGGGGGTGACCATCCAGCGCTACAAGGGGCTGGGCGAGATGAACCCGGAGCAATTGCGCCACACGGTCTTCCGCCTGGGCGACGGCGACGACCCTTCGATCAACGAGCACATCGTCCAGGTGACGGCGGAGGAGGTGCACGCCGCCAATGCCGCCGTGTCGCTGTGGATGGGCGGCAGCCCTGGACGGCGGCGAAAGCGGCTGATGCGATACTGGGATGGAACTGCGGTGATGGACGACAATGGGAACGGCTACGAAGACGAAGAACTGGACGAAGAATTGGTAGACGAGGATGATGAGGCATGAGTGCAGCACGGAGCGCCACGCAGGAGAAAACCCCGGTAGACGAGGCTGAGCCGGAAGAGACGGTCGAGCTGGCGGACGATATGACGAAGGCGTACATCGGCTACGCCCGCGAGACGATCACCGACCGGGCGCTGCCGGACGTGCGCGACGGGCTCAAGCCGGTGCAGCGGCGCATCCTGTACGGCATGCACGACCTGGGGCTGCTGCACGACCGCCCGCACAAGAAATCAGCTCGTATCGTCGGCGAGGTGCTGGGCAAGTACCACCCCCACGGCGACAGTTCCGTGTACCTGGCCATGGTGCGCCAGGCGCAGGAATTTGTGATGCGCGTGCCGCTGGTGGACGGCCAGGGCAACTTTGGCTCGATTGACGGCGACGCTCCTGCCGCCATGCGCTACACCGAAGTCCGGCTGACCGCCGCCGCCGAGACGGTGCTCCAGGACTTGAACATGGACACGGTGGACTGGATGGACAACTTTGACGGTTCGCTCCAGGAACCCACCGTGCTGCCAAGTGTGCTGCCCAACCTGCTGGTCAACGGCGTGGACGGCATCGCCGTGGGGATGGCCACGCGTATGCCGCCCCACAACCTGGGCGAGGTGTGTGACGCGCTGGTCCACGTGGCGCAAAACTGGAAAAAGCGCGAAAAGATTGCGGTGGACGACCTGTTGGAATTCATCCCCGGGCCGGACTTTCCCACTGGCGGCATCATCTACCGCTACCGCGACGACGGCGAAGGGCCGGTGGACTCGATCCGCCAGGCCTACGAGACGGGGCGCGGGCGCATCGTGATGCAGGCGCGCGTGACCACGGAGGACATTGGCGGCGGCAAGGCCAACGTCGTCGTCATCGAGATTCCCTACGGCGTGCTCAAGACCACCGTGCTCGAAAAGATCGCCAAAGAGGTGCGCGACGGGCGCATCGCCGGCGTGACCGACCTGCGCGACGAGTCGGACCATACCGGCATGCGCGTGGTGGTCGAGGTCTCCCGCCAGGCCAGCACGCAGGAGGTGCTGAAGCAGGTCCTCAAGTACAGCCAACTGCGCGAAACCTTCGGCGTGATCAACCTGGCGCTGGTACCCACCGCCGAGAACGGCGCGACGCGCCCGCTGTACCTCTCACTCCCACAATTGTTGATCTACTTCGTCGCGCACCGGCTGCAGGTAATCGAGCGCCGCAGCCGCTTTGAACTCGAAAAGCGCCGCGCCCGCCTGCACATCGTCGAGGGGCTACTGAAGGCGCTCGACATGCTTGGCCAGGTCATCGAGACGATCCGCCGCTCGCGCACGGCCGACACGGCGCGCGCCAACCTGATGAAGAACTTTGGCTTCACCGAAATCCAGGCCACCGCCATCCTGGACATGCAACTCAGGCGGCTGGCCGCGCTCGAGCGCAAACACCTGGAAGACGAGCACAAGGAGCTCAAGACGCGCATCAAGTACCTGGAGGGGCTGCTGCGCTCGGAGGCCAAACGGCTGGGGGTGATCGTCGAAGAGACGAGCGCGCTCAAGGAGCGCTTCGCCACCCCACGCCGGACGATCATCGTCGAGCGCGAGGATGCCACGGCCGGCGCCGGCGTGATCACGACCGAGGCCGACCTGGTGATGCCGCAGGAGCCGCAGATGCTGGTGCTCACGCCTGAGGGCATCCAGCGCACGGCCGCCTCCGGTTTCTCTTACCGGCCGGCCAAGGGGCTGAGCAAGCGCGCCGTGCGCGACGTGCACCTGGCGCACGTGCGGACCGAGCCGGGCGACGAGGTGCTTCTGCTCACCAACCAGGGGCGCGCTTGGAGAGGGACAGTGGGTTTCGTCCCGGCTGAGGGCGGTCCCACAGAACTGGGGCTGGAGCGCGGCGAGCTCGTCATCGGCATGGCCGTGTTGCGGCCACAGGCGTACCTGGTACTGGGGAGCCGAGGCGGGAAGATCAAGCGCACGCGCGTGGCCGACTTGACGCTCCAGGAGCGCACGTGGGGCACGGTGATGGGACTGGGCGAGGGCGACGAACTGCTGTTCGGCGACGTGGCCGGGGATGGGGCACACGTTCTATTCTATACCGCCGAGGGGCAGATATTGCGTATTGACGGCGACGCGGTCAACCCGCAGGCCACCGGCACGGCGACCGGCGTGGCCGGCATCGCGCTCAAGGCGGGCGACCGGCTCCTGGGCGGGATCGTCGTGCCGAAGGCGGCCGCCGACGGGAAACGGTGGCAGGTGGCGATCATTTCGACGGCCGGCTACGGTCACCGGGTACCCTTAGCCGAGTTCCCGGTGCAGGGGCGCGGCGCGCAGGGCGTGCGGAGCCTGAAAGCATCCAAGTCCGGCGGGAAGGTCGGGGGCGTGGTCGCCGGCCAGGGCGGCTCGATAGACGTGTACCTGTCCGACGGGCGGCGACAGCGGCTGGAGTGGAAGGACATCCCGGCCGGCGCGCGCGACGCGCTCGGCAAGCGCGTGGTGGAGGCCGGCAAGGTTGCCGTCGCCCGCGTCGTGGCGCTGCCCTGACCAGGTGCAAGCCCCCACTCGCCGCCCCCCCCCGCAAGCCCCCCACGCAGTGGCAGGGGCCTGGCGCAGCAGTGACTTGCCGAAGCAAGACAACTCCAATATGAGCGTTCACCCCTCCCGTACCAACGGGAGGGGTTATTTTCGCACACCCTGGTCCTTGTGGTGCCACGTTCTCCCCTTCCTGGCAGTTGACTTTTCCCGGAAATGCGGTACAGTCGCATCGCTGACCACGATCTCTGCGTTGACCAACCTCATACCGTGCAATCGTCGCTGGTGCTTCGGCAGGCTCACCCCGGCCGTACCAGGCCGCCGATCTCGACGACGTAGTAATAGCCCTGGTCCTTCACCTTGTCACAGAGCCTGTCGTAATAGGATCCGTCCTTGTCCCGCCCTGTATAGCGACGGTAGACTCCTGTTACCTCCAATCCTGTGAAACTGCGAACATCACCAAAGCGGCACATCAGTTCTCTCGTCAGATCGCTCTTCTCAGCCCTTATGCCTGAGAGCAAGCCGATGCATCTCCCGCCGTCGTTGTGCACAATAGAATAGGGATTCTTGGATCCTCTGTTGCGAACCAGGGTGATCTCATCTCCAGGTCGGACCTGTGTTGCTACAAATTGCTGATTGTCCCACTCGTAGCCAAACTTGCTTATGAATACATCACCCAGACTGGGGGCAACTACTATCTCACAACGTTGCGCCTCAGTCGGCTCAAATGTTTGTCGTTGCAGCAATCGTTCTTCGCGTTCGCCTCTGAGCGCGATCAGGATGTCTTCCGCACGTGTCATGCCCACGTACATGGCCCGCAGCTCCAGGTCAACGCAGTCTACCTTCATATCCGAACCGAACAGGATAACGGCGGGAAACTCGATCCCCTTGACCTTGTGGATCGTGGAGAGCAACACCTGTCCTTGTCCTCCTGCAATAGCCTGACTCCGGGCGACCACGCGCAGATAGTTGCCGTGGTGGCTGATTTCACGCACGTAAGCGATGAAATCGGCGATGGTGGCCTCGTGGCCGGCACCGGCCAGGAACTCTTGCGCCAGATACCAGAGTTCGTGTCGTTCCGGTGGCTGGTTACGCAGCCATTTCTTGAATTGTGGCCTGGACAACTCCTGCCCAAGCAACTCCAATATTCCCCTGGCCCTCTGACCCATGTGCTGATCTCTCAGGACATCTATCACCTCAGCGACGTCACGGCGTTCAACGAAGCGCGATTCCTCGCCCTGAACCAGCACAGAGAATCCGTCTCTCATCTTCTGTTGCAGATAGCTCTTGATCCAGTACACGTCGCGATTCGTGCGAGCCAGGATCGCGACGGTATCGTGCTGGGAGCGTCTGTCCGAAAGCCCCTTGAGATTGTGCTTCACCTCCCGTAACAGGGCCACCAGATCCGTTCCTGTCTCCCGCCACTCCGCTACGCCTTGCGCCGGACGGCATGGGGGCAGTACCTGGGACCCCTTGAGGCGATCCGGCAACGTGGCAATAACGCCCTGGGAGAAATTCACGATTGTCCTGGCGCTACGATAATTGAGCGTGAGGTCGAAGCGTATGGGGTTGAAACGGTGCGCGAATCTCTGAAAATACTCAACTGCATTCCCTTCCCCTCGTGCCCGTTCATAGTCATAGATGCTCTGGTCATCATCTCCCACGACCAGCAGATAGGTTTGCCCACCGGCGGCCAGGTATTCCAGGAGGCCGTAACGCGCTCCATGTACGTCTTGGAATTCGTCCACCAGTACGTACCGATAGCGAGTGGCCACGTGTTGGCGCAGGGATGGATTCCCCCGCAGGAGCCTCTCAAATTCCTCAAACCAGTCCTTGTCGTCCAGGCGAAAGTTGTCCGGTACCAGGTGGAACTCTCGCAACGTCCCCAGCACAAAGGAGTGAAAAGTCGTCACCTGGATGCCTCGTGCCAACCCCCCATAGCCCAGGCGTCCCAGCAGATCCTGCAAGCGGTACCGTAACTCACTGACGACGGCACGGGTAAAGGCCAGAACCAAGATTTCACTTGCTTTCACGTTCTCCTTGTGGACCAACCGCACCAGGCGCGCCAGCAGTGTGTGAGTCTTGCCGGCACCAGGGCCGGCAATCACCATCAGGTGACGGTCCAACGGGGCGTCGTAGACGGCCCTCTGTTGGTCTGAAAGTCCGGGCTTGTTCCTGGCCGGATCGCCCTCGAGCAGTTCTACGAGGGCTTCCTCGCGCAACTGGCGCAAGATGTCGTCATCGGCTGGCAGATTGTCTCCGAGGAGTGTGAGCAACGCCTGCGGTGATGCCGCCTCAAAGTACTCTTCCACGAACTTGGGCAAGTGTTCCACATCGTTAACCAGGGCGGGAAGCGCCTCCAACGCGGCCAGGCGCAACATGCGCAGTTGGCCCTGTTCCCTAAATTCACTCAACACTGCCGCATCCTTGCCAGTCTCATCCAGGTCTATTGGACTGGGGTCGGTCACCTGGACCTCAAGCGCCATTGGGACAAATACGTCAGTTCGGCGCAGGTAACCCAGGCCACGGAGGAAACGAAGGATCACTTGCAGATGGCTGACACTGAATCCAATGCCGTGAGGCTCCGCTGCTTGCAGTGTGGCAGTGAGTAACTGCTGTGCGTCAATTTCCCCCACGTCTCCATTGGCCGATGTCTCGCTGCTCTGCTCCTGAGCAACGATGTTCTTCAAGCATTCCTTGACCAGAGCCGACAGGGCAGCCAACCATCGGTCCCAGTCTTTGCGGCGTAGGTTGAGGCGAAATCTCAGCCCAGTGGAGTCTGATTCCTGTTTCAGCCACACAATGCGCAACCCTCGCAGTAACCGAAGCACCACGAACACGCACCGGGGAAAATCACGGCGTTCACGTTGTGCCCGCTCCTCGCGTTCAGCAGCCTCAAGCCAGGTAAATTCCTCTGGCCTGAAATGCTCAGCAGCCACAGCCTCAAAGCGTTGTCTCAATTCGTCCCGGGTGTACGTGCGTTCGGCATCCAGGTCAAGATCATCGCCCAACGTCGTCGCTGCTGCCAGAGCCGCATTCAGCAGGGGCCAGTTTGTGGCAACTGCCCCACCACGGCTTTCCTGGGCACGACGATCAGCCAAAGGCAGTAGAAGCCTACGCAGGTACTGGATCGCTCCCCCCCTGACCAGTTCCGCCAAGTGAATAAAGAGTTGATCTTGTGAGGACAGATCGGCTGACGCTATGGCATCTCGGGCCTGGAAGTTGACGATCTGCTGTCCCCTGCCGACTGCCAGGCTTCGCAAGTAGTCGAGCAGCCGTTTGGCTTCCCGACCGCGTCTGGAACGAGCGGTACGCACTTGGGTGGGATCAATCTGGACTCCTATCTGAGCCGGTGCATAAAAGCCCACCTTGATCCGCCCCAGTTTCTCAAGCCAATACAGCCCTATACGCACCTGATTGGGTGTGCCGCTTCCGCTGCGAAGGCGATTGGCCAGTCGCTCTGACTGGATGCTACCATACTCGTCGGACGGAGAGCCTGCGCGTTTCCATTCTTCGACTAACAGGTCGTGCAATACTTGCAGATCGAGGGGGGATAAGAGGCCATCTTTTAGACGGTCCTGCATCTTGCGAAAATCCCCAGGTTCATATAGCAACCACGCTTGTGCCCTCTCGAGGCCAGCACGCCGCAGGCTCTCCGCCCCGCGTGCTGCACGCCCGATTTCCTGGACGTAATCCTCCAGGGAACTGGGGGGGCCGAAGTGGACGACCAAATGGATGTTGTCTATATCCATCCCCATGCCAAAGGCTTTGGTGGCGCACAGGACACATAGAGCGCCATCGCGGAATTGCTGGTAGGTCGCGGCCCGCACTTCGGGGGGGAGGCCGGCGTGGAAGGGGGCAGCAGCCAGGCCAGTTTCCCGTTTCAGCACGATAGCCAATTCTTCGGCCAGGTGACGCGAAGTAACAAACACCACTGCCCGGCTTGTCTCCGGGTTCAACTCCTGCAGCAACTCGATCAGCCGCTTTTCGCTGGTGGTACGATCTGACACGCTTTCCGCATAGATAGCGATCTCGGGCCTCAGAATGTCGTGTCGGTCTTTAGGATGGTGGATTGCCACGTTCAAAGATCTCCTCTAGTTCCCGCACCACCTGGGTGGGCAAGGTTGCGGAAAGAAGTAATACGGGCGCTACGGCGTCCGAAAACTGCATGCGCAGGCGTTGGGCCTCTTGCGCGGCGTAAAAGTAATCGGGACGGAAGTCGTGCCCCCACAGCGAGATACAGTGAGCCTCGTCGAACACCCAGTATTGAAGGCGCTGGTCACGACGTAACCGCTCCTCCAGTGCCTGACGGAAGCGGCGTGAGCGGAAACGCTCCGGTGCGACGAACAGCAGTTGGATCTGCCCATCGGCCAGGCGCTGGTAGATCTCATCCACCTCGCCCCGAGCAAGATCACTGGAGACGGCCTCTGCGACAAACCTGAAACCCCGTTGCCACAACTTGTGGCACTGTTCGTGCATCAGAGCACGGAGCGGCGATATGACCACTGTCAGCAGATGGTTGTGTGCTCCCTGCACCAGCGCCGGGAATTGATAGACGATGGATTTGCCGCCCCCTGTCACGGCTTCAACGGTCAGAGTCCTGTGTTGCTGGAGCATGATGCGCTCCAGATCTGTCTCCTGCCACGGATACAGGTCGCCGGGCAGGTCAAAGAGCTGACGGGCGATACCGCTCCACTCTTCCTTTGGAGGGACGCCTTTTCCTGCGGAGCGCCTCCACAGGTTCAGCCTGTCTTGGGCTGCCAGTTGCTGCCGTATACGTGAGGCGACCATGTCATCGAAATCCACGTCGAGTGGCTGTACGGTGAACCTGCCTATATCTCTCACCAGGTCAGGCGACAAACGGGAATCCAGGATCAGCAGCGGTTGCCCAGACAGCCGCTCGGCTGCCCACACAAAGGGAGCAAGTACATTGGAGTGTTCTTTGAGGCGCTCGCACAAAATGCTAGACAAAGACGGGGCACTGTCTTGGTCGGAGAGAGCCTGATCTTCTTCCTCTGTTTGACCAGGATCATCGTCGTCGAGGCCGGTCTCCTCCTCGTGTTCCGTGGCCTGTTCGGGTTGTCCCGGGGAGAATCCCAGTCTCTCAAATCCATCACAAATAGGTGGTGGAATCCACTCGGGCATATCCACCGGCCATGCTTCCACAACGACAATGTCGAACGGCTGATAGAGACCATGTGCCTGGGCATGCAAGACGTAGCCAATCAGTTGATCCTCGCGAGTGATAGCAAGCCCGCTGCCGTTTCTGATCAACCGTTCCATTTGGGTGAATAGCGTCCCACATGGTACACAGATGTTCTGTTCCCTTGCTAACGTCTGAAGAAGCCGGGAAACTTCCTCCTGGCTCCGCATAATCAGTAACACCCGTTTCTGCCGGGCCAGGGGCGCCACCAGGCCGGCGACTTGTCCCAGATACTCGGCCCGGTAAGGCGTCGCCGGGGTCAACCACAACTGATCTTTGAAGCGGCAAACGCGAATCCACTCACCGGCGTCCCCCAGAATGAATGTAGTGCGAGGCGTGTCTGGGGATCGGCTCTCCTGGAGACACTCTTCCAGGCTCTTCGGAATCACGTGCATTTCCCACCCTCCGTCGAAGGTTTTGGCCAGCCAGCTGCGCCATCCTGACGGCAGCGGTTTCCACCATCGTTCCATATCCTGTTCGGACAGGCCAGCTATCCACCTGTCGCCATGAGGCATCAGACGACGCCTGATTGGCCACGGTGGTTCTTTGCATCGCACACTCATTTTCGACTCACGTGTGGCTACTTCGGGACACACCCATACCACACGGTCGAACGCTTCCGCAGACAAACGCTCCATGAGCTTCTGATTCCGCAGAGCCACGTCCCAGGGCACGATCACACGCATAGTCTGGTCTTGACCCAGGGTATCGTGTACACGACTGTAGGCCAGCCTGATGGAGGCCAATAGGCTGGGATCCGACTCGATTAGATTGCGCGCCCAATCCGCCATGCAGTCCAGGTGTGGGCTTCGATGGCGCGTTTTTACTTCCCTGGCGAACGCACTGGTGTAAACCAGCAGATCGCCGGCTGGCGTCCCGATGCCCTTTTCTCCTTGTAGAAGGTGAGCCACCTGCGCCCTGTCTGGCTCTCCGATGTAGTGGCCGTAGGGGTCCCGAATGGCCGTATGGTCGCAGTCGGCAGCGAAGGGTAGGAGAGAGCGAGGAGCCAGTATCAGAACATGCTCATCGTCGGGAAGAGCACGAATAAAGTCACCCAATTGCTCAACAGGCAAGTAGTCACTCTGCAAGAGGCTCTTCTTTGGCCCAAACTCGTCATCCGGAAGGATGGACTGCGGGAAAGCGGCCAGATGATCACGGTGGCTGACGACCTGAGCGAGCAACTGGCCCAGTCCCGGGCCTGCCAGTCCAGCCCAGCGAACCAGTTGCTCCTCGGGCAGGCGGGCCAGGGCAATCATCTGCTGCCGCAACAACTGTAATACGTCTCGGGCCACTTTGTCGGCCCCACCTGGTCTTTCGGGGTGCAGCAGTCGCCGGTTGCAAGGTCTGAGGATCGCTTCCAGCACCAGCGTATCAATGACAGGGAGTTTGACGATCGGAGAATCTGGCTGAAGCCGCTCCAGGTGCTCCAGGTCCCAGGCGACGTCGTGCCCCACCAGCAGGGAGATGCTGGTATCGCCTGAAAGCGTTTGAACCGCCTTTTCGAACCCCTTCTGCCAACGCTGCGTCTTGCCCTGGCTGTCGCAAGCGCCGATCTCCCGAATCTTGCCGTGCTCGACCTCGACATCTATGGCTGCCACCTTGAGCTCAGCCAGCATCTGGTCCAGGACCTCCTCGCACAACCACTGCTGCACCTGGTCAGGTGCCAGGCGTCGCAGTAGGGCCTGGTTGGGCGAATGGTGCCAGGCTGCGCGTAGCTCGCTTCGGTCCATCAGGTGAAGCACTTTCTCACGCAAGGCCTCCGCCAGGCTCGGGTTGAGACGAGCAAGGAGGGTTTGCTCAAGAGTGTCCCAGGCGTTCTCTCGCATGATCTGGTATGCAGTTTGTGCAAGGGACCGGACTATCTCAGGATCGTGCAAGTCGTCAGTCAACAGTACTTGCACATCCTTCCTTCTGGGGCCATCCTGCGACCAGGAGAGATTGAGGTCATCTTGTGAACAACAGAGAATCTGAGTCGCCACGAAGATACGCCACATGGCCGGTGCATCCGGCTTCGCTGCCAGGTAGTATACTTGCCCTTCCAACAGCGGATGCCCCAGTCCGGTGGGACACCAACACATCATCGAGCGACACTGCATCTCATCCAACACAATGCACCCATCGCCATGTAGAACGGCCAGCACCGTCTTACCCTCACCTTGCCAATGGACGCTCCGCGCTATTCTGGTGCGCACTTCGGGTTCGAAGGCAACCAGGGGCCATAGGGTTTGCTGGTCCAGTCGCACCGTACTCAAGAAGACACGCAGGGCTTCCTGGCCTTCCTTGAGACTTCCGGTACCCTTTGGCCCGTATGCCCAGAATCGGTAGACACCTTCATCAACCCCCCTGATGCGCACATAGCCCGTTCCCGGATGATTGTAATCCAGTACGCCGGTCAATTCCCTCGACGCGGGCTGCACATCACGGGCTTCTATTCCAGCCTCTGACGACTCTGGCGCGGGTTGTACCTCGTAGGCTTCTAAGCCATTCTTTCCCCGCGGGCGGGGCCTGGCCAGGAACGATACGCGCATTCCACTGCGCAGCAGCCCGGACGTCACGTTCGTCCTGTGCACGAAATACGAGACAGCGTCATCTCCACAAATGACGCCAAACCCACGTTTCGTGTTGAACCAGTCAATGTTGCCCAGCAGTCTGACTTGCGGCATGGCGAAAATAATCCCGATCCTGCCCCAAGTTCCGCATCCCTT
>Ga0172363_10000542_pt1 | contig 28870 bp, 26 predicted proteins | sample LakKivs2_kivu2a2_FD_114541 | JGI IMG/M metagenome (GOLD analysis project Ga0172363, IMG submission 114541) | Sediment microbial communities from Lake Kivu, Rwanda - Sediment s2_kivu2a2 | ecosystem: Environmental > Aquatic > Freshwater > Lake > Sediment | place: Rwanda: Western Province, Lake... | reverse complement strand
GAGGTTCGGCGTGGAAGAATTCGTGGCGGATGGAGTTATTGTCTTAAGGTTGACTACGATAGGCTCCACAACCTCAAGAACTTTGGAACTTGTTAAAATGAGGAGAACAAAAATGGAGGGAGGCTCGCATCCCCTGACCATAGGACCAAAAGGTCTTTCCTTAAAAGAATAATTTTATTTCATATATCAAAAATTAATTTGATATGTAAAGAGCCAAATAGCCGTTACTTAAATCCTTTTCACATTTTCCCAATTCCACTTTCTTTCCCGTAGAGCCTGATATCACTCCAGAAAGCATTCCCCTGAACATCGTGAAGTCCACCTCGTTAGCCCACTTGGTCCATGGGAAGTAGTTAACGTATATTTTATATTTTTCTTTATCCTTTTCAACCCAGATATCTCCGAATCCCAAGGCCGGGAACAAATCCATTATAATCTTGGCCGGGTCATCATGCTTTGAAATTTCGGCCAATTTTTTTCCGAAGTCAAAACTAACGTTCCAAAGAACATCCAGACCTCCTTTCAGCTTCTTCAATTCTTTTTCAAGAAGGTACATTAGGCTTGATTCCAAAAGCATATACCTTTCACCATCGCCTGTTATCACACCTCCCTTCTGTTTTATGAAACCAGAATTCAAAAGCCTTTCAAAGGAATTCGTGGCAAACTTGGTGGGCCTGATTTGGTTTATTTCATTGTATTCTCTTTGCAATAATTCCAAACCAGAAAGGTCTCTCTCTTTAAGAAATTTTATTTTTTTCTCTATGAAATATTTCTCAGGAGCGCATACTATTTCACAGTGGTCGTCACCCCTACCTTGACATTTAGTTTGAATACCTTCTATTGTTGGGTCTCGGAAAGCATATGAGAGCATACCTCCACCGGTTCCATTACTAAGAATATATCCTAATCCATTTTCATGACAAACTATCCAGTCTTTAGCTTTGAGAGCAAATTTTTTGTTTTTATAATCTATTTGATGTGTAATTTTGCTTGCACAAACAGATTCCAAATAACGAACAAAAAAATAAGAAAATTCTTCATGCGCTTTCTGGTTCTCAGCCGAAGGGTAACGACAAATAAGAGCATACCTATATCCAAATTTTTTCCCAGCAGAATAAAGAATTTGTTCTCCCCCTTTTCCATATTTTTCTTTTATCCCTTTTTCCAATTCAGATATTATAAATTCCGGGAAAAGTATCTCCCTTAAATTAGTTACTTCCCTTTCTATACTCAATTTCCAAAAAATAAATCCGGGATATTCTATTATTTCATTTCTGGATAAAATAATATTTCTAATAAACCAAGTGACAATTTTGTCTTTGACTACCATACTATATTATATGTTTTATTTAAAAGATAATAATTCTATTGTTACTTTTGGCAAATCTTTTATCATTCTTTTCATAAGTGTTTTTTGTTCCTGTTCGCTAACTATCAAATCATAAAGTATTCTTCTAAACGTTTCACTTCTGGAAGCTATTTTTATTGAAAATTCAAGCAAATAATAATTGAAAAACATTTTTCTAAATTTGCTAGATTCTATCAAGTTATAGCCGTATTCCTTTCTCCACAAGTCATCAAACAAACTTAAATTATTTTTAACTATAGCTTCGCAAGCCAATTCAGCCGACCATAAGGCATAAGTTATTCCTTCTCCTGTTATAGGATCTACGTGTCCGGCAGCATCCCCTAAAACAGCCCATTTTTCATCGCAACATGAAATTTCAAAAAATTTTGGGTCTTTCGCAAGCGGTATGATAGCGCCCCATTTAGAAATTATTTCAATGTGAGGATAATAAAAAGAAATAAAATCTTCGAAAATATTTTTCAAGTTTCTTGAATTCAAAAGTTCCATTCCTACTCCAATGCTTAAATGGTCTTCACGAGGAAAACACCAAGCATATCCCTGTCTTTTTTTAAAAAATTTTATAGTAGTATACTCATTTTTCTCACTCTTTGCAAAACAACCGTAACAAAAACCAAGGTTTTCTTTTGGAATAGGGCCAATAATTTTGCTACGAATCAAACTATTGGCACCATCTGCACCTATTATGATGTTTGATTTATAAATCCCATTTTTAGTCTTCAAAACCCATTTATCGTTTTTATTTTCAAAATCCATAACTCTTTCTTCTATTAATTTTGCTCCGTTTTCAACTGCCTTATCAAGGAGAAATTTATCAAGATGTCTTCTTGAAATACTCCAGCTACTTTTTTTACCTTCAATTATCACCTCTTTTCCATTAGGTGATATTATTTTAATTTCATTATCAGGAGATTTTCCAACAGGGATTTTATGCAGAATCGGAAACTTTTCTATGGCTAAAACGGATATCCCCCCGCCGCACGGTTTCTCTCTTGGATGAGAGTCGTCAAAAATAGTGGCTTGAATGTCTTTCTTGGCCAAGCAGTATCCTAGATAGGCGCCGGCAGGGCCGCCGCCAACTATGATTATGTCTTCCGTGATTAATCGCCTTATATAGTTGGATTGGGAGAGATTTAAATTCCTGAGACAATCCACCAAGCCAGAACTGAAGCCAGCAAAATGAAAAATTCCCCGTCCACGAATACGCCGTAATACCACCATGGGCTTTTTTCATGTTTTTCCGCCTTCTTGATGAAAACGGCTATGTAAATTAGAACCGGCAAAAATACCAAACTTTTTATACTAAAACTCATTAGTGAAATCCAAGTCAAAAACAAAAGAAAAAGTATGAAGAAACAAATCCTCTTTGTTTTTTCTATCCCGATTTTTTCCGGCAAAGTTCTTATCTTGTATACGGAATCTCCTCTCACATCCTTTATGTCAAAAATTATTACATTTGAAAGAAGCTGAAGTGCAAAGAAAATGTAAATCAATAGTAATAGAATATCAAATTCTTTGAAGAAACCCCCGACCAGAAGCGCGCTGAACCCCCACGAAAGAGAAACTATCAAATTTTTTATCAGGAAGAACCTTTTGAAACGGAAATAGGAATATATGAAAGCCCCCATTACAGGTATTATTGTAAACAGCAAAACGTATAAATTAGAATGGAACGCTAGGTACAAGGCAATCACGTACAATAAAATTGAAATTATAAAAATGCCTCTGCCGTATTTCTGGATGAATATATGCCTTTCTGGGATGTTTATGCTGTCTTCACTGGAGTCCGTCAGCCTGTTCAGATTGTATACGAGAAAAGAAGCGGAAAATGGTATGAAGAGCAAATCCCAGACTATTGGTTTTTTCATCAGGAAAATCGTGGCCAGCGCCACTATCGCGGCACCGAGGGAAAGGTAAATGTTTGAATATACAAGAAACTCTAAAACCCTTCTCACAGTCTTCATAATTATAGAAAAGTGTATAATTACTTAAATAGCTGAAACTTAAATTTCAATATGGATAAAATGAAGGTCACGCCATGGGAAGTAACGGGAAAAATAGACTATGAAAGGCTCATAAAGGAGTTTGGGACGGAGCCTCTTTCGGACAAGATTGCAAATAAAATAGAGGAACTTGCAGGCGAATCCCACCTTTTTCTGAGGAGAAAAATTTTCTTCAGTCACAGGGACATGGACTGGATTCTGAAAGAATACGAAAAGGGAAACAAGTTTTACCTTTACACCGGGCGCGGTCCTTCGGAACACACGCACTTGGGCCACTTAGTCCCGTGGATTTTCACGAAGTGGCTCCAGGACAAGTTCTCTGCAGAATTATGGTTCCAGATGACCGACGATGAAAAATTTGTTTTCAAGCCTAAACTGACGCTGGAGGAGACGAACAAGTTTTCCTACGAGAACGCTCTGGATGTGATAGCCCTCGGTTTCGACCCTGAAAAGACTTTTATTTTCTCGGACATAGACTACGCCAAAACCCTTTACAAGGAGTCTTTGAAAGTAGCGAAGAAGATTACTTTTTCAACCGTAAAGGCGGTTTTCGGTTTCAAGAATGAATCAAACGTGGGTCAGATTTTCTTCACGAGCATGCAGGCAGTCCCAGCCTTTTTGCCCTCGGTGAAGAAAGGAAAAAACGTTCCGTGTTTGATACCCTTAGCCATAGACCAGGACCCGCATTTCAGGGTGGCCCGGGACGTTTTGCCGAAAATAGGTTATTACAAGCCCGCTATCGTTCATTCAAAATTCTTGCCGGGTCTCGGAGAGGGAGGAAAGATGTCGGCCTCGCAGCCTAATACATGCATCTTTACAGTGGACAAACCCGATGTTGTGAAAAGAAAGGTTTGGAACGCCTTCACGGGAGGAAGAGGAAGCCTGGCGGAGCAGAAGGAGAAGGGAGGAAATCCGGACGTATGCTCCATCTATCAATATTTCTATTTCATGTTTGAACCAAACGACGAGAAACTGGAATCATTGCGAAGCGAATGCAAAACCGGAAAGAGAATGTGCGGCGACTGCAAGAAGGAGCTCACGGAGAGAATCAACTCTTTCCTTAAGGAGCATCAGGAGAAAAGAGAGAAAGCAAGGAAAACATTGGACAAGTTCGTTTTGAAAGACTAGCCTTTAGCCACTCCCAGCGGAACCATTCTTGCGACCTTGAGCGAAATCCCGGCCTGATGAACCGATTCTATGACTTGGTCAATGTCTTTGTAAACTTCTGGGGCCTCTTCCGAGAGAACCGAAGGATGCGTGGAACGGACGGCCTTTCCCTGTGCTTCAAGTTTTCTCTGGACTTCGGTCCCCCTGAAGGTTCGCAGGGCCTCGTTCCTGCTCATCACGCGTCCCGCGCCGTGGCACGTGGAATAGAAACTTTCTTCGGACTTTTCACTGCCTACAAGAATATAAGAAGCCGTTCCCATGGAGCCTGCTATCAGGACGGGATGGCCCACCTTTGAATAAACTTTCGGGACAAGGGGATGGCCTGCAGGCAAAGCGCGGGTCGCGCCTTTCCTGTGGACGTAAACTTCCCTTTGCTTTCCGTCTATCTTGTGTTTCTCAAGCTTGCATATGTTGTGGCACACATCGTAAATAGTTTTCATATCCATTTCTTCCCAACTCAAGTCAAAAACTTCTTCGAAAGTTTCCCTTATCCACGAAGTCATCACAGTCCTGTTTACGAAAGCGTAATTGACAGCGCATTTCATGGCGGCGAAATAATCCTGACCTTCCTTTGAGTTCGTGGGAGCGCAAACTAGTTGCCCATCAGGCAACCAAATTTTGTATTTTTTCACCGCGCTTTCATGAATTTTCAAATAGTCCGATGCGACCTGATGGCCTAGTCCTCGTGAGCCGCAGTGAAGCATTACGATGACCTGGCCCGGCTCATCTATTCCAAAGGCCTTAGCGGTTTTCTTGTCATAAATTTCGTCAACGGCCTGGACTTCAAGAAAGTGGTTGCCGGCCCCGAGAGTTCCTAGTTGTGGAAATCCCCTTTTCATAGCTGAGTCGCTGACCTTTGAAGGGTCGGCTCCTTCCATGCAGCCGTTCTCCTCCATCCTTTCCAAGTCTTCCTCCGTTGCGTATTCGTTTTCCAGGGCCCACTGAGCGCCATTCACGAGAATGTCATTGAGTTGTTCCTGATTAACTCTTAGTTTTCCCTTTGCTCCAACTCCGCAGGGAACGTTTCGGAACAAAACGTCTATGAGTATGCGTATCCTCTTTTCAACCTCTTTTCTTTCAAGGTTGGTCTTAATCATTCTTATTCCGCAGTTTATGTCAAAGCCTGTGCATCCTGAAGATATTACACCCTCATCCTTGTCGAAAGCGCCGACAGCTCCCATCGGCAGTCCGTAGCCAAAGTGTATGTCCGGTGCTCCTATTACCGGCTCGACAACTCCCGGAAGACAGGCCACGTTAGTCAGCTGGACGAGAGCGTCGTCCTCGACTTGGTCTACAATGAACTGGTTTCCGTAGACGATGCAGTCAGCTTTCATCTCCTTTCTTGAGCTTTTCGGGATTTTCCATTTTACCGGGCTTATTTTTTCAATTTTCTCTTTCATAGTATCAACTTAGCATTTCAATTTTATTTAAAGTTAAATATCACAGGCCACGCGGGCCTTGTAGCCTTTTTTCGTCTTCTCAACTTTGAAGCCGTAAAGCGTTATGCCTTTCACTACCGTTCCTCCTTTCTTCTGCGAGTATGGTTCACCCCAGATTTTTCCTTCAGCCACGAACTCATTGTCGGTTTTTGAGACTTTGATCTCAAACGTAGAGAAGAACATTTCGTTTGCATCCGACTCTGTGAGAAGCTGAGACAGCCATTCGTAAAGGAGTTTTTCCGGGTTTTCGGCTTTAACCGAGACCGCAATCAGGTCCTCTGGTTTAACCTTTTCCCTCTGGCAGACCACGTCAAAGAGGGCCATGCTAGACTGCTCCAGAAGTTCTTTTAAGTCTCGACCCTCGGCCTCAAACATAACGTCCGAGGTAAGGTCCTCCACGAATTTGTATTTTTTAGTCATGTCAAATCCTTAATATTCTTTAAATTGCTATTAATTTATTTAATAACTCTAAATAATAAAAGGAGGGGATATTATTCCAAAGGCAAAAGCACCATACAAAAGGGGATACGAGCACAGCACGGAAAGGGGCAGGGAGACAACTGTAATGTGCAGCCTCTGCGGCTCCAAGATTCCCAGATGGAAATGCATAACTAGGAGAAGAGGTTTTCGTATAACTGACCCTCTCTTGAGAAGGGAACTGGACAGAAGGAACATACACCTCTTGGACAACAAGCAGTACGTGTGCCCCAAGTGCGCAAGATTTCACAATGTCGTTAGAAGAAGCAGAAGATAGGGATTAAAATGGACCTTCTAAAGGGTTTAAGGGGGACTTTGAAAGAGAAGCCTGAAAATAAAAAAATAGAAGGTGAAATGAAGTTCGTCATAAAAATTCCCGACAAACTTATAGTTTTCCCAAAAATAGAAGAAATAAAAAATTTTAAAATTTCTTATCCGCTTCTCGAGCCTTTTTCTTATGTCAGTGTAAGATGGAGCGAGAGCGAGGGCGGACTTTTGTACAGACTTCAAGAGCCAAAACTGAACGAAAAGGAAATTGAAACATACAACAAGATAACGCAGAGTTTGATAGAGATAGTCGATGTTCACTTGTCTTCAGTCAAGAAAACAGACAAGGCTTTTGAATATCTGGAAGAAAAGGTAAAGAGCATATTGGAAGAGATTGAAATTTCTCTGGACGAGGTTTCCTACAACAAGATAATGTACTACATATACAGGGACTTCGTTGGGCTTAATGAAATAGAGCCGCTTATGCACGACCCTTACATAGAAGACATATCATGCGACGGGCTAGGCATACCCATTTACGTCGTGCACAAAAAACTCGGCTCAATAGAGACAAACGTGGTTTTCAATGACAAAGAAAAACTGAAAAACTTCGTGGTGAAGCTTTCAGAGAGGTGCGGCCGTTACATAAGTTACGCGGAGCCGCTTCTTGACGGGGCTTTACCGGACGGAAGCAGAGTTCAGGCTTCTCTGGCAGAGGACGTCACGACAAAAGGCCCGACGTTTTCCATAAGAAAGTTCACGGCAGAACCTCTCTCACCAATAGATTTGATAAATCTCAATACGGCCTCAGTTGAAATAATGGCATACCTGTGGTTTTGCATCGAATCAGGAATTTCACTGCTTATTTGCGGAGGCACGGCTACAGGGAAAACTTCTTTGCTTAATGCAATAAGCCTTTTCATACCACCCGAATTCAAAATAGTTTCGATAGAGGATACGAGGGAACTGCAGCTTCCTCATGAAAACTGGATACCTTCAGTGACGAGAATGGGTTTTGGAGCAATGGAAACTACAGGAGAAAGATACGGGGAAGTGACGATGTTCGACCTCCTGAGGGAGTCATTCAGACAGAACCCCGATTACGTTATAGTGGGTGAAATAAGGGGCAAGGAGGCTTCCGTTATGTTTCAAGGCATGGCTTCAGGCCACCCTTCCATAGGAACAATGCACGCGGCAGGTGTGTCCACCGTCATAAAAAGATTACAGTCCCCGCCAATAGAGCTTTCCCCAAGCTTGGTTGAGATTTTGGACATGGTCGTAACGCTTGTCCATGCAAAAGAAAAAGGAAAGTCTGCAAGAAGGATAAAGAGCATTGAGGAAATAGAGTCAGTAGAACTAGACGGAACGGCAAGAACGTCCTCCGCTTTTAGATGGATTCCTTCCAAGGACAGTTTTGAGAAAGGGGAGGGAAATTACACCTTAAGTAAGATAGCACATTTCAAGGGAATATCTTCGGCAGACGTGAACAAGGAAATTAAAAACAGGGAAAAAATAATCAGATGGCTTGTTGAAAAAAACATAACTCACTGGAAAGAAGTAAGCAAGACTGTTTCACGTTACCACATAAGTCCCGAAGAAGTTTTAAGGGATATACAAAAGATGAATTAAAAAATAAAGGAAATAATTGTAGTGTGATTGTTTATGGAAGAAAGAGTAAAGACAAACATATCCGGTCTGGATGAGATACTGGGCGGAGGATTTCTTTCAGGGGATTTAATTCTTCTCACGGGCAGTGCCGGCACAGGCAAGACCATAATGGCGTGCCAGTACCTTTACAATTCCATCAAGTTTTTCAATTCTCCGGGAATATTCGTCTCTTTCGAGGAAAGGCCCGAAGACGTGAAAAAACATATGCAAAACTTCGGCTGGTATTTTGACAAGTACGAGGACGAGGGAATGATAATTTTTGTCAAGTACGACCCATTGCACATAGAAGACATTTATGGTTTAATAGAGAATAACATACATGAAATCGGGGCAGAGCGTGTCGTCATAGACAGCATAACAGGTTTGGGACTGAACATAAAAAATCCTTCGGACCTTAGGTCTTCCATTTTCAACGTAGGAAGAATGTTAAAAAAATCAGGCTGTACGTCTATCCTTACTTCGGAAATCCCCACAGGAAGCCCCATGCTTTTAAGCACCTTCGGAGTTGAGGAGCACGTGGCCGATGACGTAATAGTTTTATACAGGGTACCAAGGGAGACCAGTTTCGCCAGAGCCATACACGTGTGGAAAATGAGGGGCTCTGTGCACTCGGAAAGAATACACCCTTACGCAATAACAAAGAACGGTATAGTCGTGTATCCGAAAGAAGAAACAAAAGTTTTTTACTAATAAGGTGTATTTGTTGCCAAAATTGAATTTCAAAAAGATTTCTGTAATTATTTTTGGCAGACTTGCCGACAAGTATTCAAAGAGATTCGAGCCTCTCAGGAAAAAAATAAGCGAATCCGGAATAAAAATCCTCTCCAGAACATACATTTCAATAATTTTTTTCTTTTCCTTCTTTTCCTTTTTCATATCCTTGCCTTTAGTTTATTTGTTCTTGCTTTTTTTCCACCAGGAGTATCTGATATTCACTCCAGTAATTTCTTTGGGTGCGGCAGGGGCAGCTTTTGCTGTTGTTTATTATTTTCCATATCAAAAAGCATTTTCAAGAAAAAGGAACATAGAATTTAACCTGCCTTTTGCGATAAACCACATGGCCGCAATAGCAACTTCCGGCGTACCTCCCAAGATAATATTCAAGCTTTTGGCCGAAGTCGGTGAGTACGGGGAAATAAACAAGGAAGCCTCCAATATTATAAGGAACGTGGAAGTGTTCGGGCAGGACATAACCACAGCAATCCAGAATGTTGCTTCAAACGTTCCTTCAAAGGATTTCAAGGAACTTCTGTACGGGATTCTGTCCACCATAAAGACAGGAGGCAGCCTGAAGAACTATCTTCAAGTCAAGGCAAGGGAAGCCCTTTTCATATACAGGATAAGAAGGGAGGAGTATCTCCAAGCCCTTTCCACTTACGCCGATTTTTACACAGCCGTAATGATTGCAGCCCCTCTTTTCCTGATATCAATACTGGCCATAATGAACGTGGTCGGCGGAACCGTGGAAGGCATGTCAGTAAAGGACATGATGAATCTAGGTATTTATCTCGTAATACCAGCCACAAATATAGCCTTCATACTTTTCATACATTTCACGCAGCCTGAGCACATATGAGTGATTTCATGGAATTAAAAAACCTGAGAAAAAACATAGAAGATTGGTTGGTCGTATCAAGAAAAAGGGAGTTCTTTGTTTTAGGCTCTCTAGTTTTAGGCGTTTCGATAATTTCAGTGAACATCTTCTTTCTGAGGGAGCTTGTTCAAGTTTTCACCTTACTTAATATGGCAGGGGCGACCCTCGTTTTGGGTCCTGCGACAATCATAAAGTACAAGGAATACAAGGACACGAAAGAGATTGAGTCAGCTTTCCCCGATTTCCTGAACGATGTGGTCAGCGGAGTCGAGTCCGGAATGACTTTGCCTCAGTCCATAGAGTCTGCTTCCAAAAACGAATATGGCACGTTATCCATCCATATCAGGAAAATGGCCAGCCAGCTGGACTGGGGAATACCTTTTGACCAAGTTTTAAGCATGCTGGCAAGGAATACGAGAAGCAATGTTCTCAAAAGAACCGTTGCCACCATAATAGAAACCCACAGAAGCGGAGGGAATATTTCTGACGTATTGAAATCTGTCGGAGAAAGCATAAGAGAACAGGAAAAAATCAGGGAAGAGAGAAAATCCCACGTATACTCCCAAATACTGACAGGTTACGTGATATATTTCGTTTTTCTTGGGGTTATAATAGGCTTGGAAAAATTCCTCATGCCCACTCTTGCCATCCCGGGTTCTGCGGAATTCAAAATAGGCCCCACTGAAGAAGTCGTATACAAGGATTTGTTCCAGAACCTCATATTGATACAGGGATTCTTCTCGGGCCTTGCGATAGGAAAAATGTCCGAGGGTTCTGTTTTGGCCGGACTGAAACATCTAATTGTTTTCATAGCAATAGGCTTCACGGCTTTCACCTTGATGCTCTGAAATAAAGGATTTTATTATTACAGAACAAAAAATAAGTATGGTATCTGGGAAGTTTGGTTTTTTTCTACTCACTGTAATAATATCATTTATAATTTTAAGTCATTTTTCTGAGGCAGCAGATTTAACTGACTGTACAGATATAACTTCACCTGGAGATTATTATCTGATCCAGGACATAACACCATCTTCACCTTCATTTGGTTCCTACTGCATAAACATTTTTTCGAACAATGTGACCTTCGATTGCCAGAACCACTTAGTACAGGGTGACAACATAGCAGATATCGGGGTTTATGTCTCCCGCTCCAGCCAGCAGACAACCAATATAACCATAAGAAACTGCAATGTAACTGAATGGGATGAAGTAAATTTGTACCTGGAAAATGCCAACAGAAACAATCTTATCAATATAACTTTACTATCAAGTCCAGATTACATACTCTATCTTTATAACTCAGATTACAATAATCTGACCAATATTACAGTTTCTGATAGCGACTACTACGGTCCTCTCCTTTACTACTCCGACTTTAATACTCTAACAAACTTCAAAGTTTCCGAAATCAACAACGGGGATTGTTTTTATCTCACCTACTCCAACAACAACACCCTAACTAATATAACTGCCTCTTCCAGCCCCTACTCCGGTTTCTGGATTAAATACTCCAACAACAACACCCTAACCAACGTCACCGCTTTTAACAACGGCTACGGCATTATTTTTGACAGCTCCAACTCCAACGAAGTTAAAAACTCGGTTTTCCAGAACAACTCAATCGCGGGTATTTGGATGTATGCTACCGGGCAGATCGGAGCCAATCAAGTCTACAACTGTCTCCTGAACAACACAGATAATATTAACTTCGAATCTACGGTATATTCCAACCACTGGAACACCACGAACCAAATCGGAACAAGGATTTACGGCAGCGGAACACTAATTGGCGGTAACTATTGGACAAATTCCACAGGTAACGATTTTTCAGACACGTGCACAGATTCAAACTATAATGGTTTCTGCGATTCATCCTACAACGTAAAAGACAATAAAGCCTGTCAGGTAAATATGACTATTCAGCTACAAATTGCTGATACAGAAAATTTGGAAGACAGCTATACGAATATTACAGGCCCAGACACGACCTACGGTTCAAAAGGAAAATTTTTATTAAATGCCTCTAGCGATGGGGTGACCACCTACTCAAAAAATTACATAAAATTTAACATATCTTCCATAAAAGGAAGTCAAATAATCAACGCCACTTTAAGTCTTAATTCCAACAGCGGTTCTTCTCAAGCAACTGTTCACCTTCGCGAACTGAATAACGACACTTGGACAGAAGATACCATAACATGGAACAATGCCCCTCAGGAAGGAAACGAATTGGATGCAAAGGATTTGATTTCTGGCTGGAATTATTACAACGTGACTTCTTGGGTTCAGAACAGGTCCCAAGAGATGAAAGATAACGTTAGTTTCTGTTTTTACAGTCTCAACGATGTGGGAGTCGGTTTATCAATTTCAGACCCGAACACAAAAGAGAGCTCATACAAACCTTACCTAAAAATAACCTACACTTCATGTTCCAACAATACTGACTATCTGCCTTTGAGCGACGAATACGTAGGTTGCGGCTACTACGTCAACAGCAACCTGAACCTAGATCACGATATAACCGGCTGCACAGGCACGATTTTCTACATAAACGCCTCTGACGTAACACTAGACTGTCAGAATCACTACTTGCAAAGTAGCGGCTCCTACGGCATAAACAATACGGGCTTTGGTAACGTGACCATAAAAAATTGTATAGTGAATATGAGCAGCGGGAGCAGCGATTATGGAATTTACTTTGTCAGCGGGGCAGACAATGGAACCTTAGATGGTAATACTGTTACAGTAGGATACGATGATGCAATTTATCTCTCATCCAATGATAATAACGCGGTTTTCAATAACACAGCAACAGCCGGTCATATGGATGCAATTCACCTAGAATCAAGCTCCAACAATAGTGTATTTAACAATATTGCAGAGGCAGAATTTTCTGCTATAAGCCTCTACTCAAGTTCCGACAACATTATTTCTAATAACAACGCAACGGCAAGCGGTAGTACTGCAATTTACATCCGCGAGAGTTCAAAAAACAATATAACTAACAACAGCGCAACAGCAAATGAGATTGAAGCAATCCACCTCTATGAGAGTTCCGACAACATTATTTCTAATAACAACGCAACGGCAGGCACTACTTATGCAATCTCCCTCTCCTTAAGTCCCAACAACATTATTTCCAACAATACTGCAACAGCTAGTGATTATGCGATTGACCTCAGTTTAAGTTCTAACAACAACATTATTTTCAACAACAACGTGACAGCAGAGAATACAGTAGTAATTGGAATCTACTACGTCTCCAACAATACCATAACAGGAGGCTCTTATATGGCAAATAATAGTGATTATAAACTTGAAGAGGGTTCTACAAACTCATTCAGAGACACCAACTTCACGGCTCCAAGAGAAATTTACTTTTACGACACAACCAGCAGGTTCAACTACAACAATGCCACAGCAGGCGGGGTCTGGGTAAACACTTCAGTGAGCGCCGCTTCAATCCTGTCAAGAAAACTAATCTCTTGGACGCAGTCCCTTGTCCAGTGGAACGATACGAACACAACAGGCACGGGAATAACCGCGACTTACAACGTAAATGGTTTGCTTTCTGATACTTACTACAACGTTTACAACAACTCTGTTCTAGCTTACACTTTACAAACCGATTCAAACGGGGATTTGCCAAGTTTCACGATTTACCTAGGCTCAGAGCACGAAATAAAAGTGGAGGTCGCGGAAGCGGAAGTTAGTCTTACAGGTAAGGTTCTCTTCTGGGAAAATGCCACAGCGGTTTCTGGAGCCACGGTTGTTGCAAAGATTTATGATGGTCCACGGTTTTTAGTTCAGGGTTCAAACATAACTGATTCCTCAGGAAATTATCTAATAAAAATTTCTTATGATTTCCAGGATTACAAGACGTATCTTGCCAACATAACCGTGACGAAGGGCTCTTATCAAGCCTATCTAAAACATTATTTCAGGATGTAATCATGCACGGAAAAAAAACGGATAAAAAAGGAATTTCGATTTTCATATCGCATGTTATAGCAATAGCGATATTGTTTGTAATAATGATTCTGGTATCAGTTCAGTTTTACAATTACTATTATTCTGTTAAAAATGAAGTTCAGGAATCCCAGGCAAAAGTTTTGTCCCAGAGAGTGGCTAACGACGTACTTAACCTTTACACCAATTACAAATACTCTAATTACGAACTAAAAGAGGGAGAAAACAAAACTCTTTCAGAAGTTTACATAAACATTCCTGAAAAGATTTCAGGGAACAACTACATAATCAGCCTAGAGCAGCACGGGGAATTTTGGATAGAGGGCGGAATAGAAGGTGAGAGTTCGTCTGAAGAAGAAAGGCCTTACATGTCGGTGAGGGTGAAAATAGAGAGCAAGCCTTTGGTCACATATGACTATCCGATTTACAACCTTATCTCGGCAAATGTAAGCGGTTCTGTGAGGATGGCCACGAAAATAAAACTGTCTTACGTCAGGGAAAATGAAAACGGCGTTTTGAAAGACTATATAATAATGGAGAGAGTTCAATGAAAAAAGGTTTTAACCAGGTGGATTTGGTCTTTGCAGTGGTGACAATAATATTCGTCGTTTTTTTAAGCATATATTATTCCTCCCACTTCATTCAACCTTCTATGAACAGAGCAAGGTCTCTGGAACTAAAATATTTGGCAAAGGGCCTGAGCGATACTGTCTTTAACGATATGGGCGTTCCGGAAGAATGGCATTGGTCTTCCGACTTCGTTAAACCAAGTCTCGGTTCTTACATATACAGGGTTCCTGTTCATCTGAAGGAGTGGAACGGAACTGACAACGCGGGCGTTCTGGTTTTTGTTTACTTGGAAACAGAAGAGAAGGCTTACAACTCTTCCATAATCGTTTACGACGGAAACCAGACTCTTGATACAGAATTGAAGGATAAAGTAGACGGAGACAATGACGGATTCTTGGAAGAAGTTAACGTGACTTTTAATGTTTCCGTCCCGGCATATGGAGAAAAGCTGATATACATATACTATTCAAGAGACAATGAAACCTCTGCAACTTACCATTCCCTTTCCGAAGAGAACAACACAATAAACATAACTGAAATTTCCGAAGAAAGATGCGTGGGTTTAACCACTTCAAAATTAAATGCACTGGGCAACGTCCCTTTGAAAGAGGCAAGGGAAAAGTTCGCTACGGAATTTCCTTTTAGGCTTAAGGTGGAGAAGAGTGGGGAAAATTGGGAATACGGTTATGAACTAAACGAAGGCAACATGGCTTTGAATACCAAGAAAATGATTATGCAGAACTCTACCGGCCATATAGAGAGCGTGAGCGCGATAACTTATGTATGGAAATAAGGGAATTTCTTTCACTCTGGAAGCGATAATAGCGGGGTTTATCATAATGACAGCTCTTTTGTTCCTGTTCAGGCCGGCAAATGTTGAAGAGATTTATGACATAGGCGTTTCGGAAAGGGGTTACAACTGTTTGAAATACTTGGATGACAAGGGATTCTTGAGGGAAGATGCGATGAACGATGAAAACGAAAGCATAGGCAACAGGCTTCAGGATTGCTTAAGCGGAATGAATTACACCGTTCAAATCTGCAGGGTTGGATGCAATCCGGTTTCCATTCCCGAGAACCAGACCATAATCGTTTCAAGCTATTACATAGCTGGTGACGTCGACTCAGACCCCCTCAAAGTAAAGCTAAGCATGTGGTTGTAATGGCAGACGAACAAAGAAAAAATTGCGGTTATGAGAAAGGCCAAGTACTGATTATAACAGCCGTTATTGTAGTCTTGGTTTTATTCCTGATAAAAACAGAGTCCACCTATATAGGCAGCTATGATTTTTCAGATACAAACAACGTAAATGCTTTTGACAACATAAAAAATGAGCTAAAAAGGGCAGGAGAGATAACAGTATGGAAAGACAACTACAGTTCAGTTTATGATTTTTCAGATTTTCTGAAAGGAGAAAAAAACACAGAACTTTTTTACTCTATAGCGGATTTCGGGGGAACAAACCTAAATATAACAGTAGTGAACTTCCTTGATGAAGCGATAGAAAGCATAAACATAACTCAGAACCTTACAGACGAAGAGGATTCAATATCTTCCATAAATAAGGGAGGAAGCGATTACGTAAACTTTGTTTGGTCTCCGGGTTCAGAGACTGTTTTTGAAGTCAACGTAACGTATAAAGGTTCGTCTTCAGGAAACGTTACGAAGCAAATCTTTGTCGCGAGGGCTGGGCCGTTAAGGTACGTGACGGTTTTCTATGATTTGAAATTCAGTTATGACGATTCGTACATAGAGGATAGATTTTCTATTTCCGGAAAGAGGGAATCTTAAACTTTTTAAAATCTATTTAAATAGAAATATAGAAAATTAAAATAATGACGAGAAAAGGTATAAGCCCCTTAATAGCGTCCATTCTTTTGATAGCCTTCACAATAACCGTGGCCACCTTTCTCGCTTCTTGGTCCACGACTTTCGCCAAGTCCCAGACAGAAGAATTCTCAAGAGCGGGAGAAGACGTGACTTCAAAATGCCAGTATGCAAACCTTCAGGTTGAAACGGCAGTTTTTGACGACAGTGAAGACAAGATAGTTGCAGTCTTATGGAACATGGGTAAAACAGAGCTTTCGGATTTCCAGTTCCTTGTCTATTATTCTGACGTAAACATAACCACGTTAACGCCCACTGAGCCCAATAGGACGCTTTCCATAGGAGATTTTTACACTTTTACAGTTGAAAACGTGACTTCCACGCCACAAAAAATTCAGGTAAGGAGCATGTATTGCCCCAGGGAATCCATATTCACCTGCGTTTATTCTGCCGGAAAATTTAGCTGCTAATTTATTTATTGTAAAACTATTAATATTATGTCCAATAAAGGCATATCCCCTCTTATCGCGACAATACTTCTTATAGCCTTTGTCATAGCCGTTGGAGGGATTCTTTCCGGCTGGATGATATCCTTTACGAAAGAAAGAACTGAAGAAGCAAGAACAAAAGGAGAAACTGATATAAAGTGTTCTTATTCTAGCCTTTACATTTCGGATGCGAACTGGAACAGTTCTCAGACAAAACTTTCTTTGACAGCGGAGAACACAGGAAGCGAGGACCTGACGGATTTCAGGATGATAGTTGTTTACAATAACAACAGCGCATTTACTTTGCTGGCCACGCCTGCATCCACCGCTTTGAATCCGGGTGACGTGGAGGTTTTTTACAACGATACGGTAAGCGATTGTGATGATATAAGCGAAGTTATTCTCAAATCAAACACCTGCCCCAACGACGCAAGGGACAGCATACTGCAAACAGACATAAGTGATTGTCCATAGGTGCTGATTATGTTTGGTCTAAAAGGCATCAATCCTTTTTTAGCTTTCATTCTGGTTTCGGCTATTTCAATAGCGGCAACCGTTTTGATTCTAAGATATTGGGACACGTCTTCTGAAAAAATAGAGAATTATGCAAAAATAAACGAGGCCAAGGGAGTCTTGAATTCAATAAACTCTGCCATAAAGGAAGTGGTTTTTGAGGGCGAAGGCTCATCAAGAAAACTTTCTTTTTCCACAAGAGGAGGCGAGTATAGAGTATCTTCATCAGAGGATTCTGTAACGTTCGTAATGAACAGCAACGAAGAGTTGCTTTCACCGTCCAATTTCATGGAAGGGGACCTCCATATAGAGGCATACAACAACTATACGGTAAAAATGAAACTAAACTACACGAATATGGACATAGTTACCGATGAAAGATGGTCTTCCGGCTCGTTCGGTCTCGTGATAAAGAATAACGGAACTTCCACAGGGAAAGCGAAAATCGTTTTTGAGATAACATGAATTTTATATCATCAAACTAATTATTATTATGCACAAAGGACTGAGTCCCCTCATATCCCTGATTCTCGTTGCCGTTATTTCAATAGCGTCCATTGTACTGGTTTTGAGGATAGGGAATCCGCTTTTGGAAAGGATTGAAGAGACTTCCACTTTCTCAGAGGCAAAGGACATAATGAACCAGATAAACTCTGCCGTAAAGGAAGTTTCTTATGAGGGAAACGGAAGCTCCAGGAAACTAAACATATTGGTTAAAGGCGGCGAATACAGGGTTTTACCGGATGAAGACTCCATAGTTTATCAAATGGAAAGCAGGTACGAACTTTTCTCCAAAGGAATGTGGAAAAGTGAAGGCGACTTGGTGATATCCACGGGAGCCGATGTAAGCGCCTATGAGGCCGATGTGACGGGAGACGGGAAAGATGAACTGGTTCTGGAGAATTCCTATGTACTTTTTGCCGTCAACAAGACTGGAAACGAGACTGACCCGGAACCTTTGAATACAAAATACCTCATAAAAAAACTGCGGATAAAGGACTCGAATTACAACGTGACTCCGACAGATTCTTCCATAAAGGTCATTGATTTGCCAGATTCTTCTCTAGGCACAGGCTATACAAAACTTCTGGGGACGGGAAGCCATCTGAACGAGGGAAGGATAAAACTGAGCATGACAACCGATTCGGGAGAAAGCTACCAAATTACGTATACACTTGGGGCCAAATCAGATTTCGTAAGAGCAAGCGTAAGCTTCGATGAAGAAGAGAAGAATTCTTCGGTTTTCAATGCGATAGAATACGAATTCTATTATCAGGAAGATGCGGATGAAACGACCTGCACGGGTGAACCGTGCGACGGGAACTGGAACACGTGTTTGACGCAGTATCATTATTCTAACTATACCAAACCGTCTGGCGTAATGGGGGCCATATGGCAAACGAAAGACGGGAACGGAATCAGGAACATTACCATACCCCAAGATTGCTGGGATTATGACAGCAACAAAATAATCTTGCAGGCTTGGGGTAATGAAGAGGATTCAAACCACTATTATTGCTATAACGGAACTGAATTCAAGGAGATAGGTTATTATGCAGGTTATAATAATCTTTGCGAGGAGGCAATCTGGTGGAACTTAATGATTTTTGAAACCAATGTTAATACGACGGTAGAGAATGGAAAACTGAAAATTATAAATGGAGAAACAGGCTACGCAATCTCTTATGCAATTCATTCATATAACGTTACAAAAGCCACTATTAGTGCAGAGGACACTAAAAACTTCACAAACAGCTATAACGACACTTTTTCCGATTATTCAGGTCTTTCTGACTTCACAAACGTTACGGTGGAAAACGAATATTTGAGACTAAGCAATGCATCGTGGGAAAGAGACTGGGACTACAGGAAAAACATAACCATAGAAGAAGAGGACGGAGTGAACAGAACCATAAAGCCGGTAGAAGTAAATGTTTCCGATATAAAACTGAATACAAGCAACTGTACGAAAGAAATCAGGATAGAAAATAGTAACGGAAATGAAATACCTTATCAGATTATTGATGGCAGTGGAGAATCGCTTTCCTACGGAAGCCAGTGGTGCGTGGTGGCTTTCCTGGCAGATGTTCAACCAAACTCAAACGCGACTTACATGGTTTACTACGGAAACAGCAGTGCAAGCGCTCCAGACTACAGCAGCAGCACGGATTTGAGCGTAAGTGAGAGCAGTGGCACGCTAACCGCTCAAACCGGTTATTATTATTTTAGGCTTCTCTCTAACGGCTTGTATAGCGACGAATGGTATGACAAGACGGCAGGCTCTGCCGAGGACATAATGAGAGTCACAAACAACCAATGGGGAACCCCCAGACATCTTTACACAAACGTGGGGGGAGCGAACGATACGGAGCCTTACGTCAACAACTACATAACAGGCTCTTACTCTTGCAACCTCACGAAAGGTTCCATAAAGACGGTTTACAACTGTTCCATCAGCAATTATAACGTGGCTGGAATGACTGTGAACAACACCAAGACTTTCCTGTTCTGGGCAAACCAGAGCTACTTCGAATACAAGAATGAACTCTGGTGCAACCAGACCCCCTGCAACGGAACTTTGCTGACCGCCCATCTGGATTGGCCTTCAGACTGCAACAATTACAGGGTTTACAACGGAACTCAAGACAGCAGCTCTCAATTAGACGTTAAAAACGACCCTTCTGAAGGATTGGTTTGCCACTGGATTCACTGCAGGGAGCAATACGCGTGCCAGTGGGTTTCTTCAAGCTATTCCGGAGACCTTCACTGGATGAGGGTCTGGAACGAATGGGATGCGGATGACCAAAGGATTGGGTATTCCAAGCACATTCATACCAAATGGACTTCAAGCACAAATAAGGTGGAAGCCAGGGCGGCATGGTGGATTGAATATAAAAGCTCACAACCTACCCTAACAGACTGGCAAAGCGACGTGGACCCGCAATACAAAGAATATTCCAAGAACCTTACGATAACCCTCGAAAGCGAGGAGCAAAAAACTGAAGGTTACCATCCCTCAGGTTACGCCAAGTCCGTTTCTCTTCCCTCCGATAACCTGATTAAATGGAACAAGTTTTATGCAAACCACGACATAACCGCAGACGGAACAAACATAAGCTACAGGATTTTGAATTCCTCCGACGATTCGATCCTTTGCACAATTTCTTCTTCAGAAGCCTCTTCCGGTTACGACATTTCTTCATGCGCGGGAACGGGACCGATAAAGCTTTATTCGAACCTTTCTACAAGCAACGTTTCCAATACACCAGTTTTGTATGATTGGAATGTCTCTTGGAACGAAACGATGGGAAACGTAACCTATTATTTATCCGCAGACAACGGCCTGAACTGGGAGGAAGTAAGCAACGGACAGGAGCACGTTTTTACAAAAACGGGAAAAGACCTGAAAGTAAAGATATTCCTGAACAAGACAGGCCAGTCGCCTTTTGTTGAAAATTACACTTTGAATTACACCTATACGGTCTGTCCGCTTCCTGTAACCCATAATCTGAACTATTCCCTCTCTGCAAATTCAAATCTAAATTACAGTGAAAGATGGGTGTGCACTGAAGATCTGGACAATGACTTATTCTTGGCATGGGTCTTTGCAGGAGACGAGCCAAACTATACCAACTACACACAGGCTGGCAATTCATACAGGATAAACATAACATCCCAATATGACGTGCTCTTGGCTTTCAGCAAGGAGAGGTGCTCTAACGTGGAGGGAAAGGAAAATTCGATATCGTCAGGAAGTTTCTGGGACATGCAGTTCCCGGCATTTTCATATGAAACGGTGAAATACGTGATAAACATAATATTGAACTGCGCGAAAATAAACATAGTTAACGATGAGAGATGGAGCAAGGGATATTACAACCTTGTCATAAAAAACGAGGGATACTCTGAAGGCAAGACTAATATAAGAATTAATATCGCGACTTAATAATAATATATAAAAAGAGTATTTTGATAGGTCTTACGAATGTATTCAAAGGAAATACAAAACATGCTGGACAGGAAGAACATAGAAATAGGTGACACCATAGAGATAAAAAAAGAGGAAAAAATATTTTCAGGAATTCTGATGCCTAGAATAGACATGGGAGACAGGAACTGCTTGGTCATAAAGATGAAAAACGGCTACAACGTTGGCCTGAGGTTTTCAAAGGATTTGGAAGTGAATCTGGTTTCAAAGGGTTACAAAAAGGTGACGGAGCTTAAGCCGATAATTTACGACAAGGCCAAGCCAAAAATTTCAATTCTTTCAATGGGAGGAACCATAGCTTCAAAAGTGGACTACAAGACTGGTGGAGTCGTTCCAAGCTTCACGGCCGAAGAACTGACGGAGTCAATACCAGAACTGGCCGAAACGGCAAACATACACGGAAGGCAGGTCGAAAACATACTTTCTGAAAACATGAAATTTTCAGATTACAAAAAACTGATAGCGGAAATAGAGAAAGAAATAAAGGAAGGCTGCGAAGGTATAATCGTAACGCACGGAACGGATACGCTTCATTACACGGCGTCGGCTCTGGCATTTGCTCTTGAAGAGCTGCCCGTTCCTGTCGTACTCGTAGGCTCACAAAGGTCCTCAGACAGGGCATCGTCTGACGGGCCTTTCAATCTGATTTGTGCTGCACAGTTCATCGCAAGCACGGACTTCGGGGAAGTCGGCATATGTATGCATGCCACGGAAAGCGACGATTTCTGTTTCATTTATCCCGCCTGCAAGACAAGGAAAATGCACACAAGCAGAAGGGACGCATTTAAGACAATTAATTCAAGGCCATGGGCTTTGGTCTCGCCTTCAGGAGAGATAAAAATCTTTAAGAGCAATTACAAGAGAAAAGATAAAAACAGAAAACTGAAAGTAAAAGATAATTTTGAGGATAAGGTTGCCATTTTGAAAAGCTATCCGGACATGGAACCGAAAATCATTGATTTCTTTACAAAAGGCGGATACAAGGGACTGGTTCTGGAAGGAACCGGCTTGGGACACATACCTAGTTATCTAACCAAAAGCCTGCAAAAATTCCTGGAGAAAGGAATAGTCGTCATGACTTCTCAGTGCCTCAGCGGCAGGATAAACATGAACGTTTACTCCACTGGGAGGGAACTGGAGCAGTTGGGCGTCATACCGGTAGAAGACATGCTTCCAGAAACAGCTTACGTAAAACTAGCATGGCTTCTGGGTAATTATGACAAGAAAGAGGTAAAAAGGCTCATAAAGGAAAATTTAAGAGGAGAGATTAGTGACAGGTCAGAATTATGAGAAATTGGGATTCAAGGCGGGAATAGAGATACACCAGCAATTGGAAACGCACAAGCTTTTCTGCAACTGCGAGTCTTCTGCAGGGAAAGAGCCTCTCGTTACTATAGAAAGGCAGTTAAGAGCGGTTGCCGGAGAAATGGGTGAAATAGATAGGGCTGCTCTTTTCGAGTCAGTTAAAAACAAGACTTTTGTTTATCACGGGTATGAACAATCATGCCTAGTTGAGGTGGACGATGAGCCGCCTCATGATGCAAATACGGAAGCCTTGAAAACTACAATACAGGTTGCAAAGATGCTTAACTGCGACGTACCTGATGAAATTCATTTCATGAGGAAAACCGTAATAGACGGCTCTAACACTTCAGGCTTCCAACGAACTGCAATAGTGGGGTTAAGCGGTTTTCTTGACACTTCTCTGGGAAGGGTCGGCGTGACAAATGTTTCTCTGGAGGAAGAGGCAGCCAAAATAATTGAAAAAAAGGAAGACAGCGTTGATTACGGGTTGGATAGGTTGGGAATACCCCTCATAGAGATAGGGACTTCTCCGGACATAAAGAACCCTGCCCATGCCAAGGAAGTCGCTGAGAAAATAGGAATGCTTCTCAGGGCTACTGGGAAAGTCAAGAGAGGAATAGGAACGATAAGGCAGGATGTAAACGTTTCAATAGAAGGAGGAGCAAGAATAGAGATAAAGGGAATGCAGGAATTGAAGCTTATAGACAAGACCGTAGAGGCAGAAGTAGAAAGGCAGTTAAGCCTTCTAGAAATAAGGGACGAATTGAAAAAGAGAAAAGCAAAGGTGGACAATGAAATAATGGAGGTCACCCTTCTTTTCGAGAACACCAAAAATAACCTGATTTCCAATCTTCTCAGGGAAGGGAAGAGCATTTTTGCATTCAGGCTCAAGGGGTTCGCAGGCCTTCTTAAGAAAAGGATATGCCTCGAAAAGACTTTCGGGAGAGAGCTTTCTGAGTATGCAAAATCTTACGGGGTTAATGGTTTTATTCACAGCGACGAAGATTTGGGAAAATATGACCTTACAAGGGAATTTTTGAACCTGAGAAATAGTTTTGAGTGCACGGAGAATGACGTGATAGGCATTGTCGCCGAAGAGGAAGAAAAGGCAAAAAAGGCCTGTGCGGCAATACTGGAAAGGGCGGAAAAGGCAATAGAAGGGGTTCCAGAGGAAACAAGAGTAGCCAATCCTGACTTAACAACCTCTTATCTAAGGCCACTGCCTGGGCAGGCAAGGATGTATCCAGAGACGGACGTCAAACCAATTCTTGTTACCGAGGAAATGCTTAAGATAGAACTTCCAGAGTCGCTGGAAGAAAGGAAGGGAAAGTTCGTAAAACTAGGCCTTCCAGAGGAGCTGGCAAGGCAAATGGTCAAATCCCAGCACCTTAAATTATTTGAAGAACTATTAGACGAGAAAATAGACCATTCCAGGGCTGCAGATGTGATTTTGAACGTTATGAAGGATTTAAAACGAAAAGGAATAGATACGGATAAAATAGAAAGTTCAGAATTGAAAGAAATGTTCAGAGAAATGAATAAAATTCCAAAGGAGTCAATTCCATCAGTTTTGGAAAATTTATCTAAAGGAAAGGATTTAAAGGAATCTATTGACTCTTTAGGCTATATAGGGATAGTAGAATTGGATTCAATTATAGAGGAATGTTTAGACAAGGATTTGATAAGAAAAGAAGGAGAATTTGCTTTTAAAAAGCTCATGGGGCCTGTAATGGCCAGAGTAAGGGGCAAAATAGACGGAAATCTGGTGGCAGAGAGACTCAGAAAGAAGATAAAGGAGATGCTATGATTGACTTTGTTTATTTAATCATAATGGGCATTTTAAACGCTTTGTCTCTCATAGTGGCCATAAATCTTCTTCGCGAAACTCCCAATTATTTGAAGTCTTTTATAATCGCATTTTTGGCAGTGCTGCTATCCGTCTTTATCCCATCTTTCATTTACCTGCCGATTCCGTTTTTCTCTGTTATTATTGGAATCGGTATATGGGTTTTGCTCATAAAGCTTTTTTTCCGGCCTTCCTGGGAACACTCCATAGCAATAGGGATTATAAGCTACTGCATAAGTTTTGCTCTGGAGATACTGGGAGTTCCAGGTATAATAAGGATGATTATAGGGATTTAAGTTCTCCAATTAAATGAGTTTTTTTAGATTCTTTTATCCTTGCCGAGACAAAATTCCCCATTATATCTTTGTCTGTCTCTATAATAATAGGCTTGTAAGCTTCGTTCCTGCCTACAAATTGGCCTGTTTTTCTTCCTTTTTCAGTGACAAGGACCTGACACTCTTTACCCATCCATTCTTCGTTCCTTTCAAGAGATATACTGTCAACTAAGTCACTAATTTGTCTGCTTCTCTTCTTTATTATCACGTTAGGAATCCTTTTCATTTTTTCCGCTTCTATGCCAGGTCTTAGCCCGAATTTGCTTATATTGACAAAATCAGGCTTTGTCTCTTTGAGTATTTTTATTGTCTCTTTAAAGTCCCTTTCTGTCTCTTCAGGGAAACCTACTATGATGTCAGTCCATATAGTGACATTTGGTATTTCTTGCCTGAATTTAGTCACTATTTGCCTAAAATCTTCTGTCACATATTGTCTATTCATGTCTCTCAGAACTTTGTCAGAGCCGCTTTGTAAGGGTATATGCAAGAACTTATAAATCTTTTTGTCTTTGTAAATATCTATCAAGTCACTCAAAATAGGCTTTATATGGTTCGGATTTGACATTCCCAGTCTCACTCTAAAATCACCTTTTATTTGAGTGACTTGTCTCAGTAGGTCTATTAAATCGGTGTCAATATCCATACCATAACACCCGCAATCCTGGGAAGTCAGCCAGACTTCTTTGCATCCGGATTTTAGCGACAATTCTATGTCTCTGACTATGTCGTTTATCGAATAAGACTTAAGCCTCCCTTTGGCCTTTTTTACGATACAATACGAGCAGTTGCCAAGGCATCCCTGTGATATTTCAACTATATTTATGTGCGGATTGAATCTTTGTTTGGAGAGGCACGGTTTCTCTTTCTTTTCATCCAATAGTTCCACTTTGGATTTAAAAACATCTTTAACGCATTTAACGATTTCTAAGGTGTTAAAAGGACCTAAAAGGCTTGCATCTGGCTCTATTTTTCTCAAAAGCTTATATTCAGCAACAGGCATGCAGCCTGCTATTATCATTTTCTTTTCCGGAAAGTCTTCCCTAAGCTTCTTTATCCTGTATATCATCCTTTTTTCCGTAGGCTCTTTTACTATACAAGTGTTTATTATAAGAACATCGGCTTTCTCAGGCTCCGTGACAATGAGACATTCATTTCTAAGCAGACCTAGCATAACCTCAGAGTGCGACTGGTTGGCACTGCAGCCGTATGTTTCCATGAATACAGAGACTTTCTGTGTCATAATGTCACTTTATTTCTTGTCAGTTTTATATATTAGTTTCGTCCTAATATTTATAGTGACAATAAAGAGACAGGGATTAAAATGGATTTTGACAACATAGAATGGTTTAGAAATTTTGGCTGGAATGACAATCCTTTCAAAATAAAGCCGGACCCCAGCCATATTGTTGGTTTTATTGACTTGAGAACTTTAATACTTACTTATATGAAATCCGAAGACCCGTTTATAGTGACGGGACCAAGCGGTTCTGGGAAAACAACCCTGCTTAAATGGCTTGAAGAGCAGAAAAAAGATTCGCTTTATTTCAACTTCCTTGAGGATATAGATGAGAAGGAATTCAAGAAAAAAATAGAGGGAAGTTTTTTAGAAAAGCTTTTAAGGCGTTTTTTCAACACCAAAAAGCTGGTTCTGATAGACGAGGTTCAGGACATGCCTTCCCATCTTCTGAAATGGATCAGGGGCAAGTTTGACGAGGGAGAAATATCCTCCCTGGTTCTGGCTTCCATAAAAGAGGATTTGAAGAATTTGGAAGAGCCCTTTGTTGAGAGGATAGGAAGCAGGATAGTTGCCGTAAGAAACCTGAAAGAGGACGAAGCGTTAAAAATGGTAAAACACAGGATATTCAGCAAAGGAAAGGTCAATCCATTTACAGACGAAGGTTTGAAGTCTATTTTCGAATACTCTGATTTTTCACCTAGGAAAATACTGGAAAACTGCGAGACGTGCTGCATTTATGCAGGTACGAAAGGCCTGAGATACGTAAACCAGGATGTGGTTAGCGATGCTTTGAAAGGCCTTAAAGTGGAAAGTGTTGAAAAAGAGCCTTTTAAACCGAAAGAATCGGAGATAGACCTAAAGAACCTATCTCCAAGCCAGCAGAAAATATTGAGGATACTTCAAGACGGAAACCAGACTACAAACAAGATAGCAGAGGTGATGAGCGCTTCAAGGGCAAGCGTTGCAAAGCAGCTTTCCCGCCTTTCCTTTAAAACAGACAAAAAACTTCTTGAGAGCAAGGGGTTTTGTTCACCACTTGTGGAGGCAAAAAACAGGGGCAGACCCGTTATTTACGGATTGACTGCGGAAGCAAAAAAGCTTTTCTTAAACTGATTAAAACCAATTCTATATACTTCTAAACAGTTAAATTTATAAATAAATTTCTTTAAAATTTAGAATAAGTACCTTCCTTAGGTGAACATATTTGGTGAACAAAGATTTTAACCAGATTAAAGAATCTATAATTCAAATTCTTAGACATCACAAGGAAGGTTTGGGCATATCTGATATATCAAAGAATATTAAGGTTTATAGGGCTACTGTATCCAAATATTTGATACTTCTACATCATCAGGGAATAGTGTCATCAAAGAGAGTTGGACCTTCAAAGCTGTATTTCTTGGCAGAAGAGAAGCATCAACAAATAAGTTCACCATATAAAACGAGCCGCGAAGACGAGGAATGGCTCGACGATTTTATAGAGGAGATAAAGGAGGAGTTGAAAAGAGAGATTTTAGGGACTTGAATGAAGCAAACTGAACAGGTGGGGTGTGGTTTGTCGATAAAGATGGGGTGTATCTTTTTAGTTATTTTAATCTCCTTTTCCATTGCTTTGGCTGACGAGAATACTACTACAACAAGTGAATCCACAACTACTGTAGAGACCACAACTATTGAAACAACTACTACTGTTGATACAACCACGACCATAGATGAAAACCAAACTACAACTACAACGACTTCAACAACCACAACCATAAACGATACAAATGAAACAATAGATACTTACATCACGGTTCTGTACGATTCGGACATAGAAGAAGGAGAAACAAGTCTTATAAAGGTCTCTTACACGTGGGATAATGGCACTGTTGTGGGAGCTTCTGGCACAATAGAGTTCAATGGGGAAAGCGGGGAAACATATGACTTGATTTTCAACGAATCAAGCGAAACTTACGATTATTCATTCTCTGAGTCGGAAGGGAATTACAGCTTTTATATAACCATATCAAAGGAGAGTTTTCAGCCCCAGTTTTTCAACGGCTCTATAGAGGTAAGTCCTCCAGAAACCACTTCAACGACTTCCACGACTTCTACGACCACCACATACACAACGACGACGGTTGATGATTATTCTACAAGTTTGCATGTAACTGCTTCAACTTCAATTTATTCCAACGAAACAGCTGAGTTTAAGATAAACTACACCAAAGGAGACGTTCCTGTAAGGGAGGCAAGTGTAATTCTTACAATTTCCCATGAGGAAATCAACCTCATTACGAACGGAAGTTATATGTACAGCGAGACTTACTTGGTTCCCTGGAGCAGTTCCGGGTTCTATTACTATTCGCTTAGCCTTGAACCTTCCATTTACAATTATTCCATAACTGCGAGCAAAAACAATCTGGAGACCAAGGTTTATAAAGGAGAAATAAGAGTTATGGCTTCTTCGGAAGACGAAGGAACAGACCAGTATTTCATTGATGCGGAAAATCTTAATACGGAAAACATCAATGCGGAAAATCTTTTAGATAGCCCAGATGATGAAATTCCTGAAGAATCTTTGAAAGCCAGTTTGCCTGTAGAGAACAGTCAGTATTCGGAGATTTTTGTGATTTTCATTCTTTTCGGATTCATGTGTACGGAAGTTTCTACAATAGTTTTCATGGTATACAGAAACATGAAAAGGGAGGAAGAAACGGTAACGTTCCTTTTATTCCTGATGGCAAGCAATTCTGATGAAGGAGGTTTATTTGGTGATTTGATATGAAGGAACAGAGTCTTTTTTCGGTAGGATTTCCGTTAGT
>Ga0172363_10000539_pt1 | contig 28998 bp, 26 predicted proteins | sample LakKivs2_kivu2a2_FD_114541 | JGI IMG/M metagenome (GOLD analysis project Ga0172363, IMG submission 114541) | Sediment microbial communities from Lake Kivu, Rwanda - Sediment s2_kivu2a2 | ecosystem: Environmental > Aquatic > Freshwater > Lake > Sediment | place: Rwanda: Western Province, Lake... | reverse complement strand
CAGAAAGGCGAACCCCGTCATCTCAATCACATCCTTCAGATATATTTGGAAACAACTCCTGCCCCGGTCCAAGGGGACATTTTCGCTTGGCAATTAGGGGGACATATTGACTTGGCTTAAACACCTGGGATTATATGATGCCCGGCTTCCTTGCCTTTTGAGCAGGCTTCGGCTATATTTCTATTACGTTACGTTCGTAACGCCGCGTGCCTGTAGCTCAGCTGGATAGAGCGTTGGACTCCGGATCCAAAGGTCGGAGGTTCGAATCCTCTCAGGCACGCCATTCCCGCTTTTCTCTAACCCCCTGCCCGAGAGTGAACAGGATTTCAAAGGGCGGTTTCCAAAAAACGTGAAGTTGGCCGCCCCGCAGGACGGCCTTATCGACCAGGGCGTTGAGAATGCCCGCCTTCCTCTCGAAATCGGCGGCCAGGTAGGTCTTCTTGAAGCCCTTGAGGAGGTCCAGGATAGTCGAACCTTCCTCCTTGTATTTCCTGTTGATCTGGCCCAGTTTCTCAATGTCGGCTTCTATATCCCTCAGGTCCTTTTGGATCGCCTTCTGTTTCTCTACGTATTGGTCTTTTGTGAGAATTTCGTCGAGCCTGTCCTGGTAGAGCAGGTTTAGGTGGTTCGTTTTCCGCGTGTACTCCGACTGCAGCCGCCGCAGCTCCCGCTTCTCGCTTGCCTGTTGCTCGGCATGGGTTTTCGTCAGTTGCTCTCTCAGCATGCTGGCGATCGACTCGTCAATGTAGAGATCTCCCAGGGCCTCGGCGAACATGGCGTCAATTTTTTCTTCCCGGAAGTAGCCCTGCGGGCATTTCCTACCCTTGGCCTCTCTGCCCAGTTCCTTCCCGTAGGAGCAGTGATAATAGACGTAATGGCCTTTCCCGCGCTGGCCCTGTTGTTCTTCGGCCGTGATGGAGCTACGGCAGTAACCGCATTTCAGGAAGGGCTTGAAGGCGAAAAACTTCTTGGAGGCCGGCCTCATATAGCTGCGGTTCTCGCTCAGGCGGGCCTGGACGCGGTTGAATAGGTCAACTGAGATAAGGGGCTTGTGAGTGCCCTGGAACACCTGTTTGTCCCACCTCACCATCCCGTAATAGAAGGGATTGCCCAGGATCACCTGAAGGCCGTAAACGCTCATGGGGGACTTCGGGCTTTTTGACGTGGGGCTTGCGTGCAATCCGCGTCGGTTGAGTTCGTTTCTCAGGGTAGCCAGGGAATAACCGCCTTTAGCGTACAGTTCGAACGCCGAGCGGACAAGCGGCCCCTTAACGGGATCGAGGCCAACTGTCCTTCTTCTACCTGTGGGATCGGAAGGGTCTGGGATGTTTAGATAACCGACAGGAGCGCGGGAAGGGAATGTCCCGCGCCGGGCCTTCTCGAGCATGCTTGATTTCGTCCGCTCGCCCCTCTGCATGTTGTCGAGATAGGCGATGTTCCCGAACAGGTAGAAGGTGAACTTGTCGCCAGACTGGGAGTCCTTGTCGATGACCTTGTTCTGGCCCACGATGAAAACGCGCAGGCCGCCGCTTTCGATCAGCCGATGGATGGTGTGGAGGTCGTCGGGATTGCGGGTGATCCTGTCGACGGCATAGGCAATGAGGTATTCGGGCTTGTGCTCCTCGATAAACTTAAGGAGTTCACGGAACTTCTTCCTCGTTTCTGAGGTCTTGGCTGATTCAGAGACCTTGAATTCCTTTATGACCTCGATGGACCTTTTGGCAGCAGCTTCTCTGAGCTCTCTCAATTGAACGTCAGGGGAGTAGCCCCGGGATTGCGGTTCAGACGAGACGCGGACCCAAAGGACGCCCTTCATTACTTCTTCCTTTTGGACTTGGCCTTCCTCAGGGCTTCGGCCAACTCGGCGAGGTTATCGAGTGGAGCCTTTTCTTCCATCATTTCCTTGAGGTCCCGTTTGGATTCCTTGATGATCAGTTTTCGGTCCTTCTCGACATCAGGCACCTTGAACTTGGTTGCTGTTTTTGCCATGGGGACATTGTATAGCGTTTGGTTCGCGAGGCACACATTTTTTAAGAGGGGAGGCCCGGGGGCCGAAGGCACCCCCAGGCCAGGAATGGACTTTATGCTTCTGATGATTGAGTAGAGGCTTGCTCCTTGGCTTTGAGAAGTTGCTCCTTCATGTACTGATCGTAACGATCTTCTATCGGGGCACCCTCGGCAAGTAGCTCCTGCATCCTTCTAGACTCCGGATTCTGCATGGGCACATAGAGTTCTGGGACCTCCTCGTAAAGCCCAGTTTGATAATTCAACTTGAGGTAAAACATGTTGCCCGTAGGCACAGGGTAGCCGTCGTTGCCAGCAGAGCATTCCTCGCATTCGAGAATGAGGGGCATATGCCCAAACATGTAAACATCGTTCAGTATGAAACCCCGTGCCATGTCTGCCCACTGTCTTGCATCCAGAAAGAAATTGACGGATGCCAACCATCTTAGTATGGTATCGACTTCCTTGCCAGTCAGGCTTCTCTTAGCCTGAGTAGCATTTGCTCTGATACTCTCTGATTGATTACTCAAAAAGTTCCTCCAAATTGGATTTAGTATTTGCCCTCGGTCTGGCCAGCAGCACACCCTCCTCTTTGGGCAAATTAGAAGCAGGGCTCTTTAAAGTGCTGCTGGCCGGAACCTGTAAGACATTGTGAAAGCATGAATTAATCATGCACTTAGTTTAGCGTCTAAACCATTCTATATAAATGGGTTACAAAACGCTAAGAAACTGAACCCTTGTTGCTGATCTTCGAACCTTAAGCGTACGGGGTAGGTAAATTCATGAAGAAGGGAAAATGGTCCTCAGGTGGCTAGATCTGCCCGCCCCCGTCCCCTCGTTCTCAGGGAAGGCGTGGAAAATGCCCGAGGTGGTGTAGGAGAGGCCCTCTCGAAGGCCTTAGTGGGGCTTTCGCGACGCCTTTGGACCGGGCCGCCTGGCACGAATATGGAATTTAACAAAAAGCTCGCGGATTCGAATCGGGGTCACTCCACAGTCTTCGGCAATTTCGCGAAAATATCTTCCTTTATCCCAATATTCCTTTTTTAGATATTCAGCCAGCCGTTCTTCCGTTTTGAATCTCTTCAGACCAGGCGCTTTTGATTTTAGAGGGGTTCCCTTGGTCTTGGGTTTAGGCATTGTCATCGTCTCCTTTGCGCATAAGGCGTTCATTCTTTTAGAAGTCTGAATTCGGCTTCCTGTAATATTCTCAGTCCTGCAATCTGTTTCTCTCTCCCCAAATGGTGAATATCGTTGAATGCGTTCAGTATTTCTATATAAATTGATTTAAAAAGGAAGAGACTCACGCCCAGCTTCAACTCAGGATGATGTTTAAGATGCTCAAGATCCCTTATTGGCCTGCAATTGTCAATTTCTACATAATTTTGACCAAAGAAAAAACTATGATGTTCAATGCTCGATAAGAGTCTGTAGGATTGATCATAAATATTCCGAAATATCTCGTATTCAGATCTGATTGCCCTTTGTTCGATGCAGGGGAACTCCAGATATTCTTCTCCGAATTGCTCTCTATATTTCGTTTTAAGTTCTTCTAGTTGTCCATTAAGTTCGCTTATCCGTTTATCGAAACCTTTATCGGTCCTTCTAAAACCCTCACGGTTAGAATTTGCCAATCTCAATTGATAATCATTGCCCTCGATCAAAAACTGGAACGCCCTCTTTTCGCTTTCAGTTTCATTGATTTCTTTCGAAACTATATACCCCAACGTAATGCCCATTTCTAAAAAACTACGAAGCAATAAGGCGCTGTCGATTATTCGATTCTTCTTTATGAGGACCAGAAAAGACTCAAACATCTCTGAACTTCGTCTGAGGAAAAACGAAATAGCGGCCTTGGAGTGAGTATATTTCTCAATTGTTTCCTGGTGACAAGACATAAGCAGATCGTCGGCGACTTTAATCACCTTCTTGCTTGATTTGACTAACCTTCCTAAATTCCCTTTCATAATAATCGCCCCTGATCTTAACGATAATTGTACCTTCCATTTAACCTCCATCTAAATTGATTTGTCAATCAATAATGCTTCTGCTTGCGTCCCTTGTTCTGGAGGAAACCCAGAAAGGGGCGGAAGTGGGAAGAGGGGGGGGCAGAGGAGAGAAAATGAAGAAAGGCAGGAACTAATCCTGCTTAATATCAATGTGGGATATCAGATAGTTTATTAACACCAACATGGATCCTTTTACTTTCGTGACTTCTTCAACCGCTTCATCTACTGACAATTTATATTCACCTGCGATGACCTTTTCAAGTTCTGCGCCCTGATTTCTTAGATTATTAATCGATGTATCAATATCAGATGTGTGTTTCTTCCTGACAACATTTAAGAGATAGTAAAATAAAATCGCGACGATTAACCATCGGAAACATATTTCGGCGATATTCAGAGTTTTGGCCAAATCGCTTATAGGGGTGATCCCAGAACTTAAGCCACCAAAGAAAAGCCCGCAGCTATAAAAGAAAAAATCAATATTTCTCGCGACCCCTTGAATGCCAAAAGCACTGTGATCAAGCTTATTAAGGCCAAGGTTAAGGAACGAAAACACGATAACTGTTATGAGCACTGACCCAAGCAAGTTTACAAAGTAATAAATGAATGTAGAAGCGCTCTCTTTCATATACCGAAGCTTTGATACCAGAAATAAACATCCCCTGTTAAATACTAATAGCCATTGCAAACGGTTTGCTTTAGCGTCTGCTTCCTTCTTTTCAATGCTCTCAGAACTCCCTGGCTGTTTCTGAGTACCCGTTTGCGTTTCTTGGATCTTTGTCCAAAAATCAAATACCTTCTTTGATAGTCCTGTAACTAAATCAAATTTTTTCAGGCTGCTTGAGAAGCGTCGGACAAAGTGAATCAATAAATATGCAAAAAGAACTAGGACTGAAATTATTAATAGATTCTTAGAATCCGTGATCAGAATAAATAGGCCGGCAAATAATACCGCTGCCGAAATCGCCATATTTAACTTGAACGATTTAAAAAAGGAAACCGACGTCCCCAGGGCTACAAAAAGCCCCATCCAATTCTTGTTTCCAAACAATAATCTTGGCAGCTGCCAAAATAATATGAAGAACGGGAACGCCAAAACAAACGCGATGAGTTTAAAAAACTTTCTTGTGCCTAAGATAAATAGCAATGCTACCAAGAGGGCCAAGAATATGAAAAACTTATAGTCAATTATCGAAGAGAAGGAAGGAGAGTATGTCCGTAATAGATAAGTATCGATATCATAAACAAATAGTTTGACCAGTAAATATGACCAAAAAAGAAAAGCTATAACGTTGGCAAGGCGTTTTTCCCTTGGAGAAATCTTAGTGTTCGCTCTTTGCTGTGACATCATCGCCTTTCAAATTAAACAACGACACTCATATATGTGTCAAGATAATCGAATATTAGGTGAACTGAGAATCCCCCGCCCTCCCCAGCGTCTCTCTATACGAGGCCAACTTCCGCTCAGCGTCCCGCGCCTTAAACCAACCGCCGGATTATTTCACAGGCCTATTTTACAGCGTTTTGTTTTTGAGGCACACGATTTTGTTTGGGCCTGGCCCTCGGCGCGGGAAATCAACAAAAACGCCAGAGGAGGCGAAAGAGGGGCCGAGGAGGGGCAGTTTATTGCGAATTCCGCTTCTTACGTTCCTCGAAGATCTTTCGCATTTGGGCTTCGGCCACCTGGCCTTGCTCGAACCAGAACTTCAATACTTCAATCCGCCGCCTATATTCCTCGTCGGATAATTCGTCCAATTGCGCGTGTCTCAAGTGCCCGATAGATTTCCCTTGGTCGCGGCGGCCAATTTTCCTTAGGACTATTTCTTTCCTATGTTGCCAGTATAGTCCCTCTGTAACATGAGGAGAGCCTTTGTGAGGATACATTTCGTCAGGGAGTTTAATGTTGGGATCATTCTTCAATTCGTCTAACGTCGTTATCAAGTCGTCCCAGCGATCAGATTTGTCAAGAAGCCTAAGATAGAAACACCAAAGCACATACTTGTTTATCTGATACTGTTTCGCTGTGAGTTGAGGCTTGAACTTCTCGGTTAAGTTCAAAAGGAAGGCAGCCGCCTGGAAGCCGATCTCGAATTCTCGCAAGTAAATAATCGTGTTAATCGAATAATTCCAGAACGGCCCCATCACTTTATTGTATTGATCGAATGTCGGAACTCTTGCCAAACTCGATGTCAAGCCTTCTGCAAGTCGTTTGTCTTCATTCATCGAAGGCCCCGTGCTTATCGGTCTTCTCGCACAATGCGAAATCCGGACCTAAGCTGGCGATTTTGCAGTAAGTGATAACATAAGCCCTAGAACCGTCTCGTAAGAATGCAAGGAAATCACTCAAAAAATCGAAAATTAAGCGCCGCCATCTGAAGTTACTGATATTCAAGCCTTCCTGTATCAGCAGAAGCATGGCAAGGCAGGAGTTGTTCAATATTGGGCGATAGTCGCCGCATTCTCTTGGCTCGGCGAGTTTCGTCAGCCGGTGGAACTCCTGTTCCCCGTCGTTGGCCATCGGATGGACATGAGCAGATGCCTGATCATACGCATACTTGTAAAGAAAGTCCCATCCTGCATCCTTGGCAATGTCTTCGGCCCTTGGCCGTCTCCAGTTGACTCCCTGCTTGCATAGTTCGTCATAACGGGCCTTGTATCTTTTCATGTCTTTGAAGAAATCAGGACCGACTCGGTCCTTGAAGTCAGGGTCGCCCCTAATCTTACTCATGTATTCATATTGCTTCTTGAGACACCAGTCGTCGAATAAGTCAAAGGCCTTGTCCTTTGCTAGTGATTTTAGATGGAACAATCTGTCCACGACACAGCGGTGGAGCACCCAGCAATCCGCATAGGCTTGAATCTTCCAGAGTTCGAGAATGCTCCTCAAGGTCACGATAGAGCGGGCAATGAAGTTCCTGATGATCTTGTCTTTTGTCTCGGGAGGCTGCTGCCCAGCAAAGCCAAAAAGAACGATTTTAGTGAACACCTCGAGGATTTTGACGGCTTCTTCGTATGCTTCGACTGGAGGATATTCCCTCGTTTCCATCAGACAACCTCCAAATTGCGATGATATCACTCATCTCGGCAAATAAACAACTTGCTCAGTCCGCAAGGACTGAAGAACGCTGTAGAATATTCCGTCCGATTTTCGAACGGAGGAGCAATGAGGCCGATTAAAGAGTGTTCTGAGTGCGGCAAACCGACGAGGTCGAGGATAGGCCGCTGCGGATATTGCCAGCAAGGATCTATGACGCCGGCACAAATAGAAGGAGAACGAGCTCGTTGCCGGGCCTATCGCAAAGCGCACTGGAACGAAATATTGGCGAAAAAGAGGGCCAAGTATAAGGTCGATCCTGAAAGGGCGAAGGATGCCTGGTTGAGGCATAACCGAGGCATCACCTTGGCTGAATTCAAAGCTATCCTCGGCAGACAGAGCGGCGTCTGCGCGATTTGCAGAACGACAGAGTGGGGAAAGAAAGGGCCTCATGTCGACCACGATCATGCTACGGGAGAGGTCAGAGGAATCCTTTGCTGCAGATGTAATACGGGAATCGGCAATCTCAAGGACGACCCAGATCTCATCTCCCGGGCGGCCCTTTATCTGCGCGCGCATAAAAAAAGCCGATCCCAGATGGGACCGGCTTTGGCCTTGCGCCCTGAATTCTCTAACTCAGTATCCCCCTGAACATGCCCGCCATCTGCCTCCCTGTCTCCTTGAACTCGGCGGCCGCGAAGTATTTCTCGGCAGACGACGTGCGGCGCTGACGGAGCCATCGGGCGATCTTTATCGGGCTTGCCCCATTCTCCGCCATCATGACGGCCACGCTATGGCGAAGGCTGTGGACCGACAACGACGGGGAAAGGCCGGCCGAGCGGGCATAGCCCTTGAATCCCGCCTTCCAGCGATCGACCGATATCGGCCGGCCGTCGACCCTCCCTGGAAAGAGCCACGACGTTCCTTTGTCGCGCTTGGCCAGCCACGCCTTCGTCTTTCGGAGAAGGTCCGGCGAGATCTCCTGCGTCATAGTGAGGCCGTTCTTCAGCGCCTTGACGCGGACTTGGCCCGCGCTTGTGTCGATGTCGCCGACCTTCAGACTTGCGAGTTCGGCTACCCTGAGGCCTAAGAACGCCGCAAGGCCATAGGCCAAATCGTCCCTCAGCCGCCGGTCGCCCTTCATTTTCCGCACTGACTCGAAGAATCCCTTGAGTTCGGCCTGAGTCAAGTATTTGATCCCTGGCCGAGTCGTCCCCTTGGGCCTTCCCCGCTTCCTTTGCCTATCGGCCGTCTTTGCCAAGGTTGAACTCCTCCCATTGGCGGCGCGCCCTTTCCTCGACGCCATCGGGCACGCCCTGCCCTCTGATAGCCCAGCAGGGAGCCCATTTCTTGTTCCCTCGCTGAGCGGCCGCCTGATCACTGGCCGCGCTTTCCTCGGCCACAACCTTGGCCCTTTCAAGGAAGACTTCGAACTGGTTGCCGACCCTGCGAACAAAGGCATAGTAACAGTTCGGGCCAACCCACTCGCCGGCCCGTTCGCTTATCGGCCAGAATGTCACTTTCGACTTGCTCGTCTTCACCTGGAGGAAAGCGAACCGCTTCCCATCGGGATCGGCGACCAGGATGTCAGCGCCCTTGACGTTCCTTATGCTGGGCAGCGCGACCAATCCCCGCATGCTCAACTCCGCTGCCACATGGAAAACTCCGGCTGCCCCTACGAGTTGTGAGTTCATGTCGGTTCCTCCCCATAAAAATGCGGGGCCTATTCCTTTTAGGAGGAATAGACCCCGTTGTCCGCATCAGTTCTCGTCAACCGCCATCATGGCCGTCGCCCTGGCAAAGGCTTCGGCCAGAAATTCGACGGCGGCCTCTCTGCCCCCTGTAGGGACGACCGGCCCGCTTACAGCGCCGAACTTCTCGACGGCCAGTTCCCGGGCGGCAATGGCGAATGCCTCGTCCCCATGCGACCTGTCGTCCATCGCGTAGTCGATGGCCTCCTGGATCGAATTGATGTCATGGGCCTCGGACAGGCCCCTGGCCGCAAAGGTGTGAATGAGAGGGATCACTTAGGCTCCTTCGGCCGCTCGATGCGCAGGATGTGGACGAGTTCGTTGATCCTGGCCGGGGTGACAGCGAGGTCGGCGGCGATTTCCTTGAGCCCCTTGCCCTCGGCCACGGCCTTGGTCAGATGGTCCCGAAGGCGGCCGTAGGTCTTGAAGGCCTTCAGCTTCTCACTCTTGGCCCGGATCTCAGTCCCCGGCCTGAAGTCTCCCTTGAACCTGGCGTAGGCGCCCGTGAGCGGCTGCTCGGCCTTTCTGTTCGCCTTCGCCTGCCCGTTGCCCTGAGGCCCCTTGGCCTCGCCCTTGGTGCCCTTGTTTTTCTTTGGCATTGTGCCTCCAGGGGAGATCTCTACCGTGTTCCCTGGGAAAAGCACACAGTTATTTTCAAATTATTTTGGCTATAATAATTACTCAATCGGGGCCGGCAAGCAAGGGGAAGCACTCGGCCGCTAATTATTACGGGCAGGGAAGGGCGGGGAGGGCTTAGACGGGCGTTTATTTGTTCGCCGACCGAGGAGGCAGCCGTCGAACGCTATCGGTATGGCCGCCCGCAAGGCTTATTGAGACTTTGCCGGGTATATTGCCTAAGGCTTTGGGGAAAGCGCTTTTGGACTGATAGAGGCACCGAGCTTGACAGGCCTAGGCTTCAACTGCTTCCTCGGCGCCTTCCACCCCTTGTCGCAGCAGGGCTCGTTCAAGCAGTGCGGGCTGTATTTCGTCGGCTTGTGGCGGTTGCTCCGGTATCGAGTATCGCTACGATGACCTCAGAGCTGCCTGTGTCGATCTCCCAAGCCTCCGGGCCATCGATATCTGCGTCTGGCGTTCCTCCCTGACCTACTTCATGGTTGAGCCCCCATTGCAAGGGAAAATTAGTATCGTTGGGCATAACGTCAATATGACCTATGAAATTCAACTCGGCATATTCAACCCATGGTCGTGAACGGATAAGTGAAAGAGTACGTTCTACTCCAATTGACGCCGGAATCCTAACGTGGAATAGATATGGGTCTCCTAGAAAAGATCGTTCGTCCTCATTGGATTCTATCCAAGCGCCTGCAACAATTTCTCTGCCATGATAGCTAATTATGCTTCCTTGGAGGGACCCAAGTTCCTGGCGGACAAGGGCTGCGCTGATTGCCGGATTGAACTTAATGAGGATTTCGTTAGGAACTGCCTCTACTGCTAAAATCGAGCCTTCTTGGCCGGAATTGCTTGTTCCTCCGATAAGAGAGAAAGCCGCAAAAACGAATAAAACCACACCCGAGATCCTAATGTGTTTAAACATTTTTCCCCCTAATTTCGTCCGAGAAAACAAAATGCCTTGAAGACCTCCCCTCCATTATGGAAAGACTATCATTAGGTCTGGAATCACCTCCTTACTAGAACAGTCTGATCCTTAGTCCAACCATAATTGAATAGCCGCTCAGGTCAAGATTTGCTTTTCTTATATCACTCTTGGAATCAATACCGCCCTCTATCGGTCTTGTCTCGCTTATCGCCAATTTTTCGTACCGGGCGCCAATAAGAAGGTCATCTGCGAAATAAGAATAGAGAATTCCTGACCATTGATGTGATGTGGTATAAATGAGATTGCCTTCTGCATCATATGAATTCGTTGTTCCTTGAGCAACTCCTCGCAAATGACCAGTCTTAGCAACCCTCCATTTCACTCCGGCAATCAGGGCCAACCTCCTTGTCAGATTGGCGCTTAAGTCGAGACCACCATGAAAACCGATCGGAAACGAACGACTTAAATCCCAAGTACCAACTCCATGAGAATGACTACCCAGGGGATATTGGACATCGATTTCCCACGTGAGCTTGTATTGCCCTGGATAATATCCCGCTCCAGCAAGGGCAGATATGTTCACAAGGCGACTAATTATTACGGAATAGCGAATAGATAAGAGCACTGATAAATTAGCATCAACAACATGTCTTTCGAAAAGCGTAGTTGTTTGTGCTCCTGCACCGCCGACGACTGAATAGGTAATGGAATTGTCCTTGGAAAGACGAGTCGGCCCCAGCATAGCGACTGCACATGTCAAGCGCTTGGCTAGCCGGTATCCGAATTCCATTCCTAAGGTCTTCGTGGAACTGGGTATCGTTTCTAGGCCGCCAGAAATATATTCAGGGTGATTTGTCCTTAGATATTCGAAATAAGAATTGTGATTGTATGAATCAATAGCATTGTTCGGATCGCCGATGGTAGACGAGCTTATCTCCCCAAAAAGACTTAGAGAAAAGCGTGGTCTTAAATATTCTTGAGCGGAGATGTATGTAGAACCGAAAAAAGTGAAGAATTCAGCAACCAAAACAGCCCAGAAAATAAGCCGGAATCGACCCATTCTTACCCTCCATATAGAAGGACCGTAGAAGCCGCCAAATGTTCTCACTAATTATAATATTGCTTCACTGCCGCTCTTCCCATGGAAGCAGACTCATACCCCTTGGCTATATATACGAGTAGCTGTCGGTCCTCTCCTCAGGGGCCATTTGTCCACCCAACCAGCCCTTCCTTCCCCGCGCCCGTTTCCGATTATAACACATTGTCAACCCCCTACCCCTAATTCCCCCTGGAGCGCCCCTTCCTTTTAACCCCCCAGGCCGTGATCAGATCGTCCACGGACAGGTCGCCGATGGGCCCTAGCCGGACGATCTCCCGCAGGACATGCTGAGGGTCGCATTCTTCCTTCGGGTCCAAGGCGAGTAGCCGGGCGTAGGGCTCGGGCACCCGGACCGGCCATTGATCGAGCCGCAGGAACGTATAGAACTTCGTCTCGTTTTGTGACCGGACGTCCACATAGAGATGTCCTGCCATCGCGTCCTCGATGTGCGGCAGATGCCGTGCCACGGCTCGATATGAGCGATACCGGCCATACTTGCCGCCGAAGTCCTCCATGCCCATCGCCTCGGCCGCCTGGAGCATCTTCAGGTAGAGCTCCTGGGCCGTTTGGCCCCAGATTGGCTGGTCCATGTTGTAGACGAGATAATGGATAATCAGAAAGACCGGATCATCCTCGACAGTCATGACGGCCTTCTCCGCCAGCATCGCCTGCAGGGCCATGCGGAATTGAAGCCCCGAGGAGAAGGAGCAGACCTTCCGCGCGAATTCTTCAAAGTCGGCTATGCGGAATAGGTTCCCCGGCGGGATGTAATCGTCGCCCTGCTCGCGCTCCCAATCGCGCCATTGATTGAGGATGAAGACGATGGAGTTCAGGTTCGAGACCACTTCCTCCATGATCTCTTGCCTGTGCTCGGCCAACGTCCGCTCCAACCAGCTGGGCGACTTGACCTTTTCGGTCTCGATCTTGCCCATGCGGAAGGGCAGCAGCCGGTCAACGATGTCCTCGCGCTTGAACTTCGGCTCCCGCGACGTGATGACGACAAAGCAGTGGGTGTCGATAAAGACCGAGCCCTTGTTCTCGCCCAGAGTCCGCTCCTCCGCGCCTGCTCCGGTGCTCGTCCCGGCCAGAACGTCGCATACGTCCTTAGCCACGCGGCTGTCCACGTTGTCGATCTCGTAATAGTAATGCTCGCCCATGACCTGCGAGAGGCTCCGTGCGTCGTGCGGGATGGTCCCGCCCTTGTGATTCTCGCCCAGCAGGATCTTGCCGATGGCCTCGGCGGTCGTGGACTTGCCCGAATGGGCCAGCCCTAGGAAGGCGACGATCGGCTTGTGCTTCATCATGGACTCGAAGAACAGCGAATAGAAGTAGAGGATCAGCAACAGCCGCTGCTGGCCCTCATTAACCGGGTTCTCCTCATCCGGCGGCGAGAAGTTGGCCCTTGCGATCAGATATTGATAGAGGAGCGAATGCTCGTAGAAGGTATCAAGGTTCAGCCCGAACCTGACCCCATCGCCGAGCTTGCCCCACGTGAACTCTTGCTCCGGGATATAGCTCTCGAAGTAGTTGACCGCGGCCCTAACCTTCTCCTCATCGAATTGGAACGGCGTTAGCCGAGGGTCGAAATGGAAGAATACCCCCTCCTCGCCGTTGTCCAGAAGCTTGATCTCTCGGCCGCCAAGCCGAAGGATGCGGTTATCATGATTCGAGAGGTACAAGACCCCGCGCTCCATGTCCCAATAGGCGACTCGATGGACTCGGACACTCGGCGCGTGCCGGTCGATCTCCGTCGCCACGGCATCCCGAATCTCGTCGAAGTCCTTTCGTGCGATGCCAAACCGCTCCCGGACGAAATAGTAAAAGTCGGCGTCCTTTCGGCGGATGTCCCACGGCTCCTTCTCCACGTTGTCGAAGTAGTAGAGCGCCTCCGTCATCTTGTCCTTGAAGCCCCGGCCCATCGGATTAGGCCCGGTCAACAGGTCCCGGACCACGTACTCGTTAATGGCCTGGCGCTTCTCCTCCGCTGATATCTTTTGGCTTCGGATTTGCAGGATGGCCTGCGTTTGGGCCGTGCCTGCGGCCCGCCGCGCCGTGATCGACTCGACCGCCCGCTCGACGTCATGCCTAAGCTCCGATTCGCCCTTCTCACGGATACGGTTCGAGCACTTGAGATGCGGGTTGAGGAAGATGGACCGGATCGTGTCATAGTTATAGTCCGAAAAGATCAGGTGGGTGATGATCAGCCAGTCCCGGCCCGAGCGGGTATGGTCCACCCCGGCCTCGGTCCTTGGGGCGCCGGTAAGGATGTGCCGTTTGACCGACGACTTGATCTCAAGCCGTTCTACGTCCTCCGCCGCATGGTCGGCGCTATCCGACCGGACGATCAACTCCTTGGACCCGAACTGCCAATCTTCCTTGGACAGCGGTTTTGGCTCGTGATAGGTTTCGTCCCGGTACTCGACGAAGTCCTTGACCTGATACGTTTGGTCCGTAATCTCGATGATTCGGCACGGCACCGGCTCGTCCTTTCGGTTCATGGTCCCGGGCAGCCGGAGACAGGCCACATGGTCGATCTTGCTTTGATCAGCGCCCAGGGCCTTTACCACGCCGGCCAGAATCTGCTTGAAGATGGCCAGCCGGTTGTCCTTAACACCGAGCATCGGTTTCTCTAGGACCCAATAGAGGTGGTATCCGTGTCCTGAGTCGACGATGATCGTCGGCTTGAGTGGGAAGGCCTCTACGCTCCGCAGTGCGGCCTCCTTGCCGCCGTCTTCGAAATCCTTCCCGTCCACGTCGGCCCACAGGCAAACGATGTCTTGTATGTCGTTCTTCTTTTTCTCCTTCGACACCGGGCGCGGGTTCACGCCGATGTAAATGTGATGGGTCTCATTCCACTTAGCGATCTCGTCCCAGTCCTGCTCCTCGAGTTGGCCTTTATGGAGCCATTTCTCGAGAACGTTGGCCGAGATCATCCGCAGCTCTACATACCCCTCGTGGTCGGCGAAATAACGGGAATATAGGGCTTCGATGAAGCGTTTAGCTTCGAGGTAGTTGTCGTTCATCGGTTTTCTCCATTTTGTCGACGCGTTTCAATTTCATGCCAGCGAACTGATCATCAATAATGACATTCGTGGCCAGGTCGGAGGCGTAGAATTGTCGAATACAAATCCACGTCTCGCCGTCGTCCGTATAAAGGACACATTTGAGTTTTAGCGGTTTCATGATTTTCTCCTTAGATAAAGACCGGAGACCGGGCCTCGGGCACAGTCTTCGAGTGGGGCGGGTGGTTCCGCTGCGAAGGCCTTCAGCCCGGTCTCCGTGATCATCGTTACTTCCAGTTCGTGAGGAGGTCGATAATCTCCTTTACGAGCTTGTCAACGCCGTTTAGACTGCATTCACCGCGCTGCAGGGCCCACTCCCAACGGTCCCTGCCAGCTTCGATCGCGTCATCACAATAAGCGCAGGCTAGCGGATGGAATAGGCTCGGATCGAGCTGTTGCTCATGAATATTGGGGTGGGCGGTGCTGGATATCACCTGGAAAATCGCATCCTCCAGCCGAGCACGGGCATCACATAGAGGCCGAGCCTTGTGGACGGCCTCTTCGAATTGCCACCGGACTTCCTTGGGGAGTTCGGTCAGCTTGCTTTGTTTGTTTTTGTCAGACATTGCTTTCTCCTTTTCCTTCTTGAAATTGCCGGGATGGGCCACCCGCATACATCCCGCCTTTATGCCCCCGCCTGCAGACAGACTTCACCCCTGTAGCGGTCGATGAATGTCCGGGCTTCCGGGCGGGAGCAGAAATTCCTAATATGGACTAACCAAGCACGCCATCGATTTTCCCTTATGTTTTGAATTGAAATCCATGTTCTTATAAACTGGAGAAGATGAAAAGAAGAACGGGGGCCCAGAGCATGGTCGGCAGGCTGGCCAGGGTGGTGGTCAAAAGGCCGGCAGAGGCCTTTGTCAATCAGGAAAAAATCGATAATGAATGGCGGATGCTTGGCTTTACGGCCCCGCCCGACCTGGAGCGGTCCGTTCAGGAATTCAATCGCCTGGAAGAAACCCTCAAGCAGGAACGAGTGGAGATAAACTATCTGCCGGCTGACGAAAGAACCACACTTGACTCAATATACACTCATGACCCGGTGCTGATTACGAATGCCGGGGCCGTCATTTTACAAATGGGGAAAAAGGAAAGGGCCGGCGAGCCTGCGGCCTTTGAAGCTGCCCTGAAAAGCTGGGATGTGCCCGTTCTGGGCAGGTTGACCGGGAAAGCCACCGCTGAAGGGGGCGATCTGATGTGGCTGGACGAAAAAGCTCTTGTGTGCGGTCGCGGATTCAGGACGAACCAGGAAGGAATCGACCAGCTTCAGGATATTTTGCGGCCGCTTGTAGTCAATGTCCTCCCGTATGACCTTCCTTACTGGAACGGGCCGGGCGAAGTCTTGCATCTCATGAGCTTCATCAGCCTGCTCGATACGGACCTGGCCGTGGTCTATAAGAAACTTCTTCCTGTCAGCCTTAATAACCTGCTTCTCGAAAGAGGCTTTCAACTGGTTGAGATTCCGGAAGAAGAGTTTCCCACCCAGGGCTCAAATGTCCTGGCCGTCAGTCCGCGTCGCGTTGTGATTCTCCAGGGCAATCCCGAGACTTCCAGCCGGCTGCGACGGGCCGGCTGCTTTGTCCACGAACTTCCAGGCGATGACATCGCCTTCAAAGGCTCAGGCGGCCCCACCTGCCTCACCCGTCCCCTTTTCCGGCAAATGTAATCCTGAAGAAGAACTATTCCGGCTCCTCACGCCGTGCATCGTAACTTTAGATAAGAATTTAGCTTTCGAACTCTTCGGCCTCGCCGGGTTTCAGCTTGTGCATGGTGATGCCCGTGTAGCCGTAGAAAATCGAGACCAGAGGATTGATAAGATTGAGAAAGGCGAATGGGGCATAAAGAAGCGGGCTGATTCCCAGGGTGGCCCCCATGAAAGCCCCGCAGCTGTTCCAGGGGATGAGAGGCGAGGAAAGAGTCCCCGAATCCTCGAGAGCCCGGGAAAGGTTTTTGGGGTGGAGTCCGAGTTTGAGGTAGGCGCCCCGGTACATCCGGCCGGGAATAACGATGGCCATGTACTGGTCGGAGGCGATGATATTCATCCCGATGCAGCTCAGGATCGTAGTGAGCACCAGGGAACCGGTCTTCCTGACCTTTTTCAACAGGGTTTCGGCGATGACCTGGAGGAGCCCGGTTTTTTCCATGATTCCGCCGAAGCTCAGGGCGCAGATGATGAGGGCGACGGTATCCATCATGCTTTCCAGGCCTCCCCGGGTCAAAAGGTCGTCCACCATCTGGATTCCGGTCTGGCTGACGAAGCCGGCCTTGGCGGCAAGAGCCGTATCGGCCAGGGAGCGCCCCTGGCTGAAGATATCGAAGAGGGAACCCAGAACTGTCCCGCCGAGGAGCGCCGGGAGCGGCGGCACACGGCGGATGACCATGACGATGACCAACACAGGGGGGAGGAGAAGCAGGAGATTGATGTCGAAATTATCCTCGATGGTCGTGAGAAGGACACGGATATTGTCCGAATCGATACGGCCTCCGCGGAACTTCAGTCCGAGCAGACCGTATAGGACGATGGCGATTAGATAGCTAGGAGTCGTCGTGTAGACCATATGTCGGACGTGGGAAAAGACGTCGGTCCCGGCCACGGCCGGGGCCAGATTGGTCGTATCGGAAAGCGGCGACATTTTGTCTCCGAAATAGGCACCGGAGATAATGGCTCCGGCCACCATCGGCAGCGGGATACCAAGCCCCTGGCCGACGCCTATCAGGGCCACGCCGACCGTTCCGGCCGTCGACCAGGAGGAACCGGTTCCCAGGGAAACGATCGAGCAGATGAGGAGAGTCGCCACCAGGAATATTCCCGGCGAGAGAATTTTTAGCCCGTAGAAGATCATGGCCGGGACAATGCCACCTGAGATCCAGGTCCCGATCATGGTCCCGACTACCATCAATATGAGAACCGGACCCATGGCCAGGGAAATCCCGTGGACCATCCCGTCCTGAATAGTCTTCCAGGAGTAGTTATGGTAGACACCGACGATGGCGGCCACGGCCGCGGCGGCGATGAGGGCGATGTGCGGGTCCTGTTTGAAGACGACGATCGTGACGGACAGAGCCACGATCAGGAAAAGGACGGGAATGAGGGCGACGGCTAATTTGGCTGGCTTGGGTTCTTTTGTCAAACTCATCGTCCTCCGTATGAGTCCGGTCATTATAGATAATGATCGGGCAAAAAGCAAACGCGGGTTTTGGCAGCGCCGACCTGCTGAACGAAGCCTTGGCTTCCGGATCCATTTTTATTGCGGCCGGTATCCGGATCCGGCTCTAGTTTTCAGGAATCTTTCCAGAATAGAGAACCACACCTGCCTAGGAGACTCTTCCCGCTTCAATATCCTTGATCACCCCGCTGAGGATATTGATTCCTTTCATAAGATATTCCTCGGTTATCACAAGCGGCGGCAACATCCTTGCTACGTTGTCGTAGTGCCCTCCCACCTCAATCATCACTCCACGCTGATGCCCGTACTTACGGACTCTCTGTGCGTGCTCTGATGACGGCTCTTTGCTCTTTTTGTCCTTAACCATCTCAATGGCCATCATCAGTCCGATCCCGCGCACTTCGCCCACTATAGCGCTCTCGGCTTCTAATTTTTTCAGCGGCAGCATGGCTTTTTCCCCTAATTCAAGTGCTCTTTCCGGAATGTGATTCTCTACCATCCAATTCAAGGCGGCGGCGCCGGCAGCGAAAGCAACCATATTCCCCCTGAAGGTTCCGATACTCTTTCCAGCCGGCAGCGTATTCAATTTATCTTTATAAGCCGTTGCTGAGATGGGGAATCCTATCCCGCCTAAGGCTTTGCTTAGAGTGACGATATCCGGAACAATATCGAAATGTTCAAAAGCAAACATCTTTCCGGTTCGCCCGAGGCCGGCCTGGATCTCATCACAGATCATCAGTACACCGTGCTTGTCGCAAATCTCCCGAACCCGCTTCATGAAGCGGGTTGTGGGAATTATGGTTCCTCCTTCGCCCTGGACTGATTCGAGAATGACAGCGGCCGGCTTTAAGTAGCCTGAGCGGCAGTCGGAAAGCACCCGATCCAAGTTTTCCGCTGCCTGAAAATCTACTTCGTCATCAGGGCATCCAAAGGGATTTCGATATATGTAAGGATAAGGAATGAACTGCACATCCGGTGCAAGCGGGCCAATGCCTTCACGATGATGGCTGTCACAGGTCAATGCCAAAGAAATCCCGGTCATGCCGTGGTATGCTCCTTCAAAGGCAATGATGCTGCTTCGCCCTGTGTTATAGCGGGCCAGCTTGATGGCCTGTTCAACCGCATCCGAACCTGTCGGGCCTCCGAAGAAAATGCGGTTCAGCTCTTTGGGCAGGAGCTTCTGTATGACCTCGACCATTTTTTCCCTTGTCGGTGTGGGAATATCCAGAGTGTGTGTAATCTGATCGATCTGTTCATGGGCTGCTTTCAGAACCACTGGATGCCCGTGGCCAACGGCCATGACTCCAGCTCCGCCGAACATATCTATATAGATATTACCATCCACGTCTTCAAGGGTTGCTCCACGGCCTTGCCGCAGAGCCATAGGCATACCCTTCGGATAGCTGACGGCTGAGCTTTCATGTTCCATCTGATAGGAGAGGATTTCCTGAGATTTTGGTCCCGGAGGAATTACTTTAATCAGAGGAGCTCCTTCAAAAGAGAGTTTTTTCAATTCTTCTTCGCTAATCATCAAATACCTCCTCAAAATGGGTTATATTCCTTTCTCTCAGCGGCCGAAACCTTCGAGGGGCTTTTCTTCTTAGGGTAAATTTTATCTCATTTTTTCTTTCTGTGCCGCTACGCTTCAGCGCTAACGGTAAAATTCCCCTCAACTTTACTTCTCAAAGAACACCGTTCTTCCCGATTTCTGCGCCAGGTGCACTCCATTTTATCACCTGTTTTAATCTCGTCCGATGGTTGACGAAACGTACAGAACTTTAGATTCCTGATCCATTTTTCTTCCGGCCGAGCGACTAAATCACCTGATTAAAATTACAATCGTTGGCTAGAATCGCTATCTTTAAATCACCATACGGAGGTTATATATGAAAGCCAGAGTCAGAGTATTTGGTTCCGCTTTTGCCGCGCTAGTCGTACTATGTTTTCTCGCCTGGCCGCCTTTGACGGCTGCGGCGGCTGCCGCGACTTCCGGAGAAGAGGACGACCAGCCGCGTCTCGAATTCCGTTTCGATAATGATGATTATGCAGTCACGTCCGGGCAGATTGATGCCGCCGAACCGCAGAAGTTTTCCCGGTTGGCGGTCAGGCTCTACGGTGGTTTGAGCCGCGTCGCCGCTGGGGACGTGAACGAAGGCGTCGACGGCTACTTCGAGCTCTTAGAGATTTACGAAAGCGAAGGTCTCGGCAGTCTGACAGGCGGATATAGTCCGGTCCACATGGGCGCCAATTTCGGAGCGGACTTTATCTACCAGATAAGCCCCATGATTGGCATCGGCTTCGGAATCGGATATCTGCGGAGTTCCAGCGATTCCGAGTTGACCTTGGCTTATGAGGGAGGAACATTCTCTGTCGAGGCCAAGCCGACGCTTTCGGCCGTACCCATTCATCTCGGAGTATTCCTTACCTTCCCGGCTGCCGGCAGGATCAGCCTCACGGCCAGTGCCGGCGCGGCCTATTACGCCGGCCTCAAGCTTGAAGGGACAGAATTGACCACAAGCAGCAGCGGCTATTGGGATGAGAGGACGCTCAGCGCCACACGGAGCAGTTTGGCCAACCTGGGATTCCAGGGGAGCCTCGGATTCGAGTACGAATTCTCGTCGAAAATAGGCTTTTTCGTCGAGGCTTTGGGCCGCTACGCAAAGTTCAAGAATTTCGAGACCGTTACGGGTACCCATGAATCGAGCGGCGGGTCTTTGGAGACCACTGAGGGTAAACTCTACATCCAAACGGAGACTGATCCAGAATGGTCCTTCAGCATTTTCACCGTCGAGTCGACTCCGCCGGTGGATGACGTCGATACCACTTACCGGGAACCGAAAATCGACCTCAGCGGCTTCAGCCTTCAGGCCGGTATCCGGATCAGGTTCTAGTTTTTACGGAATTTTCATTCTCTCCAGGGCGGCCTCGAGTTTTTGGATCTGTAGCTCGAGCAGGTCAGCGAGCTCGTCGTAGCGTTGATATGCATCACGGCCCGGCCGCTGATCGGCGGTATTCAGGTTCGAGTACAGGTATGAGGATTGATCCACGAGCATGGGCCGGGAGTAGCGAACCGGAGCAGTTATGAGTTTTTCTTTGATCTCCGTGAGCGTTTGATCAGCGGGATGCTTGTCGATCGCGTTCTTCGAATATTCAGCGGTCAGGCGTGCTTTGCTCAGGAGGTCCCGCGCTTTTAAGGCCAGCTCGGCCTGAGCGGTAACGTCGGCCGGAGTGATTCCCTCATTCAGCACGCGGGGATCCATTTTCGGCTTAATCGGGACGGTCTGGCTCCAGCTTCCCAGCGTGAGACGAGCCTGGTAGGTTGCCGGCGGAACAAGCGGTCCCCCCTGACCGGACCGCCGGTCGTCCGCGTCCCACGGGCCCGGATACCGGAGGTCCCAGACGAACCGGTGCATTCCTGCAGTCTTCTGAAGTCCGGGCGTCTCGGCTTGCCCGGCATTCCATTCTCGGGTCCGCAAGCCGGGCAGGCCGGTCATCGGGGATGCCGGCTCGCTTGAGAACCGGCGGACGAGATTTCCCCGCCCGTCCAGAATCTCCAGCCGGAGCTCGCCGGCGGGCTCTTCGGCCAGGTAGTAATCGATGTTGGCGCCGGCCGGCGGGTATTGCGGTTCACACGGGTTTTGAGGCCTTCCGCGGCGGCCGCGAAGGAGGAAAGGCTCCTGGACCTTAAAAAGATACGCGCCGGCGCCGGCGACTTTATCGGAAATCTCGTGTAACGGAGTTAGATCATAGAGAATCCAAAAGCTCCGGCCCATGGTCGAGAGCACCAGATCTTTGTTTACCACCTTGATGTCGGTAACGGGTGTCACGGGGAGATTGAGCTGGAATGACTGCCAGTGAGTCCCGTCGTCGAACGAGATGAACATCCCGAACTCGGTTCCCGCATAAAGCAGGCCTTCCCGGTCGGGATCTTCCCGGACGACATGCACTGGATAGTCCTTCGGGATGCCGTTGTCGCCGGTGGTGATGCGTGTCCACGTTTGGCCGTAATCTTCGGTCTTGTAAGCGTGAGGCTCGAAGTCCCCGAGTTGATAGCGCAGGATGGACGCGTAAGCTTTGCCAGGTTCATGCGGCGACACCTCGATCGTCTGAACCCGGCCATAAGGCCCGAGCCCCGGAGGTGTGACTTGCTTCCAGTTCTTGCCACCGTCACGAGTGATGTGAATCGGTCCGTCGTTTGCTCCCGCCCAGATGACTCCCGGCTCATGGGGCGATTCTTGAATCTCGTAGATAACACTGAAATGCTCCTCGCCCGTCACGTCGATGGTAATGGGTGTACCGGAAACTACCTGAGTTTCGGGAGTGAAAGCCGTCAGGTCGGGTGAGATGGTCTCCCAGGTTTGTCCGCCGTTCGTCGTTACGTGGACGAACTGGGAGCCGTGGTAGACCATGTCCGGATCGTGAGGAGACACATGAATTGGCGCGACTCGCTGGAACCGGTAAGCAAGATCCTTCGGGTTGTGCCCATAGATGTTCCAGAATCCTACGTAGAACTGCTGTTCCTGGCCGGTCCTCCGGTTGTAAAGACCGAAACGCCCTTTGCAGTTGGCATAGACGATGTCCGGATCGCCGGGCTTGGGAACCGCCGGCCCGGTCTCGCAGCCGCCGTGAGCTTCCCATAGAGCCGTTGACCCGGCCGGCATGGCCAGCGGGGCGCGGCTCGGCACGGAAATCGTCGTGTTGTCTTGCTGGCCTGCATACAGCCGGTAAGGGAAGTCGTCGCTGATGTCCACCTGGTAAAGTTCGGCCGTGGGCTGGTTGTGCTGGGTAGACCAGGTCTGGCCGCCGTCCCGCGTGACATTGGCCCCGCCGTCGTTGGCTTGAATGAAGACTTCGGGGGCATCGGGATTGATCCACATGTCGTGATTGTCTCCGTGCGGAACCCTTTGCGGCGTCCATGTTTTTCCGCCATCCCCGGATTTGTAGAAGCCTTCGGCCATGGCCCAGATAATGTCCGGGTTCTTTGGATGGGCTTCGAGATTAGTGTAATAGAAAGGGCGATTGCGTATGGGCTGAAAGTCGGTCACCTGCGACCATGTGACGCCCCGGTCATCGGAACGGTACACGCCTCCTTCTTTGCCCGGCGCCTCGATGAGGACGTAGACCCGCTCCGGATCTCCGGCCGAGACAGCCAGATCAGCCTTCCCGCGTAAGCCGCCGGGAAGCCCCTTGGTCAGTTGGATCCAGGTCTCCCCGCCGTCCGTGGATTTGTAGACCCCGCCTTCGGTCCCGCCGCTTATTATGGTCCATGGCTTACGTTCAGCGAGCCACATGGCAGCATAGATCTCATCGGGATTATCGGGCGCGAACTCCAGATCAACGGCCCCCGTCTTTTCCGAAATGAAGAGGACCTTTTTCCAGGTTTGTCCTCCGTCCGCCGTTCGGAAGACGCCGCGTTCAGGATTCGGGGCAAAGGGATTTCCGATCGCTGCCACGTAAACCCGATCCGGATTGCGGGGGTCGATGAGCACGGCGCCGGAGTTACCCGTCTTATCGAGTCCCACGTGCTTCCAGGTCTTACCGGCGTCAGTGGATTTGTACACACCCTTTCCGATGATCACGTTGCTCCGAAGGCCGTCAGAGCCAGTGGCGACGTAGACCACGTTCGGGTCGGAATCGGCCACCCGTATGGCCCCGATAGAGCCGGTGGCAAAAAATCCGTCGGAGATGTTATGCCACGTCTGACCATAGTCGGTGGTCTTCCACACGCCGCCCCCCGTAGCCCCCATGTAAAACGTCGATGGCTGGGCCAGGTGGCCGGCGACCGCTGTGACCCGCCCGCCTCGGGACGGACCCACCATCCGGTAGGAAAGCCCGGAGAACATGTGCGGGGGGTAAGCATCATTCTCTGACGACTGCCCGGTCTGAAAGACCGGTTCTCCTGCCTGACAGAGTAAGAATGAGGTCAGAGTTACGGCGATAATTGCCTTCATTCGCGTCATTTAAGCCTCCCTTCCGGAAGTTTGGAGATGAGACGTCATCCTCAGATTTCGCCTCGCTAAATAATCATGGATGATAAAGAATCAAAGGCGTGGATGTCAACTTAACAAGGGCGCAGATTCAATTCAATAACAGATGGTAAACTTGACTTTCATTTTTTGAGCGTGTTAGGATTTATCCATAAGAAGGACGATAGTTGCGGATAATTGTTAGGGGCTTTCTTATAACTGAGCAGAAAAGTCCGTGCCCTCTACGGTGCGGTTCCTACTCCTTCTTTTTTAATTTACCAGCCCTCCTCATCGACTAAAAGGATTTGGGGCCGTCTGATAAGCAAAGGAGAAGGAAATGATAAATAGCCGAAGGAAATTCGCTACGGTATCGTTTCATGTCTTAATATCGTGTTTGTTCATCTCGACGACAATTTCAGCCGGGTTCCTCCGGGCTGCGGAAGTCGTTAAATATGACTTCATCCAAAAGGCGCCGGAAGCTAAATGGATGAGGAATAATAACGTTGAAGGTTCACTTCCCTGGAATGGGGCTGCCAATGATACCCGGGGCTTCGTCCGCCATCTGGCCAATGCCGTCCTTGAAGACGGCGGGAGCTACCCTCTCGTACTTCAAACACACCCGGAATGGAAAAATGACGGCTTTATCGCCGGTATATTTTCGAACGTGGTAGTTCCCGAGAAAGCCACGTTCAAAGCATCGGTGGGCTTTTTGCAGGGAGTCAGCAGAAGCGATGGAGTTAAATTCAGTATTGGGGTCATCAGCCGCTCAACGGGCGCGGCCAGGATTATTAACGAGACGGCTGCCAAATCCGATGGCAGGCTGGATACGATCTCAGTGGACCTGTCGTCTTTTGCCGGTATGACCGTTGATTTCCGTTTTGCCGTATCGGCCGCCGGCAGGGCCACAGAGGACTGGGCAGTCTGGGCTTCTGCCGCCGTAGTAACGGCGGCCCCCGATATAATGCTCGCTCCGGCCATCCAGGCCAAAAGTACGGCGGCCGTCGCCAGACTCCCCCAGCAAAAAACCGCTGTTGTGGCGTTCAAGCCCGCCATGATGAAGTCGATCACTCTTAGACCTGTCGGAGCTTTGCCTCCGCGCCATAAGGTCGAGGACGTCGGCCCCCTGCCCATTGAAGAACCGATGACCCTGCTAAACCGGATTTACAAAGACAATGAGAAACCAAACAGCTATTATTACCTGCCCCGCGAGATCAACCTCATCAGGGATAAGGCCACGGGAGGCTACAGGATAAGCGCGGTCTGGACAAAAGACGAGAAGGTCCGGACGACTCTGACCCTCCAGGCCGATGTCGACCTTGAAGACGTTAAATTGATGGAAGAAGCCCTCAAAGCGGCTAAAGGCTATGCGTCGACACTCAGGTCGATGCCATACGATGAAGCGGAAATAATCGACATGAAGGGATGGGAGGACTGGGAAATCGAGAACATACACATTCCGACTTTCGGCTCTCTCGAGACCGAACTGCCGGTCAATATCTCCATGACTCCGGACACTCTGGCCCAGTTAAAACCGCTCCTCGAAAAAGAAGGCTTGACGGCCGGGATGCGCATCAAAACCGGTACTGTGGAGCGTGAAATCCCCATCAAAGTAGGTCTGAAATATTTTACCGGCCGCATGTACTCCGGCGTGGAAGAGCTCGGCTATTCATTCGACGAGGGAAAGTCCGTCCTAACCCTGCACGGGGTGCGGAACCTGAGCGATTTTCCGCTTAAAGTCTCCACGGTCAGCCTGCGTTTTCGCCTGCCGAACGGCGAAGAAGTCTACAAAAATCTCAAGTGCCCGGCCGAGACCGTCATACCGCCGGGCGAAGCCCGGGACCTGGAAGTCGGTTTTGCCCCTCGCGGGCTTCTCATGCTCGAATACCGGAGGCTTTTCCCGACGCCGCCGCCTGCTCCCAAGAAAAAAAGCGCTCTGGTCGAGAAGGGCCTCGAGCTGCTGAAAGAACAGTTGGAAAAAAAGCTCGACAAGGACAAAGCCAAGGAAGCAGAAGAAGTGATGGCCAAAGAACCTACCAGCGCTCCGGCCGATGCCAAAGTCGATGCTTTCTTCAAGACCTACTCCCGCAGTTTCTGGATGGAAGTCGCTCCGGAATTCGATTGCCAGCCCTGTCTCGATAAAATCTGGGGCGGTATCGAGGTCGTCTCCTATATCGAACGAATGAGGAAAGTCACTGTCGAGACTCTGGGTAATGTTTTTGATCCTTCGGCCTATGAAACCCCGCTCGAAGTGGAGAAAGTTCACATTGAGATAAGATCTCCCTACCTCAGCGCTCAGGCCAAAAGCGGTCTGGTCTCCGGACTCGATTTCAACAAAGACAAGCTCAAGGACACGGTGGTGGTATACCTGCCCGTTTCGAGCGAGGAACAATTCTCTTTTGAATATAAGATTAAAGCCGTGCTGAAGACGGGTGAAACGGCTGAATCAGCCGGCTGGGAAACGGTCGCCGAATCGCTCGACCTGACGATCGGCACTTTTCAGATAAAAAATCTTTTTGTTAAATAAGAAACGCCTGAGACCGGCTTGTCCGCTCACGGCATTGAGGGAGGCAAAAATGAGATTGCTGGTTTTTAAACCTTCCGGGATTTTAATTTTGTTCACGGCATTGTTGCTCACAGCCATGCCCCTGGCCGTAAGAGGAGAAATCCTTCTCGACCAGGAGCCGGTTCAGGTGACCAACGCGCTTCTTTTCCGGGATCATGCCGATGCGCACGGCTACCATTACATGCCGCTCGGCCCGCGTGTTTCTTCCTGGCCGGACGGGACGCCGAAGTTCACCTTCATTCAGTACGTCCGGACCGGCAAGGAGATTACCGGCGGCATAGTCCATTTCCTTTGCACTTTCGGGTTGACCAAAAAGGAGCTCGATCAGGCAAGGAAAGAACTGACAAAAGTCGACAAGGAAGGCAGGCTCATCGGGCCGGTCATGTTCGTCAAGGGTGATTTCCACATAATTTCGGCCTCAGCCGGGGAAGGCGGCATTTTCAGCCGGAAGGTAGTCGGCACCGGCAAAGCGCCTCTTCTGGCCGGTTCTGAAGCTGCGGTTTCGATCGCCCTGACGGAGGAAGGCTCCACGCTTCTGATGGAATCTTTCAAGAGGCCGACTTCCGACGTTTCGGTGCAGTTTGTTATGACCTACTCGGGCCTGACTCCGGCCTACCATGCCGTGCTGAGCGTTGACTGGGACAAGGTCTATGACCATAAAGAATTCAAAGCCAACATAGGCAATATGTTCGTCGGCGTCCAGATTCAGAAGATCTACGCCGAGCTCAGGGAACAGGGGGCCATAAAGCTCGACGTCATCGGCGAAGATACCAAGATGGATGAATTGCTCGATACGGCCTACAACACCATCACCAAAATGATGTTCGACGCCAAGCCGGTCAAACCTGAAGATATCGGTAAATCTCAGGCTTCGACCGGAAGCAACTGGCTGGGCAAGTTGTTCGGACAGGCCCAGTTCGGTTATTACCAAAAAACGGTCAAGCTCACGGGCAAGTACACCGTTGACCTGACCAGGCGCAAGCGAGACCAGCGCGAAGTGCCGCTTACGGGAAATATCGGTGGAGTCTACAAAGAGCATGGCCAAAACCAGCAACTATTCAGTGTCGTTGATCTGGACGACCCGACTTTCGAAGAGAGAACGATCAACGTCATCCTGGATGGTGAGGATTTGGAGACGTTTCAGCAGCATCTCAATTTTGCCGGTATCACTTTCAAGAAAGAGTACGAAGACGCCGACATGAAATCCATAACCGAAGATCTGGTTTTCGACAAGACCAAATTCGGCCAGAACGGAAACAAGCTTTCGCTCAAATACCGCCGCAAGGGCGACACGACCGACAAGTGGCTGGAATATGAGTACAAGCCCCTCTGGAGCTATGCCGGGGGGCTTGAAGTAGCCGGAGAGTGGATCAAAACCAGCCAGCCGGTCATCACTCTGACTCCGCCCCACAAATACCGCTACATTGAGGTTCTGGCGGAAGAAGAAAACATGAATAATAACGGAATCATCAGGATAGCCGTCCAGTTCCGGCATGACAATTTCGGCCGCCAGCTGCAAAAAGAGGTCGTGCTGCGCAAAGGCGACCCCTTGAACATCAATTATGTTTATTTCCACGAGCCCAACAATCTCGAATACGAGTACAACGTCACCTGGCTTTTCAAGGATAATACCAAAATCACTTCAGGCTGGAAAAAGGCGACCGACCCGTTCATCTATGCTTATTACGAAAAAATTTGACTGGGCGGGATCGATGATTTCGTCAATGAAATCCTTGCCCGTTTTTCTACTGTTTCTGATGATTCTGGCTCCGGCCGGCATTCAGGCCGATCCTCTTTTGACCAGGCCGGAAACGGTGGCCGGGAAAATAATCATCTATCCCGACCACCGGACCCCGAAACTCTTTTATTATGTTCCGACCAGCCTGATCCTCGGCCGGACCTTCGGCCAGCCCAGATTCTTCTTTTATAAATACATTCACGTGAAGGAAGACTCGGTTGAGGGACCTAAGACCACAACCGGCGGAGTCCTGGCCTTGTCGGTCGAATTTGGGGACGATACCGAAACGCTGAAGGCACTAAAAGGCCCGGGCTTTGAATATCGTCCCGTACCCATCGAAACTCTGGACGCCGTTCTCAGCTACACCGGGATTGAGGCCGAAGAAGCCGCCGTCGAAAAGCAGGAGTTGACGTCCAACAAGGTCCTCTGGGCAGGGAAAAACTTCACCTTGCCATTGAGCAGCTCGTCTGCTTCGTATCTCTGGCAGATTTTTGAGGACAAAAAAGCGGCCGGCTTGAGCGTGGAATGCTCGTTCTCTTATGGCGGATATGAGCTCGATGAGGAAGGTAAGCTCCAGCCCGGCGAAAGGGCCGGCCGGCTGAGCCTGGCCGTTCCGGTTACCATGGACGATAATCCCGACCTGTTCAAAGTGATCAACCTGGCTGAAAAGTTTTCTTTCAACTTTCGAAAATTGACCGTACTGTACTTTGATTTCGTCAATGAGACCAACGGCGACCTGGCAAAGCTTACGGTGGAAATCGAGATCACCACGGCCAGGAAGCAGCGCGATTTCGAGGTGATTACCTTTGCCCGGGGAACCGACCCCCAGGTGGATCTGGAGTTCGACATCCCCGAAGCCAAGGGCGGCAAATACCGCTGGCGGGCAACTAAGATTTATGCCGACGGCCGCTCGGAAAAGAGCGGCTGGCAGGAAGGCGATAATTTTTTTCTCGACCTGTCAAGTTATGAGCTGACTATCAAGGAAAATTGAATGGCCGGGCATTATAAAGGAGGGATCAAATGAGAAGGAAATTGATGATTCTGTTG
>Ga0172363_10000538_pt1 | contig 29005 bp, 26 predicted proteins | sample LakKivs2_kivu2a2_FD_114541 | JGI IMG/M metagenome (GOLD analysis project Ga0172363, IMG submission 114541) | Sediment microbial communities from Lake Kivu, Rwanda - Sediment s2_kivu2a2 | ecosystem: Environmental > Aquatic > Freshwater > Lake > Sediment | place: Rwanda: Western Province, Lake... | reverse complement strand
GCGCAGCGTCGCGCGTCGACGGGAGGACGGACGGCGCAGCGTCGCGCGTCGATGGGAGGACGAATGGCGCAGCGTCGCGACGCCCGTACGCGACGACCTCCGCCGCGCGCGCGAGTCGCCGTCCGACCTCGGCCTTGCGCGTCGGGTGGAGGTCGCTCGCGTCGCCGAGGTCGATCGTCGCGATGACCGCCGTCGCCGGCAGCGCCGCCGCCCTGGCCTGCGCCGCGCGCAGCCGTGCCCAGTCACTCTCTCCCGGGCCGTACGCCGGCAGCTGCACGACGAGGAACGGCAGCTCCGGCGCAGCGAAGCTCGCGCGCCAGCCGGCGATCAGGGACGTCAGGCGCTCCGCGTACGTGTCGGCCCGCGCGACGTCGGCCTCGCCCTGGTACCAGAGCACGCCGCGCAGGCGCAGGGGTGCCAGCGGCGCCACCATCGCGTTGAACGCGGCGGCGCGGGCGCGCGGCGGCGGCGCGCTGATCGTGAAGCCCATGGTCGTGACGGCGTCGCGCGCGAACGGCTGCTTGACGCCCCAGCCGCCCTGCTTCAATCCCTCGAGCGGGACCTCGTACGACGACCAGTCCGGGCCGGGAACGAAGACCTCCGACGCGAAGAAGTCGCCGTCGGTGATCGACGCCTGCCCGAGCGTCAGGCGGAACTCGCCCTCGCCGCGGGCGCGGAACGCGAAGCGCGCGAAGCCGCTCAGGTCGATCGGGACCTTGCCTGCGCGGAGCGCCGTCGCCGCCGACGCCCAGGCGTCGGGATCGGTGAATTCGCCGGCGAAGCGTCCGCCGCGCGGCGCATCCGTGACCGCGCTCCAGCGCGCGATCGAGCCGGGCTTCGCGTACGCGCGCCACCCGCCGCCGAGCCCGGCGTCGCCGTCCTCGAGCGCCACGGGCAGCGGCGCGTGCGCCGGGTCGCTCGGCACCAGCTGCAGGTCCGCGACCGACAGCGAGAACGGGATACCACTCGCCGGGGCGCCGGCGGCGGTTGCGTCAGTGGTAGCGGACGGGTCCGGACGCCAGACCTCGATCGGCGTCGAGCCCCACGCCGCGACCACGAGTCCGACCGGGACGCCGACGGTGGCCGTCAGGTCGCGTCCGAAGAAGTACGCGACGGCGGAGAAGTCCGCGGCACTCTCCGGCGTGCAGACGCGCCACGCGCCGCCCAGGTCGCGCAGCGGGCCGCTCGACGCCGCGCGCTCGACGGTGAAGAAGCGCAGCCCGCGGCAGTCGTCGGCGGACGCCGGCGGCGCGCCGTCGCTCGCGGTGCGCACCGGCAGCGCCATGTTGGATTGACCGGCCGCGAGCCAGACGTCGCCGATCAGCACGTCGCGCACGACGCGCGTCCCGTCACCGTCGAGCGTCAGCTCGAACGGGCCGCCCGCGACGAGTCCGTCGCCGAGCGCGATCCGCCACGCGCCGTCCGCGGCCGCGACGCCCGAGGCGCGCGCGCCCGCGATCCGCGCGTCGATCGTGCTGCCCGGCGTCGCCGTGCCCCAGAGCACGGCGCGGTCGCGCTGCAGGACCATGTGGTCGCCGAGGATCGCGGGCAGCCGGATCTCGGCGCGCGCGGCGGTCGCGGCGGCGAGCGAGGCTACGAGTGCGACGGTTGCCACGATCGGGAGCCGGCGGCGTGGCCCGTGCGAAGCGATCCGCGATCCCGTCGACCGCATCAGGTGCCGGCTCCGGTGCTGCTCCGGGCTCGCGCTCCGACGATCACTTCTCGCGACCCCTCGACAGCGAGTAGGGAATCCGCACGCCTGGATCGTCGCGCGGGAAGTCCTTCGTGTTGCGCGTCACGAGGAGCGCTCCACGAGCCCGTGCGGTCGCCCAGATGATCGCGTCGGGCAGCTTCACCCGGTGCGAGCGCCGCACGCGGATCGCCTCCTCCGCGGTGTCGCGATCGACGTCGAGAATCCGGAATCGCGCGAGGAAATCCCGGATCACGGCTTCCTCGGCGTCGCTTCGCGCGCCGACCAGGACCTCGACCCAGGAGATCACGCTCACGGCAACGTCGTGATGGCGCTCGATCTCCCGGCGCGCCTGCGCGATCCCGTTCAGGAAGTCGACGAGGATGTTCGTGTCGAGCACGGCGAGCATCGCCGGCTCACCACTCCCGGCGGAGCCGCCGCTCGTAGGCGAGTCCGTCCACCCCGCGCCCACGCCACAAGCCGAACGCCTCGCGAGACTCCGGCGCCCTGCGACGCGTCGCGTACTCCGCGACGGCGCGCCTTACGGCCTCTGCGCGCGAGATCTTCTCCCGCCGACAGATCTCGGCGAGGTCGCGCAGCTGGTCGGCTGGAAGCTCGATGATCGTTCGCATGCCGTCATCATATGACGGCATCATTCATCCGGCAACCCGCAACGTCTTCGCGCGGGTGGCACGGTCGCTCGCTCCGAGAAGGGCGCTACGCGACCTCGCGCTCGATCACCGTGTCCGGCCGCTGCGGATCGACGATCGCTCCCGCCGTGCGCAGTGCCAGCGCCTGGATCGTCAGCGTCGGGTTGTAGCCCGAGCCGGTCGGGAGCGGCGCGCCATCCGCGCTCCAGACGTTCTCCAGATCGTGCAGCTTGCCGAACGCATCGGTCACCGACGCCTTCCGATCGGTGCCCATGCGCAGCGTACCGAGCACGTGGCGCGACGACGGCGTCGGTCCGCCGTCGTTGATCGGCGCCACGAACGCGAACTGCGCGCCCGACGCGCCGTGCAGGTCGATCAGCTTCGGACCGTAGAACGCGCGCGCGGCGAGCTCGAACGGATGCTCGGTGTACGTGATGCGCGGCACCGGCAGGCCGTTGATGTCCTTGACGGCGGGGTCGAGGTCGACGCGGTTCGTCTGCTGCGGCGCGTCCTCGCCCTGCATGATGAGCACGGAAACGTGGCGTCCGAACGGGCTCGAGCGGAGGTAGCTCTTGAGCGTCGCACCGCGGAAGCCGAGGTTCATGTACTGCACGGCGTCGGCGATCTTCTCGGAGTTGGTGCCGAACTCGACGATGCCGCCGAGCGGGCGCTGCGGGTCGTTCGGCACGCCGCGGAAGTCGGAGAAGCCGGTCGTCACCGACTTGCCGCGCTCGCCGTGCATGTCCTCGCGGTAGATGCCGACGCCGATCGTCTGGTGGTGGAACATGAGGTTCCGGCCGACCAGCCCGGACGAGTTGCCGAGGCCCGGTCCGCCGGGGTCCGAGAGCAGGAGCAGGCGCGCCGACTCGATCGAGCTCGCGGCGAGCAGCACGCGATCGCCGCTCACCGACGCAGGATCGCCGTCCGGATCGAGGTACTCGATCGCGGTCACGCGGCGACCGGACGCGTCGGTCACGAGCCGCGTCGCGATCGCGTTGTAGCGCACCTGCACGTTGCCGGTGAGCAGCGCGTCGCGCAGCGGCGCGATCGAGCCCTTCGCATTGACCGGGCAGCCATAGCCGGAGCAGAAGCCGCAGTCGTTGCACGCCTGGCGCGCGCGGTACGTCTGCGACGTCACGGCCGCGGGGTAGGGGAACGGATGCAGCCCGAGCTTGCGTGCGCCCTCGGACAGCACGTTCGCGACGTACATCGGCACGCCGGGCGGCATCGGGTACGGGCCGGAGCGCGGCTCGGCGAACGGGTCCGCGCCGGCCGCGCCCTGCACGCCGATCAGGCGCTCGGCCGCGGCGTAGAACGGCTCGAGCTCGTCGTAGTCGAGCGGCCAGTCGGCGAAGCTCGCGCCGGGGACGTCGCCGAGCAGCGTGCCGAGGCGGAAGTCGAAGGCGGCGAAACGCGGGACCTTCATGTCGGCGTGCACCCAGCCGCCGCCGACCGTCTTCGGCAGGCCGTTCACCTCGCCGACGAAGGTGCGGTCGCCGTCGGCAGGGCTCGCGCGGAACGTGCGCGGCTCGACGCGCGCCTGCTGCTTGATGAGCTCGCGCGCGCTCATCTTGACCTCGTCGCTCGAGAACAGCGGGATCGGCATGCCGTCCTTCGGGTCGTCGAGCCCGAGCCAGTAGTTGTTGCCGGCTTCGAGCACGCAGACCTTGAGGCCGCTGGTCGCCAGCACGCGCGTCGCGATACCGCCGCCGGCGCCGCTGCCGATCACCACCGCGTCGAAGCGGTCGAGGCTCGTGTCGCCGAGGACGTTCGGAACCCTGCTGGGGAGCGATGCCATCGCGGACCTCGACCGTCTCAGAAGAAGCGCTTGCCGCCCTGCGAGATCGCGACGGCGGTGACGAAGCTCTCGACCGTCGGCTCGAGCCCGTCGTTCTGTCGGCTCGGGTCGATCGTCTGGTTCGGCTGGTCGGGACGGTCACGCGGCGTGCCGTTCGCGTCGTACAGCGTGTGGCCGAGCGGCTGGCTGTCGCCGTCGTAGAAGTAGTCGCGCCAGCCGGCGCCGTCGCGGTTACCGCCGTACTCCGGCGCGCAGAACATGCCCTCGGCGAGGAGTGCGAGGAACGCGTCGCGGAAGCGCGGGTCGGCGGCGGCGAAGGCGGCGAGCTTGCCGTCGTCGTCGAGCGACGCGAAGTCCGCGGCACCGCGCGACGCGGCGAACGCGTTCAGCGCGGGGACTGCGTCGCGGTACAGCGACCGCAGTCCGGGCGTCGCGGGCACGATCGGATCGTTGACGTCACCGTCCGGCACCGACGCCGAGCCGAGCAGCTCGATGCGGAACGACAGCTCCTGCATGCGCGTCGGCGGTAGGATCTCGAGGAATGCGTTCTCCGGGAAGTCGTCGCCGGGGTCACCGGTCCGGGGATCGGGGAAGGCCGTGCGGCCGCTGAACGGCCCGCCGCGGTAGATCGTCGGGATCTCCGCGTCGAACGCGGCGAGGAAGCGGTCGGCGTACTCGATCGCGTCGGTGCCGAGAGCGCCGACGGTCGCGTCCTCGGGCACGATCGCCGCCGCGAGCTGCTCGAAGGTCGCGCGCTCGTCGGCGGTGAAGAAGCGCGCGACGGGCGCGTCGCCGGAGCCGGCGCGGTCGCTGCAGCCGGGCAGCCACGGCAGCGCCACGACGCCGCCGGAGGCGGCCACGAGCTGGAGAAACGTTCTGCGTCGGTAGAGAGGGGCCATGTCGCCACGCGATCCGGGTGCCGCTTCGGGTCCGTCCCGGGCCGCGCGAAGGTAGGGCCGGGCGGGCGAGGGTGTCAACCGAGAATGCGGACCAGTTGTCGCTCGCGAGCGCGTCCGGCGGCGCGCCGGTCGGCGGTCAGCCAGGATCCGCCGACCAGCTTCGTGCGACGTAGGTCGCATCGTACTCCGAGAGGCCCCAGTCGACGGCCAGCGCAGCCGCGGTGACGAGCAGCTCTTGGCCGTTTGCGATCCGGTGAGTCCCCAGCGACTCGACGAGCGACAGCGCCTCGGTCACGTCGGCCGTGGTGACGCCGCGCATCCGTGCCAGGACGGCCAGCAGCTCGGTCATGAACAGCGACCGCACCGCTGCGCGTCCTGCGAGGAGACCAACGCAGCGGAGACCAGGGACGGGAACTTTCGCCCACGGTCGAAAATACCCGTGAGTAATTTTGACTGAGGGTGAAAACGCCCGTACGGTGATGCCATGTCACGTCGGCGCTATCTCGTCCCGCAGGTCGCTCGCGACCTGCGCCGCAAGATGGTCTTCGTCGCCGGTCCGCGGCAGGTCGGCAAGACGACGCTCGCGAAGTCGCTGCCGGGTGCGTCGGCGGGATACCTGAGCTGGGACGTGCCGCGCGACCGCGAGCGGATCCTGCGCGGCGAGCTGCCGGCGAGCCGCCTGCTGGTGTTCGACGAGCTGCACAAGAACCGGAGCTGGCGGAGCTTTCTCAAGGGCGTGTTCGACGGACGCGCGCGCGGTCAGCAGATCCTGGTGACCGGCAGCGCGCGGCTCGACGCCTACCGGCGCGGCGGCGAGTCGCTGCAGGGGCGCTACCATCTGCTGAGGCTGCACCCGCTCTCGGTCGCGGAGCTCGGCGCGCCCGACGCATTGCCCGCTCTGCTCCGGCTCGGCGGCTTCCCGGAGCCGTTCCTGGGCGGCTCGGACACCGAGGCGCGACGCTGGTCGCGCGAGTACCGCAACCGCATCGTCCACGAGGAGATCGTGAGCCTCGAGCGGGTGCAGGACCTCGGCAAGCTCGAACTCATGATGCTTCGCTTGCCCGAGCTGGTCGGCTCTCCGCTGTCGATCAACAACCTGCGCGAGGATCTGGCAGTCAGCCACAAGACCGCGGCGTCGTGGCTCGACATCCTCGAGCGCCTCTACGCCATCTACCGGCTGCCGCCCTTCGGCAGCCCGAAGCTCCGGGCCGTCAAGAAGGAGCAGAAGCACTACCACCTCGACTGGTCCGTGGTTCCCGACGACGCCGCTCGCTTCGAGAACCTCGTCGGCTCCCATCTGCTGAAGTGGGTGCACTTCGAGCAGGACGCGCACGGGCGCGACCTCGAGCTGCGCTACTTCCGCGACACGGACCGTCGCGAGGTCGACTTCGTCGTCGTCGAGGGACGCCGCCCGATCCGGCTGGTCGAGTGCAAGTGGGGCGACGCCGAGATCGATCGCAGCCTGCGCTACCTCCACGAGCGCTTCCCGGCCGCGGAGGCCTGGCAGGTCAGCGCGGTCGGGACGAAGGACTATCGCACGCCGGACGGGATCCGCGTGGCCCCGGCGGCGGCGCTGCTCCGCTCGCTGGTGTGAGCCGCGCACGACGAGACGACGGGGCCGGCGAGGCCCCCGCACCGGGTTCAGCGCTTGGTCGCGACGGTCCGCGCGAACGTCAGGAACTCTCCCCGGTCTGCCTGGATCGCAGCGCGCTCGGCCTCGGTCGTGTGTTCGGCGAACTCCTGCCAGATCGCGTGCGAATCGGGGAGCGCCTCGGCGTTCGTCACGTCGACGAGCTCGGTCTTGGCCCAGTGCAAGCCCCACCACTCGGCCGAGTGGAAGCTGTGCCAGCCGGCGCGCCAGAGGTCCCGCAGGTGGGCGGGTACCTGGTCCGGGGTGAGCTCGCGTGCGACGCCCGGGCAGACGATCCCGAGCTCGCCGCCGGGGCGCAGGAAGCGCAGGACGCTCTCCAGGTAGAGATCGTCGGTGCCGAAGTAGTGGTAGGCGTCGAGGCTCACGATCACGTCGAAGTAGCCGTGCGCGTACGGGAGCTCGTGCCCTTCGGCGCGAATGGGCGTGATCTCGGCCTCGAGGCCGGCTTCGACGATGCGCGCGAGGTTCTCGGTCGGCGAAATCCAGAGGTCGTTCGCGAACACGCGGAGCCCGTACTCGCGCGCGAGGAAGATCGAGCTCGCCGCGCGACCACAGCCGAGGTCGAGGACGCGCATGCCGGGGCGGAGCGTGAGCTTCGAGCAGAGCGCCTCGCAGAGCCACAGGACGTTCGGGCCCATGCGGCACTGCTCGACCCACGCGGGGTCGTAGCGGGCGCTACGCGGAAACGGCTCGACGGCCGTCATGTGAGCTGCGGTCTCCTTGCCTGCGGGCGGCGCGCGGGGCGTGCGTCCACCCCACGGTGCGGCCCCATAGACCGGTCGCGACTTTGCGAACAAGGCTGTTCCACGAGAGTGGAGGCGAGCGCGCACCTCGGCAAAGGCTCGGCGAGCTGACGCGTGACGGGTCGGGGACGTGCCGCGCTGGAGTGCGGCAATCCTGTCGTAGCGCGCTACGACGTCACGGCATCACCGCGAACGCACCGCCGCGCGTCCGGCGAGAAAGCCCGTCGCCCACGCCCACTGGAAGTTGAAGCCGCCGATGCGACCCTCGCAGTCGAGGATCTCGCCGGCGAGGAAGAGGCCGTCCGTGCGACGCGACGCCATGGTGCGGAAGTCGACCTCGGCGAGCGGCACGCCGCCGGCCGTCACCTCGGCGAAGTCCCAGCCGCGGTCGCGCTCGACCGGCAGCACGAGCTCCGTCAGGCACCGTGCGAGACGCCGGCGCGCGTCGCGACCGAGCTGTGCCACCGGCGTCGCCGGATCGACCTCCGCCGCGTGCAGCAGCGCCTCGGCGAGCCGCTCCGGCACGAGCCCCGCGAGCAGGCGTCCGAGCGACGCGCGCGGACGTTCGCGTGCGAGCGCCTGCAGCCGTGCATCGGCCTGCTCGGCGCTCTCGCCGGGCAGCACGCTCATGCGCAGCTCGACGGTGTCCCCGTGCGCACGCGCCAGCACCCAGTGGCGGCTCGCGTCGAGCACGAGCGGACCGCTGACGCCGAAGTGCGTCCAGAGGAGGCTGCCGCTACGGCGGTCGATGCGCTTGCCGTTCGCGAGCGTCGTCAGCTCCGCCTCGTGCGAGATGCCGCGCAGCTCGGCGTGGAAGAAGCCGCGCCGCAGGACGAGCGGCACCAGCGCCGGGTGCGTCTCTGTCACCGTGTGTCCGAGTGCGCGGACCAGCGCGTAGCCGCCGCCGTCGCTGCCGGTGCGCGGCAGCGAGCGTCCGCCGGTGGTGACGATCACGCGCCGCGCGCGCAGGACGTGCGTGCGGCCGTCGCGCTCGTACGCGACGTCGAAGCGCGCCGGCGGACCGTCCGCGGCCGTCACGTCGCCGCCGTCCGCCGTGCGCCTCGTCGTCGTGGCGCCGCCGCCCGCGCCCTCTGTATCCATGACGTCGTCGCGGATCCCGCCGCCTGCGCCCGTCGTGATATCCACGCTGCGCGCGGCACTCGGCGTGACCGCCGTGACGCGCGCCGCGGTGCGTAGCTCGACGCCGATCGCGCGGCAACGCGCGACCAGCGCGTCCACCACCGTGCGCGCGCTGTCGCTCACCGGAAAGAGCTTGCCCGTCTCCTCGCGCTTCAGCGCGACGCCGAGCGACGCGAACCATTCCTTCGCCGCGTCCGCGTCGAATGCGGCGAGCACGTTGCGGATCGGGTTGCGCGCGCCGTTGAAGTCGTCGGCGGAGACCTGCTCGTGCGTGACGTTGCAGCGGCCGCCGCCGGAGATCAGGATCTTCGCGCCGATCTTCCGCGCGCCCTCGAGCGCGACGATCCGCGGCGCGGGACGTGCGACCGCGCGCGCCGCTTCCTCGGCGGCGAAGATCGCAGCCGCGAGCCCGGCCGCACCCGCACCGACCACGGCGACGTCTGCGACGTCCGCGTGGTCGGTGCGGGAGGCGGCCGCCCTCAGCGGCCCTTCCAGCGCGGCGCGCGCTTCTCGACGAACGCCGCGAGGCCCTCCTTGAAGTCCTCGGCCTGGAACATCTTGAGCATGCCCTCGCCGGACAGCTTCCAGCCGACCTCGTCGGGCTGGTCGGTCGCGGCGAGCATGATGCGCCGGCTCTCGCGCACCGCGAGCGGGGCGTTCTCGCAGATCTGGGCGGCGAGCTTCTTCGCCGCGGCGATCGCCTCGCCCTGCTCGCAGAGGACGTTCACCCAGCCGAAGTGGTAGGCGCGCTCGGCGGGGAAGTCGAGGCGCCCGGTGAGCGCCAGCTCCATCGCGATGTTGCGCGGCAGCTTGCGCGGCAGGCGGAAGAGGCCGCCCGCTGCGGCGACGAGGTTGCGCTTGACCTCGGGGATGCCGAACACCGCCGTGCGCGACGCGACCAGCAGGTCGCACGAGAGTGCCAGCTCGGTGCCGCCCGCGAGCGCCGGTCCGTCGACCGCCGCGATCAGCGGCTTGGTGCGCTCGCGCGTGACCAGCCCGCCGAAGCCGCCGCGCTTCGTGCTCATGCCGCCCGGATCGGTGCTCATCTGCTTGAGATCCGCACCCGCGCAGAAGATGTGGCCCTTCTCCGTGCGCGCGCCGGTCAGGATGCCGACCCAGACCTCGTCGTCGGCCTCGATCGCGTCGAGCGCCTTCTCGATGCCCTGCGCGACCGCGGTGTTGACCGCATTGCGCGCATCGGGACGGTTGATGGTGATGACGCCGACGTTGCCCTGCTTCTCGTAGTCGATCATGCGGCGTTCATACTGTGTCCGGCCGCCGTCGTCACGTCGCGGCGGGACCGCGTCGGGTCGTCCTGGCGGCGTCGGCGCGATGGACGCGACACGGTGCGGCGCGGTACGGGTCGGGGCGTGACCCCGGCGGTGACGGCGGCGAAGCGGGCCCGGATCGCGTTCCGGCTGCTCGAGTACCGGCACGAGCCCGGCGCGCCGTCGTACGGGCTGGAGGCGGCCGAAGCGCCCGGGCTCGACCCGGCGAGCGTGTTCAAGACGCTGCTCGCCGAGCGCGACGACGGCGCGCTCGTGGTGGCGCTGGTCCCGGTCGCCTGCACGCTGGACCTGAAGGCGCTCGCGGCGGCCATCGGCGCGAAGCGCGCCGCGATGGCGGACCCGGCGGCCGCCGAGCGCGCGACCGGTTACGTCGTCGGCGGCATCAGCCCGCTCGGGCAGAAGAAGCGCCTGCCGACGGTGATCGACGCGAGCGCGCTCGCGCTCGAAACCGTGCACGTCAGCGCCGGGCGTCGCGGTCTCGAGATCGCGCTCGCGCCCGCGGATCTGGTGCGCCTGTGCGACGCGACGGCGGCGCCGATCGCGCGCGCCTGAGCACGCGTGGCCGGCGCCGTCCGGGCGTCAGTACGCCGCGGCGAGCGTGCGCGACACCAGCGGGACGCCGCGGTCGAGCAGCGTGATCGTGAAGTCGGGGCGGATGCCCAACCCGCTCGGCGCGGGGCGGCGGGGGCTGGATGCTGGCGCCGGGTCAGTCGTTCAGGCAGATCCCGAACGGCAGACCCGTGTCGAGATCGCGGCTGAGACCGCAGGTCGATGGCGCGCGCAGGATGGGCTTGCGCCGGGCCGCGATGTCGACGCCCTCGCCGGAGCTGTCGTTCCGCAAGATGTTCGACCGGCGTAGCGACACACCGCCGCTCGCGAGCAGGCCGACCCGCGCGTTGTCCGTGACCTCCAGCCCGTCGACCCGGGCATTGTGCACGCGTATCGCCCAGGGCAGCTCGCTCGCGCCGCTCCCGGTGACCGTGATGTCCGTGCCGCGCAGGCTGCGTACGTCGATCGCCGGCCCGAGATTCCCGGTCATCCGCACGCGCTCGCCGACCAGCGTGTGCGCGAGGATGCCGTGCACGCCATCGCGCACCACCAAGTCGGTCGCATCGACGCGCGTCGCTTCGTCGTGCGAGCCGGTGACCGCCGCCCCGTTGTCCTCGAATACGATGTCCTCGAGCTTCGCGCGAGATCCGCGCCGGACCAGGTAGACGCCGATGCTCCACCCGGCGATCGTACCCGGACCTTCGATCGAGGAGCGTGCCTGGCCGGCGAAGACTGCGATCCCTCCCGGCTCGCCCTCGAGCCGGTGACCGTTGAGGCGCAGGCGCGCGCCGCGCCCGAGCTGGATGCTCGTCGCCACTGGACAGTCGAGGTCGGCGACGAGATCCGCGGTCTCGCCGGGCGGCACGAACCAGTTCCCGCAAGCGTCGATGGTGACGGCGCTGGCGGGTGCGGCGCCGAGGACGAGTGACAGCACGAGGAGCGAGCGGATGCAGCGCATGGCGAAGACCCTCCTGGCCGTGCTCCTAGCGCGATCGCGGGGGCCAGCGCAGTGACCGGACCGGCCAGATGGCAGCCACCCGTGACCGGGCGAGCGTGCGACCGCATGCGCTGCATGGAATCCAGGGCTGGCGGCAGTCCTTGCGGCCACCTCACGTCACGTCTGGCCGGCAACAAGTTGTTTCGCAGGAGGTCGACTCACGCGATCAGGCGGGGAACCGAACCGCGCAGGCTGCCGGGATGGAAGCGCAGCCTCCGCTGCTCGACGGCGACGCGCAGGGCCTCGCGATCCCCGGTGAACAGCTCACCGCGTTCGGTCAGGACACATTGCCCGGCCTCTTCGGCGGGGAGAAGCGGAATCAGCGAGCGTGCCGCGTTCAGGATCCGGTGCCATCGCCGCGACAGCTCGCCCGCGTCGGGCGGATCACCCGCAAAGTCGAGTGCGGCGATCTCCGCCGCCGAGTAACGGCTGCTCCGACCAGCTTCTTCCAGGATGGCCGCCGGGCTGAACCCCGGATCCTTGCCGCAGGCGGCCCACGCAAGGTAGCCGAGCGGCTGCAGGCGACGATCGCACTCGATCACGTCGATCCAGTCGCGTGGCTCGAGGCGGCCGACGAGCGCCAGCACCTTGTTCGTGGCGAGGTCGAACGGGTGCAGGAGCAGACCGAGGTCGGGATGGCGGACCAGGGGGAAGAACCGGTACGCGCTGTCCTGCGCCCACTGGACGAGAACCGTGCTGCCGCCTTTCTCGAGGCTGGCTTCGACGAACGTCTCCCGCTCGCGAACGACGGTGACGCGGATCCCGTCGTGCTCGAGGATTCGCCGATCTTCTTCCCAGCTCGCACGGACGGCCGTCGCCGTATCGTGAAACAGATCGATGTCACGCGATAGCCGAGGCGCGGCCAGGGCCTCGTTCAAGGCCACGCCACCCGCGACGTAGCTTTCGCCCGAGGCGATGCGCCGGTCGGCTAGCAGCCGGCAGATCGTTCGCTGGAAGGCGGTGAGAGCCATCGTCGGATCTCCGCGGCCCGAAGGAAGCCCTGCCGGTCACCGTGACGTTCGACGTAGTCGAGCGCGCGAAGCACCTCGTCCGCGCTCGACGGGTAGTAGTCGGGGCGCAAGAACCAGAGGCATCGGCTACGATAGTCGTCGATCAGCCGGCGGACCGCCGGTTCCACCTGCGAGCTCAACTCGGTCACGCCGCGAGGGTAGCAGGCGCGCCCCGCGCCGGGAACAGGCTGGGCCGAGCAGTGCTGGAATCCGTGCTGTAATCCGTGCATGATTGAGCCCCGAGCGGCGTGCTAGCTTGCCGGCGCCATGCGACGGGTCGCCGGCCCATCGATCCAGCCCCTGCTGCGTGCCTTCGCCCGCCTCGGCTTCGACGTGCCGTCGCTCCTGGGCCGTGCCGGGGCCGATCCTCGCGCCTTCGGCGATTCTCCCCGCGCGATGACGCTGCCGCAGCTCTGGTCGTTCTGGTGCATCGCGGTCGAGGAGTCCGGCGACGATTGCCTCGGACTGCGGGTGGCCGCGGCGCTCGATCTCGCCGACTACGAGATCCTCGCCTACCTCGCGACGGCCAGCACGACGGCGCGCGAGGCCCTCGATCGCGTGGTGCGCTTCCAGCACGTGCTCGGCGCGACGACCGGCTACGCCCTGGGCTGCGACGCGGCGGGAGCGCCAGTGATCCGTCACGAGATCGGAGCGGGCCTCTTCGCGCCGCGGCCCCTGGCCGACTTCTTTCTCGGCGGCCTGGTGGTGCTCGCGCGGCGCGTGGCGGGCGAGGACTTTCGTCTGAGCCGGGTCCGATTCGGGTCGGCCGCACCGCGCTCGACCGCGGCCCACGAGCGCTTCTTCGCAGCTCCGGTCGAGTTCGACGCCGGCGAAAACGCGCTCTATCCGGGCTTCGACCTCGACCTGCCGCTCGCCGCGGGTGACGTCGGGCTGGGACGCATCCTCGAGCAGTACGCACAGGAGCTGCTCGCGCGATCCGCGAGCGGCGCGGCCCTCGACCACCACGTGCACCGGATCGTCGCCGAGTCGCTGCCCTCTGGCGTCCCGCGCAGCGGCGACGTCGCGCAGCGGATCGGGGTGAGCGACCGCACGCTGCGCCGGCGCCTCGAGGAGTCGGGTACGACCTACGGCGAGGTCGTGCGCGACGTTCGCCACGAGCTCGCGGTGATCTACCTGTCGTCGAGCATCCTGAGCGTCGCCGAGATCGCCTGTCTGCTCGGATTCTCCGAACCCGGGGCGTTCCACCGCGCCTTCAAGCGCTGGCTCGGCTGCACGCCCGCGACCTACCGTGCCGAGCGCGACGAGCGCGCCGCGAGCGTCAGCGCCCCTTCCAGACCGGCGGCCGCTTCTCCTTAGAGGGTGGCGATGCCTTCCTTCGCGTCGTCGCTCGTGAAGACGCCGGCCGAGTAGCTCATCTCGTTGGCCAGTGCGGCCTCGAGGTCCATTTCGCAGCCGGCGCGAGATCGTCCTTGACCGGGGCCCCGCCGGGGATCATCTGTCTTCCGGGAGGGACCTTCGATGCTTCGTTCGCTCGCCGCAGGTGCCGTGCTCGTCACGCTGGCGATCCCCGCCGCCGCTGCTCCCCCGCCCGTCTGCGTGAATCCCGGCGGCACGGGCGGGTGTTTCGCGACCATCCAGTCCGCCGTCGACGCCGCCGCGCGTGGTGCGGTGATCGAGATCGCGGCCGGAACGTACGTCGAGAACGTCGTCATTCCGACGGCGGCGAAGCTCACGCTATCCGGCGCCGGCGCGACAACGACCGTCGTCGACGGCAACGGCAGCGGCCGGGTGTTCGAGATCGGCGGGGGTCTGAACACCAACGTGACGATGAAGCAGCTCGGCATCCGGAACGGCAGCCGCGGCATCGACGTGGGCGAGCGCGTGCGCCTGTCGCTCGAGGACTGTGCGGTGACCGACAACGTCGGCGAGGGAGGCATACGGCTGCGGCCGCGGTCCAACGTGACGATCGTCGGCTGCACGATCAGCGACAATCAGAACCTGAGCGAGAGCGGCGGCGGGGTGTCGTTTCCCGAGTACCTCGACGGGAGATCGCGACTGAAGATCGTCGGCAGCACGATCAGCGGCAACTCCGCCTTCAACGGCGGCGGCATCGTCAGCTATGGCGTCGTCCAGATCATCGACAGCACGATCTCGGGCAACACCGCGTCGGGTAGCGGTGGGGGCGTGTGGGCGAACGGCCTCACCATGACCGGCAGCACCGTGAGCGGCAACACCGCTGCGTCGAGCGGCGGCGGTCTGACCGGCAGCACGTTCAATTTCCGAAGCCGCTTCGTGCGTGTCGCAGACTCGACCATCAGCAACAACTCGGCGGGCACCCGGGGTGGCGGCGTCGGCATCGTCGAGGGCATGCGCTTCGATCACGTGACGATCGCCGGCAACTCGGCCGGTGGCAACGGCGGCGGCATCGGCGGGTCGGGCCTTCGCAGGTCCACGATCCTGAAGGGCTGCATCGTCGCCGACAACGTCGCGACGAATGGCGGCGCGGACTGCTGGTCGGTGGACGTCGATGCGTTCAACGGCAACCTGATCGAGGAGTCCCTCGACTGTCCCGCGACGCTACGCGGGGGCGGCTCGATCCTCACCGCCGACCCGCTGCTCGGCCCGCTGCAGGACAACGGGGGCGCCACCCACACGCAGGCGCTCGCGCCGGGAAGTCCGGCGATCGGCGCGCTCACCACCGGTACGCTGTGTCGCCAGGCGGATCAGCGCGGCGTCGCGCGCTCCGCCCCCTGCGATCTCGGTGCCTACGAGGCGCCTTGAGGCTCAGCGGCCCTTCCAGACCGGCGGCCGCTTCTCCTTGAAGGCGGCGATGCCTTCCTTCGCGTCGTCGCTCATGAAGACACCGGCCGAGTAGCTCATCTCGTTGGCCAGCGCGGCCTTGAGGTCCATGAAGGTGCTGGTCTTCGCCGACTCCTTGCACGCACGGACCGCGAGCGGGCCGTTGAGGCAGATGGTCGCCGCCCACTCGCGCGCCTTTGCCATCACCTGGTCCTTCGGGACCACCGCGTTGACGAGCCCCATCTCGAGGGCGCGCTGTGGCGTGATGCGCTCGGCGAGCAGGAGCACCTCCATCGCGTTGCACCACGAGAGCTGCCGCGCGCTGTGCACCGTCGAGCCACCGCCGGGGAAGAGTCCGCGGCGCGGCTCGGCGAGCTGGAAGAACGTGTCCTCGGAGACGACGCGGAGATCGGTGTTCCACATCATCTCCATGCCGCCCGCGGCGCAGATGCCGTTGATCGCTGCGATCACCGGCTTGTAGAGCTTGAACTCGCTGCCGTCAGGGAGGGTAGCGCCATCGCGCAGCACCGCGATCAGGCTGTGCGCCATGGTGTAGTTCTCGCCCTCGACCTTGTTCTTCGACCCGCCCGCCTGCAGCTTGTCGGCCTGCTCGGTGACGATGGTGATGAACTTCTTGAGATCGGCGCCGACGCAGTAGACGTCGCCGACCCCGGTCAAGATGGCGACGAAGGCGTCGTCGTCGTCGCGGTAGCGCACCCAGCAGTCGGCGAGCTGGCCGAAGTGCTCGAGGTCGAGCGAGTTCCTCGCCTCGGGACGATCGATGGTGATGGTGACGACGTGGCCGTCCTTCGCGTAGTGGATGGGCATGGTGGTCGACGTTCCACGGCGGGACGCCGGCTGTCAATCGGGCGCTTGAACTCGTGCTCCTGGGCGGGGTCCTCAAGGCGGGCGTCGGCACTGCCGAAGGGGCGGGTGGAAGCCGTCGCGCCCACGATTCGCCCGGGGCGCGATGACCGAGATCAGGAGGAGCCCATGCGTCCGCTCCCCCCGTCCTGCGTTGCTGCCGCGATCGCGGTCGCGCTCGCGATCGTCGCACCGCCGGCCGAGCTGCGCGCGCACGAGAACACCGCTACCGTCCGCGGCAGGCTCGCGTACAGCTGCTTTCCCGCGGACTCGGACATCGCCGAGGGTTCCGAGGTGTTCATCCTGGGCTACTCGTTCTTCGTCGTCACCGGTCGGGACGGCTCGTTCCGCATGCTCGGGGTACCGCCCCGGAGCAGCGGCTACATCGTTCGCGCGTCGCGCTCGACGGGGGAAGACTCGCTGAGCGAGAAGGCGAGGACCGGCGCGGTCGCTGCCGGTCAGACGATCGACGTCGGCACGATCGAGATGTGCCCGTGCGGCGACGGCGCCAGGCAGGGCGACGAGGTCTGCGACGGCGAGGAACTCGGCGACGCGACGTGCGCGGACGAGGGGTTCTCCGGCGGCGTGCTGGCTTGCTCGGACTCGTGCGCGTTCGACACCAGCGGCTGCATCCAGTGTCCGAGCGGCGAGGCGTTCTGTGAGGAGACGGGTGGCTGCAAGCCGAAGATCGAGACCGCCTGCAGCGACGCGATCGACAACGACTGCGACGGCAAGGTCGACCTGGAAGACTCGAACTGCGTGCCGCCCTCCTGATCGGGCGTAGGTAGCAACCGGGCGGGAGCGGCGGACGCTCTTGCCGCGGAAGGACGATTCTGTTCAGGGAACGGCCGATGGCGAGCACGACTTCCGCTCCCGGTGCGGCGCCGCGCGGGAGCGCCGGCACGCCGCAGCCGCTCTTCCAGCATGGCGACGTCGACGGCTTCTTCGGCCTCGCGATCGACAACCTGATCCAGTTCCTGCTGATCCTCGGCCTCTGCACCGGCGTCCTCGGCTTCCCGATCGACCTGCTGCTGCACACGATCCTGCCCGCCGCGGCGCTGTCGATCGTGATCGGCAACTTCTTCTACGCCTGGCAGGCGCAGCAGCTCTCGGCGCGCACCGGACGGAACGACGTCACGGCGCTGCCCTACGGCATCAACACCGTGTCGCTGTTCGCCTTCGTCTTGCTCGTCATGCTGCCCGTCAAGCTCGCGGCGCTCGGCGACGGCATGAGCGAGGCGGACGCGGCGCGCGTGGCGTGGCAGATCGGCATCGCGGCGTGCTTCGTGTCGGCGCTGCTCGAGCTCGCGGGGGCGCTGGTCGCGGAGCAGATCCGCCGCTACACGCCGCGCGCGGCCCTGCTGTCGACGCTCGCCGGCATCGCGATCAGCTTCATCGCGATCGACTTCGCGATGAAGACCTTCGCGGCACCGCTGGTCGCGATGCTGCCGCTCGGCGTGATCCTCGTCACGTACTTCTCGGGCACGCACCTGCCGCTGCGCATCCCCGGCGGTGCCTGGGCGCTCGGCCTCGGCACGGCGTCGGCGTGGCTGCTGTGGGTGCTCGGCGATCCGACGCCGGTGGATGCGGCACGCATCCCGGGCGCCGTGCAGACGATCGGCTTCTACTTCCCGGTGCCGCTCGCGGGCGACCTCGTCGCCGGGCTCACCCATCCGCTGTTCGGGCAGTACCTCGTACCGGTGATCCTGCCGATGGGGCTCTTCAACGTGCTGGGCTCGCTGCAGAACATCGAGTCGGCGGAGGCCGCGGGCGACTCCTATCCCACGATGCCGAGCCTCGCGGTGAACGGGATCGGCTCGGTCGCGGCGTCGCTGTTCGGCTCGTGCTTCCCGACCACGATCTACATCGGCCACCCTGGCTGGAAGGCGCTCGGCGCGCGCTCGGGCTACTCGATCCTGAACGGCCTCTTCTTCGCGGCGCTCGCGATCTTCGGCCTGACGTACTTCATCAACACGCTGGTGCCGATGGAGGCCGGCATGGCGATCGTGCTGTGGATCGGCGTGATCATCACCGCGCAGGCCTTCCAGGCGACGCCGCCGCAGCACGCTCCGGCGGTCGCGGTGGGGCTCTTTCCCGCCATCGCCGCGTGGGGTGCGCTGGTGACGACGCAGGCGCTCGGGGCCGCCGGCAACGCGACCGGTGATCCCGGGCTCGCGGCCCGCGTCCTGGCCGATCCGCAGGCGTTCGCGATGGCGGGGCTCGACCTGCGCGGGCTCGTCGCCCTGTCGCAGGGGTTCATGCTCACGTGCATGGTCTGGTCCGCGATCAGCGTCCACCTGATCGACCGCGCGTTCCGTACCGCCGCGGCGTGGGCGCTGATCGGGGCCGTCGTCGCCTTCTTCGGCTTCGCCCACGCCGGTACGCTCACCCCGGCGGGCGGCATGTACGAGATCGGCTGGGCGAGCGGCTGGCGCTGGGCGATCGGTTACGTCGCGTGCGCCGCGTTCTTCCTCTTCGTCGAGCGGGTCGGCGCGGCACGAGCGCACTGACGCTCGTGCCGCGCAGGCGGTCATCCGCGCGTGGTCAGAGGTAGACCTTGAACCCGCCGTAGAAGTTGCGCGGCATCGCGGGGTCGATGCCGTCGCTGCGGATACGCGCCCAGTAGTCCTCGCCGAAGACGTTGTTCACGCCGAAGTACAGCGAGACGTTGTCGCGGTACACGTTGGTCTCCATCGTGAGATCCCACACGTTGTAGCTCGGGATGAAGAAGTCCGGCGTGTTGTTGTCGTTGGCGAACATGTCGTCGGTGGCGGTCGTGAGCAGGCTCGCCTTGCCGTAGACCGGGTGCGTGTACTGGACGCCCGCCCGCACCAGCCAGTCGGGCGCGTAGGCCGGCGTCTTGCCGTCGAACGGACCACGGATGAACTCGGCGTCGAGCAGCATGAGGTTGCCGTACAGCGCGAACTCGCCGAACCGCTCCGCGTAGTCGGTGCCGTTCACGTCGTCGAGCAGCCCGAGCACGCCGACCTCGGTTGCCACCTCCCAGCCGTAGTAGCGCGAGCGTCCGACGTTGCGGATCTCGGAGAGGTTCTCGGTGATCTGCACGTTGCCGATCTGGTTGTCGAAGTCCATGAAGAAGACGCTCGTGTCCCAGTACGCCCAGGGCGTCGGGTAGCCGCGGAAGCCGAGCTCGTACTGCCAGATGTTGCCGGCCTTGAGGTCGTTGGCCACGAGCTGCGTCGGGCTCAACGGCACGGCCAGCGTGAACAGCTGGGGACGATACGCGGACGACGCGTTGCCGTAGACCTCGACCGTCGGGCGCAGCGTGTAGGTCGCGCCCATGCCGACCAGCGGCACCACGTCGATGTTGCTCTCGTCGGCGAGCGGGATGCCCTCCGCCGTCTTGTCGACGTTGACCGCCTCGTCGACGGACTGCGAGTAGGTCTCCAGGCGCACCGCCGGGATCAGGGCGAGGTCGCCGAACACGAAGCGGTTCTCGGCGAAGGCGGCGCCGTAGTTGGTGGTGCGCTCGCTCCGGTTGCGCACGGCGCCGTCGTCCGCGTCCGGACGCGCACCACGCTTGTCCACGCGCGGCGAGCCGTCGCGGTAGTACATCACGCCGGCGGTGAGCGTGTTCTGCTCGTCGAACATCGACCAGGTCTGGCGTACGCGAGCGTCGAGACCGGCCGTGTTGAACGCCTGGTCCTGGATCTGGTTGGTCTGCGCCGCGTCGCCGCTCGGCAGCGTGCCGAAGCCGCCGCCGCGCTGGCGTCGGCTCCAGCGGTTGACGTAGCCGCCCCACGCGATGACGCGCAGATAGGTGTCGGTCGCGATCTGGTTCTCGTACGTCGCCGAGCCGATGTAGCGCTGCAGGCGGAAGCGGTCGAAGAAGCACGACGTCGCGCTGCGGTCCTGCTGGTAGAGCACCGCGTCGGGTGCCTCGGTCAAGCGCAGACCGCCGGGCTCGCCGTGCTCCTCGTTGTAGCCGTCGAAGGCGAGCTTGATGCTGCTGGTGTCGTCGATCGTGTAGATGCCCTTGGCGCTTCCCGAGTAGAGCCCGAAGTCGCTGTTCGACTCGCGGAAGCCGAGCCCCTGCTTCTGGTAGTAGTAGCCGTAGTAGCCGAGCGGCCCGACCGTGCCGCTGACCGCGTTGTAGGTCGAGTAGAAGCTGTAGCTGCCGAAGGTCTGGTTCGTGTACAGCGAGAATGGCACGTCCGGGTTCGGCTTCTTGGTCACGAAGTTGAGCGAGCCACCCGGCTGCGGCCCGTAGAGCAGGGCGGCACCACCGTGCACGAAGTCCACCTGCTCGATCGAGTCGAGGGGCGGCATGTAGTAGTTCTCGGGATAGCCGAACAGGTCGGCCGCGATCGGCACGCCGTCCTTGAGCACCTGCGTGAACTGGGTGCGGTCGGGGTCGAGGCCGCGATAGCCGATGCTGACCAGCGGTGTCGACTCCTCGGAGAGCACGAGCCCGGGCGTGCGCGACAGCAGCTGGCGATAGTTGTCGTTCACGATCTTCGGCGGCTCCGTCGGGTCGATGACGGTGGTCTTCTTGCCGGCGTAGATGTCGACCCCCTGGACGTCGGGCAGGAAGCGCGGGATCTCGCGCTCGCGGCTCGCCTCCACCTGCTGCTCGTCGAGGCGCACCGGCTTGCCGTCCGGACCGCCGGTGGCGCCCTCGGCGAAGACCCGCCCGCTCCCGGCCAGAACGATGGCGACGACGAAGGTGAGGATCCTCCGCGCCGGTACCGGCTGGATCGCTCGCCGCGTGCGCGCCGGTGCTGTGCTGCTCGGACTCATTGCGTCCCTCCCACCGCGACGGGTCTCGTCACGGAATGAAAATGAAAGTCGATTTCGATGACAAGGCCGGGTATCGAAGGCGCCGGGTGGCTGTCAAGGCGTCGCACCCGGGGATGCGTGAAAGTATGCGAAGTTCCGCGGGCTTTTTCTCGGTCTTGACGACGCCCGTGAGGTCTCCTACTCGTGATGTTGATTGTCACTTTCAGTTCCAGTGGTGCCCTGCGAGTCGTTCGGCGAGCCTGGCCGCGAGGGCGCCGCGCCGGCTCCGCGGGGTGACGGCTCCGGCCCGGACTCCGGCCGGCCCGGTCTCGTCGGCGTCCTGCCGGCGGCACTCGTGCGGCGCCCATGGGCACCCGCATGGGGGGGCGCGGTCGTCGCCTACGTGCTGCTGGTCGGCGTCGCGCTGCTGCCGTCGTCGCCGCCGGTCGAGGACCCGCCGCTCGTCCGCATGGTGTTCGTCGAGCCGCCCCCGCCGCCCGCGCTGCCGCTCGGGGCACCCGGCGGCGCAGGTACGGCGCCGGTCGCGGCCGAGCCAGAGCCCGCGCCGGCGAAGATCGAGCCGCTGTCCGAGGCGCCGCAGCCGGTTCCGGTCGAGCCCGACCGCCTGCAGCGCCAGGCGCAGACAAAGCCCGAGCCGAAACCGAAGCCGAAGCCGCGCCGCAAGCCGCCGGCCGAGCCCGAGCCGGTCGTCGCGCCGCGTCCCGCGCCGGCCGCGCAGGACGCGGCGCCGGGCGTGGCGACGGGTTCGGTCGGCGGACAGGCGGACGGCGTCGCCGGGGGCGTGGTCGGTGGCCTCGCCGGCGGCGTCGTCGGCGGCACGGGGAGCGAGCCCGTGCCGGCATCGGGGGTGGCGCACCCGCCGACGCTCGTGCACCGCGTCCCGCCGGTATACCCTGACGACGCGCGCCGCCGCGACGTCGAAGGTCTCGTCGTCCTGTCGGCCGTGCTCGATCACAATGGCCGCATCGAGGCGGACAGCGTCAAGGTCGTGCGCTCGATCCCGCTGCTCGACGCGGCAGCGCTGAGCGCCGTCCGCCAGTGGCGCTTCCGCCCGGCGCGCGACCAGCGCGGCAGCACCGTGCGCGTTCTGCTCGAGGTTCCGATCCGCTTCGTTCTGCGCGGGTGATGTTCGCGATGCCGCGCGGCTTCCAGGGGAGTGTATGCAGTTCAATCTGATCGAGCTGTGGTCGGTGATGGGACCGCTGGCGAAGGCCGTCATGCTGCTGCTGGTCGGCATGTCGCTGGCGTCGCTGGTCGTCGCCGTCGAGCGGCTCGTGAAGCTGGAGCGCTCGTCGCGCGAGTCGCGGGCGTTTCTCGACGCGTGGCGGCAGGCATTGCCGGCAGAGGGCCTGGTGCCCGCCGCCGCTGCCGCGAGTGCCTACCCGCGGAGCTACGCAGCGCACCTCGTTCTGGAGGCGACCGCCGTGATCGACGAGGGCGATCCGGAACGCGCCTGGCTCGAGGCGTTCGATCGTACTGCCCGGCGGATCATCGTCGCGTCCGGCGTGGACGCGAAGCAGGGGCTCGGCCTGCTCGCGACGGTCGGCTCGACCGGGCCGTTCGTCGGCCTGTTCGGCACGGTGGTCGGCATCGTCACCGCGTTCCACACCATGGGCGTCACGGGGCAGGGGGGGCTCGGCGCGGTGTCGGCGGGCATCGCCGAGGCACTGGTCGCGACCGCACTCGGCATCCTGGTCGCGATCCCGGCCCTGTGGGTCTTCAACTACCTGACGCAGCGGATCCAGCGGCTGGTTGCCGAGCTCGAGTGCGTCGCGGAGGAGCTTGCGGTTGCGGCGCTCGGCGCATCGCGCAGCGACGCCTCGCAGCGCCGCCGCGCGGTGGCCCGCTAGGCCGGTCGGGCAGGACGGACCATGGCGGTCAACGCGACCAGCAACGAGGAGCTGAAGGCCGAGATCAACGTCACGCCGCTGGTCGACGTGGTGCTGGTGCTGCTGATCATCTTCATGGTGGTGACGCCGCTCCTGAAGCAGGAGGTCCCGATCGAGCTGCCGCTGGCGACGAACAGCCGCGGCGCCGAGGACCCGTCGCAGCTGACCGTCGCTCTCGCTGCCGACGGTCGCGCGCTGCTCGATGGCATCGAGGTACCGCCCGGCGAGATCGTCGCCCGGCTATCCGCCATCTACGCGGCGCGGCCCGACAAGACGATCTTCCTCGAAGCCGACCGCAACCTGCCGCACGGTCGTGTCGTCGACCTCATGGACGACTGTCGCGCAGCGGGCATCGAGCGCATCGGGGTCATCACGAAGAAGGAGCAGCCGGCCGACGCGACCCACGCGCCGGCTCCGTCGCCCGGCTCCTGACGTCGCGCTCGGCGAATGGCGCTGGTGTCCCGCCGCGTCTGAGTCTATCTTCCAGAGGTGCTCGCGCGCTCTCTCCGCCGGATCACGGCTCCCGCCGTAGTCGTCGGCTTCCTGGTCGCGGCCCTGCCACTCGGCGGCCCGGTCGCCTGCGAGGGCTGCAGCACGTCGATCGAGACGGGCGCACTGCCCGACGGGGTCGTCGGGGCGGCGTACTTCGTGCAGCTCGACTCGGACTGCGGCGGCGACCAGTGGTTCCTCGACTCGGGCACCCTGCCGCCGGGCATCGCGCTGTCGAACGGCGGCAAGCTCAGCGGGGCACCGCTGCTGCCCGGCCTCTACACCTTCACCATCGGCGTCGTCGACTACGACGACGGCGACTACGCCTTCCGCGGCTTCGCGCTGACCGTCCTGCCGGCCGATGCGGGTTGACCTGGCACGCACGATCGCGGCGGTCGCGCTGGTGCTGGTGCTCGGCGGCGCGCCCGGCTGCTCGGGCGGCATGCCCGGCGGCAAGCTGTACCCGATCCGCGGCGAGGTGGTGTCGATCACGGCCGCGCGCAACGAGATCGTCATGCAGCACGAGCCGATCGCGGGCTTCATGCAGGGCATGACGATGCCGTTCCCGGTGGCCAACCGCGACCTGCTCGAGGGCATCGAGCCGGGCGACCGCGTCGAGGGCGTGCTGCTGGTCGAGGGCGCGCGCTACGCGCTGGTGAGCCTCGCCGGGATCCCGAAGGGCACGCCGGTCGCCACCGAATCCGATTCCTGAGCTCGCCGTCGTCGCCCCGGCCGCGCACGATACGTCGCGAACGAGAAGAAACGGAGGCCGCTTCTCTGGCGGCAGGGGAACCACTTCGACTAAGTAGGTCCATGCCTGCGGAAACGTTCCCCATCGACCTCGCTGCGCTGAAGACGGTGAAGCTCGACCCGAAGGTCGATACGCTCACCGACGACCAGCGCGCGGCCCTGCAGCACAACATCAAGCTCTGCCGCGACGCGATCGTGTTCTTCACGGCGCTCGCCGGCGCGAAGGGTCTGTCGGGACACACCGGCGGCGCCTTCGACACGGTGCCCGAGGTGACGATCGTGCGCGGCTTCATCGCGGGCGGCGCGCCGATCGTGCCGATCTTCTTCGACGAGGCGGGCCACCGCGTCGCGACGCAGTACCTGCTGAGCGTCCTCGAGGGCGCGATGCCGGCCGAGAAGCTGCTGCACTACCGCGAGTTCGACAGCGGGCTGCCGGGACACCCGGAGAAGCTGCTCACGCCCGGCGTCCACTTCAGCTCGGGACGCCTTGGCCACATGTGGGCCTTCGTGAACGGCGTCGCGATGGCGAACCCGGGGAAGGCCGTCGTGATGCTGGGCTCCGACGGCAGCCAGATGGAGGGCGACGACGCCGAGGCCGCGCGCCTCGCCGTCGCGCAGCAGCTCAACGTCAAGATCCTGGTCGACGACAACAACGTGACGATCGCCGGCCACCCGCAGGAGTACATGCCGGGCTACGACCTGACGCGCACGCTCACCGGACACGGGCTCAACCCCGAGACCGTCCTGGGTGAGGACATCGACGAGCTCTACGTCGTGCTGGCGCGCGCGTTCCGCGAGGCGAAGCCGCACGCGCTGATCATCAAGCGCCACATGGCGCCGGGCATCGAGGGCGCCGAGGGCAGCCCGCACGCGCACGAGGTCCTGAAGACCGACGTCGCCGTCAAGTACCTCGAGCAGCGCGGCCAGGCCGCAGCCGCCGAGATGCTGAAGTCGGCGAAGGGCGACAAGAGCCCGCTGACCTACGAGGGCAGCTCGGGCGTCGGCAAGAACCGCGACGACTTCGGCAAGATCGTGAATGCCATCCTCGACGGCATGTCGCCCGCCGACCGCGTCGCCCGGGTGCGCGTGTTCGACAACGATCTCGAGGGCTCGTGCGGCCTGCACCACATCAGGAAATCCCACCCCGAGGTCTTCGTGCGCGGCGGCATCATGGAGCGCGGCAACTTCTCCGCCGCGGCGGGCTTCGGCTCCGAGAAGGGCAAGCAGGGCATCTTCGCGACGTTCTCCGCGTTCCTCGAGATGTGCGTCAGCGAGATCACCATGGCGCGGCTCAACTTCTCGAACGTGCTCGCGCACTTCAGCCACAGCGGCGTCGACGACATGGCGGACAACACCTGCCACTTCGGCGTGAACTCGATGTTCGCCGACGGCGGGCTCACGCCCGGCCACGGCGAGGACGAGACGCGGCTCTACTTCCCGGTCGACCAGCACCAGTTCGCGGCGTGCGTCAAGCGCGTGTTCGACGATCCGGGGCTGCGCTTCGTGTTCAGCACGCGCGCGCCGGTTCCCGACATCCTCGGCGAGGACGGCAAGCCCATGTTCCAGGGCCGGGCGTTCACGCCCGGCGAGGACGACCTGATCCGCGACGCGCAGGGCGGCGGCTACGTGGTCGCGTTCGGCGAGACCGTCTACCGCGCGCTCGACGCGGTGATCCGCCTGCAGCGGGACGGCGTCAAGGTCGGCCTGATCAACAAGGCCACGCTGAACGTGTGGGACGAGGACACGATGAAGCTTCTCGCCGGCGCGCCGTTCGTGCTGGTCGCCGAGGCGTTCAACGTCAGGACCGGCCTCGGCAGCCGCTTCGGCAGCGCGCTGCTGCAGCGCGGCTTCAAGGGCCGCTTCCAGCACATCGGCACGCACCGCGAGGGCGTCGGCGGCCTGTGGCAGCAGATGGGGTACCAGGGGCTCGATCCGGAGGGCATCGCGAAGGCGATCCGGGCGCTGGTCTGAGCCCGCCGGCCCGTCGCGACGCCGCGGCGTGCGACAATTCGTCGCGTTGCAACCGGGCCGGGCGCACACGACTTCTGGAGATCGTGGCGATGCGTGCGCGAGGCTCTTCGTGCGCCGGCCCCCTGCGGCCGGCGCTGTGCGCTCTGGCGATGTTCCTGGTGGCGGCTCTGCCCTCGCGGGCGCGGGCGCACGGGGCCGACGTCGTCGAGATCGCGTCGACCGCGAACGGTGGTGGCAGCCTCGTCGCGCTGTACGATTTCGGGACGCCGCTGTCGCCGACCTTGAGCCTGAGCGCAGGCGGTTTCTCGATCTACACGACGATCTACCCGTCGTTCGGGCCGACTCCGGCGGACGACGCTTCCGCTTCGACGTACGTGCTCGACAACAACGTCCCGCTTCGCCTCGAGGTGGTGTCGGTCGGCGGGTGTCCCGCACCGCCCGCAGACAAGTGCGTCTCGCTGAAGGTCGGGACGACCGTCCTCGACGCTGCGGGGAAGTCGGTGTCGCTCGGCACGACACCCAACGTGGTCGACGTGCACCCGGAGTGGAGCCTGACGCTTCCCAACGGGGTGACCGGTGGCTTCACGATCACGCTCCGCCTCACGACGACCAGCAACAAGTACGCGGACTCGGCCCCGTTCACGTTCACCCTGAGCAACGGCCCGGCGGCGACGCCGAGCCCGGCACCGACGGTCGCGCCGACCCCGTCGCCGACGCCGAAGCCCGCGACCGCGACCCCGGCTCCGACGAACACGCCGAAGCCGACCAACAGCCCGAAGCCCACGGCCACGCCGACGCCGACCAGCACGCCGAAGCCCACGGCCACGCCGACGCCGACCAGCACGCCGAAGCCCACGGCGACCGCAAAGCCGACCGTGACGCCGATCCCGACGGTCACCTTCGTGCCGACGCCGAAGCCAACCGCGACGTCCACCCCCGGCGACACGCCCGGGCCGACCGCGGCGACGCCGCGCCCGAGCGGCACGCCGGTGGCGACGGCCACGCCCAAGCCGACCGTGACCGCGAGCCCGACGGCGACGCCGAAGCCCACGGAGACCGCGAGCCCGACGGCGACGCCGAGGCCGAGCGCCGTGCCCACCACGACGCCGATCCGCACCGCCACACCCACACCGACCGCCGCCATCGCGGTCGGCACGGCGGCCGAGCTCGCGGTGCCGCACGCGGGCGGCGCGGGCGACCAGCTGCTCTTCTACTACGACGCGCGTCCGGGCTTCACGACGTTCGTCAACCTCGCGAACCTGGGTGCGTCGCAGCTCGTGGTGCGGCTGCGCTTCTACGGACCCGACCTGCGCAGCGCGCTCGACCGCGACGAGGTCCTGCCCGCCGGCGGCACGCGCACGATCAGCCTCGACGCCATCGTCGCCGCGGGTCTGCCGCGCCAGGCGGGGCTCGTCGTCGCGGCCGCGATCGACGCCGCCGGCGAGCCGGTGGTCACGCGCGCGCTCGCCGGCAACTTCACCATCGCGAACCTGCAGACCAGCTCCGCGTGGGGTGCGGCGGCGATCGCGCGCTCCGGCATGGTCCGGCAGGGCGGCGCGATGGTGCGCGCCGCGGTCGGCACGCCGCTCGACGGCGCGACCGCGCGCCTGCAGCAGGTCCGTCCCGGCGCGGTCGATCTCTCGGTCTACTACGACCCGCTGGACCTCGAGCCGGTCGAGCGCGGCGGCAACCAGGTGGTGCTCGCGTCGTTCGCCGACGCGGTCGGCGACGGGCTCGCCGTCCTGCCCGCGACGCAGGGCTGGCGCGTCACCGCGACGCGCAACAGCGGCGAGACCGTGGCCGAAGTCGCGCACGCGACCAGCGCGGTCGAGATCACCGACCTCGCGTCGCTCGCCGGCGCCGCGGTCGAGGGCTCGGCGGGGCGCCTGTCGCTGGTGGCGCAGGGTACCACCGCGGCGAACCGGCTCGCGTTCTTCGTCGAGTCGCTGGGCACGTTCGCGACCGGCTACCTGCTGCCTCCGGTGGGCACGTCGGCCCCGGCAGGCGACCCGACGACCGCCGCACTCGACGCGCCCGCCGCGCGCGGCGACCAGGCGATCTTCTACTACGACACGCGCGACGGCTACACGACGTTCCTGAACCTCGCGAACCAGGGCGACGGCGACCTCGAGGTCGAGCTCGTGCTCTACGGCGCAGCGCTCGACGCGCCGTTCCGCACCACGCTCGAGCTCGGCGCGCGCCGCAGCCGCACGCTCGACGCGAGCGCGCTGCGCGCCGACGGACTGCCGGCGCGCGCCGGCCTCGCCTTCGCGACGGCCATCGGCGGCGACGGACGTCCGGTCGCGTCGCACGCGCTCGCCGGGCTGTTCACGGTGGCGAACCTCGCCACGCAGTCGGCCTGGGGCGGACCCGCGCTCGCGCGCGGCGCGATCCGCTCGTCCGGCGGCTCGGTGGTCCACGCCGACGTCGGCGATCCGATCGACGGTACGACGGTCCGCCTGCAGCGCATCGCGGCGACCCGCCACGACATTGTGGTGTACTACGACCCTTCCACCCTCGAGCCCGCGAGTCTCGGCGGCAACCAGGTGCTGCTGGCGTCCTTCGCCGACGGCTACGACGGCGGCTTCACGGCCGTGCCCGTCACGACCTCGTGGAGCTTTGCTGCCACGCGCAGCAACGGTAGCGCGATCGCGAGCGGCGCGCGCGACGTCTCGGGCGTCACGCTGTCGCATCTCGAGGAGCTCGCGGGGGCGGGTGTCTCCGGCGCTGCGGGACGGCTGCGCCTGGAGGCGGCGGAGGTCACCGGCGCGAGCGGCTTCGCGCTCTTTACCGAGTCGCTCGGCACCTTCGCGACCGGCTACCGGCTGCCGGCGCTGCCGCGCTGACGCGACGCGCCGCAAGCGCAAAGATCGAATGGGGATGCGACTCCATGTCGCATCCCCGACCGCGGCGGAATCGGCTAGCAGACTCGGCGGACGTTCCCGCGGGTCGAGTACCGCGGCCCCGATTTCAACCCGAGGAGACCGATGAACAACAGCCGAACCTCTTTGGCCGCGCTCGCCATCGCGTGCGTGCTCGCCGCCGCGGGCGCTGCCCACGGACACGCCACCTACAACCTCTCGGGCTACGGCCCGGGCCTCGCCG
>Ga0172363_10000536_pt1 | contig 29055 bp, 34 predicted proteins | sample LakKivs2_kivu2a2_FD_114541 | JGI IMG/M metagenome (GOLD analysis project Ga0172363, IMG submission 114541) | Sediment microbial communities from Lake Kivu, Rwanda - Sediment s2_kivu2a2 | ecosystem: Environmental > Aquatic > Freshwater > Lake > Sediment | place: Rwanda: Western Province, Lake... | reverse complement strand
TCCGGCACCATGCCGGTCGAACAAGCGCCCGGATGGGCAGACAACCGTCGCACGACCTGCCTGGTCATGTGCGACACCCAGTTGAAACCCTTACCGCCGCAGGTCGGCGGGTACATGCTCTTCGTCGCCCCCGGCGATGGAGACAAACTATACCTCGCGGACGCAGCGGAGATTTCCGCGGTCCGCGTTCATGTCCCTCGACAGACCGCTAAGGCGGCACTACAACCTGTCGAGGGTTGAGGTGTTAGTTTGATAACGCAACCCGGCAGGCACCACAAGGATGTGGGCTGTCGGGTTGCGTCTCTTTCCTTTTCATACTTAAATTCAAACCTGCTTTTTTTTTAGCCCTCAATCAACAAGGAGGCGTACACATGAAAGTACAGGTACAGATTACACCGAGCAGGTCCAAGGAGTATCCGTACAAGGTGCGGGTATTTGTCGGAGGCGTCTACCAACCCGGTGCGACGATGGAGTGTAAGACGTCTGAGTCTGCACAACAGGAGGCAGACCAGTTGCGTCGTGCCTTCAATGGGAGGCCATAATGTTTTCAACAGTTGCAAAGTCAACAAAACTCCGCAAAGAAAAGATGTGCGACTGGTGTGCAGAGATCATTGCTGCCGGCGAGCAGTGCATGTCCTGGTTCTGCGCTGAAGGCGGGTTTGCCTGCACAATACGTATGCATCCGGAATGCTACGAGGCGGCAGTCAGTACGTACATGTCAAGTGACGAGGAATTACCGCCGGCCGGAGATAATCCTCGTGGTTGTGCCTGTAATTTCTCCAGGGGCTGCGAGTGTGGCTGGGAGAAGCTCCGAAAGGATATTACTGAAGAGTAAGAACGAAAGACACATATACACACATATACACAGACATACACACATAGACAACATAACCCTACAGGAGAACCCTATGCACATTGTAAAAGTGGGTCTGTTCATTCTGGAATCTCCGCTTCTTATGGCGGAAGCAATAATGGACAGGTCCCGAAAGTATGTTGAGGCCTACATTGAAACTCACATTCTCAAAAGGAAAAAGCAACGCGAAGCTGAAGAAGTACCGCGGACTGTACTTGTACAGCCTACCCGCCGGAGAAGCCTGTCCATTCGCAAAAATCTGTCGTAGCCGCGTAACGAAGGAAGGGCGTATCGAGGACGGCCCGGATACGGAGTGGCGCTGCATGGGCGCTTCTACAGAAGTACGGTACCCGTTCCTTCAGGCGATGGTGCGTAACAACTGGAAGATTGTCCGCGGTGTTGGAGTAAACAACAGGGAAGGCTTGGCGGAACTGTTTAACGCTTCCCTGCCGAAGGACGCGAAATACATTCGCATTCACGGCACGGGAGGTGACTATCAGTCCGAGAATTACATGCTTGCCTGGATTGACGTTGCGAAGAAGAACCCGGGTATCCTGTTCTACGGGTATACAAAGGCGCTTCCATTCCTCGTCAAACTCCGTCGCCGCATTCCGTCCAACATGCGTCTGTCTGCCTCCCGTGGAGGAACGCACGACCACCTCATCGACAAGCACAACCTTGTTGAGGCCCGCGTCGTGTTTCACCCGGACGAAGCGGACAAGCTTGGTTGGGAGATTGATCACGACGATTCACACGCAATGAAGGCAGACAAGAGTTTCTGTCTTCTTCTGCATGCAACACAGCCGGCTGGAAGTATGGCCGCAAAAGCCCTTGCAAACATGCGCAGGGAAGGTGTAAACTTCGGGTACACGCACATTACCTGATTTAAGTAGGAGGCTGAGATGCTGACAAAGGCAGAAATCGAATATCGTGCTGTCCGCGATGCCGCAGCCGAGGAGCTCGGCATCGACCTTATCGTAAGCGCGGTGGAGAATGGTATACCACCGAAGCACGCTGAGAAGATGTTTGACTCTCTGGATTCCGACGAGGACGAGGACGAGGACGAGGAAGACATCGACGAGGAAGACGATATTTCCGAGGACGGAGACGACCTTGACGACGAAGAGGAGGAGGACTTACACTTGGCGCCTGACAACGAGGTGCCGAAAGAAAGTCTCAACGAAGCACAGCGGGAGTTCCTGCAGATGCTTGTCGACCGTTGTCAGGTTACGCGTATCGTCCGAAGAAACCCGAAGAGCACGGAGTACGAAATATGTTACCGCCGTAAAGGCCGTAACGTGACGCTCCGTATCGACGGGAGCGCTTTGCGGAAGATAAGCCGCTATTACTCCGTTGAATTCCCGGGGTTCAGCATGCTGAGCATGCCCCATACCCTGGACGGCGTCGTGCGCCGGCTTCTGTCCCGGAAGTAGACGACGCTGTGTAGCATACAGTGGGAGGGGACAACTGTCCTCTTCCGGTGTATGTTACCCATATGTAACTGACCCTATGGAGGCCTAAGGCCCATATGAAACAGACCGCCAGACAAATGCTGAGACGTAAGAAACTCGACCACACGGAAGCAACCGGTACAACTGAGTACACGACAAATGCACTCAAGTCACACCGACGTCCGTATGTCATGCCCGTAGAGCTTAGACCGGTCGATACGGTCAAAGACCGGGCGCTTACGCAGTAATTACCTGGTAGGGTATCCCGAGAGGGTATCACCATGTCTGCAGGTTCCTGCATATTCATCGGATGGACTATCTACATCGCGTTTCTTGCCGTAGTAGGTATGATTCTGTCCTGGTTGTTCGATATCAGCTGCGAAGCCGTGTTCATTGGCACAGGCGTGTTCTATTGTTACTTCATGCTCAGAAAGATTGTACGAATCCCCTTTATCGTACCGATTACCGGTATTGTATTCTGGGGTGTTCTTATATTCGAAGGTGTGGGCACGTTGCTTACAATGTTCCTGCTTGTGTTCCTATCCAGCCTACATCGTGTCCCCACGGACATTGCCGCGACACTGCTGGAAGCAACAAACGAACACCTGCAGTTCTGATACTACCACACGATTCACCGTCTCCCTTATCCCGGTCACACGGTGTAGGGGAGACGGTGTTTTACTTTACACCTACGATGCGTTTTACTCCGAGGGGATAGCCGGAAGTCGTCAAGGCTGCACGAAGATGGTGTCCGGCGTATTCCGGCATGGGTGAGAGGATTTTAAGCGTTTCCGGGGATTTGCCGGTAGGGTTACAGACGAGAAGCAGAGAAGGCAGAAAAGGCAGAAAAGGCAGAAAAGGCAGAAAAGGGGATTCGTATGTTTTGTATGGAAAAGAGGCTTAAAAAATGCCGATGACGCCGCTTCGGCGGAGGTCGGCATAATTAGACCCTTTTAGGACTTCACCCTTTAAACCCTTATATAGTGTGACAACGGTTACATAGGGGGTGACAACGGTTACATAGTCAGGGTGACAACGGTTACATAGGGGGTGACAACGGTTACAATTTTCGCGGGACAACGGTTACATAGTGATAAAATATATAGATTCATATTGACAGTCAGCTCTTACCAGTGTATTTGTGCCTTACAACCACAACACTGAGGAATATAAGCCGTATGTTAAACAAACCACTCAATGAGTACGAAAGACCTGATCTTAGGCTGGAGTTTGAAGCCTGGATGCAGGCGACCGGAATAAAAACCAAAGCGGAAGCGTGTCGTAGGCTGCAGGTCTCTTACAATACGTTGCCGGTGATACTGGCAGGCAAGAGCACAGCAAAGATGCCGCGTTTGCGTATGCTGTCGGTTATGCTTGGAGCAAAGGAAGCAAGGACCTGGAACGACACACCGCAGGATTGGTCATCTATCGGTGGAATGTTGTCACAGGAAGGGGAAATAACCCCATGCCAGACATTGTAGATGAAAAAAGAAACGCCCCCAGCTGCGAACTGGAGGCAGAGTCAAACAATAAGACCTACGACAATGTAGTCAGCTTTTTGCGTGACTGCAAGGTCGAAGGCGCTGGATTATTTCACGAATACGGTCTGGTACAGGCAGCAATCTGGAATGTACTTCCGGCGACTCAGGCTCGGATGGCATCGACTTTCTTTCTTGTGGAGAGGGGCGGTAAGCTGCGTTCGTCCATCTGTGACTTTACCTGGGACAAGATGCTTACACAAAGCAGTTGGTCTGTGACATGCAGTTCACGTGCTGCAACACTGAAGCATTCAGGTATACATGTAAGAACACAGGCTAGAGTCTGCAAGAAATTTGAGGACGATGGTCTTCTATGGTGCAACAAGCCTGACTGTGATGGATATCGAATATTGTCCGTGCCTATATCAGGAATGCAGAAGCTTCTGGAACGGTACAACAAACTCCTGGACGGAAACTGGAACGACCTGCTGGCGATGCCGGAGCATAAAGCCACATCAACGGTGTACCAGGCTGTAATAAATGTTAAACCACTCCTCACTACGGAAGCTATACGTGTAGCCTTGTGTATAGCAAGCGAGCACGTAAAACCGTACGACAAACCGGTAGCAAAGTGTACCATGTACGCGCTGCGGAAACGCACGGGTTACCGTCCGGAAACCATAGCGGCCGCGGTCGAAGAGCTCCGAAAGTTCGGTATCCTACAGGCATTGGGAGACGACCACTATGACCTGCTGCCATTGCACACCGCAGATAACCGGCCGAAAGAGAAAATCAGTGAAAAAAGCGACGAGACGCTACTAGTTTATTCCAGAACAAGACTCCTCGGAATGCTACACAACAGTCCTGTATGGTTTGCCGGTACCGCTGACTCGGCTGTCATGCATAGCATGTATAACTTAATGCTTCGTGATTTTAGTCGTAGGAACGTTGTATCGCACGACCTTCGCATGCACGACAATAACACACCGATGCCTGACAGACTCGCGCTTATACAGGAAGAACTGGAGTGGGTTGAAGGCCTGGAGCTTTCATACGACTGTGGAAAGGCAGTAGAGGAGGCCTGTGCTGCTCAGATGGAAGACTGGCGTATCTGTTCCACACACTACAAAGGAGGAAGCTGCGCCCAGCTCGTTGACGAAATTCTCGAAAGCCTGGAAGCCAATCCGATGTGTATACTCACAGAAGGACGTAGGCCAATTTTTATTCATGCGGATCTGATAGAAACCTGTAAATGTCTACATCACTGGGAGGAACGTATACAGAAGATCAAAGATGTCCGGTAACCAAAACAACACAAACAAGAGGTAATGAATACATGGGAAAGATTGCCTGGGTCTCTGACCTCCACATAAAGCCTGCTGCAGCATTGCGCAGGCATGTAATCGGCGGCGACGCGTTCGTAGCGTTGACGCTTCTTGCTAAAGACCTGCAGCGTGAGAAGGTTGATGCCGTCGTACTTGGCGGTGATGTCTTCGACAACAATAACCCTGACGGGGAATCCCAGAACGCCTTCCAAAAATTCAGGGAAGACGTAGGAGTTCCTGTATATTTCATACAGGGTAACCACGACAAGAACAATCCGCATCCGTCGGTGCCGCAGCACGCAAAGCCGGCGCACAGAATCCTCGAAGCCTTCGGCTGCATACCTATCGACAAACGACTCTGTACAATTGCAGGAATGCGCGTGTACGGAATCGATTATCGAAACCGTATTCTTCTGCACGAAGCGTTGAAGGAGGTTCCCGAGTGTGACCTTCTGTGTGTACATGCGGCCTTCAAGCATCTGCTTGCCTTCGAGAATGCCTTCGACCTGGAGGAAAAGGATGTGCCGGAAACTGTCAAGCGTTTTGTATTGGCAGGAGACGTACACACGCAACAGTCGAAGATACTGCCCGACAAACGGGAGATAATCTCTTCCGGAAGTCTGTATACCTGGCGTATCGACGAAGGTAACCGCGCACACGGGTATGCTATTGTCGAGAAGGACGACGAAGGAAATATATCGAATACCTTCAGACAGATTGCGCACAGGAAGGTGTACTACGTAGACACTGTCGATACAGTTCCTACGGACGACCTCCTGGCGGCGCCGGCGCTTCGGAAGCCTATCGTCATATTCAAGTTTGACGAGAAGCTTCTTGTAGGACACCCTGCAAGGGAAAAAGCAGTGTGGCTTCCGAGTGACGAGCTTTCCGCTGAAATGGACATTCCGGAGGAGCGGGAAGGTGGAACGTTCGACTGTTCCCTGCTCGGTACGCTTCCGGACGAAGTGGACAAAGACGTTTATCCAGAGGTGTTCAGCCTCGTGGAGAGTCTTCTGAAGTCCAGGTCTCCCAGGCAGGAGTTGGAATCCTGGTTGACGTCGAAAGGTGTTGTGTTATCTTGAAAGTCGGAAATAAGAAGGCCTGCTACGTGTATCAGACGTGCAGGCCTACAAGCGATTGAGGTAAAACTATGTTTAGACCACAATATATGGTGGTGGAGAACTACTGTCAACATTCCGAGTGTACGATAAATCTACAGGCCGGAATGAACTGTTTACTCGGGCCTAACGGTTCCGGTAAATCGAATATCGTGAGGGCTTTCTATCTCGGCCTGACCGGGGAAGTGTACGGTCCCACGAATATCGTCAAGTACGGTGAGAAGACCGGTTGTATCAAGCTCGTCGGGCAAAGCGACCGGGGAGAGATAACGATTGAGCGTAAACTCAGCCGTACGGCTACAGGGGTGTCCATCAAACACAGCCTGTCCTGCTCGGAGCTCATGGAACCTTTGCGTAAGAAGAGCGAAGTCAATGACTTCATGCTCGGCGCAATCGGGCTGAACACGAAAGGCCTTGAGTACATCTCCTTCGCCCGACAGGGTAAGTTCGACGAGATGATTGTAGCAGACCATGCAGAGCGAATGGGAATGCTGCACTTCCTGCTCGGTACCGACACGGCACTCAAGCTTCGCGACTTGGCACAGGAGTATGTCAATCGTATTCCTACGTACCCGGACAGGAAGACTGAAATTACAGCCGTAACGGAAAATATTGCAAAGACCGAGGAAGCCGGGCACGCTGCAAAGGCGGACGCTGCGTCGCTGAAGGAATTTATTGAAAAAGGAGAAACCTTGTATGCTGCCTGTAAGGAAAGCATCACGCTTCCCGACGCTGAAACCGTAAAGGCAAGCATACAGGCAAGGTTCCTGACGGCCGAGCAGTTATACAACAGAATGCAGGAGGCTACGAAGAAGCGGGACTTGCTGCAGACGGCGTCCGAGTGTATTCCTCCTGACGACTCCAAGTATGCTGACTGGTGCCGTATGGAGGAAGCGAAGACAGCGGTTAATGGGTTCAAAAAAGAACTTGAGCGTCTTTCGGGTATACCTGTTCCAACACTTCCAGCCAAGCCAGCGGAATTGGACGAACTGGACAGTGTGCAGGTTGAATGCACAAAACTGTATGAGAAGCTTGGCAGCCTTACGACAGGAGTGTGTCCTACCTGCAAGCGTCCGTATGACAACGCCGCAACTCCGGAGGAGGTCCAGTCTGTAAAGAGCGCGTATGCTGATGCGCATAAGAAAGCTTCGGTTCTCGTGGGTGTGCGTCAGCAGTACGAAGGCTCTGTACGACATGCTCAGTCAGCTATCGCGGCACACGAGGCAAAACTCAGCGCAGCCAAGTCTGGGATCCAGACAGCGGAAACAGTTATGTCGAAGCTGGAAGAAAAGCTGAAAGGCTTCAGCGTAGACCTGTTCCGGGCTCAGCAGGCCGCTTACCGGGATTCTTTGCAGAAAGCAAGAGACCTGGCGGCAGCAAACAAGGAAGTCTCGGATGCGACGATTTCCTACGAACGTGCAAACAATCTGTACGAAACAGAAAAGAAAACCCGTACAGTTACCGCGGAGGTGTATGCCAAGGCAAAGGAATACATTACGCTGTTCGACGGCAAGAAGGTCAGTCTCGCAGAAAAGGAAGAGAGTATTCACGTCTTACGAGCGGAATACGACCTGAACAGAAAGGACTTGAAGCGTCTGCAGTCCGAGCAGGAACTGGCAGAACGTTTCAACAAAGTGCGGGATACCCTCCAGCTTGCACGTACGGTACTGCACAGCGACAGGCTTCCCAAGCGTTGTGCCACGAAGGCTGTACACAGTCTGAACATACGGCTGAGAAAGTATCTGATGATGTTCAACTTCCCGTACGTGTTCCGTATCAATAAGGACTTCGACTTTGTCGTCGACCATCCGCAGGCAGCGGAAGAAGACGCTGCCACGCTGTCCGGAGGACAGATGGTGCGGGCGTCTATGTCTCTGCGCTTCGCGTTGATGGACATGTTTTCGTCGAATCTTGGACTGCTTGTTCTGGATGAACCGACAACATTCCTCGATGCGGAAGGAAGAGAGATTCTGGCACAGGTTCTCAATACAGCGTCTGGATTACTTCGAACGAAAGGAATATGTGTTGTTGTTCCGACACACGAACCTACACTCACGTCGAACGCCGACCAGTGTATTTACTTAGGAGACAAGGTGTGAACGTTTCACTATCGTTGGAATTCATATTCGTACACAATGTCATAACTGGGTACGAGCAGACGTCCAAGAACCTGCAGGAGTTCCGGTTGTTTGCGAAGGGAGGGTTATTGTACCTTTCCAATGCGATAATCGGCTGTAGGAGGCCTGTACAGGATATACCTGATATGGAAGTACCCTTCCCGAGTATTCAGGATATCAAGCTCATGGGCTATAAAGGCTGGACGTTAAACATTGAAGAACGTCGGGTGGAAAAGCCCAGCGGGTATGAGATGGTCGATTTTTCACCGGCCGATACCGGGGCCTTCAAGAGCAAGATGTTTGACCTTATCGCGGGTCTGTATGATTCGTATGATAAGGACAAGCAGACATTCCTGGAGGTTCCGGATATCAGACAGGTTACGGATTCCTACATCGCCTTCGATATTCCGAAGGAAGGTGGAGACGTCCGTATGTGTTCTACCCATACACCACGAGGCCTGCCCATGCAGCAGTGGGCGTCAATCGGTGTAGTGGGAGACCTGCCGGCCTGTAACTGCGGGATGGTCATGCTCATACCGAGTGCCATCCTGAAGACCATGTACGTGCCGAATAAGATTGAAGTAAGTCTCTGTACGCAGCAGGGACTTCTTCGAGTGAAGTCCTGTGGTATGACGTTCTTCTTGTTTACGACACAGCTTCCTGCGCTTCCGAAGGTGCCAAAGGACCTGCTCGTACCAAGCAAGAAGGACACAAGCGAACAGCCTCCGGAGAAATTGACGTCATCGTCATCGTCATCAGCAACAAGTTCGGCAGTACCGAACTTTGAACCAAACGTGAACGAGGAAAATATCCCAATGGAAGAAACACAGTTAAGCAGCAGTTCATCCAGCAGCAGCAGCCCGGTAGAATACAGCAGCCCGGCAGCAGACAGCAATATGGAACCAGGTCCTGTATCTCCTGCACCCACGAGCGACAACGCTATCCAGGCACCCGTGCCGGAGAAACTGACACCGGTGTCTCTGTATGAAAAGTACATGCACGACATCGCTGCCAGCGAACTCCGTTTGTCGAGTTTGCTGGAAAAAAGCGCACAGGCCTCGACAGCAATGTCTGCTCTTGTGGCAGAAGTGAAATCGGCGTTGAAAGAAACCGCGTCCGACGTGAAGGACGCCCGCAAGCTCGGAAAGAAGGTGTTAAAGTTTTCTGCCGGAGGAGATTCGGAAGAACTCCCGAAGCTGAAGGAAAAGTTTGCTGAGCTTGAAAAGGAACTTGCGGCACTTAAGGAAAAGAACGGCAAACTCAGCGCTGCGCTGAAGAAGTTTATCGACTGATATGCAGGTAACTGTCACAAAATCGTATGACCTCTGCTGGGTAGAGCCCTGGGTGAGTTCGTTGGAAGCCTGGTTGAAGTACACACATGTGGAATACAACAACTCTGGTGACCCGAAAGCACCCAAGGTACAGCGTACTGTACGACACCTGTGGCAGCACGATAAAAACACGCTCGCCGGGGTTTTCCCGGCGGGCCTGTTCAAGCGTGCCGTGGAACGTCTGATAGCAGGCGGGCATAAGGTGGCCATACGTGATGTACGTGATACAGCGAGGACAAAACCAATACCCAACTTCGATGCCGTAAAGAAGCTTCGCGGTGGGCAGGACAGAGTCCTCGTAGCAATTGCGGTAGCCGACAGCGGTGTAATTGTAGCCAGCACAGCATTCGGAAAGTCGTTTTGCATTACACAGATATGTCAGATGTACCCGGCGCTGCGTGTTCTGATAACCAGTCCCAGGGCTGAAGTTGTCAAAAGCCTGTTTGACCGTCTCGTGGAGGCGCTTGGAAGCGACCAGGTTGGAATAGCAACAGGAACAAAGTGCATAAAAGGACGCCGGGTAACGGTAACCACAACCAAGTCCATGCTGAAGGTGGATCCGAACAATGTTGACTTGTTGCTATTCGATGAGGTGCACGGAGTAGGAGATAACCAGGTAACGGAGACGCTTATACATTTCAACAAGTGTAGGCGCTTCGGGTTCACAGCGTCTCCTTTCCGCGGAGACGGAGCAGAGATGGTCATTGAATCCATCTTTGGTCCTTTCCTTGTCGAAATCGACTACAAGGAGTCGGTAGAGCTCGGAAACGTTGTTCCTATCCGTGTGGAAATGATTCCTGTCGTAAACAAGGTGAAGCAGTACCGCACGCAATACCTGAACAAACGGTACGGGTACTGGATGAACAGGGACAGGAACGGAAGGATAGCACATGCTGTACAGTCGATAGCCACCCCGGAGGAGCAGACGCTCGTAATGGTAGAGACACTTGAGCACGGAATATATCTGAAGCGACTGTTACCCGACTTCACATTGATACACTCTGGAAAGGTTGAACCCGACACACAACTGTACGAGTATACGTTCTTCGACATGGACAGACAACAGTACTCGCAGTCCGCTTCTTGGCAGGTGATTGATATGTCCCTTAAAGACTATCGGGAATTCCGTGCAACAGAGGCGACCGGACGGCCTGGGGCATACCTCGGACGAGTAAAACTGACAGACCTTCCAGCCTTGCAGCCACAGGTAGGAGACTTCGTAAACGCGGAGCTGAGTGAGGATTTCTGCGGCGTCCCGATAAAGGACCTGACGATAGCCCCCAAACAGCTCGACGCGTATCGGAATGCTTTCCGGGACGGGCAACTGCTGAAAGCGATTTCAACAGGTGTCTGGAAGGAGGGCGTTGACTTTTGTCAGCTGGCACTTCTTGTACGAGCTGATGGTGCGTCCAGTAAAGTGAATAGCACACAGATACCTGGTCGTCTTTCTCGATTGTATGATGGGAAGAGTGAAGGACTCTTGCTCGATTGTATGGACGAATTCAACGACTGGGGTCTTCAGCGTACAAATGCCAGATTGGAAACGTACCGAAGGAATGGATGGAATGTGTCAAGGTACGAGGTGAAGTGATGACATCATATGAAGCGTCTGGTGGAGTTTCCGACGCGGAGGTATGTTTTGCAACTGTGTTCTCCGCGAAAGTACGACACAACGTCCTACGAAGGTTCGCAGAGACGGCAGAAAAAGCAGGTGTTGACCTGTTTCTGTTTATGTACTTCGTACACAGAACAAGGTACAGGTCTGTATCTGTACTTGACTATAGAGTACAATGTCCAGAGTTCGACTCGTTTGAGTATTCTGAATTTATTCAGATGCTCAATCAGGAGGTCCTGGCCAAGGCTACTCAGGATATCGACATTGTTTTGTTCGACGTACGTGCTTTCAATATAAGTATGAAGGAGTGTATCCTACAAGGTGATAAGTATTCACGTGGTCTGTCTAAGGTAGGAAGGTACCTGCTTCTCGAGATCCTCGAAGAAATGAAAGAGGCCAGCTCGTACCTTGAAAAAAACCCGAGCGTCGAGCTGTATCTAAGAACCCACCCGTCGGCACGTGCCGTATACATACAGGTAGTGCTGGAAGGAGGTCTACTTGGCAATTGACCCGAATGACAAGACAGACCCGTGGCTTCTTGCGGGTATGTATCATCACTCCGACATGTTGCGTAATGTGCTGGAAAGGTATGCTGCACGGTATACGCTGTTCGACCCTATTGCCGACCCCGGAATGTCCGCAATGCTCAGGCTGATAATGGAGCACTTCAAAGGACTTCACGGAATACCTCCGGTGACAATACTTAAGCAGTATATCCTGCAGTGGCTACAGACTCGTCCGTCACTTCCTCTAGGCCACCTCACACGGGTATTCAACTTTGTTCAGTATCTGGACTATCCTTTGTCAGAATTCCCGAAGGAGCAGATACAGAAGATACTCGACGCTACGCTTAAGAATGCAGTGCGTGTAGAGATGACAAAGAAGGCCGGACAGCCTGGCGTTGACATAGCGTCTGAGTTGGGTAAAATGCTCACCGATGTACAGAGCACGCGAGCAATAAAGTCGGCCAGGAAATATCCGTGTAAAGCAGTGCGGGCAAGTCTACGGCCGGAGAGCCGTAACCGCTGGGGTCTTTCCTTTCTGGATTCAAACGACAGTGGCTGGGGTCCCGGGGAAATGGTAGGAATCCTGGGCCCTTCCGGTGGCGGAAAGACTATCATGACAACGATGCTTGCAAAAGCGTTCGTGCGTAAAGGAATGAAGGTCTGTATAGCGTTATACGAGCAGCCGCTCGAGGGTGACGTACAGCAGCGTATTCTTTCACAGCTTGCTGGAATACCTATCTCCAAACTACGTACATCTGATGAGAATCTGGTGGGCGTGGAGATAGCCGAAGAAATACTCCAGCGAATGGACGTTGTCGAGGAGATGGTAGGTGACAGTATTGTCGTTCTCGACATGGCAACGGAGCATTCAGGAGTAGGAGGACCGTCAGAGCTTATAGCACACTTGAAGGACTTGGAAAAAGACGGAGAGATGCCGGACATCCTGATAATCGACTGGCTTGGAGCAGCTGTGCAACGCTGGGACCCTTCGACGATGTCTCAGGTAGTAGCCCGCGGAGATTTCCACAGCCGGGCAATGGCTTGGCTACTGGATCTACGTGGATTCCTTAACGCGGTACCGGTAGATAAAAAGAAACCTGTACTGGTGGTCGAACATCAGACTTCCACCAACGCACAGGAGCGGCCGCCGGCATACAAACCTCTTACGACGGACTCAATGGAGTTCCGAACATTCCAGAACTACATGGACATGTGTTACCAGATGGGAACACGCTGTAAGGAATCTCTCTGCAGTTGGTTCATTCATGGTAAAGTACGAAGAGGAAGGCCAATGGAGTGCATAATTCAGCTCAACCCGGAATACTTGGAGGTCGAAGATGTGTCTGATTCGTACAGTATGCTGGACGGACGCTTCGTAGACTCGGAGTTCAAGAAGAAATTCTGCGAAGAGCATAAAGACCGTGCTGAAAAAGCTTCAGCGGATATGTGGAAGGCATGAGAAACCCGGCATTACATGCAAGATTGCAGGCGATATTCGGGAAGGTCATCATTCACAATGAAGACGAGCAGATTTCTCTGAATGTATCGCTTGCACAGTCCCCGCTTATGCGAGGGTCAGTAGTCACCGTGGCCGCCAACCAAGTGTCCGGAGGCGAACGGTATGCTGTGTGTTGTCCGTATTGCGGAGACAGGCGTTTCCGTCTGTGGTTATCCTATGCGTACGGAACAATGTACAGGATTGAACAGACAGACGTCACCTTTTCAACAGGGCTTGCGTATTGCTACAACGAGAACTGTATCGGTAAGTCCTACGAGACGAAGATGGATCTGTTCAGCAGGATAATGATTGGCATGCAGCCTGTTGCGCTGGAAGAGTCACAGCACAGCCGGTTGGAAGCGTCGAAGAAAGATATCGAACTACCTCCTTCCATAAGTCTTCTCGACCCCCGTGTACCCACAGGAGCCCTGGAGTACTTACGGGGTAGAGGCTGTGACATACAGGAGCTTTCCAGTCGCTGGAAAATGAGCGTAGGTATCGCCATTGACCCGGCGACGGTACGTGACAAGCGTCCGTTCTACAGCAAGCCGGCGCTTATCATACCTGTAATAAACCACGGGCGTGTGCGTTTCTGGCAGGCTCGGTGGCTAGGAAAGACTCCCGAGAAGTTCGCAGACGGAAAGGACAAGCCAAAGTACTACATACCGTCGAATGCTCCGAAGGCACAGTGTCTGTACAACCTGGACGCTGCGTTGAAATCACCGAATGTGGTGGTCGTAGAAGGGGCCTTTGACGTTGTAAGTGTAGGAGATCCTGGTGTCGGTTTATTTCAGACTACGCCGTCTCCGAATCAGCTCTCCATGCTGGTGGCCTGCTGGGGAGACGGTAAACTCATATGGGTTCCCGACACAAACGACAAGAAGTCCAAGGACCCCGCGCTAACAAAAGCACTCGCGCTGACAGCGGAGTGGAATCAACGAAAACTATTCAAGGAGGGCGCGTATGTTGTACGCCTACCCGACAATACAGACCCGGGTTCGTTCCAAAGGAAGGCACTATGGGAATTGATACAGCAGCAGACGGGATGGTCATACAGCTAGACAGACGCAACTTCAAGATGCGTGTCTGGAACCGTGACTTACCCGTGCTTACCGGCAATCTTATGGCAATCGACACGGAAACGCACCTTATTCAGGAGTATGAGTTTCCGGAGATGGTTGTCATGTCCGTATGTAATGGTGTTGACGTAGACATTGTCTACTACACAGACGCGTCCTACTATATCCAACAGCTTACGGCAACCAATGGAGAAGATACCAGGTACGGGTTCTTCAATATCGGCTTCGACCTCGGCGTGATAGGCGAAGACTGTCTGTACGCCAAGGGAGACAGAAGGCAACTTGTAGACCTGGTATGTCGGTACAAGCTGTATCGCCTGGCTGACTTCGGATGGATACCGGGGCTTGTCAGCCTGAAGACAGTTGCAAAGGAAATGCTCGGAGTCGACCTCGAGAAGGGCGAAGAGCGTACAAACTTCCGTCGGGAGAAGGAAGTAAACCCGGCAATGGCCAGGTACGCCTGCCTGGATGCCGTCGCAACGTGGCTGTGCCTGAACAAGATTCCCGTAATGCCTACGGAAGATATTCAGACACTCGGAGAGGTCGTGCTCGACGACATCCACAGACGCGGCATTGCTATTGACATAGCTGAGTTCAATAAGCTTCGCGAAAGGATTATCGGGGAACTCGCTACATTGCGCGAGGACCTTGAAATGCTTGGGTATAACCCCCTGACGGAATACGGAGCCAAGGAAATCATCCGAGATATCCTTACGGATTACGGTGTAAGTACGAAAGCTCTTGATTCTGGAAACTTCAGGCAAGGAATAGGGTATCAGCTGCTGCTGTCGAATATACTGACGAACATGCTGTTCCAGAGCAAGAAACCGAAGGATTTCCTGGAGGAAGTTCTGAAGCAGGTGTTGAAGGAACAGAACGACCCCGACGCAAAAGAGCGTGCAGAGGCGTGCATGCAGACAGTATGCAAGTTCTTCACGATAAGCGGCGTGCCTGAAATTGAGGCAAGCTATGCGTTCTGGTCCAAGCCGGCAAAAGAGCGTAAAGCCCTGCTCGACACGGATGACTTCCAGGCTCCGCCAAGGATAAGCAGCTGGACCTGCTCGATGCTCATTCGGGAGGTATTTCGACGGGATAAGGTAGGTGCCGTCCGCTGGCGGGAAGAAATACCGCGAAGAGCAGCGCTGTATGGTGCCTGGCTCGCTATCGACCACCCGAAGCCGACACAGTTCATGAAGGACCACCTGCACGACATTGAACTGAAGCACAATGTAAAGTTCGGACGTACAGGCTGTCAGTGCAAGAATCCGGACAGGGATGACCTGGATGATATCGAGGTCGAGAATGAGTACATATCGCATGGTCAGATTCCGCAGATAAGCTCACGGTCAAAGCCGAAGTGTCTGCGCTGCGGAAAGGTACTGGAAGGCGACATCCAGGTATCCGGGTCTGACGAGTGGATATTTACCATGTACGACATCAAGGACGAGCTCGTAAAGAAGTTCGTCGAGTATAAGCATCAGGAGAAGATGCTCTCGACGTACTTGAATCCGGAGTTCATCGGAAAAGACGGAAGAATACATGCAAGGTACAACGGTATCGTACGCACTACGCGTACGAGTTGCAGTAAACCGAACATGCAGAACGTACCTGGAAAAGGCGGGTTCCGTGCCTGCTTTGTAGCGCCTTATGGGTATGTACTGGCGTCGATTGACTATGGTCAACTCGAATTGTGTGCGCTTGCCGAGTACTGTTTCGTACGATTCGGAAAGAGCCGGATGCAGGAAATTATCAACGCAGACCTGGACTTGCACTCTTGGTTTGCAGCACGGCGACTGAAAATAATCGATGACTCAAACGACTACGACGGGTCGGAGGAATCCCGTCTGCGCGTGAAGGCCATCTGCAGCATGATAAAAGAGGAGAAGAAGAAAGCCAGGAAGGGATCCAAGGCTGCTAACTTCGGTTTCCCTGGAGGAATGTCTGACACGACGTTCCTTGGAAATCAAAGAAAAAATGGTAATATTGAGATGACGCAGGCCGAGGCTACGGAACTGCGTGCAGCATGGTTTGAGGCGTTCCCGGAGATGGAGCAGCACATGAAGCCCACGAGGGAAGGTAATACGGACAGGTACATAGCCACGAACATCTTCGGAATGACCCGACGTAATTGTTCGTTCAACAGTGCGTGCAATCTACAATTCCAAAGTATAGCAGCCATCGGCGCAAAGTACGCCGGGTGGAAGCTGTATCGAGCCAAGATGCCAATGATTGCGTTCATACATGACGAGTACATGTTTGAATTTCCAGTTGAAGAGGCTCCGGAACTTGGAATTCTTGCGGCTAAAATTCAGGTCAATGCAATGAAAGAAATCTTTCCTCACGTGCTTGTTAAAGCGGAACCCGCACTGATGTATGTGTGGGACAAAGAAGCCGAGGCCGTGTGGAGTCCAACTGGGCGTCTGGAAGTGTGGACGCCTGAACGCAAAGAGGTGCAAAAGTGAGAGTAGCAGAACAAGGCCAATCGAATCTCGGACGCTTGATGTTCACGACGCAGGAGGCGTTTCAAGCGGGATGGTCACTCGAGTGGCCGTCAAGTAAAGTGTCTCCGGCAATTCGTATATATCCGTCCTTCTCCCCGGACGGTGTTTCCCTTCCCCAGCTTAAGCCGGACGGTGTCAGCTCTACAGACATGGTAGGGGATTTCGTGGCGAGTTATTCCTGTGTGAAGATGCTCGGGAAGGACAAGATGGCCGGTGTCGTCGAAGTGACCGACCCGGTGGACACCAAATACACGTCAATGTATACGGTTATCGTGAAGAAGCTTCAGTGGCTTCGTAACGTCAGCCGTGACATACAGTTGACACCGTTCGAGCAGGATTGCTACTCGGACTTGTATTATCTGACGCCTCCCGGTAAGCGTGACAATCGTCCCGACATGACAGCGTTGCCTCTCCCGACACCGATGTTGTTCCTGCGGTGTGCTTGCAACATCCACCGAGGAAAACAGTATGTAAACGAGCAGACCAGGCAGCCGGATTACTACTACAAGACGCTGCTGCGTTGTACGCAGTCGGGCTTGAAGGAGATTATCCGGCTGCTGACAACGTCGGCTGACCCGTCGCAACCGCTCAGTGTGGCGAATTCCCTTGCAGGAGACCTGGTGTCACCGTACGGGTATATGATGCAGGTTGTATCGGAGGAATCGACGGAAAGGCCGGTCCCGACGTATAAATTCAAGAAGATGGACCAGCAGTTCCCCATTGACGACAACTGGTTGTTCAATGCCATCATGGAGCGTGGTTACTTCTCCAACTGGGACAACATCATTCACCGGCCGACCACGAGTGAACTCTACAACGCCCTTGTGGCAGCACTTGGAGAGAAGCTGGTGATCTACGGCCTCAAGGACGACCCGATCTACAGGAAGCTGATTCCCGTAGACTCCATTACGCTGTATCTCGGCGGTGCAGGTCTGGTGTCTCCGACACCCGCCATGCAGCCGCAGCAAGCACAGCCCCAGCAGTATCAGACACCTCCGCTGCCTCAGCCTCCACAGCAGAGTATGGTGAAGAACGTCTATGTCAGTATAGACGGAGTCGTGTCGGAGATGTCTGAAGCCGCTTTGCTCCCTCTTGTAGGGACGAAGACTATCCACGTCTTCAGTGCGGGTACGAATTCCTGGGTACTGGCAGAAGCCCTGTATCCTGTTCGTCCGCAGATAACGGCACCGGCAGCACCGATGTTGCCTCCGCCTCCGCCTGCTCAGCAGCATACACAGGTTCCGCCGCCGCCTTCCACTTCTGTGCAGGCGCCAAGACCTCCGATGAATGCTGCACCCACGCCGCCGACACCCCCGCCGGCTGCGTCTTCGCAAATGCAGGCCCCTCGGCCACCGACCCCGCCGCCTGCTCAGCAGCAGCAGCAGGCAGTGGTGCCGCCCCCTCCACCGCCTCCGTCTGCTCAGACTACCGTAAGGCCTCCACTGCCGCCGCATCCGCAACATGCGCAGCAGCAGCAACCGCCAGCGCCCCCGCAGACGCAGCAGGCCCCGCAACCGCCAGCGCCCCCGCAGACGCAGCAGGCCCCGCAACCGCCAGCGCCCCCGCAGCCGCCAGCGCCCCCGCAGCCGCAGCAGTCACCCGCAATGCCGAATAACATTCCGCCTCCGCCGCCTGCAGAGGGTGTGTATGACGCGACCACACAGGACGCTACTTCGGTGTTTGCACAGGAAGCTGCTTTAATGCAGCAGCTGCAGCAGCAGCTCCTCGCCACCCAGGCCCGGGCCGGAGGGTCTAACTAATGGATGCAAGGTCAGAGCTCATCGCACGGATGGTTGAACAGCAGCAGCGGACGTTTGGTACGGGAACCGTGTATACGACCGACCAACACTACAAGCGGCTGTTCGGCATCCCGCTGGAGAGCCTGGCCTTGCAGTACCTCTACTGCTGTACATCTCTCCCTTTCGGGAGGATGTACGGCTTTCAGGGCCGCAAGCAGTCAGGCAAATCAACTCTCATGTTCTACTTCAGCAGAAAGCTTGCTGAAATGATTGGAACAGCAACGATTGTCGATACCGAGAACAAGGCATCGCATACGCTGCTCGAGGGTATTCTCGGAAAAGAACTTCAACCGTATGTTGTGTACAGCACAGCGTCGTCTGTGGATGAAGCGTGTTCCCATGTAACGACGCATGTACAGAACTACAAAAAGCTGTGTCCGAGCAGAAATACGCCGTACATGCTGGGCTGGGACTCCCTCCGCGGCTCAATGTCGGAAGGAGAGCAGGCTAAGGTTGCAAAGGAAGGTGCCCCTTCCCGAAGCTTTTCGGAAGAGTCGTTAATACTATCAAAGTATTTCGCCTCTCTTCCAAACATGCTGCTCGATTGGCCTATCATGCTCATGTTCGTACAGCATGAAAAGACGAAGCAGCAGGAAGGCTTCAGCCATGGGCCTCCAGGAACGACGGCGCTCGGAGGTGACGCTCCGGGATTCCACGCCACGGCGCATATTCGAGTTCAGAACATCAAGTCTTCAGACCAGGAGGCCAAGAAGCCGTACAAGGTGATGAAGCTTTCGTCGGAGAAGTGCAACTTCGGCCCCAACGGAAGAAGCTTCATGGTTCACCTGTGGTATGACGAGGCATTTGCAGACGAGAACGGCTCTGAAGTGCTCCGTAATTACTGGTTCGACTGGGACCGCGCTGACTGCGACCTGCTTGCCAGCGACAAGCTCGCGAACGGAACAGAAGTACGCAGGATGTGCAATATCACGTCCAAGAAGGACAACGGCGAGTTCATGTGCGCGGAGCTCGGGTTCAAGAACTACACCCCGGCTTCGGATATAATGAACGCCCTGCGCGAGAACAAACAGCTGTTCGAACGTATACAGGCCGCGCTAAGAATATCCAGGATCCAGTCGTTCAGCGACGTTGAATTCTGCCAGACGAAAGACCTGTGGGTCCCGAAAGGGACGGCGATACCCGTTGATGAAAAGGATAGCGGGAAAGGAAAACGCGGTAAGAAAGCAAAGAAGGACGAAGAGCGCGAAGAGAAGAATGAAAGCCCGGCTCCAGCTCCGAAAAGCACACGGAGGAGAAGTAGAGTTCACGATACGTCGGAAGAACACTCCAACGCTCACGTGGAAGGTCTAATAATCCCGCCTGTGCCCTCGGCCCCTAAACCGGGAGAGTTTCCCGCCTTCCTTCCTCCACCGCCTATGTTGCCGCCAAATATGCCGCCACCTCCGCCTGCTCAGCAGCATACACAGGTTCCGCCGCCGCCTTCGACAGCGGTCTCGCTGCAGGAAGGCGCTGAGGTGGGGAAATGAGGACGGTACCGGAGCAGGAACAGGAACGCGAACGGCTGGTAGCAGGACTTCGCAGGGTAGACGAGGCTTCTACTCGCCTACCCTGGAAAGAAGCTAAGGAGCGCTTCCGAAAAGTTGCGGAGCACTTCAATGTCTGGAAGTCCGTGAAGGGCATGTATGAAGAGCGTCGGTCCTTTAACGAAGCCCTGTACGAGCTGCCTGATGTACGTAGCATGATATCGCCCCGGGTATATGTGTCAGAGCGTCTATCCGGGGTGACACCTACAGCCCTGTTGAAAGGAAAGGTTACGTCTACGCCGGTATTCCGGGAATTCGTCGAGTATCTGGTAAAGACGGGAGAACCACTTGCGTTTGCTCGTGTATCGCTCGTGTTCCCGTTATCCGGATGCGGTATCTATGTGATTACGACAGCGTCGATAAGCTCGGTGTTCGACGAGCCGTACATATCCATACCTCCCACCAGCAGGGATGCAGGGGTGCCTGACGTACGTGTTATGACGATAGCGTCATTTGTAAAGGAACTGGAAGTATGACAACGCTGAGAATTGAAATTCCGTGCGATAAGTCTGTGACGCTTATGGCGTCTATGGATGATGTGGTGAAGTATTTCACTACAGTTCTTACCCGTGTCAACATTGCACAGCTGCGTGTTGTCTGGGAAGTAGGTCTGTACGGAAAGGAAATACAGAAAAACAAACGGTACGGAGACGCCTCCGTAGAGTCCTTTGCGCAGAGCATAGGAAAAGGAAAGACCTGGGTCTACCAGTGCATAACGATGTTTGATCGTTACACCTGGGAGCAAATCCAGGAGAAGTTCGAGTCGAAGGAGGTTCCGTCCTCCACTGTTCTGGCGCTTGCGGCTGTAGAGAACGACAGCACACGGGAACAGGTTGAAAAGCTTGTTCTCGGGGAAGGTCTGGCTGCCGCCAACGTAGCGTCTGCAGCAAGGCGTATGGAGTCCGGTGACATTCCCCCGGAAACTCCGACGCTACAAGATAAGGCACGCGAGCAGAAGCTAGGCGATGACGACCCGAACGTATTGGCACGAAGGGAGATTCGCAGGGTATTCTGTAAACTGCCTACGTTACTGAAGAAGGTTGATGACCTTCTGGCGATAATCCCGCAAACGCTGGATGAGCTGAGTAATATCTCTGACAGCGACATATATTCGTCGGCTGAAGATGACGTACGCAGCACCAGGGAGGCCTTGGCTGAGTCGCAAAGGATGCTCACAGACGCCTGTGAGTCCATCGATAAATGCGTGAAGACCACCTAAGGCTTATCTGGAGCGAGATACCGAAGGGTTTCCGTATACGCGATTTGTTTGAAGATGCAAACGAAGCGGCGGAAACCCTTATCTATCTCGAGGGTGAAGACTTTCACCCCGGAAGCTGTCTGGATGCAGCGGAAACACTTGCCGGGCATTTCGGGTTCCCTACGGCGTCAGGGACAGTGTTATTGCTGGAAAAGCTCGGTGTAACAACGTTCGACAAGCCCGGACGTCTCCGCTGTTCGCTTGCCTGTATGGCATTGGAAAGACGGCTAAGGAATGATGAGGCGATTCCACTGTGGGACGGAGACCCTCCCACATGGGCGCTCGCAAGGCTGATAATCATAAGTCCACCAGACAGACATAAGCAGGGTGACAACATGCTGCTTATGCGGGTTCTCATATATACCGGCATATGGGCTGGACGTGTATTTGTATCCAGAATACATCCCGGGTATGTGAGCAAGCTTCCGCACCTGTTCGGAGCCTGCGGAAGGTTCACGAAACCTGTGTATACAGAGTTTTTGCCCGGTATGCTGGCGTTCATTCATCTGGGCATAGCGAAGCAGAAGCTTGACATACAGTCCATCCAGGTTACGGGAAGTCTCAGTAAGGCAAACAGAACGTTGTACAACAATCGTATTAAAACAGTAGGAGGAAGAGGTGATAAGTAAACCGGAGAAGAAACCCATGATGCAGTACCGTATGAAGGAGAGCCCTTACTTCTACGCCCCTGCACGTGATATCGTGAATTGGATGAAGGCGGCAATATCGGCGGCGCTTAACACAGCGGTGGAGAAGCATCCCAGAAACAAAAAGAAGCTGGTTAAATTCGCACAGCAGCTCGCTGTCTGTGTTAATGAAAGCCTTGTAAAGCAGGGCCCGCTGTCCCCTGCGGACATCCTCGAACCGTTGGTAAAAAGCCTGGACAGCATGCCGTGCGCAGCAGAGTTCGAGAAGGAATTCACGCGTGTTGTGTTTACCAGGTTCATCGCCGGCGTCCGTGAAACTACACAGGATCTGACGATTCCTGTAGAGGAGCTGGAGACGGCTCTGTATGCTCCCGGGTTCTTGTCATACCTGCCGGACAATCTTCGCCGTATGGTGGAGGTGGCATTGGTATCGAAAGGAGTATTGCCACGTGTGATGGGTCGAACATCCGCTGGAGCGGAACTTGTAGAAAATGAAGGTGATGATGGAAAATAAACTGCACGAATTAATAAAACCAGGTGAAGCTCTCGTAACCTGGGTTGGACGTGACAGGGACATTCACCGGTATTGCATTCTACGGTGTGTATACATGCTGACCGTACGGATTGTCAAGGATGATATCCTCATCGAATCTGTTCCCGGGGCTTTGACGAGAAGCGGGGACGGTAAAAAGCATGTTCTGTTCTCCAACAAGGGCATCGTACGTCTGACAAGCGGGCAGAGGAAGAATATGACTGTTATGCTGGAGGACGTACGCCTGGGAGAGGAGGCTAAACCTGCTGTAGCGCAGATTAACCTAAGCCATGTGAGCAACCAGGAAGCCAGACTTGTACAGGGAATCCTGAAGGACATTGAAGAAGTCCTGAAGTACCCTGTTGCACGCCTGAGTAATATCGTCACGCCCGAGTTCTACATACGAAGTAAGACTCCGCAGGAAATGCGGCCGAGGCTCGACGGCGGAACGCTGCAGATCCTCAAGTCCTTTTACGGAGAGGAATTCGGACGCCTCGACGAGAAAGACGTATACGAAAAGGTCTGGGACAAGGTGTGCAAACCACACGACGGCGGCCAATATCTGTGCCCGCTACGCTACGTGTTCGGTCCCGGAATGGTTCTGGCGGACATCGACGGTATCCTCCCGGCGATTGTTCCTGAAAGTCAATTGTCGACACAGGTCGGCGTTACGGAGATACGCATATGTTGATGAGTGAACTGCTGAGGCAGTATTTTGTGCTTCCAGAGCAGGTTGTTGCAATGTCGATTGCAACAGACGGACTCGGAATATACAAGGCAAAGGTGTTAATGGTGGCGCTCGAACACCCCGCAACCGGAAAAACGTTTTCAATTATGATTGAAGGCGGTGATGTCGTGAGCGGGTGCGAGTTCCACCATATCAGCAAGGACATATACGACCGGCTGGCCGTGAGCGTCCAGCAGGCAAGTGTGGAAATATCCAAATTCCTGACGGAAGTAGGTGGACAGCACCTCTTGGCGCATGCGAACTTCGCGTTTGCGTCTCCGATGGTGAAGAATAATGGAATTGAGTCCCTGGCGCGTTGTACGACGATTGACCTGGCTCATCTCCATTTCCTCAGCTTCGGCTTCCACGGGGACCTGGCAAAAATAACGACGTTCAACGACCTCCAGCTTCTTATCGGCCGTACGGAAGGTAAACGTATCCGGTGTAAGCTGGACGAGCTGGCTGAAATCTACAAAGTACAGGAGGAGAAGGAGCTGCTTGTTCCACAGTGTAAGGTGAAGCAGACCGCTGCAATCTTCCGTACGCTTCTCGGAAAAGAGGTGCCGTTCGTATGATTTCACGAATACTTGCCATTGACCCTGGAACCGTAAAAAGCGGTTTTATGCTCTTTACGGACAAACTCGAACACAATGATGTCCTTTCCAACGAGGAGCTGCTGGAGCTCGTAAAGAAGGATACTCTCGTGCCCGATATGGTTGTCTGTGAGGGTTTTCGTTCTTACGGGAATGCCGTTGGAGAATCTACCTTCGAGACCGCATACTATATCGGGCGCCTGTGGCAGACATGTCTGAACATGAGTATCCCGTGGAAACTTGTATTCAGGCCTGATATCAAACTGCATTTCTGCCACACAAGCCACGCGAAAGACACGAACATCCGCCGGGCGCTTCTCGACCTGTTTCCAGCTACAGGAGGAGGGGCCACGCCGCAGGTAGGTACAAAGAAAGAACCGGGTCCGCTGTACGGTGTGAGCTCACACAGCTGGAGTGCCCTGGCAATTGCACTGTTTGCGAGAGACAATATGCCGCTGTTCTGGGACAAGGACATGCATGCGAAGATGCTTGCGGAACGGTGTAAGCGGACCTAGCTCGACATAGTGAGCGCGGTGATGCAGGTCTCTCGTACAAGTGTAGGATGCTTCCCGGCTTTCGGGTAGATTACCGTGACCGGGTGCGCGTAGCTTGTCAGCTTAAGGCTTCCAGGCATAGTGACGACAAGCATATGCGTGTCGGAATAATCCAGGAAGCGGGAAGCATCCCCGATAGATCGGTTACAGTAAAACTGGGAGTGGTTGAAGGCGATAAGCATCCCGTAATTCTGGCTCAGAGTCATGTTATCCGGACGAACGTCAGTAAGTCTAATCTGACCGCATGTCCATCCGTACATATCGGCGTCCTCCGGTGTGGGCATAAACCCCGGGAAGGCGTCGAAGCCAACATAGGCAGTCTGTACGTACTTCTTTGAAATAAGTGCAAGCGCCACGTTAGGAAACATGGCTGGGCGCAGAAATGGTTTAAGTTTCAGGTCGTTGGTGACGGTGAAGCAAATCATCGTGTCGAGGTCCAGGCATAGTTATAACAATAAGATAGCGAGGTGACGCCAACAGTCAACATTCTTTGTCCGAGTTCGACGAATAGTCGGATATCTGACCCCAGGAGGGGTCGGGTACAATCTCCATAAACAAAAGCAAAGAAAGAGATACCCATATGTCAAACGAAGTTAACAGCTCCACAGTGAATTCCGTTTCCGAAACCGCCGTCTGCAGAAACAACATCGAGGCATTGCGTTGGCTGCAGGAGAAGGCGGGGGAAGCAAAGCGCGAACGTAGGCAGGAGCGGCGCCAGGACTTCCGTCCAGACTATCGCAGGCAGCGTGAAGTACAAAATTGTCCGGAACAGCTGGAAAAGAGGGAGATTTACATAAACGCGGGCCTGGCTGTACAGCTGGAAGCGAACGAGCAGAAAGTCGAAAAGGTACTTCAGGAAGTAAAGAAGGCTCAGGAACGCGTACCAGCGACCCCGGTTAAAGAAGACCGGCCGATGAGCAACCGTCAGCGGCGTAAGCTTGCCTGGATTGAAAAAATCAAGGCACGTAAAGAAGCCCGGGCTGCAAAACACATAAGCAAAGAAGCGTCGCCGAAGGAAGTTACAGTGCAGGAGACTTACCGGCATCCAAATGCACCCGTGAAAAAAGAGGACGTTCGTCCGCGCGGTAAACAGCAGGCGGTGACTGACGGAGGAATGTATGTGATGGCATTCCTGAATGAAGACGTCCGTAAGTATCATATACTGGTCGTCGACGGAATCAAGAAGGAAAGCATGCACGTTCGTATGTTTGTTACGGCTACCGCACTGGTGGAGAACAACGCTGCTGTCGTGGAGCTTGAAGACAACCAGACGGAGGCTGATATCAGCATGGAAGAGGTATCAAAAGCTGTATTTCTTCCCCTGAAGCAGGACATGCGAACCTTCGACCTGGTTACTGGAGTTGAGCAGGTCTGGCTGGATACCGTCTGTCTGCTCACCCGTGGAAACTAGGTAAAATACCTGAATTGTCTATGTCGTAACTGGGGATACCGCCTCTGCGCTTGTTTGTAATCTTATTACAGCGGGGGCAGATGCGGTTCCCTTTCCATTCGGATAGAAATAGTTTACGGCAGTTCAGACAGCGACGCGATGTTCGTGGTTTTTTAACGGACATGGTGTCTATTCATGGGTAAGTGATATCTGTTACTGTACATTTGGGTGCCTTCCCGGTACCCAAATGCATCATATACGGATACCGTAATAGAGTTGGAATGTTGTACTTTTCCAGCGCAACTGGAAATTAACGTAAGGGTGTATCATGTTTCGTATACAGTGCGGGGTACCTACTGGTATCCGAATGCATAAGAGGTGCTACCATGAGTGGTGATATGATGGAATCCATGGGAGACCGCCTGCGTAAGACGGTCCAGGATGAACTCGACGAGATAGTTCGTAGAGCCGTGGACGAAACGTTGGAAAACAGTGGACTGCAGGAGTTCCTGACGGAAGCTCTGCAGACGAAGCTGAACATACTCGTAGAAACTGACAAGGAAATAGAGCAGGCGCTGCGTAATATTGTGCTGAAGCTGCTCGGAGTGAAGGAGAAATCGCGTGCACGTATTAAGCCCTGAAATCTGTTCTAAGCTTGACGCTCTGTGTCGTACATTGGAAGGCGGAAAACAAAGTGTTGATGCATATGTGTCCTTTACGAGTAAGGGACACAGTACAAGCGCTAACCGTGGGCAGTATGAAACAATCCACTCCATTCGTGGTGCAACAATCGCAGTACCCTATATTGCCTACCAGGGTTCTAAGAGTCTGCTGGAGGGCTGCTCAGGACTTCCTCTCCCGAAAGATATAGCTGAGGCAGAGCCGTTTTTGTACGATTTCATTGACGCAGTGAAAGCGAACAGAGATATCGTTGCGTTGAATGTATCGTTACTGTTTGACCGTGACGGTAACGAATGTTACAGCATTCTTATCGGGTACGGACTGATTACAGTTCGTATGTTCATGCTGAGCCAGATGCTTTCCATGAGCATGCAAGGAATAGAAGAAAAAGACCCCTTCGAGGCATGAAAGTATGACAAAGATAATGACAAACATTCATTACACGTTCTGGAACAGACGCACGAAAGAATTCAAAGAAGGAACGCGATTTGTAGAAGGTCGGTTTCACGACGTGTTCCAAGCTGTGTGTAAGGAACTGGAAGCAGAGAAACCTGAAGGGTTCGAGCTTCTCGGGCTGACGGATATGGACTACAGGCACAGACCTGTACGTACTACTGCTGAGAAGAAAAAGGAAGCGAGTAGTGGCGAGTAGTATTTTATGCCCGCTGTGCGGAAGACCCATGGTCTTACGCAACGGTAAGCGGGCGCAGTTCTACGGGTGTTCAGGTTTTCCCGTATGCAAAGGAATACGGTGGATGAACGACCCGTGCGTGAAGGGTGCTGTAGAGAGTGAAGAAGAGCCGTGTAGTCCGGAGAAGCTGATTGAGGACCTGACAGAGTACGAGCGACCAGCAATCCTCGACATGCAGGGTCTGTTCAAGGACGTAACGGACGAGGGCCTACATGTGTTGTTCCAGCTGATAACGTTAGAGATGCACGACAGAGGACTTGATTTCGATGCCTGACGCAGGTACAAACACACCGGCACCGGCTACTGGAGAAAAGATGTGGGAAAAGGAGTGCCCGCTATGCGGCGACCCGATGGTACGCCGCCGGAGGTCATCGGACGGCTCAGAATTCTACGGCTGTTCTTCTTTCCCTGCGTGTCGTGGAACGTCTCCGATAGAGTCGAGCTCGAACGCTAGATTCGGACGTGCAGGGAAGTCTATTGGAATATTTGAGAGTCTTATAGACAAGCTCGATACAGACTTGTTGAAAGACATCGCGGCAGCGATAAATGCTGTGTTACGTGAACGTGAGTTCAAGCTTCGTACACAGCCGCCGCCGGTTCCACCCAGGTATCCCGTAGGGACAGAGCCTGGATATCCTACACTGACAGGAAAGAAGACTGTCGCGAAGGATCCAAACAGGGTGGAAACCACCGGGAAGGTAGGCGATAACGTCGAGGATATAGACCTGCACGTCGCAGAGGACGCATACCTGGACGATATTCCGTTCTAACTTTGAAAGAAAAACAAAGAGGTTGCAACATGTCCGTACGTACGTTTGTGTTCGTGTTTTTCATTGTATCCGTTTCAAGTATGTGTGCAGAGGATATCGACTGGCCGCGGCTTATCTGGGCTGTCGGGCAGGTGGAGAGCGCTGGAGATACCTTCGCATATAACAAAAAGGAAAAAGCATACGGGCTTCTACAGTGCCGACAAGGTGTAGTTACCGACCTTAACCAGACGTACCATATGGGTCTACGCCTGGAGGACTTGTACAGTCCGGCGGTATCTGCGTGGGCGTTCAAGCATTATGGACTTCGCTATAAAGCCCGTACAGCAGAGCAGTTCGTACGTATATGGAATGCCGGCCCCGACGGTCACAGACAGTCCTGCTCTCTGGCGTATTGGTATAGGGTGAGAGCGCTCTATACGAAAACAAAAACGCGTGGCTGGTACCCTACATGGTTCAGCGTGAATAGTTGAGGTGAAGAATGGTTAAAGAATTACATCCGTTGACCGAGCATATCCTGTACGGGGACATCCACGAGATGCCTTTCGAGATATTCGGCAAAGAGACGGCGACAAAGTTACTGCTGAACAATCCTGACGCAGAAGACCTGGAGGCGCAGACACGCATCGCAGTCGCCGCTAATGTGCAGGCCTGGACGGAGGGTCGACTGGCGGCCGGCGGACAGCTTCGGTGTACAGCGAGTACACTGAATGCATTTCCACGGACCGTACGGGAGCGCATGCTGCTGACTAAGGCAGCAATCTTTGATAAGATGCTGCGTCTGTTTCCGGGACTTGTGAACGGTGACGACGTCAACGGCGCCGACCTCGTTGATTTTTTGAGCGAAGAGCTGGCGCAATCAGACGAAGAGCAGTTCCAGTGACTGCGAGAGAGAAAGCCAATGAGAAGGCGCGGAGGTACCGGGCCACGAGAAGAAACGTAAACGGCAGGACTACGACCGACAGCGGTACCTGCAAAGGAAGACAAATGGAACGAAGGT